>Ga0209254_10003112_pt1 | contig 15154 bp, 16 predicted proteins | sample FrelakmetDIP11DI_FD_187148 | JGI IMG/M metagenome (GOLD analysis project Ga0209254, IMG submission 187148) | Freshwater lake sediment microbial communities from the University of Notre Dame, USA, for methane emissions studies - DIP11 DI (SPAdes)... | ecosystem: Environmental > Aquatic >...
CCAGGGGGGCACATCCCGACTACGGCTGCCTGTGATTCGTGCCACAAAACAACCACGCCGTGGGCGCCTGCGACCATGAGCCACACTGCGGTTGTCAGCGCAACCTGCGACTCATGCCATGGCGGGGCTTACACCGCGGCGGGAGCGCAGGCCAAGCCAACCAATCACATCCCGACTGCTCTGGTGGGGGGCAAGGCCTGCAATGCATGTCACACCAGCACCTCTAGCTGGTCGAGCATGAAAATGGATCACAACAATATTGTGACCGGGTGCAAAACCTGTCATGCCAGCGGCACCAGTTATCTGGGCAGCATGGAGAAGATGAGCGTGACCCACGAATCCAAAACAGCCACTGACTGTTCCCAGTCCGGCTGTCACAGACCCTTGGGAAACAAGGGGGTGGCCTATGTCAAATGGGATTAAGCCGACAGGTGATATTGGGCAATCAAAACGGGATACGTATGTTCTTTGCATCTAAAAAAAGGCTGGCGGCGGCGCTGATCGGTTGTAGCGTTCTGGCAATCAGCCCGCAATCCGCGATGGCGCAGATTCTGGATGAAATCCAGGTTCAGCCCGACAATTTCGAAAATGCCATCAGGTTGCAATTCAATGCCCGGATCCAGTTTGTACGCGCGGTGCCGGTCGGCAAGACCAACAGCATCCTGGTGTATTTCCGGGTGGTGCAAAGTGATGAGTCGGAGGAAACCACGTCGATCCAAACGCTCAGCTCCAAGCCTTTTGAACAGATTCCCGGGGTCACCGTGACCTATGCGCCGCAGACCGCACAGATCCAAAAGCTGACCCTGGTGATCGGCAAAGACAAAGTGCCCCCCCAGGTCACGGTACGTGCGGGGGCGAACGGCCGCAGTGTGATCATCATTTTTGGCGACAAGCTCAGAAAGCATCAAACTGGTTTGGTCAGCAAACGCTATGCGTTGACCCTGCTGAGTACCGGATCCAAAAGTGAACTGGGCAGGGTCATCCCCCGGGAATTTCAGGATTATGAAGTTTTCACGTCGCAGCAAACCCGCGATGGCATGACGCTGTATGAATTGAACCTGGGTTACTTTGATACGCCCGAACAGGCGGAGCAGGTTCGCGCCAGGCTGCTGGCCCAATTTCCGGATGCCGACGTGATCGATCTGCTCAAGCGCAGGGAGGACACACTCAAGGCCGCCTCTGCAAAGGCTGAACCCACTTTTAACTTGCCCGAGGCGCCGTTGCCTGAAGTGGAAGGTCAGGCAGCCGTGCTCATGGCTAAAGCGCAGGAAGCGCTCAAAGCGACAAATTACGAACTGGCCATCACTGAATTCAACCGAGTATTGCTATTGCCGCCGAACAAGTATTCGCAGGATGCACAAGAGCTGATCGGCCTGGCCCGGGAACGCAATGGTGAATGGGCCAAAGCCAAGGCGGAATACGATCTTTACCTGAAGCTGTTTCCGGATGGGCCGGGTGCGGATCGGGTGCGTCAGCAACTTTCTCAGCTGAAAGTACCCGCTCCAGGCGCCCGCAAAGTAAAAGTCAGGGACGCAACCGTCGTCAAAACCGTTACCGGGAATTTTTCCCAGTTTTATTACGGCGGACAAACCCAAACTCAAACCGCCTTCAATACCCCCACCACACCGGGAACGTCATCGCTTACGTCCACCGACCAGTCAGAGCTGAGAAGCAGCCTCGACCTCAAGGGGCTTTATCGGGATGCTGATGCGGATCAAAAGGTGGTGTTTCGGGGTGACGACACGCGCAGCTTTATCGATACGCGTCCGAACCGGAGCCGCGTTCTGTCTGCTTTTTATGAATACAAAGGGTATCAGAACGGATTCAGCGCCAAAGTAGGCCGCCAGACGCCGATATCCGGTGGCGCGCTAGGCCGTTTCGATGGTGCGTTGCTGGGCTACGAATTTGCGCCCAAGTGGCGTGCCAACGTGATTGCAGGGATGCCAGTGGAGTTCCCGTCGCTGGACACGGATCAGACATTCTGGGGGGTTAGCCTGGATGCGGATGAACTGACCGAGCGCCTGCGCGCCAAGACCTACTACATTGACCAGACTGCGGATGGCATTGTGGACCGGCGTGCGGTGGGGCTGGAGCTGGGACTGTATGACGCGCGGGGCTCCGTCAGCACCCTGCTGGATTACGACATCAGTTACGGCGTCCTCAACATTGGCACCTTGCAGAGCAACTGGCTGAGCGAGGGCGGAACCAGCTTTAGTTTCGGGCTGGATTATCGCCGCTCGCCTCCGCTCACAACATCGGCTGCCTTGTATAACAGCGCGGTGACGGGCATGTCGCCGATTCCCACCAGCATCGAGCAATTGCTCCAGACCGATTCCGAGGATCAGATTCGCACCTGGGCGGAGGAGGCGAGCGCCATTTCCGAGTCGGCCACGGCGGGATTCCTGACGCCGCTGAGCGAAATATGGCAACTGGGCGGCGATTTCAGCTGGTCCAGAACGGGCGATCTGCCCGGCCAGACCCTGGATGACGGGACGGTGATTCCGCCCACGCCGGCCACCGGCAATATTTACGTCTATTCCCTGCGTGCCATCGGCTCCGGTCTCCTGACGACGAACGACGTCCACGTATTCAGCCTGTCGCTGAACCGGGGTGATTACTATCACGGCGAACTGTTCGTTTACAACAATACGACCCGGCTGGGCCGCTGGACACTTGAACCCTCGCTAAAATACTATCAACAGCAATCCGACCCCGATACCGACCTGGCTCGCTGGACGCCCGAGCTCCACCTGACCTATCTGTGGAAGGACAATTTGTCGCTGGAAGCTGATTACACCTATGAACATTCGACCACGACCAGCCCCGACACCCAGGATATCAGCCAGCAGCATTTTTTCTATGCGGGATACCGCTGGGACATCTGAGCAGCAAACACCATGAGAAGCGTCGCATGCTGGAAGTGATCGGACTTGGTTGCCTGCGGGGTGAGCGCCGCCTGTTTGGCGGCGTGTCGTTTAAACTCAAGCCCGGCGGCCTGATATGGATACAGGGCGGCAACGGCAGCGGCAAGACCACCCTGCTGCGCACGCTGTGCGGGCTGACCCAGGCCATGGCCGGCGAGGTACGCTGGGATGGCGAGACGATCCAGGTGCGGGGTGAGGATTACCGGCGCGAGTTGACTTATATCGGCCATGCCAATGGCCTGAAGGAAGATCTCAGTGCTCTGGAGAACCTGCGTATCACTGCGCAACTTGCCGGCCAGTCGGTCAGCCACGAGCAGGTTGCAGAAGCCTTGCAGGGTAGTGGTCTGGCTGGGCGAGAACACCTGCCGGTCAAATTCCTGTCTCAGGGGCAGCGTCGCCGCACCACCCTGGCTCGGCTCCGGCTTCCCAATCCACGCATGATCTGGTTGCTGGATGAGCCCTTCAACGCACTGGATACCCATGCGGTCGCCGGGATCAAGTCCACCATGGAAAACCACTTGGCGCAGGGCGGCATGATTGCGCTGACCACCCATCAGGATGTAGCGATCCAGACGGCCGATATTCAAACGCTGCAATTGGATGCTTGAGGTGATTCGCAAGTGAAACGGACGCTGCGCGTCATTGTCTTGCGCGATCTGCTGCTCGCCATGCGCCGGCGTGCCGATGTGGCGACCACGCTGTTTTTTTTCGTCATCGTTGCCAGCCTGTTTCCGCTGGGGGTGGGGCCGGAACCCAAACTGCTGCGTGCCATGGCGCCCGGCATTGTGTGGGTGGCCGCGTTGCTGGCCTCGATGTTGTCGCTGGAGCGGCTGTTCGCTGCGGATTATGCGGATGGCAGTCTGGAACAACTGGTGTTGGCGCCCGAGCCGCTCGTCCTGGTGGTGATCGGCAAGGTACTGGCCCACTGGCTGGTGTCGGGCTTGCCGCTGGTGTTGATTTCGCCGGTGATCGCGCTGCAGTATGACCTGCCGGCCGAAGCCATCGTCACGCTGCTGCTGGCGCTGCTGTTGGGGACGCCGCTGCTGAGCCTGATCGGCGCGATCGGCGCGGCGCTGACGGTGGGAGTGCGCGGCGGCGGGGTGCTGATCTCGCTGCTGGTGTTGCCCCTGTATGTGCCGGTGCTGATCTTCGGCGCAGGCGCGGTGGATGCCAGCACCATCGGCATGGAGGCTGGTGGCCATCTGTCGATACTCGGCGCATTGCTGCTGCTGGGCATGGTGCTGGCGCCGTGGGCAACAGCGGCCGCATTGCGGATATCGCTGGAATAATGACCCTTATGGAATTTTCACCCGCATGAAATTGAACTGGTTCAAATACGCCTCCCCCGTCACGTTTTATCCGCTGGCGGGCAAGCTGATTCCCTGGTTCGCGCTGGCCGCGGCCGGGCTCACCCTGGCCGGCCTCTATCTCAGCTTTTTTGTCGCGCCCACGGATTTCCAGCAGGGCGAGTCATACCGCATCATTTTCATCCACGTGCCTGCGGCCTGGATGTCGATGTTCATCTATGTCGTGATGGCGGCCTGGGCGGCGGCCGGACTGATCTTCAACACACGCCTGTCGTCGATGATGGCCAGCGCACTGGCACCGACCGGCGCGCTGTTCACCTTCATCGCCCTGTGGACCGGCGCACTCTGGGGCAAGCCGACCTGGGGCGCGTGGTGGGTATGGGATGCCCGACTGACCTCCGAGCTGATTCTGCTGTTTCTGTACATCGGGTTTATGGCGCTGCACGCCGCCATCGACGACCCCCGCCGCGCCGACCGTGCCAGCGCGGTGCTGGCGTTGGTCGGCGTGGTCAACGTGCCGATCATTTATTTCTCGGTCAAGTGGTGGAACACCCTGCATCAGGGCGCGTCGGTCAGCATGACCATGGCGCCCAAAATGGCGGCCACCATGCTGCTGGGGATGCTGATCATGGCGCTGGCCTGCTGGATGTACAGCATTGCTGCGGCGCTGGCGCGGGTGCGCTGCATCATTCTTGAGCGTGAGCAACAGGCCGAGTGGGTCGCCAATTTGAGCAGGGAATCAACATGATCTGGAACAGTCTGGGCGACTTCATCGCCATGGGCGGCTATGGTTTTTATGTCTGGGGGTCTTACCTCGTCACAGCCGGCCTTATCGTGGCTGAAATTTTATTGCTGCGCGCACGCCGTCATGCCGTCGAGAAGTCGCGTCAGGCGCAAGCGCTTTTATCCGAGTAGATGAAACATGAAACCACGACATAAACGCATGGCCCTTATTGCTGCCGGTCTGGGTGCGGTGGGCTTGGCGGCGGCGCTGGTGCTGAACACCTTGCGCAGCAACATGGCGTTTTTCTTTACGCCAAGCCAGATCGCCGCCCACGAAGCGCCTGCCGGTCGCAGCCTGCGTATCGGCGGGCTGGTGGAGGTGGGGAGCGTCAAGCGCGAAGGCGTCACGGTACGTTTCACCGTGACCGACACCGCTCAATCCATTCCCGTGGTGTACACCGGCATCCTGCCCGACCTGTTCAAGGAAGGAAAAGGCGTGGTTGCCCAGGGCGAACTGGACGCCCAAGGCGTGTTCCAGGCCAGCGAGGTACTGGCCAAGCACGATGAAAACTATATGCCCCCCGAGGCTGCCGAAGCGCTCAAGCGTGCCCAAACCTCAGGCGAAAGCACCGGCAAGACGCTGGTCATGGATACGGAAAGCAAACCTCAATGATTCCTGAAATCGGCCACTTCGCGCTCGTCATCGCATTCCTGATCGCCGCGGCATTAACGATTTTTCCCATCGTCGGCGCACAGCGTGGCATCCCGTCCTGGATGGCGATGGCGCGCCCCGCCGCGCAGGGTTTGTTCGTGTTCGTCACCCTGGCCATGACGTGCCTGGCGTATTCCTTTGCCGTCAATGATTTTTCCGTGCTGGTGGTCGCCAGCAACTCCAACTCGATGCTGCCGCTGCCTTATCGGCTGGCCGCTGTGTGGGGCAGCCATGAAGGCTCCATTCTGCTGTGGGTATTCATGCTCGCGCTGTGGATGGTCGCGGTGTCGCTGTTCAGCCGCCATCTGCCGCGCGAAATGGTGGCGCGCATTCTGGGCGTCATGGGCTTCATCAGCGTCGGTTTCCTGCTGTTCATGCTGCTGACCTCCAACCCGTTCGAGCGCCTGCTGCCCGCCGCGCCCGATGGCCGCGATCTCAATCCGCTGCTGCAGGACCCCGGCATGGTGTTCCATCCGCCCATGCTCTACATGGGCTATGTGGGCTTTTCCGTGGCCTTCGCCTTCGCCATCGCCGCGTTGCTGGGCGGCAATCTGGACGCAGCCTGGGCGCGCTGGTCGCGGCCGTGGACGACGGTGGCCTGGGTATTCCTCACCCTCGGCATCGCACTCGGCAGCTGGTGGGCGTATTACGAGCTGGGCTGGGGCGGCTGGTGGTTCTGGGATCCGGTGGAAAACGCTTCGTTCATGCCGTGGCTGGTCGGCACGGCGCTGATGCACTCGCTCGCCGTGACCGAAAAGCGCGGCAGTTTCAAGAACTGGACCGTGCTGCTCGCCATTGTTGCCTTTTCGCTGTCGCTCTTGGGCACCTTCCTCGTGCGTTCCGGCGTGCTGACCTCCGTTCATGCGTTTGCCACCGACCCCAAGCGCGGCATTTTCATCCTGATTTTTCTGGCGATTGTCACTGGCGGATCGCTCCTGCTGTTCGCCTGGCGCGCGGGCAAGGTTGGGCTGGGCGGGCGCTTCGATCTGGTGTCGCGCGAATCCATGCTGCTCGCCAACAATGTGATTCTGGTGGTGGCTGCCGGTTCGGTGTTGCTGGGCACGCTGTATCCGCTGGTGCTCGATGCGCTGGGGCTGGGCAAGATTTCCGTCGGCCCGCCGTACTTCGATAACGTGTTCGCCCCGCTCATGGCCCCCGCCATTTTCCTCATGGGCGTCGGCCCGCTGGCGCGCTGGAAAGCCGCGAGCCTGCCGGAACTGGCGGTGCGCTTGCGCTGGGCGTTCGGCGTCAGCCTCGTCAGTGCCTTGCTGCTACCTTTCGCGCTGGGATCGTGGTCGCCCATGGTCAGCTTTGGCCTGCTGCTCGCCCTGTGGGTGTTCAGCTCCACTGCGCTCAATCTGTGGAGCCGGGTCCAGCCGACAGCGGGCGCTACGCTTCGCCAGCGCTTGGGCAGCCAGTCGCGCAGCTATTACGGCATGTTGCTGGCGCATCTCGGCGTCGGTGTGTTCATCGTCGGGGTGACGCTGGTCAAGGGCTACGAAACCGAAAAGGATGTGCGCATGGAGGTGGGCGACACGGTCAGCATCGGCGCCTACCAGTTTGTGTTCAGGGGCGTGACCGAAATGCCCGGCCCCAACTACATGGCCTCGCGCGGCACCATCGACATTTTGAGAAATGGCCAGCTGGAACACACCCTGGCGCCGGAAAAACGCATGTATTTCGCTACCCAGATGCCGATGACCGAAGCGGCCATCAACACTGGTTTCACCCGTGACCTGTATGTCTCGCTGGGCGAGCCGGTCGAGAACGGCGCCTGGGTGGTGCGCGTGTATGTCAAACCCTTCGTCGACTGGATCTGGGGCGGCTGTCTGATCATGGCGATGGGCGGCGCGCTGGCGCTGACCGACCGCCGTTACCGCCTGACGCGCCGTCGCCCACAGACCGTGCCCGCTGTCGAACCGGTTGCGGAGGCGGCATGAAAAAAGCCTGGGTTCTGATTCCACTGGCGGTGTTCGTCGCCATGCTGGTGTTCCTGGGTGTGGGGCTCAAGCTCGACCCGCGCGAGGTGCCTTCGCCGCTGATCGATAAGCCCGTGCCGACGTTCAGCCTGCAAACGCTGGATGAGCCTTCCCGGCTGCTGTCTTCCGCAGACATGCGTGGCCAGGTCTGGCTGCTCAATGTGTGGGCATCGTGGTGCGGTGGCTGCCGCGAGGAACACCCCACGCTGGTCGAGTTCGCCCAAACCCGTGCCGTGCCGATAGTCGGGCTGAATTACAAGGATCAGCCGGACGATGCGCGCCGCTGGCTGGGCCGTTTGGGCAACCCCTACATTGCCAGCGTGTCCGACCTCGACGGCCGGACGGGCATTGAATTCGGGGTGTACGGCGTGCCTGAAACCTTCGTCATCGACAAGGCCGGGGTCATCCGCCACAAGCAGATCGGGCCGATCACGCCCGACATCCTGCGCGACACGATTCTTCCGCTGGTGAAAAAACTCAATGCTGTTTAAATCAATGCTCCCGTTTTTGTTCGCCGTGCTGCTCGCACCAGCGTTCGCCAAAGAGGCCGCACCGGTTGCAGCCGACCCCGTCGCCGAAGCACGGTTGATGCAGCTCTCCAGTGAATTGCGCTGCCTGGTGTGCCAGAACCAGACCATTGCCGACTCCAACGCCGAGCTGGCGGTCGATCTGCGTAATGAAATTCGCGAAAAAATCCAGGCCGGCATGAGTGATGCCGAGATCAAGGACTTCATGGTCGCCCGTTATGGCGACTTCGTGCTGTATCGCCCGCCGGTCAAGAACACGACGCTGGTGCTCTGGATCGGCCCCTTTCTGCTGCTGGCAGTGGGCGGCGGCATCCTGGTTTTCAACCTGAAACAGCGTCGGCAGCGTGCCGCCGACCCGGCATTGAGCCATGACGAAGCAGCGCTGGCGGAATCCCTGCTGCACACTGACCCAACCAAGGAAACGACATGACCGGATTTTTGATTGTGATGGGCGTACTGATCGCCCTGGGGCTGGCCTTCGTGCTGCCCGCGCTGGTGAAGCAGCGCGGCGAGGATGAAAAAACATCGCGCGCGCAAGCCAACGTGCTGATTTATCGCGACCAGATCAAGGAGCTGGATGCCGATCTGGCAAATGGCACGATCAGCGCAGAGCAGCATACGGTCGGTCGGCGTGAACTGGAAAAGCGCGCGCTGGAAGACACGCTGGCGGCGGTGAACGACTTCACGCCGACGCAAGCCGGGCGTGGGCGCTGGGCGCCCATCGCGCTGGCGGTGCTGATTCCCGTCGCCGCCGTGGGGCTGTATCTCAAAATCGGCATGCCCGAGGCGATCGCGCCCCTGGCATCGTCACCTACTCAGGAAGCCGCCGCATCCGCCAGCGCGCAGGATGGCAGCCCGCACAGCACGTCCTTTGAGAGCATCCGGGCGATGGCCGAGAAACTCGCAGCCAGTCTGAAGGACAAGCCAGACGATGGCGCGGGCTGGGCCATGCTGGCGCGTTCCTACAACGTGCTGGGCCGCTTTGCCGAAGCCGCCGATGCCTATGCCCGTGCCGAAAAATTGTTGCCACCCGATGCACAACTGCTGACTGATCACGCCGACGCGCTGGCCATGTCGCAGGGGCAGAAACTCGATGGCGAGCCGATGGCCCTGCTTCAGCGCGCCCTCAAAATCGATCCCGCCAACCTCAAGGCGCTGGCGCTGATGGGCACTGCCGCGTTCGACCGCAAGGATTACAAGGGCGCGATTGCTTACTGGGAGAAGGTGGTTCAGGTGGCGCCCGCCGATTCGGAATTTACCCAGTCGCTGCAAGTGAGTCTGGAAGAAGCCCGCGCCCTCGCTGAGGGGCGCACACCACCGGTAGCGGCGCTGCCGGCCATCATGCCTGCCGCGCCGGAAGCGGCTGTTCCCGACGCTGCTGCCAATGGCGGCCAGGTCAGCGGCCAGGTCAAACTGGCGTCGACGCTGGCCGCCAAGGTGTCAGCCGGGGACACGGTGTTCATCTTCGCGCGCGCCGAAAAAGGCCCACGCATGCCGCTGGCCATTCTTCAGTTGAAGGCGGGCGATCTGCCGACCCGCTTCAGCCTGGACGATTCCAACGCCATGGCACCGGGCATGAAGCTGTCGGCCTTTCCCGCGGTCATGCTCGTTGCCCGCATTTCAAAAAGCGGCAATGCCAGTGCACAAAGCGGCGATCTGGAAGGCAGCGTCGGCCCGCTCAAACCTGGCACACAAAATATTCAGATCAGCATCGACCGGGTGATCCCCTGAGCGATTGCCATTATTCCAGGCATCTGCACTTGAGTGGACTCCCAACTATGACTGCCTGAACGACAGCTTTTGTCCACTATGGTCTTCCCCTCAAGTGCCCGTCATCAGACCGGGCTTGTTCCCGCTCCGTGTTTTTCACGATCCAGACGTGGCCTCTATACTGGTCGGCGCCATGCTCAAGCAGAAAGCCGCGCCCACGCCTTTCGATAATCCTTGAGCAGGAAACAAAATGCCTTTGCTATCCGAAAGGGCGGGGCCCCCATCCCTCACCTTCAGCATTCCATGCCGATCCACCTTTTATGAGTGCTCCCTTTTTGATTCATGTTGGCGCGGAAGACTGGCTGCATCCGGACTGGTGCGGCTGTTTTTACCCCGCCGACCTGCCCGATGACTGGAGGCTGTCTTACTACAACACCCGGTTTCAGGCGGTGTATCTGTCGGAGGCGCGCTGGCAGGCCGCGTCCCCTGCCGAATGGGCGCAATGGCTGGATGAAACACAGACTGGCTTTCATTTTCTGCTGGCGCCGGGCACGAGTTCGCCGCCGGCCAGTCCCCGTGTGATCGTGGTTACGCCGGAGTGGGCGGCGGTGCATGTCTGGTGGCTGGATGACGCGCCCGACCTGCGCGCACTGGCGCGCCGTGTGGCTGAGCAGGCGACAGCAGGCGAACCGCTGTATGTGATCAGCCGGCAGGGCGATCTGGGGCTGCTGGAGCAGGTGGATACCTTGCGGCAGGTGCTGGGTTACTGAATCCGCTGAATTTGGCTTGAAATTGCCTGTGCGGCGTCAGCGCGACGGCGGGTCTTGCTAAAATGCGCCGTTGATTCAAAAACCCACAGGTTCGGCTCCCTTTGCAAAACGATAATCTGGTCGAAATCGAACAGCTCGCTTTCGGCTATGGCGCCCGCTCTATCCTGACGAACATCAACCTGACCGCAAAACGTGGCCAGGTGGTAGCCATCATGGGTAGCAGCGGCTGCGGCAAAACCACCTTGTTGCGCTTGATGGGCGGGCAGCTCAAGCCCAGCCGGGGCGTGGTGCGGGTGGCGGGCGAGTCGGTGGGTGAACTCGATCAGAAAGGCCTGTGTCGTCTGCGCCGCAGAATGGGCATGCTGTTCCAGTTCGGCGCGCTGTTCACCGACATGACGGTGTTCGACAACGTGGCGTTCCAGCTGCGCGAACACACCGATCTGCCGGAAGACGCCATCCGCGATCTGGTGCTGATGAAACTGCATGCCGTCGGCCTGCGCGGCGCGGCGAACCTGATGCCGGCCGAACTGTCTGGCGGCATGGCGCGGCGGGTTGCGCTGGCGCGGGCAGTTGCGCTCGATCCCATGCTGGTGATGTACGACGAGCCGTTTGCCGGGCTCGACCCCATCTCGCTGGGCGTGATCGGCAACCTGATCCGCCGCCTGACCGATACGCTGGGGCTGACCTCGATCGTCGTCACCCATGACGTGCATGAGTCGCTGAAAATCGTCGATTACATATATTTCATCTCGGACGGCGTGGTTGTCGCCGAGGGAACGGCCGCTGAAATCAGCGCCTCCGGCTTGCCGTTCGTGCATCAGTTCGTGCATGGCGAGGCCGACGGCCCGGTGCCATTCCACTATCCGGCCCCTGCTTACGCCGATGACTTGCGGTTGGGAGGGCCGGGTGCTTAAGCAGACCATCGAAAATCTGGGGAATCGCACCATTCAGGGCGTCTGGCGCATGGGTTTTGCGATGCGCTTCTTTGTGACGATTCTGCTGCATTCGGGCACGGCATTCCGCCGTTTTGGCCTCACCATCCGCGAACTGTATTTCAGCGGCGTGTTGTCGCTCATCATTATTCTGGTGTCGGGGCTGTTCGTCGGCATGGTGCTCGGGCTGCAAGGCTATGAAACCCTGCAAACCTACGGCGCGGAAGAGTCGCTGGGCATTCTGGTGTCGCTGTCGCTGGTGCGCGAGCTGGGGCCGGTGGTGGCGGCCTTGTTGTTCGCCAGCCGGGCCGGATCGGCGATCACGGCGGAGATCGGCCTGATGAAGGCGACCGAGCAACTGTCGGCAATGGAAATGATGGCGGTCGACCCGATTGCGCGCGTGGTGGCACCCCGCTTCTGGGCGGGCGTGATTTCCATGCCGCTGCTGGCGGCGCTGTTTTCGGCGATGGGGATATTCGGCGGCTATCTGGTCGGCGTGAAGCTGATCGGTGTTGACGAGGGTGCGTTCTGGTCACAGATGCAAAACGCGGTTGATTTCGAACAGGACATCCTGAATGGCGTTATCAAGAGCGTGGTGTTTGGCGTCGCCATCACCGCGATTGCGCTGTTCGAAGGCTACGATGCGCCGCCCACCGCCGAAGGCGTCTCGGGCGCGACCACACGCACCGTGGTGACCTCCAGTCTGGTTGTGCTGGCGCTGGATTTTGTTTTGACTGCATTCATGTTCCGGGGAATTGGCTAAACATCATGAACAAGACCGTGCTCGATCTCTGGGTGGGATTATTTGTTATCGCTGGCATCGCCGCGCTGCTGTTTCTGGCGCTTAAAGTCGGCAGCACCAGCGCCATCACTGCGTCGGATAGCTACGAAGTCGTTGCCCGCTTTGAAAATATCGGTGGCCTCAAACTGCGGGCGCCGGTCAAGAGCGCCGGCGTCGTCGTCGGCCGGGTAGCGGATATCCAGTTCGACAATGAAACCTTCGAAGCGGCAGTGACGCTGCGTCTCGACAAGCGCTATGCTTTCCCCAAGGACAGTTCGGCGGCCATCCTGACTTCGGGCTTGCTGGGCGAACAATACATCGGCCTGGATGCGGGGGGTGACAGTGTGAAACTCAAGGCTCAGGATCGCATCCTCATCACGCAGGACGCCGTGGTGCTGGAAAAACTGATCGGCCGGTTCCTGTACGACAAGGCTCAGGAAGGAGCGCCCCAATGACATTCAATGCACCTGCATTCAGCCGTCTGACCCGCGCCCTGTCGGTGGTGGGCGTGCTGATGATCGCCACGCCCGGGCAGGCCGACACCATCAACTTGCAGCAGGCGGTGGAAATGAGCCTGGCGGCCGACCCGCGCATCAAGGAGCGTGAGCAGGTGGTCGAGGCGGCACGCGGCCTGCTGAAGGAAGTGCAGGGCAATATGGGCTGGCGGGTGGGCGTCAACGCTTTCGTTGGCCTGGCGCCGGAAGTCGAGGGCGGTTTTTACGAGGGGGGTGCCCAGTCGTGCACGTCTTTTCCGTGCACCCCGCGCAGCGATGGCAACGAGCTGAACGGCCTGTCCGACTGGACCCATCTTGGTTTTACGCTGATCAAGCCGCTCTACACCTTCGGCAAGGTCGAACACTACGGCGACGCGGCGCAGGGCAACATCGACATCAAGCGAGGCGAACTCAAGCAGACACGCACCGATATCGTGTACGACACCAAGCGCGCCTATTTCGGTTACCTGGCTGCGCGCGATATCCGGCTGTATCTGGAAGACATCCTGGCACGTTTGCAAAAAGAGCTCACCAGCGTTGAAAAAAGCCTGGCGGACGACACCGGCACTTCCAGGCAATCCGACCTGTATGCCTTGCAAACCGTCCAGGGCTTGCTGTCGAGATATGGCAACCAGGCGCGCGCGCTGGAGAAAATCAGCCTGGATGGCCTGAAAGTGCTGACCGGCATTGGCCTGGCGGGGAATTTGAGCGTGGCCGACGAGCGGCTCGAGCCGGTGCCCTTTCCGCAGACCGAACTGGCCGAATTTCAGGCGCGTGCGTTGCAGAGCCGCCCTGAAATGGAACAACTCGAAGCCGGACTGCGCGCCCGTCGTGCCCTGGTGTCTGCCAAAAAAGCGGATCGCATGCCGGATGTGTATGCCGGGGTGATCGGCGAATTCAACTATGCCTCGCGACGCGACAGTCTGGACAACCCTTACACCAACGATTTTTTCAACAGTGGCGGCCTGACCCCGGTGGTCGGCGTGAAGTGGGATACCGCGTTCGATGTGGCGAGCGCCCGCGTCGACCAGGCGCAGGCCGAACTGGAGGCGCTCAACCACAAGAAGGCCTTCGCACTGGAAGGCGTGCCGTTTGAAGTGGGCGAGGCGTATGCCCATGCCCAGTCCAACTTCGCCTCGCAGCGCGAGCTGGGGGTCAGTGCGACCGCGGCGCGGCGCTGGGTGGTGGCGTCGCTGGCCGATTTTTCGGCTGGCCTGGAGAGCGCTGACAGGATGGTCGAGGCGCTGAAGAACTATGTGTTGACGCAAACCGAATACGTGCGCGCCATCAACGAATACAACATGAACGTGGCGCAGCTCGCGCGTTTGACCGGTGAACTGAAGTAAGCAGCGGACGTCTATCTGCTTGCCCGCCCCAATATTGAACAGGATGATTTGATGAGGATGTTGCGCTCCATTTTTCTGCCGCTGGCCCTGATGCTCGGCCTGAATTCTGGTTGCGTCCGCGCGGCCGACACTCCGCCTGACGTTCTGGCACGCACCACGACGCAGGAAGTCCTGGTTATCCTGAAGCAGGAAAAGGAACTGACTCAGGCCAGGGTCTATCAACTGGTCGAGGCCAAGGTGCTGCCCAATTTCGATTTCAATCGCATGACCCAGCTCGCGGTCGGTAAGCACTGGCCGAATGCCACCCCGCAGCAGAAAAAGGCGTTGGTCACCGAATTCCGCAATTTGCTGGTGCGCACCTATTCCAGTTCGCTGACGGAGTTTTCCAACCAGGCGGTCGAGTTCAAGCCGATGACGATCAAGCCGGATGCCACCGACGTGACGGTGCGCTCCGAAATTCGCCAGCCCGGCAGCCAGCCGGTCCCCATCGACTACAGCATGTACAAGACGGATTTCGGCTGGAAAGTCTACGATGTGGCGATCGATGGCGTCAGCCTGGTCACCAATTACCGGGCATCCTTTTCCAGCACCATCCGCCAGAGCGGCATTGACGGCCTGATCGCCACGCTCGCCGCCAAGTCTCCTGGCAGCGCCACCAAGCCGGCACCGCGTCCTGGATCGTGATGACCTGTGAAGGCAACTGCTGCAGCATCGCAGGCGCGGTCACCGTGGACAGCGTCGGCGGGCTGCTGCGCGAATTGCAGCCGCAGCTCGAGAGCGGAATTGATACGCTGGATTTCAGCCGCGTTGAACTCGCTGACTCGGCCGCGCTGACGCTCATCTTCAGCGCCATGCGCCATGCCCGGCAAGCCGGACACGGCTTCGTCTGCACGGGTCTGCCCGCCAGTTTCACCACCCTCGCCGAACTCTACGGGGTGTCCGCGTTGCT
>Ga0209254_10003113_pt1 | contig 15153 bp, 11 predicted proteins | sample FrelakmetDIP11DI_FD_187148 | JGI IMG/M metagenome (GOLD analysis project Ga0209254, IMG submission 187148) | Freshwater lake sediment microbial communities from the University of Notre Dame, USA, for methane emissions studies - DIP11 DI (SPAdes)... | ecosystem: Environmental > Aquatic >...
AGTTCAGCAGGCCATGCTGGGCGTGGAAATGATGATCGGTAAGGAGATTCTCAAAGGGCTCCCTGATTCCATCACCCCCATGAAAAAAGATACCACTTCAGATAAAGTGACCAGTTCGGGCTGGGGGTGGGTTGGACTTACCATGCAAAGGGAATACCGTCAGAACATTGAAAAAGACCCGAAGGAGCTGAGTTTTATACTGGCCAATAACGCTGCCTGGATGCAGGTCATAAACCTCTATTTTTCTGGTTATGCCCAAAGTTCGGGAGAAACACAGAACTGGAAACAAACCCGTTTGAAAGGATATAAAGCTATCATAGAATACGATAAATCGAGCGGGTATAAGCTTAGTATTCCCATCGGCCAGACTTCACTGCTCGTACTCGAGGGGGTGAACTTTGCAACGGAACAGGAATTCATGACTGCCTGCAATGCATTTGATGTTGATAAGATCAAGGCCCAGCTGGGTGAAAAATAATGTTTCCATTCAAACTGAATAACATGAAAAAGATATTCTCTCTTATATTAATATGCTCTTCCTTCCAGGTGATGGCGCAGCAGGATTTTGAAAAGCGACTTACCGAAGCCAAGACAGCTTATGCCGCTAATAAACTGGATGATTCCCGTTTTGCCATGCAGCAAATGATGCAGGAACTTGACATCCTCATTGGCAAAGAAGTTTTAAAAATATTGCCGGAAAAAATGGACACCACAACGGCTAATAAGGCAAAAGACAATGTTTCCGGCGCCAGTGGCTGGGTGGGTGTGGTAGTTCACCGCGAATATGGCACCAGGGCTGCAGATGGCAGCCTTACAACCCTCGAAATACTGACCAATTCACCATTGGTAGGAATGTTAAACAGCGTGCTTTCAATGCCCATGATGGCCGGTGCAAACCCCGATCAGAAGATCGTACGCATTGCGGGCTATAAAGGACTGGTTCAAAAAGTGAGCGGGCCTAACGGTCGCGAAGATTATGAGGTACAGGTGCCATTGACAAATTCTTTATTCACTTTTAAAGCCCCGGGACTATCGCAGGACAAAATAGTGGAACTGGCTAATACTATCAAAATTGCGGATATCGCAAAGCTGGTTCAATAGCAATTACTTGTCTTTTGTCAGCAAAAATATTTTAACGGAAATACCCCTGACAGCCCACGAATTGTGGGCTGTTTTTTTGTCTCTGAAATGAAATAATACTGGAAGCGTTTTTCGGAAAATCGATATTATTTTTTGAGTTTGAATAAAAATCCCAAAACAAAAAATGGAAGTTTTGCCCACAGAGGGCCACAGAGTGAATAAAGAGAACCGCAGAGCGTTGATATGTATTCTCTGTGGTTCTCAAAAAGAACTCTGTGGTCCTCCGTGGGCTATGTATTCTAACAGCATTATGAGGGACTCTGCCTATGCAATTAAGTTAGCTGGTTTTGCCAAAAAGAGTGCAATAAAATTCATTTTTTAAATCGCAGGATATCGTGCTGATATTTATTTATACGGGACGAAATTTTTCTGTAATAATCTAAAGAGTAAATACGGAAATATCCGGCTTAAAAAAGAAGTTATTTTTCCAAACAAAAAATGCGCATTAGCGTGTTTTTTATTTTTTATCTGATCCAATATTTTTGCAGCCGTTTCTTCACGTGACGCAGTCAGTTTTTTGGGTCTTTGTGGTACCGCTTCCCAGGCACCAACAGCGTTAAGTGTCTTTTTCTCCTTTTCATTGACGGTGAAACCAAGGTATGCTATGCCTACATAAATGCCTGTATGCTGCAATTCAATGCGTAGGCTTTGAGCCAGTGCTTTCAGCGACATTTTGGAAATGGAATATGGCGCATGTCCCGGCATTCCATGTAAGCCGGCTAAACTTGAAATCAACATTATAGAACCTTTCGTTTTTTTAAGTTCGGGAATTGCGGACATGATCGGGAAAAGGGAGCCATAAATATTGGTATCAATCACCTGTCTTGCAACTTCAGGTAAAGTATTTTCAACTTCTCCAAAACAGGAAAGCCCAGCATTTGCAATAAGCATATCAAGTCTCCCAAAACGGTCGATTGTGCTTTTGATCAATAATACATCCTGGGAATAATCTGTGGCATCTGAAGGATGTACCAGTAAGTTATCGGAGAACATATTAAAATCGTTCTTTGCATTTTCCAATTTCGCAGCATTGCGGGCAGTTAAAACCACTTTCCCACCTGCTTTCAAAACCTGGTGTGCAAGTTCTTTACCGATGCCCATGGATGAGCCGGTTATAATAACTACTTTATCTTTAAAGAATGTGTTTTTCATGGCAGGTATTTATTTGATTTGAACCATTCTATACATTGTTTTATGCCTTCCTCGATGGGTGTTTGCGGCATGTCTAAAACCCGTCTGGCTTTTTCTGCTGAAAAGTACTGGTTTTCCTTTGCCATTCTGGCCATGCCATAACTGATCTTAGGCGCTTTGCCGGTAATCCTGGCGATCAGGGAACAGACTATTCCGCTCAAGAGGATCAATGGGTAGGGGGCTTGTTTCATAGTAAAGTCGCGGTTAATGATCTTACAAGCCTTTCTGAAGAATTCTTTAAATTCCATATTTTCATTTCCCGCGATATAGCATTCACCAATGACTCCCTTTGTCAATGCATTCACTGCTGCTTTAGCTACATCAACCGAACAAACAAAATTCTTGCCTCCGCTACAATAGAAATTCAATGCACCTTTGCATAATTCTATCAGCATCTTACCAGAAGACGGACCATAATCAAAAGGTCCGATCATATAAGTAGGGTTGATGATCACAACGGGAAACCCGTTTTTATTAAAACGCCTGAGCAGCATTTGCTGTGCTTTATATTTACTATCGATATAATCCATTCCATACTTCCATCCATTAAAGGATCCGCTTTCGTCACCCGGATCATCTTTTGTGCCAAATGCAAATGAATTGGCTGTACCGATATGAATCATTCGGGATATGTTCAGTTCTTCCGTGACTTCCATCACATTCTGTGTACCCAGGAAGTTTACCGCTGTTATGGTGGGAAGGCGCCTTGGCCAGACCTTCACTAAGGCGGCTACATTAATTACATAATCACATCCTTTCATTTCCTGCACCAGGAATTTTTTGTTCATGATATTGCCATGGACAACTTCAATGGGAAGATCATCAAGTGTGCAGGTTTTTCTTTCAGGCAGGCACATTGCCTTAACGGCATATCCCTGCTGTAAAAGTTCCCGGCATATGCTGCTGCCCAGCATGCCGTCTGCTCCGGTTACAAATACTTTTTTCATGGTTGACTGTTTTAGGGTTAATGTTTTGTACGCCGGTTCAAGGATGATTTGGTTGATTTGAACCGGATGCAGGACAAACATAGCAGCACGAGAAGGGCCGCCCCAATTGATAAACAGAACCCTGGATGGAGGATAAGTGTGAATTAATTTGCGTTGAACAGGAGAGGAAATTTTACAGGCAGATTATGCCAATTTCAAGGCAGTATCAGTTTATATTATTGATTTATGCCAAACAGCATTTTGCTATTTGCAGGATATGCTAAACGAAATTTAACCCCAAAGAAGGAGGAAATGAATAAATCGGGCCGCAAAGAGCAGTGGGGATAAAAGGAGAAAATGTGATTAATTAAAAAAAATGGCTAGTCCATTACTTTTTGTCCCTGTAATATTGCAGCACATCACCTGAATGTATTACCGGCTTTCCAGATACATCATCATTGTACCAATAGATCCAGGCCATAGTGGGTTTACTGTTTATATATATCGTTGCCAGTTCACGCTTATATATGGCCTTATCGCCCGCTTCAGGTTCCGTTCCTTCATAATCGTCCAGTTGGGCGATAGTCCAGCTGAATTCATCAACATTGCGAATGGAATATAATTCGCCTGTAATGAATTTTTCATCTTTTGTAGGAACAGCAGCAGGGTAATCACCCAGGTCATACAATATGCCTTTCACCTTTGCCTCACCTGCAAAATCGAAATGATCATGAATGTATTTAAACGCCGGGTTTTGAAATCCCCTGCGAAGGGAACCGTATACAAATAAACTATAGCAGGTTGGGTTCATAGCATTTTTAAATTTGGGCAAAGAAAATTCTAAAGCTCAAGATAATCAAAAAAGGCTGGCTGGTTGTGAACTATCACTGCTGAAAGTATGGTTTTATAAATTTTATTTTTTTTTTGCGAAATAATGCATTGACAATTAGTATTTAACGAAATAACAACTAAAGTGATTTCTAATCGGCGGAATGTAAAATTGAATTGTTTCACAGAGAGATTTAAAGCAAAATACATTTTACTGCAAAGACCTCAGGGCTGTTCATCCCCTTAATCAATTAAATCCCCCCAAACCTGTCCGACGAAGTGAAACGGCGGCGGATACCGGTTCAGACAAAAGATACTTCGGCCCGATACCGGGATTTTTACACAAAAAGGATATTTCTGCAATTTGGTATGAATCCAGATAAAACATTTACCAGGCAGTTGCCTGACTGTATTTCCGGGCTTTTTACAAAGCTGTTTTGGTTAATTTTCTCCACAATCTGTGCATAACTTCAAATCCCTCTAAGCCTTACTGGTATTGGCTTTCAGCGGGGCAGGGTTTTTGTGTATAAAACGTGAATAATTATGAAGGGTGTCCGCAAACCTCCTCTTAATTTACATGCGCTATCTGTTATATTTGCCGTCTTACTTAAAAATTTGAACCGTGAGATTAAAGAGTCTGGAAATCAAAGGATTTAAAAGTTTTGCCGATAAGACCGTCATCAATTTTGATGAAGGCATAACCGGCATCATTGGCCCCAATGGCTGTGGCAAAAGCAATATCGTGGATTCCATCCGCTGGGTGATTGGTGAACACAAGATCAGTAACCTGCGTTCTGAGAACCTGGAAAGCCTGGTCTTCAACGGCTCTAAAACAAGGAGCGCAAGCGGCCTGGCCGAAGTGAGCCTGACCTTCGAAAATACACGTAACCTCCTGCCTACAGAATTCAATACCGTAACCGTCACCCGCAAATTTTACAAAAGCGGGGAGAGCGAATACCGGTTGAATGATGTTCAGTGTCGCCTGAAAGATATCCATAACCTGTTCCTCGACACCGGCGTAAGTACCGACAGCTACGCGATTATCGAACTGGGTATGGTGGATGATATCATTAAGGATAAGGAGAATTCGCGTCGTAAGATGCTGGAACAGGCAGCCGGTATTTCGATCTACAAAACCCGGAAAAAAGAGGCCAAGCTCAAGCTTGATGCAACAGAACAGGATCTGGCTCGTATCGAAGACCTGCTGTTTGAGATCAACAACCAGCTGAAAATGCTCGAAAGCCAGGCTAAAAAAGCCGAAAAGTATTTCGAGATCAAAAAGGAATACAAAATTTCCAGCGTGGAACTGGCCAAGGCCGCCCTCGAAGGTTTCAATAGTACCTATAAAGAACTGAACGAACAGCAATCCGCTGAAACAGACCGCAAGCATCACCTGGAAGCACAGATCGCCCAGGAAGAGGCTGCACTGGAGCAGGAGAAAGTTCGATTTATAGAGAAAGAAAGAGAACTGCAATCCCTGCAGCATGCTTTCAATGAACTCCTCAATACCTTACGGACACGCGAGAACGAAAAGAACCTCGCTTCCCAACGCTTACAATACCTTGGCGAAAGGCAAAAGACCCTGCAGGAATTCCTGCAGAAGGCCGAGGGCCAGTTGAAGGGCATCGAAGAAAGCATCCAGTTCACTTCACACCAGATTGGTGACGAAGAAACAAAAGGTCTTGAATTGCTGGAAAAAGTTGACCAGGGCAAAGATGCCGTTGAAGACAAACGCCGCATATTTGACGAACAACGTGCTGCGATAGACCTGCTGCGTCGCGATAACCAGGCACTGCAGCGTCAGCAGTTTGAAGCAGAAAAGCAGGTAGCCGTTGGCGATGCCTCCATACAGAATATCCAGCGCGCCATACATCAGCTGACCGAAGAACAGCAGCACCGCCAGTTACAGCTGCACGAAGGGGAAAGGGAGAAGAATGATAAAGAGGCCGAGCTGGAAGAAAAGCGCAATGAACTTCGCCAGTTGCAGGATATCCACGAACTGACGAAGGAACAAATACTGCAGACACAATCTGCACTGGAACAATTGCGTAACCAATTGGCACAGGAAAGCAGGAAACTGGATGCAAAGAAGAATGAACACGACCTGCTGAAAAGCCTGATCGATTCCATGGAAGGTTACCCGGAAAGCGTGAAATTCCTCCACAACAATCCAAATTGGAACCATACCGCACCGATCCTGTCTGATATCATATATGTAAAAGAAGAATTCAGGGCGGCTGTGGAAAATGTGCTCGAGCCTTACCTCAACTATTACGTTGTGAACGACCTGCAGGAAGGCCTCCAAGCCGTACACCTGCTCGATGCAAACCAGAAGGGCAAGGCCAATTTCTTTTTGCTCGACAAACTGAATGGCGTTCCTAACGGTAAAGAGGAAATGCATGAGATCGTTGGAACGCTGCCCGCATTGAATGTTGTGGAATACGATCCCAAATACAGGAACCTGGTAAACTATTTACTGGGCAATGTACTCATCGCCGAAAATGAAGAAGCGCTGGCTCATTCCAATGGCCACGTGGTGCTTGAGAAACACGGTAAATATGTAAAAGGGAAATACGCCCTCACGGGTGGCAGTGTTGGATTGTTTGAAGGAAAGAAGATCGGTCGCGCGAAAAACCTGGAGAAACTGGTGGAAGAAATTGCCATGCAGGAAGAGATCGTGAACGAACTCAAAGCAACCATCCAGGCCAGGCACAATGAAGTGATCGGCTTCAATGAGCAGTTGAAAGAACATGCCATTAAGCAAATGCAGCAGGAGATCAATGAAGGCGTAAGCCGTGTGTATGCCCTGCAGAATAAACTCGAAAGCCTGAACCAGTCAGAAGCTTCCAGTCAGCATAAAAAAGCTGACCTCGAAGCGCAACTGCAGGACAACCAGGATGCCATTGCCGGAGCAAGGTCATCGCTTGAATCATTCAACACACAACTCGAGACATTGCTCGACCGCATGCAGGTGGTGGAGGCCAGTTATACTTTTGCAGAACAGGAATATAACTTCGCTAATGCATCTTATAATGAGATCAACCTTCAGTTTACCCGCCAGCAGAGCAAGCTCGTGGCGTTAAAACAGGAGCTTGAATTCAAGACCAACCAGTTCAACGACCTGCAGGTGCAGATGGCCAACAGCGGTACCCAGCTGGAAGAAGCCAGCAGCCATATCGGTGAAACTTCCACCAAATTGCAGGAAGTGGAAGCGGCCCTGCTCGACATGATGCAAAACAAGGATGCAGAAGAACGCAAACTTAATGATGCGGACCAGGCTTATTATAACCTGCGTAACGAACTCAATGAAAAGGAAAGTGAAGTAAGGCATAAATCCAAAGAACGCGAACAGGTAGACCAGTTACTCAACCTCATTAAGGACAAAGTAAACGAACTCAGGTTACAACTCGCCGGTATAAAAGAAAGGCTCAGTGTGGAGTTCCGCGTTGAACTCGACAATATCATTGATGAGCCGCGCCAGTCGGACGATACGCTTGAAGAGCTCCAGGCTTCCTGCGACCGTATGAAGAAGCGCCTTGAGAATATGGGTGAAGTGAACCCAACGGCCATTGAAGCCTTTACGGAAATGAAGAAGCGCTACGACTTCATCGTGGAGCAGAAGAACGACCTGGTAACGGCAAAGGATACACTGATGCAGACCATCCAGGAAGTGGAAGCAACCGCTAACCAGAAATTCCTCGAAACCTTTAACCAGGTGCGCGAGAATTTCCAGAAAGTCTTCAAAGCGCTTTTCACCGAAGAAGATACGGCTGATATGATCATGGTTGATCCGGAGAACCTCGCAGATACAGCCATCGATATCATCGCCAAACCCAAAGGGAAGAGGCCTTCATCCATCAGCCAGCTGAGCGGAGGAGAAAAGACCCTTACTGCAACAGCGCTGCTTTTTGCCATTTACCTGATCAAGCCGGCACCGTTCTGTATACTGGATGAGGTTGATGCACCGCTGGATGATGCCAACGTGGGCAAGTTCACCAAGATGATCAAACAGTTCAGCCAGGAATCACAGTTTATCATTGTGACACATAATAAAATGACGATGTCAACCGTGGATATCATCTATGGTGTGACCATGCAGGAAGCAGGGGTGAGTAAGCTGGTAGCAGTGGATTTTAGGAATTTGAAAGAACAGGCAGTGGCGAGTTAAAAAATCGAAAGTCGAAAATCGAAAGTCGAAAATGGAGGGCTTACTAATCCCTATATACGATCCGTAAAAGGAGTTAAACCTAACCCTGGTTAAAACTAACCCACTAAATGTGAAAAATGACCCCGCTTCTGCGGGGTTTTTTTTGACTTCGTTTCCTTGAGGTTAAGGCTGTATCAATTTGGCAATGGTGCCATTTCCTCCCGCGAGGAAAACAGCCGTTCCCGCTTTTGCCCTCCGGCAAACATGAAAACTTTTAGGGGAGATGAGCTGCCAGTTTAGTGCGCCATCTCTGGATATGTCAACGCCGCTTGTACCACAGGCTATGAGTGTATTTTTATCGATGAATTCCACACAGGAGCGATAACCGTGCGGGCTTTCCTTTGGCGCTTGCCAGGTTTTTCCAAGGTTTGTTGTAAAATAACAATTATCCGTCCGTACCGTATCTTTTGAGAAATCTCCACCGATCACAACGATCTTATCTGCTTTATTCTGTTTGTACCATACTGCCACGGAATTGGCGCCGGTGCTTTCGCCTCCCTGTGTAATGGGGATATCGATTAGCCGGCCACGTAAGTATAATCTTGATCTTTTACCACTGGTGACGATAACCGATTCATCATAATTCAATGGCCTTACATTGGTACCGCTGGATGCAAAAAATGCTTCACCCTCTGCCAATACCGGAAGTTTATCCGGATTGGTACGTTGCCAGTTGCTGCCATTATCTATTGTCCTGGCCATGTACATTCTTCCATTTATGGGGTCTCCAATGACCACACCACGACCGTCGAAGAAAAAATCCATGGCGTCGAGGAATATCCCCTTGGTGCTGTCTGCATAAACAAGTTTCCAGCTTTCACCGCCATTAAAAGTTTTTAGAATATGTGCGGGTTCGCTGATGCCCATGATCACCGCAGTTTTTTCGTCAAATGCTTCGATATCCCTGAAATCAGTTTTCTCGAAACCTTTGACAGTCATCCATACCCATGTTAACCCGCCATCCAGCGATTTTCCCACGGTACCGTTACTGCCGCTGACCCAGACAATTTTATCGTCAACTGCACTTAATCCGCGAAGCGAGGTTTTGGTACCTGTTGTCAATATCTCAATAGATTGAGCATTTATATTTTGATTTAACAGCAGAAGGATAATTAACAGCGTTCTCATAACCGCAAAGTAAGAAAGAACGCGAGGAAACGCAAAGATTTTCTACCTTGCGGCTTTGCTTTCCATATGAGTTACAATTACCTGCCCCTTGACCGGTCCTGGCTCAGTTTTGACCAGGTGGAGGATTTCCTGGAATACAACCAGCAGGTGTCCATCACTTTTGATGCGCACAAACGAATCACTGCCTGCCGCGATTACCTGGACCATAAACTCGCAACAACCGATCATCCCATTTACGGCATCAATACCGGCTTTGGTTTCCTTCAGCAGGTACACATAGACGATAGTCAGCTGGAGCAGTTACAATACAACCTGCTTAAATCCCATGCCTGCGGGATGGGGGAGGAAGTGCCACTGCCTATTATCCGGCTGATGCTCATGCTCAAGATCAAGTCGCTCAGTTACGGTCATTCCGGTGTGCAGATAGATACCGTGAAACGACTGATGGAAATGCACAACGAAGATGTGTTGCCGGTTATTTATACCCAGGGTTCTTTAGGCGCCAGTGGCGACCTCGCCCCGCTCAGTCATTTGAGCCTGCCACTCATTGGCCTTGGAGAAGTATGGTACAAAGGGGAGAAGCAGAAAGCAGCGGAACTATGGCCACAGCTTGGCTGGGAGCCCATTCACCTGAAAAGCAAGGAAGGTTTGGCCCTCATAAATGGCACACAGTTTATGGCCGCCTATGGCCTGTATTGCCTCTCCAGCGCGCAGCGTTTGCTCCAATGGGCAGATGCCATAAGTGCGCTTTCCTTTGATGCATTTGACGGCGTGACCGAGCCCTTCCGGGAACCCATTCACCGGATAAGGTCGCACAACGGCCAGGTAGTAACGGCCTCGGCTATACGAAAATGGATCAATGGAAGTGAGATCGCCGCACAGAAAAAAACACAGGTGCAGGATCCGTATAGTTTCCGGTGCATTCCCCAGGTACACGGTGCCACCAGGGATACGGTTGATTACGTGCAGCAGGTTTTCCTGCGGGAGATCAACTCTGTAACCGATAATCCCAATATATTCCCGGAGGAGGACCTCATTCTCAGCGGGGGTAATTTCCACGGACAGCCACTGGCACTGACACTTGATTTTCTCAGCATCGCTATGAGCGAGCTCGCCAATATATCTGAACGCAGGACCTACCAGTTGATCAGCGGCCAGAGAAACCTGCCCATGTTCCTGGTAAAAGACCCCGGCTTACATTCAGGTTTCATGATACCGCAATACACAGCCGCTGGTATAGTGAGTGAGAACAAACAATTGTGTACGCCGGCTTCTGTAGATTCCATTTCTTCCTCCAATAACCAGGAAGATCATGTAAGTATGGGCGCCAATGCCGCCACCAAATGTTTACGGGTGATCAATAACGTGGAGAAAGTGCTGGCCATTGAACTGTTCACGGCCACGCAGGCGTTGGAATTCAGGCGACCAATGAAAAGTTCACCTGCGCTGGAAGAGATCGTGACGGCATACAGAGAAAAAGTACCCTTTGTGTCTGTTGACAGGGTGCTGTATGATGATATGAAGGCGTCCATTGCGTTCTTAGCAACCTCGCGGTTAGTTTAACCGCAAAGAATACAGTAAGAAAAAATGAGTCTATGAATTACGATCCCATAAAGTATAAAACTCCTACAGGTAATACGATCAGTTGCAAAGGCTGGATACAGGAAGCCGCTCTTCGTATGCTGCTTAATAATCTCGATCCCGCCGTGGCAGAACGCCCTGAAGACCTTATCGTCTATGGCGGTCGCGGCAAAGCCGCACGCAATATTGAAGCCCTTGATAATATCATCAAAGCCCTGAAAGTATTGGAGAACGATGAGTCGCTGCTGATTCAATCCGGCAAACCGGTTGGTATTTTGAAAACGCACAAAGATGCGCCCCGTGTGCTCATAAGTAATTCTCAACTCGTCCCCAACTGGGCCAACTGGAAGCATTTTGATGAGCTCGAGAAAAAGGGCCTGATGATGTACGGACAAATGACCGCTGGTTCATGGATTTATATCGGTTCACAGGGCATTGTTCAGGGAACCTATGAAACCTATGGAGCCGTAGCCGATAAGCATTTTCCCAAACCCATTGAACCTTCTGAGTCAAACTCACTACTCACTACTCACAACTCACTTTCAAAGACGCATGGCTCCCTCAGGCACACCCTTAACGTTACGGCCGGGCTCGGCGGCATGGGCGGTGCACAACCCCTTGCCATTACCATGAACGAAGGGGTGGCCCTCATTGCCGAAGTTGAAGAATGGCGGATCGACAAACGCCTTGAAACAAAATACCTTGACCTGAAAATCACCGATATCGACCAGGCCATTGACCGCGCCCTCGAAGCAAAGAAGAATGGGGAAGTCATTTCCATTGGAGTATTGTGCAATGCCGTACACTTGCTGCAACGGCTACTTGAAAGAAACGTTATTCCTGATACCCTCACTGATCAAACCTCTGCTCACGATCCCCTCATCGGCTACTGGCCGCACGAGATCAGTTATGAAGAAGCCAAAATACTAAGGACAAAAAACCCTGATGAGTACATAGATTATGCTTATCGATCCATGTATCTGCACGTTCAATTAATGATACAGTTGATGGACAGAGGAGCCATAACTTTTGATTACGGAAACAATATTCGTGCCCGCGCAAGGGAATATGAAGAAAAAATCGAAAGTGGAAAATCGAAAATCGAAAATGAGGGGAACAGCCAATTGAATGATTTGCCTGTTTTTCCGGCGAATAGATGTTTTTCTTTTCCGGGTTTCGTTCCGGCATATATAAGGCCACTCTTCTGTGAGGGAAAAGGACCTTTCCGCTGGGCAGCATTAAGTGGGGATCCAAATGATATAGCTGTTACGGATGAACTCATCATGAATATGTTCCCGGAGAACAAGGGCATGATTCGATGGATGAAGATGGCCAAAGAAAAGATCGCATTCCAGGGTCTGCCCGCGCGGATTTGCTGGCTCGGACAGGGCGAGCGGGAGAAGGCCGGACTGGCATTCAATGAGCTCGTTCGAACGGGTAAAGTAAAAGCCCCGATCGTTATTGGCCGCGACCACCTTGATACGGGTTCTGTAGCATCGCCAAACCGCGAAACCGAAGCCATGCTCGATGGTTCAGATGCTGTAGCCGACTGGCCGATCCTTAATGCATTGGTGAATACCGCTGGCGGCGCCAGTTGGGTAAGCCTGCACCATGGCGGTGGAGTGGGGATGGGGTATAGCATTCATGCCGGTATGGTGATCGTGGCTGATGGAACGGATGATGCGGAAGCCAGGTTGCGCAGGGTGTTGAGGAATGATCCGGGTATGGGAGTGATAAGGCATGCAGATGCGGGGTATGATATTGCAAAGGATACGGCAAGGGCGCATAATCTTGACATCGCGGACAGATTGAAAGATTCTTAAAGGGATCATTCCTGTTTTACAAACACAGCATTTCTCATAAATAATTTAAGAGATTTTTGAGATACAATTAAGCAATGAACGGTTTCGTTTAAGGTATATGAGGTTGCTCTCTTATATATTCAGTTTTTTTATACTGTCCGTTGTTCCTTCCTGTAATAAGGATACGGAATCTGTGAGTACCCGTAGTTTTTATATGGGTGTCACACCATGGCCGGCTGATTTTACGGTTTCCGAAGTTACCAATGCCTACAATTTCATTAACAATAATTGTGATATAGTTTCTCATCATTTTGATGATGGGATACCTTACCAGGAAGCTTTATTAAAACAACCAATGCCGGTTGTATTTCAGGAGGAAATAAGTTTCCGGAAAAATAATACCGCTCCCGGTAAAAAGATATTTCTTAGTATTGCCCCGTTAAATCTTAGCAGGCGTGAAAAGGCGGATTATTATAAAGAGTCGGGTATAGAAATTACAGACAGTATCAAAAATATTTGGAATCAATGCTCGTTCGACGATCCTAAATTAGCAGAGGCATATGTTAATTACTGTAGTTATTTGATCGACCATTTTAATCCCGGGTACGTAAATTATGGCGTAGAGAGTAATGCGGATAATTGGGACCCGGTAAAGTTCAATGCATACAAGAAATTTTTATCGCAGGTCTATTCAAAGCTAACGGTAAAGTATCCTGCCATTCCGTTTTTTATCAGCTTCATGGTTTCTGAGAACCCTGTTGGTTTTTCTTTAGCCACTCAATTACTTTCATACACAGACTATATTGGTCTTAGCGCATATCCATATACGTCCGTTAGTTCATCCGCAGATGGCAATACAGATCCGGCTAAATTCCCGGCAGATTATTTTATACGATATATTGATCTGGATAAAAGCAAACCGTTTGTTTTTGCTGAAACGGGCTACATTTCAGAAGATCTCCGGATTCCTGCATTCAATCTGAACAAAAAGGGAAATGCAAACTGGCAACAGGCTTACCTGGAAAAAATATGTACACTTGCAAATGAGCGAAAAGCGAAATTTATCATTTGGTTTTGCCAGAAAGATTATGATGCCGGAAATCTGACTTTAAAAAGTCTTAACCTTTACCAGGATATTTTTGCATTTTGGGAAGATACCGGATTAATAGATGAATCAGGTATGGAAAGGCCGGCTTTGCAAAGCTGGAAGAATTGGCTGGGTAAAAAAAAGATCGACTAAATCGGTTTTCTTTTTTGAGTTTTTGGGATATGCCTGTATGATTAATATTTCAAGCGCCAGATTATATATTTAAAAAATGTTATATTTAAATAAAATATATGGCACTCCCCAATATATTTGACCAGCAAACCTGTCATCAATTAATCAGCCGCATACAAAAACTTACCCCGGTAACTCAACCCCAATGGGGAAAAATGTCCGTAAGCCAGATGCTGGCACATTGCAATGTATCTTATGAGTATGTGTATGAACCAGGAAAATATAAGCCTGCCCCGGCATTTATGAAATTCATCCTAAAACTATTTGTTAAGAATACCGTGGTTTCTGAAAAGCCGTATAAACATGACAGCCAGACCGCGCCAGATTTTAAAATAAACACCGATAAAAATTTTGAAGAAGAGAGGAGTCGCCTGATCAATTTTATCGAAAAAACGGCCTCACTTGGCCCTGCACATTTCGACGGAAAGGAATCCCATTCATTTGGAAAATTGTCTGCTACTGAATGGAACAATATGTTTTTTAAACACCTTGACCATCACTTTCGGCAGTTTGGTGTTTAAATCATTACCGTGTTGTGCTCGTAAAACATTCTTAAATTAAGCTTATCAATTGTTATAGAATAATACTTAAGGGAAATTTTATAAGATCTCGAAAATAGATCCTTCACCCGCACATGCGGGATCAGGATGGCAGGCAGGTGGGAATTAGTCATTCGAGATAGCAACTATTAGTCGACCTTTCCCCTGTCATCCCGACGAAGGAGGGATTTGCAATGCTCAAAAAATAGCGAATGATAAATACAGAGATCCCTCCTTCGTCGGGATGACAAAAAAGAGGGTAACCAATAGCCATAACCAGAATGAATTGACAACCGGAATTAATAATGCCACACGCCAATGGCAATTATTAAAAGGGGCTATTTATAATCCACTCCCCCTGTAATCCACTCCCCCTGTCATCCTGAACCCGGTTTCCGCTAAAAGATTGGTGCACTTTAGATAACATGGTGAAGGATCTAATATGTACATTCATCGAATGTGTAATGATTTGTTTTAAAGGCACAACACATTAATTCATTAATATTTACTACAATTATTTCACTTATAAATT
>Ga0209254_10003114_pt1 | contig 15147 bp, 15 predicted proteins | sample FrelakmetDIP11DI_FD_187148 | JGI IMG/M metagenome (GOLD analysis project Ga0209254, IMG submission 187148) | Freshwater lake sediment microbial communities from the University of Notre Dame, USA, for methane emissions studies - DIP11 DI (SPAdes)... | ecosystem: Environmental > Aquatic >...
CCCGCTGCGCCTGCGCTCCGTAGACTCCTCTGGCTGATTGCGGCGCTCGTCCCCGCAATCACCCACGCCCAGCCCGGCGCCGGCGCGAAGGTCGATGCCAGCGTGCTCCTTGCCGAGCTGCGCCAGGGCGGGCTGGTGGTTTACTTCCGGCACACGAAGACGCTGCGCCAGCACGATCACGAGGCGCGCATGCGCGCCGCCGGCACGCTCGATCCCGACAAGTGCGAGACCCAGCGCAATCTCAGTGAGGAGGGCTTCGTCGAAGCGCAGCGCCAGGCCGAGGCGGTGAAGCGGCTTGCGATCCCCGTGGGACGGGTCTATTCGAGCCGCTACTGCCGCGCGTGGCAGCACGCCGCGTACTTCGCCTCGCGCCTGGAGTATTCCGAGGCGGCAACCCCGGACCGCAACGCGGAGAAGGCCGCAGCGCTGCAGGTCATGCTCAACACGCCGCCCGTGCCGGGCACCAACACCTTCATCTTCGGCCACGGCGGCGTGCTGTGGCAGGCGACCGACTTCGACAGCATCGAAAGCGAGACCTTCGTCTTCCGCCCGGCGAAGGCGGGCCGCGCGCAGCTCGTCGCGTCGATCCGCATGGAGGAGTGGGACGATCTGCTCGCCGGCCGCGCGTGCTGCGCGCCGCGGGCCTTCTGGGTGGGCAAGCCGCCGGCGGGGCCGTAGCAGGGCCGGGCCCATCGCGGCGGACCGGAGCGGGTGCTAGAGTGATTCGCTACCAACCCTGTGGAGGCCCGCCATGATCACCGAGATTGTCCTCTTCAAGCTCCCCGCCGGCATGACGCGCGAGCTGTATGCGGCGCGGGCGCGCGAGTCCGCGCCCGCCTGGGGCGCGAACCCCGACCTGGTGCGCAAGAACTACCTCTTCGACGCCGAGCGCGGCTATGGCGGCGGCGCCTACACCTGGCGATCGATCGCCGATGCGCAGAAGTGGCACGGCGAGGCTTTCCGGCAGCGCATCAAGGACGCGTTCGGCAGCGAGCCGACCTTCACCTACTACGACACGCCGATCCTGGTGGACAACGAGGCGCACAGCATCCGCGAGGCGGCCTGAGCCAGCTGCATCGCGACCCCGTCGTCCTTCTCCCGGTCTTCACGAGCCGGGCGGCGCGGCCGCCCACGATCGCGCGCCCCCGCCATCCGGCCTATTGCGCGGCGAGCCGCACCGTCTCAGTCTAGTTGCGCTCGCCTCGGCGCCTTGCGCGCCGCGGCGTCCTGCCGATCGTCACTCGCGACACCAAACCATCAAGGGGGATGCCATGTCGGATCAACTGCTGCATCGCTACACCGACGGCCCGACCGCATGCCGGCCGACCAAGGCGGTCCTGAAGAACATACGCCAGGAAATCAGGCGAGCGAGAGCACTCTCGGCGGCGGACGTCCGCCTCGCCGCCCGCATGGGCCTCGTGGCCGCCGCCGACGTGGAGCGCCCGCCGGGCTTCAATGACGGCCTGTTCTACCCGCCCGAGGACATTCCCTTCGACCGAGCGCCGGCCAACCGGCCGCTGCGAGCCGCGCGCATGCAGCGCTCGGACGGGCGGACCGTCAAGAAGCTGCACGCGCTCGCGCTGATGGTCGATTTCAGCGACAACAGGGGCATGCGCCCGGCCGCCGAGTTCCATCGCATGCTGTTCGACGCGACGAACCCCGACTCCATGACGCGCATCTACCGCGAGATGTCCTACGGGCAGCTCGAGGTGACGGGCGAGGTGCTGGGCTACGTGCGCGCCCCCCGGCCCTACAGCTTCTACACGGCCGGGAACAGCGGCACCGGCCCGAGCTACCCGCGCAACACGCCCGGCCTGCTGTTCGACGCGCTCACCGAGTACTGCAAGACCGACAGCCTCGCGCGCTTCGATACCGACGGTGACGGCTACGTGGACGGCATCTTCCTGATCCACGCGGGCGGCGGCGCGGAGGCGGAGCCGGATCCGGCCAAGCGGCCGAACATGATCTGGTCGCACAAATGGGTGCTGCCGCAGCCGTTCGTGAACAACGGGGTGCGCGTCTACGCGTACTCGACCGAGCCGGAGGACGGGCGCGTCGGCGTCTTCGCCCACGAGTTCGGCCATGTGCTCGGCATGCCGGATCTGTACGACACCTCGTACCGCTCCGAGGGCGTGGGCATGTGGTGTCTCATGGGCGGCGGCTCATGGGGCGGCAACGGCAACAAGCCGGTCCGCATGTCGTGCTGGTGCCTCTCGAAGCTGGGCTGGATCAAGCCGCGCAAGGCCAGCAACGCCGGCTACGCCCTCGATACCCTTGCCAACGGCGCGAACAACTCGCTGTGGGTGTGGTCGGGCGGCCGATCCGGACCGGAGTACTTCCTGCTCGAGAACCGGCAGGCGACCGGTCGCGACGCGGCGCTGCCCGGCTCGGGACTGGCCGTCTGGCACGTCGACGAAACCCGGTCCGACAACACCAATCCGCTCGCGTACAAGGTGGGCCTCGTGCAGGCCGACGGCAAGCGCGAGCTGGAACTCGACGTCAACTCCGGGGACGCCGGCGATCTCTTTCCGGGAACGGCCGGCAAGACGAGCCTGACCGACCGAACCACCCCGTCGTCGCGCGCCAACACGGGTGCTCCGTCGGGCGTCTCGATTACCTCCATCAAGGCCGCCGCCGACGGGAAGATCTCGTTCAGGGTGAAACGGTAGGGGCGGGCTACCCGGGCCGCAGCGACCGCACGACGATCCTCCCGCCGAACGGGCCGGCCGAAAGGGTCAGCGTTGCAGCGACCTTCGTGCCGGTCGGCGGCAGCGGCTCGCCCTCCCGCGGCGGGTAGAAGGCGCGCACGCGCGATCCGGCCGCCGGCCGGATGAAATCCGCTGCCGGGTCGGGCGTGTCGTTGCGGATCACCTCGATCTCCACGTCGCCGCCGTAGCCGTCCGCGGCGGGTGTGTATCCGATGAGGTTCCCGTGAATCACGGTTTCGTTGGGCGCGGTCTTCATGATCGTCTCCTCGGTTCCTGGCACTGGTCTCAGAGCCCCGCCATCGTCCGCTCGACCTTCGCCAGGTAGGCGGCGCGCGATTCGGGCGTCGATTTGTTCATGTGGTAGTGAGCGAGGTAGTCGGCCCGCGTCGAGGGGTGGCAGAACCAGCGGACATAGCGCGTGACCTGGCGGCGCGGCAGGTCGCCCACGTACCACACCATCCAGCGCGGGCGGCCGTAGGTGGTCACGGCGGCGAGCCTGCGGATGTTCTGCAGGCGCGGGCGCACCACCTTGTTTTCGTACTCGAACGCGACGCCGGGGCGCAGTACGCGGTCGAAGAAACCCTTCAGGATGGCAGGCACGCCGAAGCACCACACGGGGAAGACCAGGACGAGGGCCTCGGCCGCCTTGAGGCGCGCCGCGTAGGACGCGATCTCCTTCGGCACGCTCGCCGCGTCGGCGTACGTGCGGCGCTCCTCTGCGCGCATGCGCGGGTCGAAGTCGTCGGCATACAGGTCGAGCAGGTCCGCGTCATGGCCGGCCCGCGACAGCCCGGCGAGGGTGCGCTCGAGCAGCGCCGCGTTGAAGCTGTCGTCGAGGGGATGGGCGCGCAGCACGAGGGTTCGCATGGTCGGGGCTCGGTGACTCCGGTTGACGCGGATTCTGCGGCAAAGCGCCGTTTCCGGCGGCGGCCCGATTGACCCCGCCGCGCCGCGCGGCTACCGTGGCTTCCGCGCATGCACCCTCCCGCCCCCGACCGCCGCCCGGCGCACATCGCGGACGCAGCACCGCGCGGCTTCACGCTGCTCGAGCTCGTCGTCGTCGTCGCCATCATCGCCATCCTCGCGCTGATGACGCTGCCCAGCCTCGTCGACACGCTGGTGCGTGATCAGGTCAACGAGGCGCTGCCGCTCGCGGACATCGCCAAGAAGCCCGTCGCCGTGAGCTGGACCGTCACGCAGACCCTGCCGCCCGACAACGCGAGCGTCGGGCTGCCGGTGCCGGACAAGGTGGTGAGCAACCTGGTGAGCGCGCTCCTGGTGCAGGACGGCGCGATCCACATGACCTTCGGCAACCGCGCCCACGGCCAGCTCAAGGGCCGCGTGCTCACGCTGCGCCCGGCCGCGGTGGCCGATGCGCCGGTCGTGCCGGTGGCGTGGGTGTGCGGCTTCGCGCCCGCCCCCGACAAGATGACGCTCTACGGGGAGAACCGCACCAACATCCCGCAGCGCTTCCTGCCTGTGAAGTGCCGGGGTTAGCTCGGCGCCGTCAGCGCACGATCTCCCGCGCCACGCCGAGCACGTCCATCTCGAAGTCCAGGCCGATGACGGGCGGCCGCGCGTAGGTCCACAGCAGGCCCGTCCGCGCCGCGCCGCGCGCGGCGATCGCCTCGCCGACGAGATGGCCGACGTTCTGCACCGTGTAGAGCTGGGTGAGCGTCGCGTCGGCCCAGGCGTGGCCGACCAGGCCCATGCGCTGCTCCATCGAGTCGAGCACGAACGCGACCTTCTCGCGCAGCCCTTCGGGCGAGCAGTCGCCGTAGCGCACGATGCGGTCCTTGTACGGCGCCGTGCCCGGCCGCGCGTCGGCGCCACCGGCGATCGCGAACGTGCCGCGCTTCGCGCTTGCGGCGGGCACGGTGTACGAGAACGCGTACATCGACGGCGCCGGCGGCGGGTCATAGGGCGGGCACACGTTGGAGCGCGCCACCGGGTTCATCAGGGGATCGCCCTCGCGGTAGATGCCCCAGCGGCCGAGCGTCTCCACGTACGCCTTGTTGAAGTCGAGAAAGCCATGCTCGGTGAACGGCGTGGGCGAGCGCAGCTCGCACTGCGCGAATGCCGTGGTCGGCCGGCCGATGGACGCGAGATGCGCTTCCACCGCCACGAACGCCTCGCCTAGCGGCAGCGGCCGGAAGAAGCGCACGCGCTCGAGTTCGAAGCCCGGCTCCGCCGCGACGCCGAGCGAGTACTGGAACCCGCCGCGCGCATAGCGGTAGCCGCCGGCGGCGAAGACGGGGACTGCGGGCCCTGCTGACATCGGTTCTCTCCTCGGGCGCGACCAGCCAGTCTACCAACCGCCGAACCGCGGCCAGTCCTGCAGGCCCCCGCCCGACGCGCCGATCACCGCGTAGCGATCGAACTGGGCGCCGGTCGCGCAGGCGTGGTTGGGCAGGATGCGAAGCTGCGTCCCCAGCGGAAAGCGCTGCGCGAGATCCGCGCCGCGCTCGCCGGTCCACTGCAGGACGCCGTGCTCCTGGTTGGCATCGCCGAAGGCAAGCTCGCCGATCGGCCGGCCGTCGAGATCGCACACCGCGCCGTAGCCGAAGTCGCGCGCCTGCCGCTGCGTGCCGCGGTCGCGGCTCATCGCCATCCAGCCGGCATCGGTGATCAGCCAGCCGGCGTCGGGGCGATGGCCGATCACGGTGCAGAGCACCGACAGCGCGATGTCGTCGGGCGTGCAGACACCCACGCCCGCCATCACCAGGTCGAAGAACACGTACACGCCGGCGCGCACTTCGGTCACGCCCGCCAGCGACTGCGCGCTGAGCGCAGTGGGCGTCGAGCCGACGCTCACCGTCTCGCACGCATGGCCAGCCGCGCGCAGCCGCTCCGCCGCCGCCACGCAGCGCGACCGCTCCTGCTCTGCCATCGCCGCCAAGGCCTCGGGCGTGGACAGCGCGTAGGAGCTGCCCGCGTGCGTCATCACGCCGGCCAGCCGCGCGCCGCAGCCGTCGCGGACCTGCATGGCCGCGGCAACCTCGATCAGCGCCGGATGGTCGGGCGGGATGCCGGAGCGGTGGCCGTCGGTGTCCACCTCGATCAACGCCGCGTGGCAGTGTCCGTGCTCGACGCCGTGCCGCGTCAGCGCCTCCGCGCCCGCCACCGATTCCACCAGCAGCGTGAGGCGGCAGCCCGCGCGCCCGAGGCGCAGCGCGTGATCGAGCTTGGCCGGCGCGATCGCCACCGCGTACAGGATGTCCGCGATCCCCTCCGCGAAGAACCGCTCGGCCTCCTTCAGCGTCGAGACCGTGATGCCGTGCGCGCCCGCGGCGAGCTGGCGCCTCGCCACCTGCGCGCACTTGCTGGTCTTGACGTGCGGCCGGAAGCGCACCCCGAGCGCATCCATGCGCGACTGCATGCGCGCGATGTTGCGCTGCATGCGCGCCTCGTCGAGCAGCAGCAGCGGCGTCTCGACGTCCGGCGGGATTGCAGTACGGCCTGCCTGCATGGAGGAGGGCGTCCTACTTCTTCCCCAGCCCCAGGCGCCCCGCGCCTTCCGTATAGACGCGGATCTTGTCCTTCATGAACGCGTCCATCTCCTCGACGCCGATGTTGATCAGCTCGAAGCCGCTCTTGGCGGCGAGCTCCTTCATTTCCGGATCGTCGTTGAGCGCGCGCCAGAGATCGGACATCCGCTTGCGCGCCTCGGCCGAGGCGGACTTCGGCATGCCGATGCCGCGATACGCACCGTCGACCCAGTCGACCCCGAGCTCCTTGAACGTCGGCACGTCGGGCAGCAGCGGATGGCGCTTGTCCATCGCCACGGCCAGCGCGCGCACCTTGCCCTTGTTGTTCACCGCGAACGCGGAGTAGGTCATCGCGCCGTCGACGTGGCCGCCGAACACCGCGGTGCTCATGTCGCCCGTGCCCTTGAACGGCACGTAGGTCGTCTGCACGCCGAACGCGGCGTTCATCCGCTCGTTCGCGGCGTGGTTGGCCGAATTGAGCCCCGAGCCGCCCAGCGAGAGCTTGCCGGGGCTCGCCTTGGCGGTCTTGATGAAGTCGTCGAACGTCCGGATCGGGCTCGCCTCGCGCACCACCAGCGCGTCGGGGGTGTAGTGGAACCAGAAGACCGGGGTGAGATCCTCGGTCTTGTACTGCACCTGGCCCTCCAGTGGCTGGAACACCATGTGCGGCAGGTTGACGCCGGCGATGTCGAAGCCCTCGCCGGGCAGCTGGTTGAGCTGCGCCCACAGCAGGCCGCCGCCCGCGCCGGGCTTGTACTGGATGATGGTCTCCACCTGCGGACAGCGCTTCTTCAGCACGAGCTGCTGGTGCCGCGCGGAAAGGTCCGACTCCCCGCCGGCCGGAAACGCCTGCCAGTAATTGACGTTCCTGCCGGGGCAGGACGCCTGGGCGTGGACGAGCGGTGCGGCGATCAGGCACAGCAAGGCGATGGCGAATTTCATGGTCGATCTCCTCCTTTGGGACAGCGCATCGTTCGAATCGCGGCAGAATTGTGCGCCACATCGCACGGCGGCGCTGCTCATAACGCGCCCAGGTAGGCCTCGCGGATCGCCGGATCGTCGCGCAGCGCGGCGCTGGTGCCGGAGCGCGTGACGCGGCCGGTGTCCATCACGAACGCCCGGTCGGCGAGCTCCAGGGCCGTCGCCACGTCCTGCTCGACCACCAGCATCGAGAGGCCCTCCCGGTTGAGGGCGCGCAGCGCGTCGCAGAGCTGGTCCACGATCGCGGGGGCGAGGCCGAGCGACAGTTCGTCGATCAGCAGCAGGCGCGGCCGGCCCATGAGCCCGCGCGCGATGGCGCACATCTGCTGCTCCCCGCCGGAGAGCGTGCCGGCATCCTGCCCGGCGCGCTGCTTCAGGATGGGGAACATGGCGTACATGCGCTCGAGGTCTGCCGCGATGGCCGCCTTGTCGTGGCGCAGGTAGGCGCCCATCAGCAGGTTGTCGCGCACGCTCATCGCGGAGAACAGGCGCCGCCCCTCCGGGACGTGCGCGATGCCGGCGCCGAGCACGCGGTCGGGCGACGCACCGGCCATGTGCCCGCCATCGAACACGATCGTGCCTTCGCGCACCGCGATCAGGCCGGAAATGGCCCGCATGAGGGTGGTCTTGCCCGCGCCGTTGGAGCCGACCAGCCCGACGATCTCGCCACGCGGCACCTCGAGGTCCACGCCCCACAGCACCTTGACGTCGCCGTAGCCGGCGGCCAGGCCCGCTACGCTGAGCAGCGCGTCAGCCACGGGCGGCCCCTGCCGCCTCGGCGTAGCGCCGGCCGAGATAGGCCTGCACCACGCGCGGATCCTTCACGATGGACTCCGGCGTCCCCTCGGCGATCAGCTCGCCGTGGTGCAGGACCACGATGCGCGAGCACAGCGACAGCACCACCTTCATCAGGTGCTCGATGATGAGGATGGTCACGCCGCGGGCAGAGATGGCGCGGATGAGCGCGAGCGCCTGGTCCACCTCGGTGGCGTTGAGGCCCGCGTTCACCTCGTCGAGCAGCAGCAGCCGCGGCCGCATCGCCAGGCCCTTGGCGAACTCCAGCCGCTTGCGCATCGCCAGGGTGAGCGCCGACGCGCGCTGGTCGGCCACGCCGCCCAGTCCGACGAAGTCGAGATGTTCCCGGGCCTCGCGCTCGGCCTCGCGTCCGTAGCTGCGCCCGCCCGCGAACATCGCCGCCGCGGCGACGTTCTCCAGCACCGTCATCTCGGGGAACGGCTGCACGATCTGGAAGGTGCGCGCGATGCCGCGCCGCGCGCCCTGCCACGGCTTGAGCCGCGTGATGTCCTCGCCGGCGAAGCGGATCGTGCCCTCGCTCGCCGGATGCACGCCGGTGATCACGTTGACCAGCGTGGTCTTGCCCGCGCCGTTCGGGCCGATGAGGCCGATGACCTCACCCTGCGGCACGGCGAGCGTGACGTTCGAGACGGCCTTCAGCCCGCCGAAGCGGCGCGTCACCCCGCCGAGCTCGAGGAGGGGCGCGCTCATGCCGGTCGCTTTTGGCGCGCGAAGCGCTGCGAGAGCGACAGCAGGCCCTTGGGCAGGAACAGCACCAGCAGCACGATCAGCAGACCGAGCACGCCGGTGTGCAACTCGAGGAACTCCCGCCAGACGAGCTCCTCCAGCGAGAGGAACAGCACGGCGCCCACCAGCGGCCCGAAGATCGAGCCTGCGCCGCCGAGCAGCACCATCACGATCGCCTTGACCGAGTACAGGACGTCGAACACGTCGGGCGGCTCGATGTAGTGCACCCACGATGCGTACACCGCGCCGGCCATGCCGACGAAAACCGCCGAGAGCATGAACGCGGCCACCTTGAACAGCGTGGTGTTCACGCCCAGCATGTCGGCGGCGGACTCGTTCTGCTGGATGCAGCGCAGGCCGAAGCCGAGGCGCGAGTAGCTGGCCGCCAGCATGGCCGCGAAGGTGAGCGCGGCGAGCGCGAGCATCGCGTAGTAGAAGAAGCGCGCCTGCGCGTCCACCGAGCTCATCGCGGGCAGCGGCAGGTTGAGGCCCATGCCGCCGCCGGTGAGGTCGGTGGCGGAGTTCACCAGCTCGCGCAGCACCTCGGCCACCACCAGGCTCGCGATGGCGAAGTAGTGGCCGCGCAGCCTGAGCAGCGCCCAGCCGAGCAGCCCCGCGAAGACGATCGCCAGCAGCCCGGCCAGCAGCCACGCGACGCCCATGTGCAGGCCGAACTTCTGCGCCACCGCGCCCGTGTACGCGCCGAGCCCGAAGAACGCCGCCGTCGCGAAGGACGGGTAGCCCGCCATGCCGCCGATGAAGTTCCACGACATCGCCAGCACGCCGTACATCAGCATGATGGTCGCGAGGCGCAGCCAGTAGGCCTCGCCGCCCAGCGGCACCAGTGCGAAGAGCGCGAACAACACGATGCCGATGACCGCGTCGCGCTTCACGCGTAGCCCTTGCGCCCGAGCAGCCCCTCGGGCCGGACGAGCAGGATCACGATGAGCAGCGTGAACGACAGCGTCACCGCGTGCTCCGGTCCGAACCACAGCGCGCCGAAGCTCTCCACGATGCCCAGCGCGAGCCCGCCGATCATCGCGCCCGGCACGCTGCCCAGCCCGCCGAGGACGCAGATCACGAACGCCTTGCCGAGGTACACCGGCCCGGAGAGCGGCGAGATCGGGAAGATCATCGCGATCAGCGGCCCCGAGACGCCCGCCATCAGCGCGCCGAGCCCGAAGGTGATGGCGTAGACCTCCTTCACCTTCACCCCCATCAGCGCCGCCGCCTCGCGGTCCATGCGCACCGCCACGATCGCGCGCCCGATCCGCGAGCGGGAGAGCACGAGATAGAGCAACGCGGTGAGCAGCAGGGCGAGCAGCATCGCCGCGAGCCGGTCCACCGGCAGCACCACCGGTCCGAGCGAGACGACGCCGAGCGGCGGGTCGAGCGTGAGCTTCTTGAAGTCCGCGGTGAACGCCGCGAGCATGGCGTTGGACAGCATCAGGTCCAGGCCGAAGGTGAGCGTGAGCGAGAGCAGCACCGGCGCCGCGATCATGCGGTTGATGACGCTGCGCTGCAGCACATAGCCGAGAGCGAAGAAGAGCGGCGCCGCGATCAGGATCGAGACGAAGGGGTGGATGCCCAGCTTCACGTAGGCGAAGAACGCCAGGTATCCGCCCAGCACGATGAACGAGCCGTGCAGGATGTTGATGACGTTGAGCACGCCCCACACCAGCGAGAAGCCGGCGGCGATGCAGGCATAGAGGCCGCCGAGGACGAGCCCGTTCGCGAGGATCTGGAGGGAGAGCATGCGGGGCCACGCCGCCCGGCGAACCGGGCGGCGCCGTGCGCCGGGAGCGTTACTGCACGCCGAGCTTCAGCTCGCCCTGGCGGATCGCCGGGGGATGGACGACGGTGGGCTTGCCCTTCTGGATCTGGAACACCGGCGGCTCCAGCGAGTTGATCTGGCCGGTCGGGCCGAACTGCACCGGGCCCCAGAAGGTCATTTCCTTCATCGACGCGAGCGCGTCGCGCACCTTGATCCGGTCTGTCGTGCCGGCCTTCTCGATCGCCAGCTGGAAGATCGCGCCGGCCGCCGACGCGGAGGCCTCCGCGTAGTCCGGATCCGCCTTGTACCTGGCGCGGAACGCCTTCACGTAGTTCTCGGTCGTGCCGAAGATGTCCTTGCCGTTGTAGCGCACCGCCGGGTGCCACCACGCGGCGGAAGTGACGTTCTCGGAGAGCTTGCCGGTGCCGTCGATCCACTCCTGGTAGGCGGGGGCGGCGATCATCGTGACCACCGGCGCCTCGATCTTGAGGTCTGCCATTTGCTTGCGCATCAGGATCAGGTCGTTGGTGTAGCCGGTGGCGAAGATCCAGTGCGGCGCCTGCGACTTGATCTGCGCCAGCGCCGAGGCGTGGTCGAGCGTGCCGATGGCGTACTTCTCGAAGTACACCACGTTCATGCCGCGCTTCTTGGCCGACTTCTCCATCTCCTGCGCGATGGCGAGCGGGAAGAGGTCGTTGCGCGCGAGGATCGCCACGCGCTGCACGCCGGCGGCCTGCTTGCGCACGATGTCGGACAGCGGCTCGGTCAGCGTGTCGTTGGGCGTGAACGTGCCGAACAGGAACTTGTAGCCCTGGTCGTACACCTGCGCCGAGGAGGCGGTCGCCGCGATGGTGGGCACCTGGTACTTCTCCGAGACGCTGGAGGCGGCCTTGGCCGCGCCGGAGCCGAACGGCGAGAACAGGAAGTCCACCTTGTCCTGGGTGATGAGCTTCTCCGCGGCCTGCACCGCGCGCGGCGTGTTCGACTGGTAGTCGACGTAAACGATCTCGACCTTCATGCGCTTGTTGCCCACCTTGATGCCGCCCGCCTTGTTGGCGGTCTCCGCCCAGAGGTCGTAGCCGCGCTGCTGCTTCTGCGCCTCCGGCGAGAGCGGGCCGGTGATGGGGAGCGGCGCACCGATGCGGATCACGTCCTGCGCGACGGCGGCGGGGGTGGCGAGGGCGGCGGCGAGGGCGAGGGCGGCGGGCAGGTGGAACGGTTTCATTCTGGTCTCCCTGGAGGGTTGCAGGGGGAGTCTAGCAAGGTGGCGAGGGGCAGGGAACCGGACAGCATCCGAGCAAGCCGATCCGCTGGATCGTGCCGACCGGCCGGACTGTCAAGACTCGCGGTTCAGCCAGGCAAGCACGGCGAGCATGCCCGCGACGATCGCGATCACCACGATCAGCGACTTGATCGAGAGCGCCGCGAGCCCGGTGAGCCCGTGGCCGATGTTGCAGCCGCCGGCGAACGCGCCGCCCGCACCCATCAGCGCGCCGCCGACGAGCGCGCGCAGCGCCTGGTCCCGCGGCGGCCGCACGAGGCGGAACTGCCCGCGCAAGAGCGCCATGGCGAATGCGCCGAGCAGCGTGCCCGCGACGAGCGCGACGCCGAACAGGCTGGCCGGGCGCTCGCCGGTTGCGAGCAGGCGCGCGGTGCGCGCGAGCGGCCCGGCGAGGCTGATTGAATCCGGCCGCGTCGCCGCCATGCTCTCCGGGCCGATCACGCCCGTCACCCACCAGCCCGCGATGACCAGCACGCCGACGATCGCGCCGGGCCAGGCGAGCGAGGCATCGCCGCCGCGGCGGCGCAGCGCGAGCACGGCGGCGAGCATCACAAGGATGGCCGCGCCAGCGGCGTTGGCAATGCCGAGACCCAGCGCCTGCGCGATGGAGGCGTCACCCGAGAGCGTGACGGCCGTGCGTGCGGCCAGCGCCGAGCGCCACGGCTCGCCCGGGCCGAGCAGCACGAGCCAGCCGACGAGCGCGAAGACAGTGAGCGTGAGCCAGTGGCCGAGGTTGCCCTCGCCGGCGCCGGCCAGCGTGCGCGCGGCGCAGCCGCCGGCGAGCATCGCGCCCGCGCCGAAGGCGAGGCCGCCGAGCGCCGCACCGGCCCAGTCGAGCCGCGGGGCGCGATAGCCCGACGCCGCGACCTCCACGAGCCTCTGCCATTCGAGGAACTGCGTGCCCGCCAGCGCGATGGCGAGCGCGATCAGCCAGCCGATCACCTGCCGCGGGTCGCGCATCAGCCGCGCGTTGCCCACCGCGGCCACGAGGCAGAAGCGCGAGGCCTGGATGGTGGCGCCGAGGGCGAGGCCGATCAGCAGCCCGCCGACGGCGAGGGGGTCGAGCCAAGGGGCGGCGTCCATCGCTTGGGATCAGCGTAGTGCAGCCCCGCCACGCAACATTGACGGGGCTCAAGCCGTCCCGCGGGCGCTACATCCGGAGCAGCCGCCTCGCGTTGCCGCTCATGAGCTTGTGCTTGTCCTCGGTGGCGAGCTGCAGCTCGTCCAGCCACTTCGTGCCGGGCGCGTTCATCACGAACGGGTAGTCCACCGAGAAGAGGATCCGGTCGATGCCGAGCTCCATCATCGAGCAGAGCAGCGCCGGGGTGGAGAAGTTGCCGCTGGTGGTGATCCAGAAGTGCTCGCGGAAGGTCTCGCGGAAGGCGAGCGGCCGCTTGCCGTCGCGCGACAGCCCGAGGTCGATGCGCCAGAGCGAGAACGGCAGCCCCTCGCCCAGGTGGCCGAGGATGATCTTGAGGCCGGGATGCGCGTCGAACACGCCGGAGAGCACCAGGCGGATGCCCTGCGTGGCCGTCTCCACCGTGAAGCCCCAGCCGGCGCTCACCAGCGAGGGGAACTCCGCGGCGTAGTCCTTGTAGTACGCCTCGACCACCGCGGGGTGCGGCTGCGCCGGGTGCATGTAGAGCGGCACGTCGAGCGCGGCGGCGCGCTCGCAGATCGGCCAGAAGCGCTGGTCGTCGAAGAACACGCCGTTGCACAGGCCGTGGACCATCGCGCCCTTGAAGCCGAGCTTGGTGACGCAGCGCTCCAGCTCGTCTGCCGCGGCCTGCGGGTCTGCGGTGGGCAGCGTCGCGAACCCCGCGAAGCGCGTGGGATGCGCATCGATGGTCGCCTTGAGCTTGTCGTTGGCCTTGCGCGCCACCGGCACCGCCGTGGCCGCGTCCAGCCGCTGCACCGCCGGCGCGCCGTGCGAGAGGACCTGCACGTCGATGCCCGCCGCGTCCATCTCGCGCAGGCGCAGCTCGTTCAGGTCGAAGATCCGCTCGCGGATGTGGGGCGGCACGTCGCGCCCGACGAAGAGCGCGGCGACCTCGGGGTCGAAGTAGTGCTCCTCGAGGGCGATGACGGGGACGCGTGGCTTGTCGTTGGACATCTCTTGCTCCGCTGCGGGTCTTCAGGGTGCCGCATTGTGCCGCGAAGTGGCGGCACCGGGCTCGACGGGTTCCCTGCCGGCTGCCAGGACGGCCACGGATGGCCTATGCTGAGTCGTGTCCTTCGAGGAGCCCGTGCGCCATGGATGCCACTGCCGTTCGTCCTTTTCGCTTGTCCGTGGACGATGCCGCGCTCGACGACCTGCGCCAACGACTCGCGCAGGCGCGCTGGCCCGACGAGGCGCCCGACGCGCCGTGGGCCTACGGCACGTCGGTCGCGTTCATGCGCGAGTTCGTGGAGCACTGGCTTAAGCGCTACGACTGGCGGCGGACCGAGGCCGCGCTGAACGCCTGGCCCCAGTTCGTCACCACGATAGACGGCATCGACGTCCACTTCCTGCACGTGCAGGGGCGCGGACCCGCTCCCAGGCCGCTGCTGCTCTCGCACGGATGGCCGGGCTCGGTGCTGGAGTTCATGAAGCTCATCCCGCTGCTTACCGACCCGGCGGCACACGGCGGCGACGCGGCGGACGCGTTCACCGTGGTCGCGCCTTCGCTGCCCGGCTACACGCTCTCGTTCCGGCCCGACCAGCCCCGCAAGGCCCTGCCGCAGATCGGCGCGATCTTCCACGAGCTGATGACGCGGCTCGGCTATTCACGCTACGGTGCGCAGGGCGGCGACTGGGGCTCGTTCGTCACCGCGTGGCTCGCAGCCAACCGCGCCGGGCATCTCACGGGCATCCACCTCAACATGATGCCCCTGCGGCGCGACGCGGCGATGTTCGAGAGCCCGACGGAAGACGAGCGCCGCTACGTCAGGGAGCTCGAGCATTTCCTCAAGGAGGAGACCGGCTACCAGTGGATCCAGGGCACGCGGCCGCAGACCCTCGCGTTCGCGCTGGCCGATTCGCCGGTGGGCCTCGCCGCATGGTTCGCGGAGAAGTACCGCGCGTGGACCGACTGCGGCGGCGATCCGCGCAACGCCCTCACGCTGGACGAGATGATCGGCAACGTGTGCCTGTACTGGTTCACCGGCTGCATCGGCGCGTCGTTCTGGCCGTACTACGCGCGCATGCACGGCCCGTGGCCGATCGACGGGAAGATCGGCGTCCCGACCGGCTACGCCGAGTTCCCCCGTGAGATCCTGCGTCCCCCGCGCGCCTCCGCCGAGCGCGTCTTCACCGATATTCGCCGCTGGAGCGTCATGCCGAAGGGCGGCCACTTCGCCGCGTGGGAGCAGCCGGAGGCGCTGGCGGGGGAG
>Ga0209254_10003115_pt1 | contig 15147 bp, 12 predicted proteins | sample FrelakmetDIP11DI_FD_187148 | JGI IMG/M metagenome (GOLD analysis project Ga0209254, IMG submission 187148) | Freshwater lake sediment microbial communities from the University of Notre Dame, USA, for methane emissions studies - DIP11 DI (SPAdes)... | ecosystem: Environmental > Aquatic >...
TCTGAAACTTCCTTTCAAGGCATCTAAAGTGCAGGCGCCCACGATATCCGCCACTTTGCAGAGCCGTTCCGCCCTGAGAAGGGCTAGAAGACCCACCGCCGTCATGACCTGTGTGCCATTGATCAACGAAAGACCTTCTTTAGCTTTCAGGGTGAGGATGGGAATACCGGCCTTCTCCATCGCCTTTCTCCCCGACATCACCTTTCCGTGGAGCAGGGCTTCTCCTTCGCCCATCAGAACCGATGATAGATGAGCCAGTGGGGCGAGGTCTCCACTGGCTCCCACTGAACCCTGTTCTGGAATGAGAGGATGGACTCTCCTGTTGATCATTTCCACGAGCGTCTCCAGGACCTCCATCCGGGTTCCGGAATAGCCCATGGCGAGAACATTGGCTCTGAGCAGCATGATCGCCCGTGTCGTCTTCTCGTCGAAATAAGGGCCCACACCCACACAATGGCTCCGGATGAGGTTTCTCTGAAGGGCCTCGATTTGAGAGTGATCGATGACCTGATCGGAGAGCAGGCCGAATCCTGTGGTCACGCCATAAATCTTCTCGCCCTGCTCAAGGGCCTTCTCAACAAAATCCCTTGAGCGCTTCATCCTCTTCCCTACCAGGGGGGAGATCCTCACTCCGGCCTTGCCTTCGGCCACTTCCAAAACTTGTTCTAAGGTGAGATGTTCACCATCCAGAATAACCGTTTTCATTCAATTCCCATTATTCCAGCATTCTAATATTCCATTGCATTTTACCGTTGATAGATGGTGACACCTGGTATCTTGATCCCTTTCCCTTTTGCAGTGTCAATTGCCTCTTCATATCCTGCATCCGCATGGCGCATGACGCCTGTTCCGGGATCGGTCGTCAATACCCTCAGTAACCTGCGCTCGGCATCTTTTGTTCCATCAGCCACCACAACCATCCCGGCATGGATCGAATAGCCGATCCCCACTCCTCCTCCATGATGGACCGAAACCCAGGTGGCTCCCGCTGCCACATTGAGAAGGGCATTCAGAATAGGCCAGTCGGCAATGGCATCGCTTCCGTCCCTCATCCCTTCTGTTTCGCGATAAGGGGAAGCCACCGAACCGCTATCGAGATGATCCCTTCCAATCACAATGGGCGCCTTCAGGTCCCCTCTGGCCACCATATCATTAAAAACCTTTCCAATACGGGCCCTCTGACCATAACCCAGCCAGCAGATCCTTGCCGGAAGCCCCTGAAATTTTACCCTCTCCCTTGCCAGCCGGATCCAGCGTGCCAGAGAGAGGTCATCAGGAAACTCCTTTAAGATGGCTTCATCGGTCTTATAGATATCTTCGGGTTCTCCGGACAAAGCCGCCCAACGGAAAGGCCCCTTCCCTTCACAAAAGAGAGGCCGAATAAAGGCCGGGACAAATCCAGGATAGTTGAAGGCATCTTTTACACCAGCCTGAAATGCCTGTGCTCGGATATTATTGCCGTAGTCGAAGACAATCGATCCCATTTTCTGAAACTCCAGCATGGCGTGAACATGGATGGCCATCGATTCCATGGCCCGGCGGATATATTCCTTCGAATCCTTCCTTCGAAGTTGAATCGCTTCATCGAGGCTAAGCCCTGCAGGAACATATCCATTTAAGGCATCGTGGGCTGAGGTCTGGTCAGTAACGAGGTCCGGCACAATCCCCCTTTTTACGATTTCAGGAAGAATCTCCGCGGCATTTCCTAAAAGGCCGATGGATTTTGGAATTCCTTTCTCTTTCGCACCGAGAGCCAGGATGAGTGCATCTTCCAGGCGCTCCGCCATCACATCGAGGTATCCTGTTTGGAGCCTGCGTTTAATTCTATCGGGATCAACTTCCACACCCAGGAAAATCCCCTCGTTCATCGTGGCAGCCAATGGCTGGGCTCCTCCCATTCCACCCAGACCGGCGGAAAGGATGAGCCTTCCCTTGAGAGACCCGTTGAAATGTTTTTGGGCGGCAGAGGCAAAGGTCTCATAAGTCCCCTGAAGAATTCCCTGCGTGCCGATATAGATCCAGCTTCCTGCTGTCATCTGTCCGTACATCGTCAGCCCAAGTTCCTCCAGCTCCCTGAACTTCTCCCAGTTGGCCCAGTTGGGGACGAGCATCGAATTGGAGATCAGGACCCTCGGCGCATCCGAATGTGTCTTGAAGATGCCAACAGGCTTTCCCGATTGGACGAGCAACGTCTCGTCATTTTCTAAATTCGTCAGGCATTTTACCAAAAGATGGTATGCCTCCCAGTTTCGCGCCGCTTTTCCCGAGCCTCCATAGACGATGAGCTCTGCCGGCTTCTCCGCCACTTCCGGGTCGAGGTTATTCATCAGCATCCTCATGGCGCCTTCGGTTTGCCAGCTCTTGCAGGTGATCTTCGATCCTCTGGGAGCTTTGATCCCCACCTGCACACCAGTCAGAGTTTCGACCTTTTCTTTCACTTCAACTTTTTTCTTCTCCATGATTCACCTCGGACAGGGCGCCCTTCTTTAGGTTCCGCCAAGATAGGCTTTTTTGACCTTGGGGTTATGGGCGAGTATTTCACTGGAATCGCTCAGGACCACTTCCCCTGTTTCGAGAACGTAGCCCCGGTCGGCCACAGAAAGCGCTTTGCGGGCATTTTGTTCCACGAGCAGGATGGTCACCCCCTGCCGGTGAAGATTCTTGATCACTTTAAACGTCTCCTCCACATAGATGGGCATTAAACCCAGAGAAATTTCGTCCATCAGGATCAGCCGGGGTCGCGACATCAATGCCCTACCGATGGCCAGCATCTGCTGCTCACCCCCGCTCAGCGTCTTGCTCACCTGATTCTGTCTCTCTTTGAGCACGGGGAAAAGGTGAAACGCTTCTTCCATCCGGGACTGAACCTCCCTACGATTTTTTTCAATGTAGCCACCCATAAGAAGATTTTCCATGACCGTTAGGTCCGGGAAAGACTTCCGGCCTTCGGGGACCATGCTCACGCCCAGGCGTGCACGATGGTGGGAAGGACTTTCCGTAATCTCCTCTCCCTGAAAGAGGATTTCCCCTTTTCGGCACTTCTCCAGACCCATCACCGCCCGGAGAATGGTGCTTTTACCGGCTCCATTGGCTCCTATGATGGTGACCAGTTCGCCCTCTTTGACCGTGAAGCTCACCCCTTTCAGGGCTAAAAACTCGCCATAAGAAACCTCTATCCCCCGCACTTCAAGCATATCAGGATTCCTTTCCTAAGTAGGCCTGGATCACCTGGGGGTTTGAACGAATCTCCTCAGGAGATCCTTCCGCAATCTTTGAGCCATGATCCAGAACGACAATCCGTTTGCAGAGGTCCATGATGACCTGCATGTTATGCTCGATGAGAAGAACCCCGATTCCCTGTTCCCGAATCTGGCGGATCAGCTCCATGAGCTGATCCGATTCTTCAAAGCGCAGGCCGCCGGAGGGTTCATCCAGAAGGAGAAGACGAGGCTTGAGGGCAAGCGCACGGGCGATCTCCAGTCGCTTTTTAATGCCAAGGGGAAGGTTTTTCGCTATCTGTCTGGCATAGGTTTGAAGTCCGGTCCGATCAATGAGCTTTTGAACCTCTCCAAGGATTTCAGGTTTCCGAAAAGGCGCGAAGGATTTTCGAAAGGAAGGATAGTATGGGTGTCCGGAGGCGACCAGAATATTGGTCTCCACATCCAGATTCTGAAAAGGGCGAACGAGTTGAAACGTCCTGCCTATCCCCAAACGACTGATCTGATGGGTTTTGAGACGGTGGATCGTCTTCCCCTGAAAGCTTATCTTTCCGTTTGACGGAGGAAAGATGCCGGAGATGATGTTGAAGAGCGTGGTTTTTCCTGCTCCATTTGGACCGATGACACCCAGTATCTCTGCTTCATCGGCGGAAAAGTCCACTCCGTCCAGGGCTCGCAGACCATCGAATTCTTTACTCAGGCCGGACACTTCAAGAAGAGGCATCAGTTCACTCCTGGCTCGCTGGACGAAAAATATATCGCCGCAACACTTTCGGGAGGATCGACTCCGCTCCCAGAATGCCTCCGGGTTGAAAACGCATCATGGCCAGAAGCAAAAGTCCATAGAGAAAGGTTCGATACTCCATAATGGGACGAAAGATTTCCGGCAGAATCCCTAAGATCACAGCGCCTAGTACGGGACCCCAGCGTGTGCCGATTCCGCCAAATACGACCATACATAGGATGACGATCGATTGGCCGAATCCGAAATTCTGGGGCATGATGAAAGTCAGGAAATGGGCGTAAAACCCTCCGGCAAGGCCTGCAATGGCGCTGCCCAGGATGAAAGCGAGCACTTTGAATCGCACGACATCCACTCCCATCGCTCCTGCCGCCTGTTCATCCTCGCGGATCGAGGCCCAGGCCAAGCCGATCCATGAACGACCCATGCGATGGTCAAGGAAAAGAAGAAATCCAAAGACCAGAAGGATGAGCAAGAAGTATTCGGACTTGGTCATCTCCCGGCCAAACCAGTTGGGAAGATTGATCCCGCCGATACCCATTGCTCCCCCGAAAAAGGGGGTGTAGAGGAAAACGGCTTCTGCAACAAAACCGATGCCCATAGTCGTTATGGCCAGGAAATCATCCCGGACACGCAGACAGGGGATCGCGAGAAGGGCTCCGATAGCTCCGGCAACAAGGCCTGATAGAGGGACAGATAACCAGAATGGGAAACCCGCCTCCGTATAGAGCATGGCTGAGGTATAGGCGCCGATGCCTAAGAAGGCCGCATGCCCGAGAGAGATCTGCCCTGCATGGCCCGTGATGATGTTGAGACTATGGGCCAGCATGGCATAGATGATGATCGTGATAAGAATGGTGATGAGATAACCGCTGATCATCTCTTTACCGAAATTCGCAAGGCGTAAAGCGTCAGGGGTAAGATGTTAAACTCCTCACGACTTACGCCTCCCGACTTACGAACTGGTTAGGCTTTCCCTAATAGCCCATAAGGTTTGAACATCAAAACCAGAATCATTGCAATAAAAGCCACTGCATCCCTTGGAAAGGGAATGGCAAGAATACCGATGAAGAAGGTTTCGGCCAGTCCGACACCAATGGCCGCAAGCACGGTCCCCGGAATATTTCCCAATCCTCCTAAAACAACGATAGCCAGGGCCTTATATGCCGGAATGGCTCCCATGGTCGGCCAGACCTGGTTGTCGTAGACCCCGATAAGCACTCCTGCGGCGCCAGCCATGGCTGAACCAAACAGAAAGTTAACCGCAATGATCGCCTTCACATTCACACCGAAGGAAGAAGCCGTTTCAGCATCCTGGGCGCAGGCCCGCATGGCCAATCCGGTCCGGGTTTTTGTAAGAAAGACCCAGAGAAAAATCAAGGCCGCAAACGTCACAAAGAGGATAAGGATCTGCGTTTCTGTGAGACGGAAACTCCCGATGGAGAGGTCCCCAATCCCAATACGGGCATTGTAGGTGAGGGTATGGGGTCCGGCAACGATGCGAAAGGCTTCCTCAAGGGCTATAAAAAGACCGATGGAGGCAATGAGCGGCACAATTCTTGGCAGATGGAGGAGCGGCGAGTATAAAAAACGTTCGATTAGATATCCGGCAACCGCCGATCCAGCCATTCCAATAAACAATGAAACCCAGAAGTCCCCCACGAGCCTGAAAGAGAACAAGCCAATATAAGCCCCCAGTGTATAGACGCCGGCATGGGCGACATGGAGGATGCGGAGGATGCCATAGACCATCGTCAGCCCGAGGGAGACAAGGGCATAAACGCTTCCCATGGCAATTCCATTAGCTAATTGTTGCCAGAGCATAAATTCGAGTTATCAGTGGTCAGTAATCAGTTATCAGTGAGGATCTATTTTCTAAATCGAACTCGATTGTTATGATCACTGATTACTGTTAACTGATTACTATTCACTTACTGTTTAGTCGGTGGAGTAATCACTTCCGGGTTGTCAATCACGGCAAGCCGCCGAAACTTGCCATCCTTGACCACCTGTATCTGAACGGGTTTGACAACCTCGCCCTGAACGAAGCGGCTGATCTTGCCAGTCAGGCCATTGTAATCCTTCGTCTCAAGCAGAGCCTTCTGGATCGCCTTCGGATCGGTTCCGACCTTTGCAATGGCATTGACGAGGATCATAAAGGCATCGTAACTGGAGGCTCCGACCATATCCGCATCCTCGTTATACGCTTTCCGGTAATTGCTTAAAAAATTCTGAACCAGCGGTCTGGGGTCATCCCGGTCGAGGTTCGTTGCAATGATCACACCCTCAGCGGCCGGGCCTGAGATCTCCAGAAATTTCGGAGAATCGAACCCCTCTTCACCCAATATCTGGGCGGTGATCCCTAACTCCTTGGCCTGGCGGACGATGGAGGCGGCTTCATTATAATATCCTGCGGCAAAGATCACCTCAGGATTGCCTTCCTTGATCCGGGTGAGAAAGGGACGGAAGTCTTTTTCTCCTGGGAATTTATACATCTGTTTGGTCAGGATCGCGGAACCTAACTTTTCCGCCCTTGCGGCAAAGCCGGCGGAGATGGCCCTTCCGAAGTCATTGTCCATCGAGATAATCGATATCTTCTTCGCCTTCAGATTCTTGACGGCAAATTCAGCGGCTGCGGCTCCCTCGACCTCACCAAGATAACCATTCCGGAAGATAAAATCGTTCGGTTTTTTTTGGGTCGGGTCCCATGTGACGTCAGGATGGACAGCATATCCCGCTACCATGGGCATTCCGGCCTTTTGGAAAATCGGCGCAGTAACACGGGTAGGACCGCTATAGGATCCGCTTGCCACACCCACCACCTTATCCTTCTCAATCAGTTTATTGGCGATGGCAACCGCCTCCTGGGGATTGAGGCGGTCATCATAGATGATAAGTTCCACCTTCTTTCCCTTGATCCCTCCTGCATCATTCACCTCTTTCAGTCCCAGTTCGACTGCATGTTTGGCGCTCATTCCATCTGCTGCGGCCGGCCCTGTAATCGGAGCGAAGAATCCGATCTTGATCGTATCCTGTGCCTGACCCAGCCCTGCGATGAAAAACAACAAAAACGCTGAAAGTCCAAAAACAATACCCACCAGTCTTAACCTTCTCATACCTAAACCCTCCTTTCTCGAATTTCAAAAGATCAAATTAGTATGATTCTATATAAGAAAAAACCGGTTCAGTCAAGAGGAGAACGAATGGGTGGACAAATCTGGGGTTGAAAGACAGGAAATTATTTCTTAACTTTTAACTCTAAACTCTTAACTCCAAACTCATAACTTCATTTGATCATCCTCTTCTCACGCCAGAGCCGTTCAAACTCTTTTCGGTAGGAGTCCGCTAAATCGTTATCCTGGATGATCAAAATACTTTCGTAATCTCCTTTCGCCGAACCTTCGGACCAGTCATAGGAACCCGCGATGACCTTCTTTCCATCGAGGATGGCGAAGCGATGGTTCATCGCCCCCTTCTCTTTTCCACCGAGGGTCTTGACGGAGATCCCCTGTTTGATCAGAAGGTTGACCCTGGAAGATTTTATCCTGGCCTGTTTTGAATCCGTGACAACCCGGACCTTAACGCCCCGCTCCTTTGCTTTGACCAGGGCCTGGACCAAATCAGCAGAAGTGATCTCATATAAGGCAAGATCAAGGGTCTCAGACAGTGTCTCGATCTCCTTCAGGAGGCCTTCTCGGATGTTCACCTCTGCGGAAAAGAGGGCTTCAATTTCTGCGGTCGCCGGAGATCCGGTAAGGGATAATAATAAAAAAAGAAGGGTAAGCAAAATCCTCTTCATCTCTTTCCATCGCTGATGATATTGCTCGCCTTAAAGAAAAAATCTGTGTTAACTTTCCATGCCTCCTGCCGTTTTGCCCATCCAAAATTTGACAGGATAAAATCTACGTTCCGGGTTCGGTCTTCTCTGAAACCACCCTTATAATCTGATTGAAATCAAAAGGTTTTGCAATAATAAAATCGAGGCCACATTCCTCCATCTTGCTCTGACTGACCTCCATTCCCCATCCTGTAATCATTCCAACCGGCGTGTATGGATTCATTTTTTTTATTTTCTGGCATACCTCCCATCCTGACATGCCTGGCATTCCCAGGTCAGTCAGGACAATGTCAAACTCCTTTTCCTGAAATTGCCGAAGCCCCTCATCGCCGTTTTGGGCTACTGTGACCCGATGGTTTACCTGGGAAAGCATTTTCTCAAGCACCTCTCTTACCGTATCCTCATCATCGATCACTAAGATTCGGGCAGATTTCACCGGTTTGATCATAGCGTGGGGCGCCACCGCCTCTTTTCCCTCTAAGGCAACGGGTAGGACAATGGTAAAGGCTGTTCCGGATCCGATCTTGCTTTCGACTTTAATTTCTCCGTTAAAACGCTTGATGATGCCATAGGACATGCTTAATCCGAGACCGGTATTTGAAAAGGGTTTCGTCGTGAAGAAGGGCTCAAAAATCTTCTTTCTGTTCTCTTCATCCATTCCGATGCCGGTGTCGGCAATCCGGATATGAACATCCCCTCCTTTCCGGAAGGTTCGAAACTCAATCTTTCCCCCCTGGGGCATAGCCTCCACGGCATTGAAGATCAAATTGGTGATGACCTCCCTTAATTCAGAGGCATCTCCAGCCACACTCGGAACTTCTCCCAAAAATGATAATACCTCAATGTGGATCCCTTTGCCCTGGGCATCGTTTCGCCATTTCGGCTTCGTTATCTCGATGGCATCTTTCACGATGGAGTTGACATCGAGTTTAAAAAGTTCCTGGCGGGATCTCTTCCTCGTAAACTCCTGAAGTCTCTTTACCGTTTGAGCGCTGTCCCTCGTCACCTTTTCGATGGTCTTGAGGGCTTCCCTGGTCTCCTCATCCTGTGCGGTATAAAGCAGAAGCTGTGTGTTCCCGAGAATGGCGGCAAGGGCATTGTTGAAATCGTGAGCCACACCGCTCGCCATCTCGCCCAAGGACCGGAGTTTCTCGGTCTGGAGCAACTGCTCCTCCATCTTCTTCTTTTCAGTAATATCCTTCATAAAAACGATATAATTCATCTCACTTTCCGAACTTTTCATCACTCTTGCATTGATCTCTATGTTACGGATATCTCCGTCCTTCCGTATAGCATTCAATTCAAAACTGGTTGATAATTTTTCTCCTCTCCCCCACCGAGCAAAGCGATCTGCCATCAATCGTTTGCTCTCTTCATCCACAAAATCGCAAAAATCCTTCCCAATCAATTCCTCCTGAGGATAACCTTGGATTTCTGTTAATCTTTTATTGACATACTTTAATCGGTTATCTTTCTCAATCACACAGATCCCATCATGGGCGCCCTCCACCACGGTCCTGTATCTCTCTTCGGAACCCTTGATCTCTTCCAGCAGCCTCGCATTCTCAACCGTCATCCCGATCTGGTTTCCGAGACTCTCAAACAGGTGGATCTCATTCTGTCCGGAAAAACGGTCAAACCGGCTGGTCAAGCAAATGGCACCAATGGCTTCTCCTTTGGAAAGCAAAGGAATTCCCACCAGCGATTTCACCTTTTCTTCAATCAGGTTAGGAAGGAGGCGTGGAGAAGGATATTGGTCGATCGACAAGGTGATGATCTCTTTTTTTTCAACAGCCGAACCGACAACCCCTTCACCCCGTTGAAGTCTTTTTACCGCTTCCGCCAGATGAGACGGGTAGTTTTTATGAAACTTTAACTCCAGCCATTCCCTATCGTCACTGACGAGATAGATGGTTCCCATCTCAAACCCTGTAAGGATCAATACTCTCTCCAGGGCTAATGGGAGAACCCGATCTAAATCCAGAGTTTGGTTGATCAATCCACTCAAATCATAAAGGGCCTCGATCTGATTGGTTCTCTGAACAAGCTCCTCTTCCATTCTTTTCCGGTATGAGATATTTTTAACGGTTCCTTCATACCCGATGATATGGCATTCTCTATCCTTCTTGGCAGAAGCCGTGATGAGGCAGTCCAGTGCAATTCCGTCCTTTCTCTTCAGCTTGACCTCGAAATCCTTCACAAATCCGTTTTGAGCCACTTCGTCCTGAAATTTCTTCCTTTCTTCCGGGTGGATATAAGTATCTCTAACCCTTACTTCTCTCATTTCCTCTCTGTTGCTGTAACCAAGCATCTCCGCTCCAGCCTGGTTTATTTCTATAAATTTCCCGTCCGGGGAGGTGATAAAGATCATGTCCTTTGAGTTTTCAAAGATCATCCGGTATTTTCTTTCGGCCTCTTTGATGGCTTCCTGAGATTGCTTTAAATCTTGGATCATTTGGTTGAAGGATCGGGTGAGCTGTCCAATCTCATCTTTTGTAGATGGCTCAATGTGGACATCTAAATTCCCTTTAGATACCTTAGCCATCTCGCTCGACAACTGTTTGATTGGAGAAGTTAACCGCCTTGTAAGAAAAAGGCTAAAAGCAAAAGCCAAGATAGAGGCGATGATAATCCATTTGACTGCTGTTTGAGTGATCTCCTTGAGAGGTTTGTAGACTTCTTCAACAGGAACCTGAACGACCACCCCCCAGTTTAATTCGGGAATGGGTTTATAGACCACCAAATATTTCTGTCCCCTGATGTTCTCAAACTCCAGACTGCCCTCCTGTCCTGCGATGACCTGGTCAACAAAAGGACCAAGCAGAATATTTTTCTCATTAGGATGTGCAACCAGATACCCCTCTTTATCCATCACATAAGCTGAACCCGTTTTACCAATCTTAGTCTGATGCAGCAAATCCGTTAAGGATTCGAGACATATCCTTGCTTTTAATACACCGACTGGTCTTCCTTTATGTTTTTCAACAGGAACAGCAATCACTATGGTCTGTTTACCGCCCGAAGTATAATAAAAATTTCCGTAAAAAATTTGCCCCTTTGAAGCCACCTGAAACATCGGGCTCACAGATTGGTCTTTCTGATCGGAAGTCCCCTCTGTTTTAAATTTTGAAACCTTAACCGTTTCCAATCCTTTTTCATTCAAGAAAACCAACTCAATAAAATAATCCTTCTGAGAAAGAAAGTTGCTTAAATGGTCCTTCGTTTGAGAAGGGCTGGTCTTTATTAAATGTTCATCACTTGCAATAAGGAGAAGATTGCTTGTCGCCTTTTCTAAAAAGCCCTTTGTCCTCTCCACCACCATACTGGCTTTCTCTTTCTGAATCTCGATCACGGATTCCCTTAAATCTTTCTGATAGACCTTGTAAATATTGCCCCCCGCAATGGTTAGGGGGACGGTAGCCAGGAGAATGGAGAAGGTCATCCATTTGAAAGTGATGCTTTTTCCAATGCCTCTCATCATCAATTCTCCTCCCCTTTTAAGAAACGAAGTAATTCGGACTGGAGTATCCTCCACCCTTTCCCTGCCTTGATGGCCCTGATTCTTCCGAGTCGGATATACTTGAGGAAGGTGGGTTTGGATATCTTCAAATATTCGATAGCATCCCCTGTGGTTAATACTTGATCTTTTTCCATTACGGACATCGAATTGCCTCCACTTTTCCAGATTTCCCTAAAAAGGGCAAGATATGTGCCAAAGAGGCTGGCGCCTACTAATTAGCTCGTAACTACCCGACTTTAAATAATTATTTTTTATAAGATTTGGAGAAGTAAAATGGGGAAAAGTCCGGCTAAAAACGACAAACTGTCAATGATGGAACATTATTGCTCAGAAAATAAATGTCTAAAGGTAAGGGTAACGATGCCCGTATCGTTTATAAAAGGCTACGTTTATCGTCTCTTAATTCTTTACACGTAACCTTAAGCCGTAGCCGAAACGCCTGCCTGCCGGTAGGCAGGGGCTTTGCAACCGTAACCTAAACACCCGGAGTATTTTTATGGTTTGTAGGTGACTACCGCCATTGAAGATTTCTCAGGATGGAATTAAAAGGAAGGAACCTACATCTTGAAATTACCGAAGTCATCCGGATTCATATTCTCGATAATAGTTTTCAGTTCATCTTGTTCGTCCAGAAATCGGGTGGCCAGGAGACCCAGACTTTTCGTCGCCTCCACAACCGACTGCGTGATAAAAATGGGCGCCTTCACCCTGACCGCTAGGGCAATGGCATCACTCGGCCGGCTATCCACAATGAGTTCGTTGCCCTCAACATTGAAATGGAGTTTGGCGTAAAAGGTATTCTCCTTAATATCATTGATCACCACCCGTGTGAGGGAGGTATGCAGAGTATCGAGAATCTGTTTGAGGAGATCGTGCGTCATGGGACGAAGTGTCACCACATCTTCAAGGCCCCTTGAAATCGCCTCTGCCTCAAAGACTCCAATCCAGATGGGCAGGGCTTTCTGACCCTCCAGGTCCACTAAAACGACGACAGGGTTCGATGCCTTGGCGTCAACCACGATCCCCATGACTTTTACTTCCATCAGTTCCTGTTCCATAAAGTTGCCTAGAAAATAGAGACGAATAGCACGAATGACAACGAATGACACGAAAGGGGTTTATTCGTGAAATTCGTTTGTAGTAGTCATTTTGATCACTCGTGGGGCCCCTCCGGGGGCATGAAAGATTCCTCGGAAAAAGTAAACCGATCAATTTGTTTTTATTGTAACCTGTATGGAAGGGATGTCAACCCTGGAGGGAGGGAAACTATTTTTTCGCTTTCTGGAGGAAGGGATGAGGAATTCCTTTCCGGTAGGCAAGGGCCTGGCAGGAGGCGATCGGATGATCCTGGTCATCGAAAACTTTAATCTCACAGAGTGATGTCTTCTGGGTTTGGTGAACCTCCCTTGCCTCGGCAATCAAATGGCTACCCGGTGATGGAGACGAAAGATAGGTGATATTCATATTAAGAGCCACGGCCAGGGTCCCATGAGAATTGGAGGCGGTCTCAAAGGCTTCATCGATCAAGGCAAAGAGCGCTCCCCCATGGGCCATGCCGAAGAGATTTTCCATATCCTGAGTGAATTTCATCTCCACCCTGGAGTATCCCTCATCCATATCGACCAATTTGAGCCCGAATTTTTTTGCAAAGGGCTCCTTCTTTACCTGTTTAAAAAAAGCCTCTTTAATCTTTCCGTCCATGAGATGTCCCAATCGATGGTAAGTGCTTATCCTTTTATTTTTTAAAGGAAAGAAAGAGGGTTTTGGGCTTCCGGTGAAAGCCATTCACGGCGAATAAGTCGCCTGCGGTCCTTCGAAAAAGTGAGCGTCACCGTGGTCCCGCTCCGGAGCCGGCTGTCAACCCGGATTCTTCCTCCGTGGTCTTCCATCACCCTCTTAACAAAAGTGAGACCCAGTCCGACCCGTTCAGGCCTTGTGGAAAAGAAAGGCTCAAAAATGCGATCGAGATTCTTTTTAGAGATCCCCTCTCCTCTATCTGAGACGGAGATCTCAACATTCTCTTGATTACAGGCAAGAAAGACCCTTATTCTATTTCTATCTTTCTTCCCCTTTCCCTGTCCAACCGATTCGATGCTGTTCTCCAGAATATGAGAAAGGGCCCGAATCACCAGGCTTTTATCAATGTAGAAGTATTCCTCCCCCTCTAAGGACCCCTCTTCTAAATTGAGAGAGACTCCTTTCGTTTTTCCCTCCTGTGAAACGCTCTGGAGAGTTTGTTCCACGACCTCAAGAAACTTCTCCCTCTGGAAAACCGGTCTGGGCATCTTAACCAACTCTTCCATCCGCCGGATCATCTCCTCCAGCCGCTTCGTCTCCCGAAGAATCCGGTTGAGATAAGCTTCGGTCTTTGGAGAAGAAACGGACGTCTTCATAAGACGCTGAGCATAGCCTCCGATCGAGGCAATCGGGTTCCGGACCTGATGGGCGATCTCCTCCACCATCATTCCGAGGCTTGCCCGGTGCCTCAACTCCAGTTTCTCCCTCTCCAGTCTCTTCAAGCGCTGAATTTCCTGGAAAGAAAAGGCTAAAAACGTCTCCCCTCCCTCTTTGAAAGAGACTGTGGAGAGATGAACGAAGATTCCCTTTCCATCCTTCTGCCGTAAGAGTCCATCTCCTTCAAAACCGGCCTTGTAAATGGCCAAGTAAATGATGTTGGGTAGAAAATATTTCAGGTCTTCTTCGAAGAAAAGAGTCCTCATCCTCTGCCCCTCCATCTCCTCTCTCGTATAACCGAAGAGATGTTCCGCATAACGGTTGGCATAAAGGATTTTTGAGTGGATATCCGTGAGGATGAAAGCCACCTGGACAAAATCGAGGAGGAAATGTCGGCTTTTCAGGATCTCTGTCATAGGACGTCAACCAAAAGGGTGATGATAAATCCATTTTATGTAATCATCTTAAAAAGTCAAGGTTTATTGTTGAGATTTCTGGAAAAGCCCAGAAATCTCTGATTACATCGATTAGGGACCGATTACAGAGATTAGATCAGAGAGCGAAAGTATTTTTCAGAGCTCTCTTGTTCATTCGTTTTTCTTGACAAACAGAGGATAACCTCGTTATTAAGGGTTCAATGAAACTTCAGACAGAGGTTCTGATCATCGGTGGCGGCGCCACTGGAGCTGGAATTGCAAGGGATCTTTCTCTGAGGGGGATCCCTTCTCTCTTAATTGAAAAGGGAGATTTTCTATCCGGAGCCTCCGGAAGAAATCATGGTCTCCTTCACAGCGGCGGAAGATACGTTGTATCCGATCCTGAAGCGGCGCGTGAGTGCATTGCTGAAAACAGGATTCTGAGAAAAATTGCTCCCCACTGTATCGAGGAAACAGACGGCCTTTTCGTCTCTCTTCCCGAAGACGGCCTCGATTTCAGGGACCGATTTATTCAAGCCTGCGAAGAGACACCCCTCCCCGCCCATCTCCTGTCCCGGGACGAAGCCCTCTCATTGGAACCCGGACTCAATCCCGACCTCCTGAGCGCGGTCAAAGTTCCGGACGGAGCCATCGATCCATTCGAACTGGTTCTTGCAAATGCTAAAGACGCAGCGGCTCACGGAGCCAGATGCCTTCTCCACACAGAAATCACCTCCCTCCTCGTGAATGGAGATAGAGTGAAAACCGTCCTTGCAAAAGACCTTCTCCACGGAGAGGAGTATCTGATTGAAGCCGCCTATATCATCAATGCCACCGGAGCCTGGGCAGACGAACTTTTGAAATTGGCAGGACTTCGTATCGCCATGGCCCTTTCAAAGGGGTCGATGCTCATTACCAATCAAAGGCTCACTCACAGGGTGATCAACCGTTGCCGGCCC
>Ga0209254_10003116_pt1 | contig 15137 bp, 11 predicted proteins | sample FrelakmetDIP11DI_FD_187148 | JGI IMG/M metagenome (GOLD analysis project Ga0209254, IMG submission 187148) | Freshwater lake sediment microbial communities from the University of Notre Dame, USA, for methane emissions studies - DIP11 DI (SPAdes)... | ecosystem: Environmental > Aquatic >...
GGTAATACGCTTAGATGAGGCACCCATACAAGGTCGAAATGCTACCAGAGGAAAAATCATCCAGGAAGTAAATCCTGGCGACCAGGTTCTAAAACTTTCGATTCCCTGGGAGGTTAGTTTACCAATTTCAAGGAAAAAAGGGGAAATATAGACCAAACAAAAATACGGGGAATGGACTTAAAGAAGCTAATAATCTAAAAGTTTACATATACCTGTTGATTGAATACAACAAAAAGGTTAAGCTTGTAATATATGGATCTGATCAAGTAACTGAAAAAGAAGTGAAGTGATAAACGATATTTCCACTCACCAAACCAAAGGAATCTCGTCCATTTTCCACGTTCCCAGCACTAGAAGTTGCTGACCAAGTAAAATGCCGCGATCCCAAATTACCGGAATAATCTTCTAAAGTAAATACACCATCAGGTAATAACTGATTAAAGAAGATATTGTACCAATCCCGAATTGCTTCCCTTCCTTGGATGGTACGCTCTGAAGTGACATGCACTGCTAGAGAATTATATAAAGCTAAAACCTGATCGAGATTATGCGTATTTAGAGCATCAATATACCGGATAACGATATCCAATGAGGAAGGATCTACCGGCCAGGGATACTCATCAACTGTTTCCCACAACTCAGGTAAATAGAGCCTGGTATGTCCCCATTCCCAGAAATTTGCAGCCATTAAATTTAGGTTCTGCGCAGTTTGTAAGAATTGATAGATATCCTGTATGGTCGCAGACCAATCCCCTTGCATATATGCTGAACCAGTCGGTATGATTGGACGAACGGGTGTTATCGACTGGAACTCTCGCACAGAACGAATGAGTTGATCTCCAGGATTATGAGCTTCGACCCAATAAACCTGGGGCATGTTGCAATCACATTTTTCGAGGAATGCTTGCCATGGCAATTGAGGGTGCAATGTTGGATAACGATATGAACTCAGAGCTATAAAAAACGAAGGAAGTGATGCGCGCAATCGACTCATGTATTGCCGGGCAGCAGTCTCCCTTCCTGATTGTTTGTATGGGTCTTCAGCATCAATCACAAATCCGTCTATCCCTAAGTTTTGTATGCGTTGGATGGCAATATCCGCCTCACCAATTGGATCATAACCATAGACATACTGCCACCCCAGGACAAGAATCGATCGTTCGTGAAGTGCCTGTACTACTGGTGGTACAAGATCTACTCCAGTGTTGAGATCAATGTTGTAAGGAGACGAGCCATCAGCGATCTTAACCAGGACATGTGTTAGTTCTGCTTGCGATGCAACATTTGCAATCACGCGCGCATCTCCACCCTCGCAGCGTCGAATCTGCCATATATAAAAACCTTTTCCCTGGAGATTCAAGTAGAAAACCTTTAAGGAATATTCTGAGATTTCCGGATCACATTCATCAAGGATTCTTGATTGGGTATTAGAACCATAGCTCCTTCTGGGGTGATCCAATCATAAACTTGCTTATAAGTAATATAATATTGATGAATGTTTGGGCTTTGAGCCATTTTAGCTACCAGGGGAAGCCAAGCTAACATATTTACAAATTCAATGTTAGTTTTCACGCTATCCTTATAATATTCGTAAAACTCTGGTGCTCGCCTGATCGCATTTAGTGAAAGCAACTTCTCAAAAAGGGCTTGGAGGACTTCTTGTTGTCGCCTGTTGCGCTCAATATCGTTGGTTGTCTTGCGAGTACGAACATACCATAAAACTAAATCGGCATCCATTTGAATCTCACCTGCTGGAATTGTAATCCAATAACCAGCACGGTAATCAGAGACAGGTTCAGCAACATGCACAGTCAAACCATCCAATCCATCGATAATTTTTTTGAAAGATGAAAAATCGATCAATCCATAATAATCGGGGACTATTCCAAAATTCTGTGCAAATGTATTCATCATTAGGTCTCGACCACCGTAAGTCCAGGCTGTATTGATTCGTCCCATACCCCAGCCTGGGAGGTTCAGGTAGAGATCCCTGGGGAAAGAAGTAATATTCACGCGTGCAAGCTCAGAATTCAAGGTCACTAAGATGATTGTATCTGTGCGAAAACCCGAATCCCAGGGACGGCGATCAGAACCCAATAGCAGGACATTAATTTGCTTTGAAGGTTGTGGTAGAGGTTGTTCAACGACAGGCGTTGAGGGTGGTTCAGGTACGTCTTGGGTAGGTGAAGGAGGCGACACTAGCACAGGTTCTTCGGTAGGGGAAAAAACCGGTGTTGGAGAAATTGGTTGGAAAGGTGTTGGTGTAGCTGTTGCGTTAAGAGGAGCCAAGACATATGTTGGTTGTGGTGTTCCAAGAAATGAAATTAATCCAATTGGAGCACCCAACATTACTGGATTTGCACAACTAGATAGTGAAATAAGTAAAACTAGCGACGGGAATACCCATCTAAAGGAAGTCAATTTTGTCCTCCAGGGAATATTCTTAAGATATTCTTGATGGAGAAACATAACAGGGATATTACGGTGATGGATTGGTGGAATCGCTTAATGAGAGGATGCATGGGAATCCTACGGCATTGTAGCAGTGTGAGGGGCAATGTATGTGTATATTGGGGTGATTAGAATTGGTGGATTCAATGGTGGAAAGGGAGATTGCATAATCGCGCTTCCAGGTATTTGAGGATCAAAAAGTCTTTGTCCTGATCTAATGTATGTGTGAGAATCTAGACAATTGGCAACCTGTAATTGTGAGATCGAAATATTCAACTCCTGGCTTAGTTTAGAGAGAGTATCTCCAGGTTTGACAGTATAAGCCATCCATCCCGGTGGGTGAAAGCAATAAGTAGCAGTCCCAAAAAATGATGGGGATGGTGATGAGGATTGGGATGGCGACGGAGACGGAGGTGTAAGTGAAACTCGTGGTTGGGGAATATAAAAAACCATCCCAACTTGCAATGTGGTAGCACTCACTTCGACACAATTTCCTGACGCTAATGAATCCTCACCAATTCCATATCGACTTGACAATCCTGAAAGTGAATCCTCAGGTTGTATGATAATCGCTGCCCATCCAGAAGGTGGATTACATGTGGATGACGATACAGAGGTTGGAGTAGAAGAATTAGTAGCCAAGAATGTCTTAGTAATGGTTGAAGAAAATCTACCGGGTATTATGAATTGAGTTGCTGGGGGAGAAATAGTAACCATTTTTGTTAGTTCAAGAAATTGATTAGGGTTTCGATATCCATTTTCAGCCAGAAAAATAAGAAGACTACCTGAAAGAATGAGACAGGACATTGCAGCTAACGATAGTCCTACTAGAACTGAACGCCAAGCCCTCATCCCACTTCCCTAGACTCATTTCTCTCCTGACTGTCCGCTGAGGAAACTGGTAATAGAATGCTGAATGTAGTACCCTGACCAAGTTCACTATCCACCCAAACACGTCCTCCTAACATCTCAACTAAAACCTTTACCGAAGATAAATCTACAACGATATCACCTAATCCTGCTATTCGTATATCTTTCGATCTTGGGAAGAACACTTTAGGTAGATCCGCAAGAAGGATTCCACTGCCACTATCCATAACTTGGATAAGCACATAATCGGGTTGGCCTTCAATGTTTTCCAGCCTGGCATGGATCGTCACTTCGCCACTATCAGGTGATGCTGAGATTGCATTCCGAAGCAGAGCAATAAATACTTTATTTACAGTCTCCTCATCACTAATTATTTCCAATGGTCGATCTTGAAGTAGCATTTTGAGAGAAATGTGTTTTTCTTCAGATTGAGCATTGCATTCTTGTATCGCTTGTTTAATCATCCTAACAAGGTCTGTTTTTTCGAATTCCACTTTTTTCAGACTACCTTTCAAAGAAGCAATCTGAATCAAGTCATCAACTAACCTGCTGATCCTCTTGGATGAAACTTTTATCCTCTCAAGATATTTCCTTTGTACCTCACTGGGCTTACTACTTGGATCGCTGAGTAAGAAATCTGTATACTCCTCAATTGAAGAAAGTGGAAGCCGTAAATCTTGCGCAATAGAGACTAAGGTATTTAGCTGATCATCCAAGGAAGAGGATTCAAAATCTCTAAGCTTAAGGGATTGGATTTCGTTGTCAGCTTCCGCTAAAGCAGAATTTAGGAACGCAATCTCCTCAAGTGCAAGGCGTAATTCTGCTGAAATGTTATCGATGTTATTTTTATCGTTATTCATATCTTGAATAGAAGGTCCAGACTCTCGTTTTTCCACAAAAATCTTATCAGCAGCCCATTGTGAGTATTCCTGAATGATTTCATTATTTAATCCAAATTCATTTGAGGTAGTAGGGTGCACTAAATCCTTTTGAAAATTCACACCTAGAGCCGTGATTCTATTATAAAGCCTCTCACGCTCTTCGAAAGCTAATTTGAAGTGGTCTTGTGTATTATGCACCATCTGGCGCATAACATCTAATTCTTCTTGAAGATTATACATCTCCCTGAAATGTTGCAAGAAATAAACCAGGAAAATTGACAAATTTACAGAGAAAATCTGATCTTGCTGTGACAATGATCTCTTCGAAAATGGTGAAAGTAGAGCCACGCTTGTCAAAGTTTTTCCTGCTTCAGATTGGATAGGGATAAATAGAATATCTCCCGTGTTTTCTAAACCAAGGTTCCTTGCCAGGTTAGTCATATCAGGCGAAGTGCTACCTGATTCTAGATAACGTGGATGTCCGAGCCGGAAAGAAGATGCTAAGGTTGGAATCGATTTAAGGTCAAGGTTGATCGAATCGAGATGTCTCTCCTTTAATAAATCATATCCACATCGAATGTTTACACTTCCTTTCTCATCAAGAGGGTCAACTAACAAGCACAAATCAGCCTGGGTGGTTTCAGCGATAACTTTAGCTATTCTTTGATAAACCATGTCTATGTTCTTTTCATTACAAAGTTCATAGAGAGATTTCCAAAATTGTGGATCCATTAAATAAATATTACCTTGCGGTTTCTGATTAGCCGATCGGGAAAGATCAACAGAAACCTTGGCTTTTGAGAAGTTTTTTTCTTTGGGCAAGAAGGATTCTCGCTGCGGAAGCATCAGCAGAAAAGGATACGCTACCATTTGGGCTAGCCTTACTGCGCCTAGAAAATCTTCTCCCGGTTGATAGACAATCAGCTGTAACACAAAACCAAACGACAGGATCATTATCATAAAGAATCCAAGGATCCATCCACTTGGTTTTTGGATTATTAGTATTAAACATCCAAGTATTGACACGAATAGATAAATGATATTAATCGCACGGTCGAGAGGCAGTCCATTTAAATGTATGCTTATTTCCTGACTCAACCACCATATGAATCCGAATAGAAACGCTACTGATATGAATAGACCAAACAGCAGAAAACCTAAATCGACATAAGGGCAAGGATCAGGAAACGCCCACAACCAAACAATAAGAACTAAGCTCAATAAAGAAACAGCCCGGTCTAATAATGGCAGCCAAAGGTTACCATTAATAATACCTTGCCAGGCGAGTCCAAAACATATGAAGAGAATCAATTGAAATGCTAACAATATAATTAATCCACCAAAAATACGCCAGAACGAACTGCGTTTAATTTTATTGATACTTGCAATGGAATTTGATAATGCCCCAATTATAGAAAACCAAAGCACAAGATGATAAGCTAGACTACCTGCTGGTGAGATAATAAGGGAAAAAATCTCCTCTAATAATGAATTCATGATCTCTAATCCCTGTCTTAATTATAGCATGTGTAGATTGATCATCAAAAATAAGCGTAACTTCTCTATCGTAATACCTGTTCAGATATTACATGATAGTCAGGTTGACAAAACTGAAAATATAAGTGTAAAATACTTATTAAAAGCCGAAGTGGCGGAACTGGCAGACGCGCTACGTTCAGGGCGTAGTGAGAGTATTCTCATGTGGGTTCAAGTCCCACCTTCGGCATAAGAGTATCAAGCAATCTATCTATAATATGAGAGAGAAAGATTATTGGCAAGAATCTTGCAAGCTACTGAAACTGTAACGACTGAGTAATGGATGGCGCAATGAAATATGGTCTAGTAATTCTATCTCTTGCAATAGCAATTTTTATGGTGAGCGATTTTAATAGCCGCTTGACGGATTTGAATCGCCTGAAAGCTGAAAAGGAGATTATTGCTACAAGGTTAGAAACCCTTATAGAAACTAAAACTGCATTGGAATATAAGATAACTTATGCTAAATCTGATTCAGCAGTGATGGAATGGGCATATGAGAACCATCTTGTTATGCCTGGAGATCTTCGTGTAGTGCCAATAGCAATTACTCTAGATAAACCGATGTCCACGCCAAGTCCAGTTGTAGTAGCATTTGAAGAAAACAATCTGGAACGATGGCTATCTTTATTTATAGATCCAATCCCGGCAAGTCCTTCACCCTAGCAACTTGACGCAACTTCTACAGCATGATACAATGGTTTTGTTAATGCCATTAGTAGCACCTTCAATCCATGATGCGGGGTGGAGCAGTGGCAGCTCGTCGGGCTCATAACCCGAAGGTCCTCAGTTCGAATCTGAGCCCCGCTATACTGAAAAGGCACTTCTCTGTGCCTTTTTATTTTCATAAAGGTAGATAAATAACTAAATATAGACCAGATTATCATATAGAAAAGTGGCAGTACCATAAACTTAGTATTCAGTCACCCTTGCCCCCGAACTGGACGAACCTAACCAACCTGCTCCTTTGGTATCCCTAATTCTCTTCATGAATTGTCTCAGCTAGTAGTATGCTGTGATTCCTCTTCAGTGATTAGATTTGTTCCAAAAAATACCGAAAGAAGAGAATTAAGGATAAGCCTACAATGATCCGTCACCCCTCATTCATACATATCACCAAAAGTTGCTTTGAATGTGATATGTTAATATAGTTATATTTGGGTGACGACTTATTTTCCATCCATAACTCTTTTGCATAGACATATTGAGACCAATGAGGTATTCTTTTTCAATGAACTCGAAGTCATTCGAGGATTAATGTATTTAGGAGTAACGCAGTTGAGACTGAAGAATAAAGCGGATTGGTCAAATACAACCGGATAGCCTCCCGGACAATTGATGTTTTTTCTTCAAACCATGATACTCCAATACGCAAACGATAACTTTCTAATCGTAGGAATGCCCGTATAGCCAAGCCAATGTGATTTCGTTGAGCCACTTCTGAGCGATGTTGGGCTCTCTCTATGCCACAGAATTGCTTCAATCCACGATGATATTCTTCTATCTGCCAACTACCGTCTGCATATTCTGCACATTGCCAAATAGTCATGTCCAGTAAATCGGTCGCCCAGAATTCAATGTCGCCGTTTGGGGCCACGATCTTGAATACTTTGATAAAACCATATCCTTTAAGATGCACCACAGCTCCGTGCGTGGGTATTAGGATATCGCTAATCGATCGATTTCCTGAACCGTCTGGATAGACTAGTCGATTGTTTTTGAAACGGGTTAACCAGTGCCATTTCTTAGAACGAACCAACTTCAGGTTATCGAGACTGGAATACCAACTGTCAAAAGCTACCAATTCAGGATCAAACCCTCTCTTGGCAGCTGTTTTTATCATTGCCGTAAAGTGATCGTTTGCCTGAACTTCGCTCAGGAACTCAATCCATCGTTCGGTTTGTCATAGATGCGGAAATCACATGGCCAATGGTTATCTCCGCTGGTCCACAGTAATGAAATCAAGTTGATGCCCATCACTACCCTATGATGTTTTCCTGACCAATGACGAGTAACCAATTCCATTACTCTTGCATACTGTTTGTCCAGTGTGCTGTCATCGATTATCAACATGCCACCTTCCAAAGAGATGCATTCCTTCATTTCCTGCCACAATGCTTCCCCATCTGACTGGCATCGAAGGAGCAAACGCGAGTAGGCATCATGAGCGGGGGCTGTCTCAAAAGAAGGGATGGAACCCTACGCGAATTCGAGAAACTATGGTTCAATAAGAGTTATGAAGAGAAAACGAGCACAACCAGTATATAAAGAATATACGATAGGACAGATCATACTGCTACCCACCGATCTAGAAGAGATGATAGCCCCCAATCATTTAGTGCGAGTAGTGAACACCTTCGTAGAGCAGATGAACCTGACGCCCCTGGAGAGGAGATACAAAGGGGGAGGTACTTCCAGCTATCATCCGAAGATGATGATCAAAGTGTTGATCTACGCATATACCCAGCAGATTTTCTCATCACGGCGGATCGCCAAAGCCTTGCGGGAAAGCATTCCCTTTATGTGGTTGAGTGGCAACCAACGTCCCGACTTCCATACCATCAATCGCTTTCGAGGCGTAATCCTCAAAGGGATCATCGAAGAAGTATTTTTGTCCGTGCTACAGTTACTGATCGATGGAGGGTATATCAAGCTAGAAGACTACTTCGTGGATGGGACCAAGGTTGAAGCCAACGCAAACCGCTACACATATGTATGGGCTAAGAACACAAAACGATATCAAAAGCGATTAGCCGAAAAAGTTGCTGAACTCTTTCAGGAGATTGATCGGCTGAATGCAGAAGAGAATGCGCGCTATGGAGATAAAGATCTCGAAGAGTTGGGCGAAGATGGGCCGGTTGATCCACAGAAGTTGAGCAAGCAGGTGGCGGAGCTGAATGAACATCTACAAGCAGAGCTAGAGGAAGGTAATTCGGCTGCGGATCAACAACAACCTCATAGCGAGCAGCAGTCAGCGGAAGAAAGCAAACTGCTCCTATCGGGAGTCCTGGAAGACAAATTGCAAGAAGTGAAAGAGGCGCTGGAAGAAAACCCGCAGAACAAGGATTTGGCTAGAGCAGTCAAAGAGCTGGAAAAAGATTATCTACCACGAGCGAAGAAGTATGAGGAACAAGAGCGCAAACTAGGCGGGCGTAATAGCTACTCGAAGACCGATCCAGAAGCCACCTTCATGCGAATGAAAGAAGACCACTTGAGGAATGGACAACTGAAGGCAACATACAACATTCAAACAGGAACCGAAAATCAATTTGTAGTCGGTTTTAGCGTACATCAAGAAGCCGGGGATACGAGTTGTTTCATCCCGCATTTGGAGAAGACCAAACACAGATTGAATCGTTTACCGAATAAGGTTACTAGTGATGCGGGCTATGGGAGTGAAGAGAACTATGCCTACTTAGCGAAAGAAAAGGTGATGAATTTTGTCAAGTACAATACATTCAATAAGGAGCAAGCAAAACGTTACAAGCCTGATCCCTTCAAGGCAGAGAACATGCCCTATGACCCGCAGCAAGATAGGTTCATTTGCCCAGGTGGGAGAAATATGGTTTATGTAAAGACTGAGAAAAAACAAACCAAAAATGGGTTTCAGACAGAGCGACGGATTTATGAGTGTGAAGATTGCCAGGGATGCCTTCTGAAAGAGAAATGTAGTCGGGCAGTCGGTAATCGGCGGCTACAGGTCAGTTTCCGTTTATGGGCTTATCGAGAACAGGCTAAGCAAAATTTGCTTTCTGAAGAAGGCAAGCGTCTGCGATCAAAACGGGGGGTGGAGGTAGAATCAGTCTTCGGGCGGATCAAAGAAGATTGGAGGTTTCGAAGATTTCTATTGCGAGGGCTTGAAAAAGTGACCATCGAATGGGGAATACTATGTATGTCGCATAACCTGGCAAAGGTATGGAGTGCAAAGAATGCAATACCATCGGTGGTCAATTAGACTACTGATTTTTTGTTTCAGGATCAATTTAGCTAACACGGGCACTTATTTGTATTGGTGATTGACAAAATCTCCTTTTTAGACAGCCCCGAAGCCATTATTTCCAGCCTGTGGGTGACACTTTGCAGCTTCGGTATTACTAAATACCTTCTGAGCTGCGACAAGAAAGTGAATATAATCAAGTTCGTCATATTTTGGAGTATTCATGCACTCGTAATTGCATGAATGGTACCAACTGCGTAAGTCCTAGTATTATCAAGAACGAAGGGTAAACATATGAATCAAAAAGATCGGTTTCGCGGATGCTTGCTGGGTCTTGCATCAGGGGATGCAGTGGGAACGACGCTGGAATTTCGTCCGAGAGGAACCTTCACACCGTTAACCGATATGATAGGCAGTGGACCTTTCCGACTCCAACCAGGTCAATGGACCGACGATACTTCAATGGCACTCTGTTTGGCTACCAGCCTGGTGGAGAAGAAAGGTTTCGACCCTCAAGACCAGATGGAGCGTTATTCCAGATGGTATGAAGAAGGATATTTAAGCAGTACTGGAGACTGTTTCGATATTGGTTGGACTACTTCGGCAGCAATCCGAAGTTTCAAGAAGACTAGCAATCCATTTTCTGCTTCCGCCGATCCAAATTCAGCTGGAAACGGTAGCATTATGCGCCTGGCGCCAGTGCCCATGTACTTCTACCCTGAAATTGACCTTGCAGAGCGATATGGTGCAGAAAGCTCCCGCACTACCCATGGTGCTATGGAGTGTATAGACGCTTGCAGGTTGTTAGCACGCATCATACATCGAGCACTCGAAGGTAAACCTAAGGAAGAAGTATTATTGGGAGAAAGCAGATCATTCGTGGGATCGGATAAGATTGTGGCAATTGGTCAAGGAGACTACTTGAAGAAGTCAGAAGGAGAAATTCGAGGCTCGGGGTATGTGGTAGACTGCCTAGAGGCTGCCATGTGGTGTTTCTCAAAAACGGAGAGCTTCGAGGAAGCGATCCTTACTTCTGCAAACCTGGGAGATGATGCAGATACCACTGCAGCGGTTTGCGGACAAGTGGCAGGGGCGTTCTATGGAGAGTCTGGGATTCCTACAAGATGGCTGGAAAAATTGGCAATGTGCGAGGATATCAGGTATCTTGCTGATCGCTTGAGGGACAAAACGTAAGGGATAAATTGGCCTTCATTCATCACCGCTCACTCCTCTTTAATATAAGGAATGTGGGCGATCCCCCATCGTAACGCATAGAGTACCGCCTGAGTGCGGTTGGAAAGTCCTAGCTTGGCAAGAATATTGGTTACATGGGTTCGCACTGTACGCTCGCTTAGGACCAGATCATCGGCGATCTCCTGGTTGGTTCTGCCCAAGGCCATCTGCTGAACGATCTCAATTTCTCGCTCGGTCAAAGGATTCTCTGGAGGCGTCTCTTCATTTTGTCCCTGGATGTCCAACATCAGTTTCCGGGCAATGTCTGGCCCCAAGGCTGGGCGGTTATTGTAAGTGTCTCGTATAGCTTGGATAAGCTCTTCAGACGAAGTGTCTTTCATTAAATAGCCAATTGCGCCAGCTTTAATAGCAGAAAAGACCATGTGATTCTCAGCAAAACTGGTCAGCACCAGGATTCGGGCTTCAGGAAAATCCTTCTTAATCTGTAAAATCGACTGAACACCATCCATATGTGGCATTACTAAATCCATCAAGATCACATCTGGGTAGAGCTCTTTTACCAATTGAACAGCTTGCTCTCCGTCACCTACCATCCCCACTACTTTCATTCCCTCTTCGGCAGTAATGAGCGCATTAAGACCGTCCCTTACCACGGTATGATCATCGACTATGAGCACAGTGATTGGCTTGTTCATTTCTTTGCCTCGATATCTACAGAGATTTTTGTGCCCTGTTCTGGGGCTGTGAGTATCTCTAACTTGCCACCCAAAGCTGCGGCTCTTTCATACATATTCATTAATCCCATGCCACCGCTTTTTACTTTCTCACTTAATTCGAAACCTTTACCATTATCTTGTATTTGGAGCTGAATTAAATCCTTTAAACAACTGATCTTCACTATAACTTCTGTTGCGTGGGCATGCTTGAGAGTGTTGTTCAACGCTTCTTCTGCAATCCGATACAACCCCATTTCGGTGGATTCATCTACTTCCAATTCGCCTTCTACAAAAACCTTTGCGTCAATCCCAGTACGCTTTTCCACCGCCTCCAATCTCCTGCCCAACGCTTCCACTAAGCCTTCATCCAATGTGTCAGAAGGTCGCAGCTCAAATAAGAGCAACCGCATCTCTCTCAGAGCTTGTAAAGCAGCCTGATCGATACGGGATAAATGTTGTTCAGCCAATTGAAGATTCCCTTGCTTGAGCACTTTTAAACCCGCGCCGGAAAACAAAACCTGACCATATAGAAGTTGGGTCACCGAATCATGTAACTCACGAGCAAGACGCTGGCGCTCCTGTACCACTGCCGCCAACTCAGCCTGTTTCATCAACCTAGCCCTCTCAACGGAGCTGCCAATTTGATCGGCAATGGTTATGAATAAGGTGATATCTTCGATCGTATAATCCCGAATATTTTCTCCAAAAATGGAGAGCAATCCCAATACCTGTCCTTTCGCACGGATCGTAGCACCAAGATAGGTTTGCCTTCCACGAGCTCCCATTTCTTGAATAGCCCTAGGTATACCCGATCGAATCTTTACGTCAGGGATGACCAATGGATTGGAGGAATCAACTAAATCTTGCCAGAAATCCACCTTCAATGACAGATTTTCCCAAAAGAAAATGATTTCCGGTGGGATATTCTTCCTTGCTACCAGGTACAATTCCTTTCCTTTCTCATCCAGAAAATGAATTGAACCTATATTACTGTTCATGGAGTATAGAGTGATCTCCAGTAGCTGGTCCAGGATGTTTTGTAGCTCTAGTGGCTCGCTGGCAACGGTGTTGATATTATACAAGGTGGAGAGATGCTGAGTGCGGATGTTGACTTGTCTCTCCAATGATTCCAAAACTACAGCTCTTCGTAGAGAAGCCCCAGCAATTTCAGCCACGGCATCAAACAATCGAAGATTTGCTGGTGAAAACTTCCGACGGTTTTCGAAACCGAAGGTTAAAATCCCAAAAGTGGTGACTCCCGTTATGAGTGGAATCAAAACAGCAGATTGACAACCATCCCATAATCTGTGATAAATCTCTCCAGAAGTCGACTGGTTTTTATGAATTGTCTCTGATACAACAGAGATTTTTCCATTGGTGAAAACCGACCAAAGTAAATCCTCTTGAGAGGCTTGCCTCTTTGAAATTGGATGAGATTCTCCGGCTATTGACCCGCCAACACTTACCTTCACTATCAAAGACGAACTCGCCTCATCAGGAAGAAGGAAAGCTCCCTTTGCAGCATTGAAGAATTTAGATAGTTGTTCAAGAATTGCAAACAGAGTTTTTTCAGATGCCTCTGCTTGACCTAAAGCAGAAGTTATTGAAGATAACACTTCCAACTCTTCGGTCCGACGCTGAGTCTGTTCATCCATCCAAGCCTTTTGCAATACGTTCGCTACCTGTGCAGCAAAAGCCTGAATCATATCGGCATTGGAAGGTTGATATTCATTAACCTGAAGCGAACCTAAAGAAAGAAAACCCAACATCTCATCCCCTACCATTAGAGGAGAACCCAGCCAGCCTCTGACAGGTTGAATATCAGGCCAATTTTCAAATCTTTTATCAGCCTGGGCATCAGGAACCAAAAGTGGTTTTCTAGTTCGCAGCATCTCTGAAATTAATGGATCTTCTTCAAGATGAGTGGTAACAGTCTCCTCTAAACCTGGCATCCGTCGTTCTTTTTTGACAAATCGCTCGTCTTCTTCTGCCAGGAATAATCCTGCACGATCGTAATGGATCACATTATGTAAATTCACCAGGATTACTTCCAGGGCTTGTTTCAAATTTCCTGCTCCAGCGAGCGAGGCCATGATGTCGCGTAAGACCTCTGCCTCCTGCCTTCGCTGCAGTTCTTTCTTTTGAATACGCGACCGCTGAATAGCGATTGCTAATGTGGATGCTACTTCCTGTAGAATTTCCAAATGCTCTAAAAAGCGGTTACCAGGTAGGGCAGAGACTATGATAAGCACCCCAATCAATTCTTCCCCCTTATGGAGAACCAATGACAAGGAAGAGGCAATCCCCGCTTTCAACAGGAGCTTCTGGAAGGATTTCGACAAATCCAGCTTACTCATATCTTCAACAAGGAAGTATTTTCTCTCTAGCAAACTAGGTAGACCTTTACCCAGGTAATTCAAGTATGATTTCATGCTTTTGAGTATTTCAGGATTCTGGTTTTGGATATTTGAAACCACAATATCAAGCTGATTGGTTCTCGGACCAATCAATCCAACCATACTACCCAGATGATTTCCTAACAAATGAGCAATTTGTATTAGCGCTATCCTAGTGATCGATTCTTCTTGTTCACCGTCGAGCGAGGCATTTTCGATTTGATGAAGCGATTCTAAGAGCTGAATTCGTTTTCTTAGAGTTTTCTCAGTCTGGGATAAAGTTTCCTCCTGAATGGTTAGCTGAACCGCATGACTTCCATTGAGAATAGTAGCATGAACCAATAACTCATGTTCACAATAGACATTATTTCTATTCGCGACTCGCAATTTCAAGCGCTGGGCAACTTTTGCTTCTTTTTCAGTTACCATGAATAATGAATCAAGGTGGTCTCGATCCCCAGGGTGAATTTTGTATAGAAAATCGTGCAGCGAAATCGAACTGATTTTATCTAAAGGTAAATCCAAACTATCTGCTGCCCTCTGGTTAGCATAAACAATCCGTTCATTCTGAACTATCAGAGTTCCATGTAGATAATCAGGCATGACATTCAATATTATTACAACAGTATCATTATATAAAGTAAAAGCCCATGATCACGGGTAAAAGCAATTTCCCGTCCTCATGAGCCATCATTATTATGGTGATTTTAGTCTACGCGGCAGAAACGGGTGTGGAAGCTTCTGATCCTGTTCCACTTCCTTGGTGGTCTGTTTTGTTCTCCTGAGACCTGTTCCCGCTGTTTGAAGCTGGGTTTCTGGATCCCTCTGCTTGCTGACGCGCTTGCTTAGCCTTCCGATACGCCTGGCTGTAAACTACAATTGCCTCAACAAACACTTGTCGAAGCATAGGATCTCGATCCAAACTGCCATCCATCAGGTCTTTTAAACGAAAATCCAGTCCTTGGGCGTAATCGGATAACCTCAAGGAAAAACCATCTGCTTCTGGTTCGGGCAGGCGTACTAACCAAACGGTAAATTCATCGGGGAACAAATTCGCGCCTGTTCCAGTTGCCCAGGCCTGAAAGGAATCCCTTCCCCGGCTTGAAGGGCTGAATAATGTGCGCCACTTCCCTTCCACCCTGCTGGCCAGTTTTTT
>Ga0209254_10003117_pt1 | contig 15126 bp, 8 predicted proteins | sample FrelakmetDIP11DI_FD_187148 | JGI IMG/M metagenome (GOLD analysis project Ga0209254, IMG submission 187148) | Freshwater lake sediment microbial communities from the University of Notre Dame, USA, for methane emissions studies - DIP11 DI (SPAdes)... | ecosystem: Environmental > Aquatic >...
GGTGGAGGCGATGCCGATTTGATGGCATGGAAAGGGCGCCCAGCCGCGCCATGTTGTATCCGGTCGGTTTCACCGACGCGGATTTCCAGAAGCCGCAAATCGGCATCGCCTCCACCTGGAGCATGGTGACGCCCTGCAACATGCATATCAACCGGCTCGCCGATGACGCCGCACGCGGCGCCGACGGCAGCGGCGGCAAGGCAGTCATCTTCAATACCATTACCATTTCCGACGGCATCTCGATGGGCACCGAGGGTATGAAATACTCGCTGGTGTCGCGCGAAGTCATCGCCGATTCGATCGAAACGGTGGTCGGCTGCCAAGGCTTCGATGGGGTGGTCGCCATCGGCGGCTGCGACAAGAACATGCCCGGCTGCCTGATCGCCCTCGCCCGCCTCAACCGCCCGGCGGTATTCGTCTACGGCGGCACCATCCTGCCCGGCTGCCACGGAGACAAGAAACTGGACATCGTGTCGGTGTTCGAAGCGGTTGGCGCGCGCGCCAACAACCAGATCGACGATAATGACTTGCATGCCATCGAATCCAAGGCCATCCCCGGTCCCGGTTCCTGCGGCGGCATGTATACGGCCAATACCATGGCCTCCGCGATTGAAGCCCTGGGCATGAGCCTACCCGGCAGCTCGGCACAAGCGGCGATTTCCAAGGACAAGCAGCGCGATTGCGAGCGGGCCGGCGCACAGGTAGTGAGGTTGCTGGAATTGGGCGTCAAGCCTCGGGACATCATGACCAAACCGGCGTTCGAGAACGCCATTACCGTGGTCATTGCATTGGGCGGCTCCACTAACGCTGTGCTCCACCTTCTGGCGATGGCCAACGCCAGCGGCGTGGACCTGAGCTTGGACGATTTCACGCGCATCGGCAGAAAGGTTCCGATGCTGGCGGATCTCAAGCCCAGCGGCCAATACTCGATGGCCGAACTGGTCGAAATTGGCGGCATCCAGCCACTGATGAAAATCTTGCTGAACGCCGGCTTGCTGCATGGCGACTGCCTGACCGTCACCGGTAAGACCCTGGCGGAAAATCTCCTCGAGGCGCCAAATTATCCGGCTGGACAGCAGATCATCCGGGCGCTGGACAACCCGATCAAGAAAGACAGTCACCTGGTCATCCTGAAAGGTAATCTCGCTCCCGACGGGGCGGTCGCCAAAATCACCGGCAAGGAAGGCTTGAAGTTCACCGGCATGGCCCGAGTGTTCGATTGTGAGGAATTGGCACTAAAGGCCATTCTCGAGGGCACGATCAGAAAAGGCGATGTCATCGTCATCCGCTTCGAGGGTCCGAGAGGGGGGCCAGGCATGAGGGAAATGCTCTCCCCTACCGCTGCCGTCATGGGCAAGGGTCTCGGCAAGGAAGTGGCGCTGATAACGGACGGCCGTTTCTCCGGCGGCACCCACGGCTTCGTGGTCGGTCATATCACCCCTGAAGCTTATGCCGGCGGACCGTTGGCCATCGTCCATGACGGCGACAACATCACCATCGACGCCGAGACCCAGCAACTCACTCTGCACGTCAACGAAGCTGAAATCCGCCGCCGCCTTGCCATCTGGGAGCAACCGAAACCCCGTTATACCAGGGGTGTGCTGGCCAAATATGCCAGACTGGTCAGCTCTGCCTCGGAGGGCGCCGTGACCGACAAATATCTCGATTGAAAAGGGACAGAAAGGCAAACAACATGAAAACAGTCATCGCACTTTTCGCCGCACTACTCATCTCGCCGCAGTTGGCCGCCGAGCAGGCTACCGTCGCGCCTGCCCCCAATGGCATCACTATCCCGGAAGGCTATGAAAACTGGCGTTTGATCGCCATTTCCCAGCGTACGGAAAGCCAGACGCTGCGAGCCATCCTAGGCAATAGCATCGCCATTGAGGCAGCCCGGCAGGGCAAGACGAACCCCTGGCCAAACGGAACGATTCTGGCCAAATTGAACTGGAAGCAAAAAGCCAGCGATAAGTTTGCCACGGCCGTCATTCCGGGCGAGTTCATCCATGCGGATTTCATGATCAAGGACTCGCAAAAATATGTCGCCACCGGCGGGTGGGGTTATGCGCGCTGGTTGGGACAACAGCAGCAGCCCTACGGAAAGGACGCCTCATTCGCAGCGGAGTGTCAGGGCTGCCACAGCGCCGTCCAGGATCAGGACTTCGTGTTTACGACGGCGGTCAAGCTTCCCTGAGGAATCAGGGGCAGGCATACGTCTGATCAGGGCCCTGCCGGAAGGACCTTTTGACTGTTCAGGGATTGCATGAACATATTCGCGCGGTCGATGGAACGTTCCATCGCGGTGATTAATCCGGCGACACCGAGGGTTAGGGTTACCAACTCGCTCTCGAGCGCAGCAATGGCCTGGGCATTCAGGTTATGCTTTAGAAACAGTACCTGGTCATGAAACACCCGCAAGACCGGATCGATCTTGCTTTCCGCCCGCCGCATCGCCGCGATCAACTGCCCGTAGAGTTGTTGCGTCTGCTTCAGCTTCTGGCGGCTGGCGCTGCGGAGACTGCGGTTGCTGTATTGCTCCAATTCCTCCTCCCATTCCGCAAACAGGGCCTCGGCGACATTCTGGACGGCGTCAATCCGGTCCTTCACGGCCAGCGCCTTGGACCCGCTGTAGTCGAACTCGCTTTTGAGCTCCCGATAAACACTTTCCAGCTCGCCGCCGTGAAACTGGGTCAGCTCGCTGAACTTTTCCAGGGCGCTTTGAAACTGCTCCTTGGCCTCCTCCAGACCGTCTCGTGCGCTCTCGACGCGGGACACCAGAATATCGCGTTTGTGATGGCCGACCGATTCGATGGCGCGAAAATAGATCTTGTGGCATCTGGCCTTCACGAAGCGAATGAGCGGCGTGAGCAGATTCCGGCTAACTCGGCCGAACGGCGTATCGTCTTCTGGGACAGGTTTGTTCATGGTGGATCTGGGTCGGGGTGTTTGGCAATTAACCTTTGCTATTCTATCGCGTTGCCAGGGATCATGGCAGTGTAAAAACCTTTGTTCAGGAACCCCGCCGGCGCGCCAAGACTTGTTGCAGGAACCGTCCGGTATGCGATGCGGGATTGACCGCCACCTGTTCGGGCATACCCTCTGCGATGATAAGACCACCCCCATCGCCACCTTCCGGCCCCAGGTCGACGATCCAGTCGGCGGTTTTGATGACGTCCAGATTGTGCTCGATGACAATGACCGTATTCCCGTGGTCGCGCAACTGATGCAGCACCGCAAGCAATTGCCGGATATCGTGAAAATGCAGGCCGGTGGTGGGCTCATCGAGAATATAAAGAGTCTTGCCGGTGTCGCGCTTGGACAACTCCCGCGCCAGCTTCACCCGCTGTGCCTCCCCGCCGGATAAGGTCACGGCGTTCTGGCCCAGGGTGATGTAGCTCAAGCCGACTTCCATCAGCATCTGCAGCTTGCGGTATACCGCCGGAATCGCGGAGAAGGACGCGCAGGCCTCTTCCACCGTCATCGCCAATACTTCGTGAATGGTCTTGCCCTTGTAACGGATCTCTAGGGTTTCCCGGTTGTAACGCTTGCCCTTGCACACATCGCAATGTACAAAGACATCGGGGAGAAAGTGCATTTCCACCTTGATGACACCATCTCCGGCGCAGGCTTCGCAGCGTCCGCCCTTGACGTTGAAGCTGAAGCGGCCGGGCGAATAGCCCCGCGAACGGGCTTCGGGCGTCGCCGCAAACAACTCGCGGATGGGCGTGAACAAACCGGTATAAGTCGCCGGATTGGAACGTGGGGTGCGGCCGATCGGGCTTTGGTCGATATCCACCACCTTGTCGAAATGTTCCAGGCCCTCAACCGCATCACAGGGCGCCGGCGTAGCGCTGGCGCCGTTGAGTTCGCGCGCGGCATATTGATACAGCGTGTCATTGATCAGGGTCGACTTGCCAGAGCCGGAAACACCGGTCACGCAGGTGAACAGACCGATCGGAAACGTGGCATCGATGCCTTTCAGATTGTTGCCGCGGGCACTGCGCAAACAGAGCAGACGCTTCGGATCCACCTGGTTGCGCCGGGCCGGAATGTCGATTGCCAGGCGTCCGGACAAATACTGCCCGGTCAAGGAATCGGGATGTGTCAGGATATCGCTTGGCGTCCCCTGCGCCACGATCCACCCGCCATGCACGCCGGCGCCCGGACCGATGTCCACGACATGATCGGCGATGCGGATGGCTTCCTCGTCGTGTTCGACCACAATCACGGTGTTACCCAGATCGCGAAGGCGCAGCAGCGTTCTGAGCAGGCGCTCGTTATCACGCTGGTGCAAGCCGATTGAAGGTTCGTCGAGCACGTACATGACCCCAACCAGCCCGGCACCAACCTGGCTGGCCAGGCGGATACGCTGGGCCTCGCCGCCAGACAGGGTATCGGCGCTACGGTCCAGGGTCAGATAATCCAGTCCCACGTTGATCAGGAACTGCATCCGGTCCCTGATTTCCTTGACGATCTTGGCGGCCACGGCCCCGCGCTGCCCGGGTAATGTCAGCGTCTCGAAAAACGCCTGAGCCCGGCGGATCGGCAGGCTAGTCAGCTGCGGCAACGCGGTCTCTGCGACGAATACGTGGCGGGCAGCCTGGTTAAGGCGTGTGCCCTCACAGTCCGGACACGGCTTGTTGGAAAGATATTTCGACAACTCCTCCCGCACCAGACTGGAATCCGTTTCCCGGTAACGCCGCTCCATGTTGTGAATGACGCCCTCAAAAGCATGCCGGCGTACCTGTACCTGTCCGCGCGTATTAAGTACCCTGAAGTCAATCGCCTCGCGGCCGCTGCCGTAAAAGATCACCGCGCGGACGGACTCCGGCAAGCGCTCGAACGGTTCTTCGGGATCGAAGCCATAATGCTCAGCCAGCGAACAAATCATCTGGTAGTAATAGGCGTTGCGCCGATCCCAGCCGCGCACCGCTCCGCTGGCCAAGCTGAGCTGGGGGCTGTGGACAATCAGCCGGGGATCGAAATACTGTTGGACACCCAGCCCATCGCACTTGGGACAGGCGCCCTTGGGATTATTGAAGGAGAAAATACGCGGTTCCAGTTCACTCAGTGAATAGCCGCAGTGCGGACAGGCGTACTGGTCCGAATAGATCAGCTCCTGTTTAGGGTCATCCATGGCGACCACCAGGGCGATGCCTTCCGCCACCCTCAGCGCAGTCTCGAAAGACTCAGCCAGCCGCAGGGCCAGATCGCCGCGAACCTTGAAGCGGTCAACGACGATTTCAATCGTGTGTTTTTTGCGTAAATCGAGGAGAGGCGGTTGGTCCAGCTCGTAGACTTCGCCGTCGATGCGTGCCCGAATGAAACCCTGGCTGCGCATGTCCTCCATGACCTGGACATGTTCGCCCTTGCGTTCGCTCACCACGGGCGCGAGTAACATCCAGCGCGAGTCCTCAGGCTGGCTCAAGACGTGATCGACCATCTGGCTGATAGTCTGTGCCTCCAGCGAAACGCCATGGCTAGGGCAACGCGGCGTGCCGGCGCGGGCGAACAACAGGCGCAGATAGTCGTAGATCTCGGTGATCGTACCCACCGTCGAGCGCGGGTTATGGGATGTGGATTTCTGCTCGATGGAAATCGCTGGCGATAGCCCCTCGATGTGATCCACGTCCGGTTTCTCCATCACCGAAAGAAACTGCCGGGCATAGGCGGAGAGAGACTCCACATAGCGCCGCTGGCCCTCGGCATAGATGGTGTCGAACGCCAACGAAGACTTGCCCGAGCCGGACAGACCGGTGATGACGATGAGTTGATCCCGAGGCAAATCGAGGTCGATGTTTTTCAGATTGTGGGTGCGAGCCCCTCTGATTTGAATGGTGTCCATGCTGAGACTGGGTCGACTGCAAACTGGTAAATATAAGCGGTATCGTGGCCCCGACGCAAAAGGCTAGTGGCGGGATTGGACAATTGCCCGTATCGATTGGATCAGACCTCCCGGTGACACGCGACGCAAAGGGCTGGCGCGGCGAGCTGCACTGCAACTTCTAAATGATAGAGAAACTGTTACCATAAAAGACTTTCCAATCTATGCAGGAGAAGACGCCTTGAGACAGGCGCTGGAAATCGATAGCCCCATGACTCGCTTGGAAATGCGCGCGAGTCTTTCCCTGGCCGGCATTTACATGCTGAGGATGCTGGGCCTGTTCATGATACTGCCGGTGTTTTCGATTTACGCCCGGGATCTCGCCGATTCCACACCGTTTTTGATCGGCCTCGCGATCAGCGCCTATGGTCTCACCCAGGCCTTGTTTGGCATCCCCTTCGGCATGTGGTCGGACCGAGCCGGCCGCAAGAAGGTCATCACCTTCGGTCTGCTCATCTTCGCCATCGGCAGCGGGGTGGCTGCGCTCTCGGACTCTATTTACGGCGTCATCCTCGGACGAGCAATACAGGGCACCGGAGCGATTGCCGCCGTGGTCATGGCGCTTGCCGCCGACCTGACCCGCGAGGAACATCGCACCAAAGCGATGGCGATCATCGGCGTCAGCATCGGCATTGCCTTCGCCATCTCGATGGTGTCCGGCCCGATACTCGCCGGATGGGTAGGTGTGAAAGGCATTTTCTGGATCATCGCCGGGCTGGCGTTCTTCGGTATCGCAGTCCTGTTCGTCTGGGTGCCAACGCCCGTGATCAGCCGCTTTCATCGCGACACCCAGGCGCAGCCCGAGCAGTTCAGGAAGGTGTTGGCGAATCCGGAATTGCTGCGGCTGGATTTCGGTATCTTCGCCCTGCACCTGATTCTAACCGCGACTTTCGTGGTCACTCCGCTGGTCTTGCGCGATTCCATACAGATCGAGACAGCTCGGCATTGGCAGGTTTACCTGCCGGTCTTTGTCCTGGCGCTGGCGACGATGGTGCCATTCGTCATCATGGCGGAGAAAAAGCGACAAATGAAAGCGGTGTTTGTCAGCTTCATTTGCGTGATCGCCTTGGCTGACACAGGACTCATGCTGGTCAAGGACAGCCTGTTCGCGATCGGCGCCCTGCTCTATGTTTTTTTCACCGGCTTCAACCTGCTGGAAGCCACGCTGCCGTCGATGGTATCCAAAATCGCTCCGCCGGATTTGAAAGGCACAGCGATGGGAATCTACTCGACTGCCCAGTTTCTCGGCGCTTTTGCGGGTGGCATCAGCGGCGGATGGATTTATGGCGCATTTGGCCTCCACGACGTTTTCCTGTTCTGCGCTTTGATCGCCGTGCTCTGGGCTTTGATTGCTGTCGGCATGGCGCCGCCGCGCCATCTCAGCAGCCTCTTGATCCGAATCGGTGAACTGGCGGAAGATGAGGCCTATTTCCTTTCACAACAGTTGCTGCAGGTATCGGGTGTGGCAGAAGCCGTGGTGCTCGCGCAAGACGGCGTGGCTTACCTCAAGGTGGACAAGGACAAGCTGGATCGGAACGAATTGGAAAAATTGCTGCAAGGTAGCGCGGCTTGAAATGCGGTTCATCGGGAAGGGCGGATGATGAACCGAAGACCCCTGTTGCATTGAACACCTAAATTGCGGAGATAAACATGGCCAGTCGTGGCGTTAACAAAGTGATTCTGATCGGCAATCTGGGCGCGGATCCCGAGGTCCGCTACATGCCTAATGGCGGGGCGGTCACGACGATCCGTCTCGCCACCAGCGAAACCTGGAAAGACCAGCAAACCGGCCAGCAGCAGGAACGCACGGAATGGCACCGGGTAGTGTTCTATCGGCGCCTGGCGGAAATCGCCGGCGAATATCTGAAAAAGGGCGGCAAGGTTTACGTAGAGGGCAGTCTGCGCACACGAAAATATCAGAAGGACGGGCAGGATCACTATGCCACGGATATTGTCGCCGACGAAATGCAGATGCTTGACCGCGTGGGAGGAACGAGCGGCGGGACGGCTCCTGCACCGGCATCACGCAACGAGCAGGACCGCTATGCGCCGGCGCCTGAATCCTCCCGGCAACCGGATGCCGGTTTCGGCGGCAGCAGCGGTATCGACGATTTCGACGACGATATCCCGTTCTAGGAAGCGTTAGATGAAATCATCGTTTCATGGGTTAATTCAAGAACGTTCGCAATAGGCCCGGAATCGGGATTCTGCTCCTTTAATCCGACCGCCCCGGGAGCCAGCCATCGACAAGATTGTCCGTTACATCGCGCCAAGCCTTTTCTTAGCCGGGCTTTTGCTGCTCACCTACCGGGTGCTGAACCATTTTCTGGTCCCGGTGATTTGGGCGGTGATCCTCGTTTATGTCACCTGGCCGCTCTTTATTCGTGTCAAGCGCCTGCTCGGGGGGCGGGATACGCTGGGCGCCTTGCTGATGACGCTGATCCTGACTTCCGTCATTGTCGTCCCCCTCGTCTGGGTCAGTTTCCTGCTTCAGAGAGAGATTGTCGACTTTTATCGTAACCTGCCGGAATGGCTCGAAAAAAAACCCGCCCTGCCGGAATTCGCCACCCGTATCCCGTACCTCGGGCAGGAACTGGCAAACGTTTTCGACCAGTTTGATGACCTGAGGGCGCTACTACGCGAGCGCGTCATGCCCTGGCTAAGGCGGTTTTCCGGGAATCTGCTTGGCATGATCGAGGACGTGGGTGTTGTCGCGGCCAAACTGAGCCTGACTCTATTAACGGTATTCTTCTTTTATCGGGACGGACTGGGCGCCCTCGGACAGGTTCGCAAGGTCCTGCATCTGGCGCTAGGCGAACGGCTCGAGGGCTATTTCACCACCACCGCGGACACCGTCAAGGCGGTCGTTTACGGCATCGTGCTGACGGCGATCGCGCAGGGAACTCTGGCCGGTTTTGGCTACTGGGCGGTCGGGATAAAAGCCCCCATCCTGCTCAGCGCCATCACCATGTTCTTCGCCCTCATTCCCTTCGGCACCCCTTTCGTCTGGGGATCCGCGAGCCTTTGGCTGCTCATGAACGGCGAGCATTGGTCCGCCATTTCGCTGGCCTTATGGGGGGCGCTGGTTGTCAGCTGGGTGGACAATGTGATCCGGCCGCTGGTCATCAGCGGCGCCACCAGCATTCCGTTTCTGCTGGTCCTATTCGGCGTACTGGGCGGCCTCGCCAACTTCGGTCTAGTCGGCCTGTTTCTCGGCCCGATCATCCTCGCGATCAGCCTCGCGGTCTGGCGCGAGTGGGTGGAACAGCATGTAGACCGGGAGGCCTAAGCGATGATGCGACGGTGCCCCTGCCTGCGAGATCACGCCAGCGTCTTGTCGGCAAGCGAGAGGATCTGCTCCGCCGGCAGTGGGGTGCTGAAGACATAGCCCTGGATCTCGTCGCAACGCAGAAGCTTCAGAAACTTGATCTGTTCCGCGGTTTCCACACCCTCCGCGGTGACTTTCAGGTTGAGCGTATGGGCGAGGGAAATGATGCTGGAGACGATCGCCAGGCTGTCGGCACTCTCCGTCATATTGGTGATAAACGAACGGTCAATTTTCAGGCGGGTCAGGGGCAGCCGGGTCAGGTAGCTGAGCGAGGAGTAGCCGGTGCCGAAATCATCGATGCTGATCTCGACTCCCAAGTCTCGAATGTGCTGGAGCTTCTCGATGTTACCCTCGACATCGTGCATGATCGCGCTTTCTGTGATTTCAAGCTCCAGGCAGCCACGCCGGTCGATGCAAACCTTGAGCGCGGCCTCCACCTCGGCGACGAAGTTTTTCTGCCTTAGCTGAATGGGGGACACGTTAATTGCAATCTTGGGCGGCGAAGACGTCAGCCCCACCCAGTTGAGATACTGCCTGCCCGCTTCCTCGATCATCCAACGCCCCACTTCCAGAATCATGCCCGTCTCCTCGAGCACGGAGATGAACCCACCGGGCACGACCAGGCCATCCGCAGGATCGCGCCAGCGAATCAGAGCTTCCACCCCGTACATCTTGCCGGTGGCCAGATCAATCTTCGGCTGGTAGTGAGGGATGAACTCTTTGTCTTCCACCGCCCGCCGCAGTTTTGTTTCCAAGACCAGGAACTGGGCGGCACGCACGTTCATGTCGGGGGCAAAAAACAAAAACGCCTCGCCTACGCTCTTGGCTTCCCGATGAGCCAGTTCGGCACGATTGAGCAGTTCCTCGGCATCCTTTGCGTCCCCCGGAAAGCAGGCGATACCGAGTTTGAGCGCGATGCGCAGTTCCTGGTCGTCGTAGTAAAACGGTTTGGTCACATCGGGCAACAGTACTTCCGTGATGAACCGCACCACGTCCCCCTCTCCCTCGGCATTAAGCAGGCACAGCGCAATATCATCGCCGCTGGGCCGCGCCAAGGCAGTTTCAGGCATAATCGCGCGCAAGCGCTGAGACAACACCCGCAGGAAGAAATCCCCGGCCTCGTAGGTGAGTGTTTCATTGATCTGCATGAAACGGTCGATATCGAACACCAGCACGGCAAAGGCGGCGCGATCGCTGCGTCCGATGAGCTGCGAGAGACGGTCCAGAAATAGCGTCCGGTTGGCAAGCCCGGTCAAGTCATCATACAACGCGAGGTAATTCAGCCGCTCTTCGGTGGCGATATGATCGAGGGAAAAGCCAATGTCAGCCGCGAGCTCGGCCAGAAGCCGCATTTCTTCGGCTTCGAAAAAGTGTTGTTCCGCGGTATAGAGCGCAAGGCAGCCCGTGACTTTTCCGCCCATTTTCAAAGGCAGTGCCGCCATGGCACGATAGCCGCGCTGCAAGGACTGCTCGCGCCAAGGCGCCATCTTCGAGTCGTCTCGAATATCGTTGCTGACATGAATCCTCCCTTCGCGGAGAGAGGAAGTCACCGGCCCTTGCCCTTCCGGCTTGGCTGCATCCAGCGAGATGTTTAGCGAGGCCACGTAGCCCTCGTCGACTCCAGCGATGGCGACCGGCTTGACCATTTGGTTGTTGCCATCAACCGACCCGATCCAGGCCAATCGAAACTGCCCGAGTTCCACGGCGATGCGGCAGGACTCATCGAACAGCGTCTGCCGATCGCGAACACGGACGATGGCGGTGTTGATACCGCTCAGTGCAGTGTAAAGATGATTGATGCGCAGAATTCGCTCTTGCTGCACCTTCTGCTCGGTGATGTCGGTGGCGATTCCATCGATGCGCCGCACCTTGCCCGTGGCGTCGCGGACCACGTAGCCGCGATCGCGGACCCAGCGAATCTCGCCGCCGGGTCGCAGGATACGGTATTCAATCTGGGCGCTTTCCCCCGCCATGATGCGGTGGGAGTAAGCGATCACTGCCGCACGATCCTCGGGATGGACGACCTTGTACCAGAGATCGGGATCGGCAAAAAAAGCATCCACCGAGAAACCGTAAAGCTTTTTCGCGGAATCGTTCAGGTAGAGCGGCCTGAAGGTATCGGCATCAATCGACCAGACCACGTCCTTGAGGGAACGCAACAGGCTGTCCAGGTATTCGCTGGTTTCACACAACTTATCGGCAGCAGCCTCCCGCTCGGCTTGGTTGCGACTCTCCTTCACAGCTTGCTCGACCGCAACGGCAAGGCGATCGAGATGGCTCGTCAGGACAAAGTCTGCCGCACCTTGTTTCAAGGCCTCGATCGCATCTTCCGCACCAATGGTGTCGGACACGAACAGGAAAGGGGCATGCGGACACTGTTCCTGAGTGCTTCGCAAGGCGGCGAAACCGTCCGATTCTGCCCGGCAATAGCCCGACAGCACGACATCCGGTCTGAATTCGATCAGCGCCTGGTTGAACTCGCTCTTGCTCCCTGCCCGCCGGGCAAGACAATGAAGTCCGCCCTCGCCTAACTTGTGTAAGATCAGGTCGGCATCGGAAGAAGGTATATCAAAGAGGAGGGTGCGAACCGCCGGCGCATCCGACATGGGTTTTGGGAATTCTGTAGAAGTGATCTGACTGTTCCGCCGGATATCGCTTGACATTCCGTGCGGGCATCGCGTAATCGAACATGCGCCAACAGCGCTACGGACACCGGATCGCCACATCCGGCACCGGCTTGACCAAACAAGCATGGATTGAACGCTTAATTTTAAACTTAAAACTCTTTACGTTCCAGTGAATGGATTCAGTTGGGTTGCGTTTCTTTACCAGAGCCAGCGTTTCTCGAACAGAGGGACTCGGCTCGCCTGCCTCTGCTAAAATCCGCCCACATCCGACGACACGCCTGGAGAATTCGCACTTGCCAAACTTCGTCCCCGGACAACGCTGGATCAGCGAAACCGAACCCGAACTGGGCCTGGGCACCGTGGTTGCCGCCGAATTGAACCGCGTCACGGTTCTTTTCATCGCCAGCAACGAACGCCGCACCTATGCTGCCGACAACACGCCCCTCACCCGGGTCCACTTCGCAGTGGGCGACAGCGTGGAAAGCGTGGACGGATCGCTGCTAAAAATATCGACGGTAGCGGAAAGTGACGGCCTCCTGACTTACCGGGGGGTCAGCCCGGACGGCGAAGCCAGGACGCTGGAAGAGATCGAGCTGAACCACGCGATGCAGTTTAACCGACCGCAGGATCGGTTGTTCATGGGGCAGATCGACCCTTCCCGACTGTTCAGGCTCCGCTACCAGACGATCCGCAAACTTGGCCAGCTTGAACAATCCCCCGTAACCGGCCTGTGTGGAAGCCGCACCAGCCTGATCCCGCATCAGATCTACATCGCTCACGAAGTTGCCAGCCGCCTCGGACCTCGCGTGCTGCTGGCCGACGAAGTGGGTCTGGGCAAGACCATCGAGGCCGGTTTGGTCATCCACCATCAATTGCTCACGGGCAGAGCAGAGCGCGTCCTCATCCTCGTGCCCGAACCCTTGCTGCACCAGTGGCTGGTGGAAATGAGGCGGCGCTTCAACCTGCGCTTCGCCCTGTTCGATGCGGAGCGTTACCAGCAGATCGACGAAGGCAACCCGTTTCACAGCGAACAACTGGTCTTGTGCAGCCTGAAGTTTTTCACGGACGACCCCAGGCGTCAGGCCGATGTCCTCGCCGCCGGCTGGGATCTCTGCGTGGTCGACGAAGCCCACCATCTGGACTGGTCCGAGGACCAACCCAGCCCCGATTACCGCTTCGTCGAGGAACTGGCGAAAGGGGTTCCCGGCCTGTTGCTGCTGACCGCCACGCCGGAGCAACTCGGCAAATTGAGCCATTTCGCCCGGCTGCGCCTGCTCGACCCCGACCGCTTTTACAGCTTCGACGAGTTCCTGGCGGAGGAGAAACAATACGAAGCGCTGGCTCAGCTCATCGATCACCTTTTGGCCGACGCGAAACTCGATTCGCCTACACTGGAACGGCTCAAGCACCTGGTCGCCCATGATCGGGCCGAAGAATGGCTCAGCCAACTGGCCGACGAGGAAGCTTCCGCTCGGGCTCGACAGGAACTGATTCGGTTGTTGCTGGATCGCCACGGCACCGGTCGCATTCTGTTTCGCAACACGCGGGCGACGGTCCAGGGTTTTCCCGAACGGCGGCTGCACGCCCATGCCCTGCCCCTGCCGCAGGCTTACCGGTCGCTTCCGACTGCCAGTCCCGACGCAGATGAAGTGCTTTACCCGGAAACGCGCTACCAGCCTCAACCCGATGAGCCGGGTATCTGGTGGCGAATCGATCCCCGCGTGCGCTGGCTGGTCGAGACGCTGAATGGGCTCAAACCCGAGAAGGCGCTGGTCATCTGCGCCAAGGCACAGACCGCCATCGATCTGGAAGACGCGCTCCGCACCCTGGGTGGCATCGGCGCGGCGGTGTTTCACGAGGGGCTGACGATTCTTGCTCGCGACCGGGCGGCGGCCTGGTTCGCCGACGTGGAAGAAGGCGCGCAGGTACTGGTTTGCTCGGAGATCGGCAGCGAGGGGCGCAATTTCCAGTTTGCCCGCCACCTAATCCTCTTCGACCTGCCGTTCAACCCCGATTTGCTCGAACAACGCATCGGCCGGCTCGACCGCATCGGCCAGCACAGCGTCATTCAGATTCACGTCGCCTATCTGGAGCCTGGCGCGCAAAGCGTCCTGTTCGACTGGTATCACCAAGCGCTGAATGCCTTTACCCAACCCTGCCCTGCGGGCCAAGCAGTCTTCTCCCGACTCGGTGATCAACTCACCGCATTGCTTCAACAACCCGACACAAACCTTCAAGCCAAGCTGATTGCTGCCGCGCAACGGCTGAATGCCGAAATTCTGGAAGAACTGCATCAAGGCCGGGACCGGCTGCTGGAGTTGAACTCCTGCCGCAAGGAAGAGGCGGTACGGCTGGCCGAACTGATTCACCAGTCCGACCAGGAAAACACCCTGTGGCCTTACCTGGAGGAGGTGTTCGATGCCTATGGCGTTACCGTCGAGGAACATTCGGAGAGCTGCCACATCCTCCTCCCCGGCGATCACCTGCGCATTCCCCATTTTCCGGAACTCCCCGAGGACGGCGTAACCGTCACCCTGGACCGGAACATCGGCTTGGCCAGGGAGGACATGCTGTTTCTGACCTGGGAGCATCCCATGGTGAGAGGCGCGATGGATCTGATTTTGAACAGCGAACACGGCAATGCCGCCTTCGGTATCGTCCGCCACGATGACCTGGACCCTGGCCGGCTGCTGCTGGAAGCGGTTTATCGGGTGGAATGCGCCGCGCCAAGACGCCTGGGGATCGGGCGTTTCATTCACCAGACCCTGATCCGGCTCCTGATCGACCCTGACCACCAGGATCTGAGCCAGCTCCCCTATGAGAGTCTCATGGAAATCCCCCAACCGACCGAGCGGCAGGAGGTGGCGGCACTGCTGCGAGGTCAGCGCAAAGTGATTGAACGCATGCTCAAGTTCACCGAGCAGGGTGCACGGAAGCGGCTCCCGGACATCATCGCCGCCAGCAGCAAACAGATGCTGGACTGGGCAACCGCCGAACTAAAGAGGCTTGCCGCCCTGAAGAAGGTCAATCCCTATGTGCGACAGGAGGAACTGGACCAGTTGAAAGCCAACGCCCTGGAAATGCACGGCCACATCCAGGCCGCCCAGCTGCGTCTGGATGCAATCAGGATTCTGCTGACCGCATAGGCCAGGTTGCCGCGATAGGGCGACCTGACGATCAAGCCCCGGAAGACGATTCGCTCACCGCTCCCGCGCCGCCTCGTGGAACGCTTTGCGGATGGGCGAGAGCAGATATTCCAGCGCCGTGCGCGTGCCCAGCCTGATCTC
>Ga0209254_10003118_pt1 | contig 15125 bp, 15 predicted proteins | sample FrelakmetDIP11DI_FD_187148 | JGI IMG/M metagenome (GOLD analysis project Ga0209254, IMG submission 187148) | Freshwater lake sediment microbial communities from the University of Notre Dame, USA, for methane emissions studies - DIP11 DI (SPAdes)... | ecosystem: Environmental > Aquatic >...
GCCTCCGCGGGGACGACGAATGCAGGGAGTGCATCACACGAGCCACCTCAGAACGGCAGGCGCGGCGCGCCGCTGGGTGGCCGGGGCGCGGTGCCGCCGGCGGGCTGCTGCGTGCCGACGATCACTTCCTGCGCTTCCGAGAGCTCGCCGGACACGATCTCGGTCGTGTTGCCGTCGGTGAGCCCGGTGCGCACGCTCACCTCCTTCGGGCCTTCGGCGGAAGGCACGAATACGCGCCCGCTGCCGCCAGCGGCGCTGCCGCGGCCGGTCTCGCTCGCGACGATCTCGGTGTAGAGCTTCTGCTGCTCGGCGTTGAGCATGCCGTTGATGCGCTGGCGCACGTCGATGCGGATGCGCTCCATGCGCGGGCGGCGGTCCGCTTCGGGCAGCTCGCGCAGCTCCATGAAGCGCGTGCGCATCTCGGCGAAAACTTCGTCGAGGCGCGCCACCTGGCCCGCGTCGAGCTTGAGCTCGTCGATCAGCCGCTTGCGGCGCGCCTGCTGGTCGCCTCCGGCGCCGCCGGCAGGCCCGGTCGTCGCGGCGGCCGGCGTCGCATCCTCCTTGGCGTTGGCGGTGCCGGCAGGTCGCCAACGCAGCGCCGCGTTCGGCACCTTGAGTACGCCGTCGCGCTGGTCGGTGACGATGCGGACGTTGGCGGTCATGCCGGGCACGAGCTGCAGCGACGCGTTCTGCGTGCCGACGACGACGATGTAGGTCACCACGTTCTGCACGGTCTGCGCCGCCTTGCGGATCTGCCGCACGCTTCCGGCGAACGTGCGCCCGGGGAACGCGTCGACCGTGAACGTGGCGCGCTGGTCGGCGCGCAGCCGGCCGATGTCCGACTCGTCGATGGCGACGTCGACCTGCATTTCGCGCAGGTCCTGCGCGATGGTGAACAGCGTGGGCGTGTTGAGGCTGGCCGCGACGGTCTGGCCCGGTTCGACCTGCCGCGAGATGACCACGCCGTCGACCGGCGCTGTGATCTCGGTCTTCGACAGGTCGTTGCGTGCGCTGGCGAGCGCGGCCTGACGCTGCTTCACCACGGCGCGGCCGTTGGCGACCATCGCCTCGGCGGCCTTGAGCTGCGCCTGCGCGGTGCGCACGGCCTCGGCGGCGCCACGATCGACGAATACCGCCTTGTCGCGGTCGGCCTCGGAGATGAAGCCCTTCGCCAGCAGCGACTGCTTGCGCTCGACGTCGCGCTTCGCGTCCTCGTGCGTGATCTCCGCGCGCACGACCTGCGAGCGTTGCGACGCGGCCTCGCTCTCGCGTTGCAGCAGCGAGGTGCGCGCGGCCTCGAGGTCCGCGTCCGATTGCCTGACGCGCAGCTCAAAGGTCTCGGGGTCGATGCGTGCGAGCAGCTGGCCTCGCTTCACCGGGGAGTTGAAATCGACGAGGATCTCGCGGACCTGGCCGGAGATCTGCGAGCCGACCAGCACGGTGGTGACCGCGGTGAGCGTGCCCGAGGCCGAGACCGTAGAGGTGATGCCGCCGCGCTCGACCTTCGCCAGCCGGTATTGCGGCGCCTTGTCGGACGGGCCGAAGTACTTCCATGCGGCGTAGCCGGCTGCGGCGAGCACCGCAAGGGCGACGAGCGCGGTCGCGAGGCGGGCCGTGCGGCGTGGCGCGGTGGGGGGCATCGTCGGTTCTCGCTGGAATGGACGCGGGCGTGCGGCGGCTCGCGGTTGCCGCGGGTCAGCCCTGGCGGCCGAACCCTTCCTTCTGCTGCTCAACGATGTCCCGGCGCAGCGCGCGCAGCCGGGTCTCGACCACCGAGGCATCGTAGAAGTTCGCGTCGCCCGCGCGCGAGGCGAGCTGCAGCTGGTCCACGGCGCCGCGCAGGTTGCCGAGCCAGGCGTAGTACTCGCCCTGGTGGTAGTGATGCTTCAACTTGCGGTCGAGGCCGGCGTACGCGCGCGCGGCCGTATGGTGCAGCCTGCCGTCACCGCTGAACCGGGCCAGCTGCTCGTCGCAGAACTTCGCCGCGTCGGCGTAGCGCCCGGTCTTGATCAGCGCCTCGGGGTAGTCGTAGACCAGCTGCATCTTGTTGGGGTAGCGCTGCAGCGCGCCCTCGAGCCGCACGATCGCGCCCTGCACGTTCCCGCTCTCGAGCAGCACGTGGCTCGCGATCGCGTCGATCATCGGGTGCTGCGGGGCGGTCCTCTCCAGGACGGCCAGCACCTGCTTCGCCTTCGCGTAGTCCTTGGCGCGCAGATACGAGGCGACGAGCCCGTAGCGCACCGCGCTCTCGTCGTTGAACTTGCGCTCGGCGAGCGCGACCTGGAAGAACTGCACTGCCTCGTGCGCCTCGCCCTGATAGCTGCGCAGCAGCGCGCGCACCATCTGGAAGTCCGGCGAGTCGGGAATCTGGCGGTAGGGCTGCGTGTGCGCGCGCGCCTGCGCCTCGGCGATGCGCTCGTAGGACACCGGGTGCGTGCGCAGGTACGACGGCGCCGTGCCTTCGAGAAAACGGTTGCTGCGCTGCATGCGTTCCATGAACGCGCCGGCCGCGCGCACGTCGAAGCCGGCGACGGCGAGGCGCTGGAAGCCGATGCGGTCGGCCTCGTACTCGAACTCGCGCGTGAAGTTGAGCTGGTTCTGGATGGCGAGCGCCTGCGAGGTCGCGATGGCGGCACTGGCCATGTCGCCCGACGACGAGCCGCCGGCGCGCGCCGCCAGCAGCGCCACGGCGAGCGCGGCGAGGGACATCAGCATGCTCTGCTGCTGGCCCTGCAGCATGCGCGCGATGTGGCGCTGCGTGACGTGGGTGATCTCGTGCGCCAGCACGCTGGCGAGCTCGGACTCGCTTTGCGCAAGCAGGATGAGTCCGGCGTTGACGCCGACGAAGCCGCCGGGCAGCGCGAACGCGTTGATGCCGGCGTCGGGCACGGCGAAGAACTCGAAGTCCTGTCGCGCATCGGGGGCCGCCGCCACGAGCCGGTTGCCCAGCTCGTTCAGGTAGTCGTTGACTTCGGGATCGTTGAGGAGCCCGCCGCTCGCGCGGGCCTGGCGCATGATCGCCTCGCCGAGCTTGCGCTCCTGCGCCGGCGAAAAGCCGACCTGCGCCGCGTCGCCCAGATCCGGCAGCGACTGCGCGGCGGCGGCGGCGACGAGCGGTGGCGGCGCTACCGGTGCGGCGGCAAGCGCGAGCGCGACGAGTGCGGCGACAAGTCGGCGGGTGCGGGAAGGGGAGGGGCGCATCGGCAAGGTTCTGGTGGGCGTGCGGCTCGGGGCTCGTCTGCTAAGATCCCTCCGGTGCCATTGAGTTCACTGGCCGCCGGCGATTCGGGCGGCTACGGCACGCCAGCCGAACCCCGCGCATGCCACGCTCTCCACGCTCCCCGGCCGCAGGATCCCGCCGGCCGCGGACCACGGCCCGCGGAAGCGCGCCCGACGGCCATTTTACGCATTTCGACGCCGCCGGCGCCGCGCACATGGTCGACGTCGGCGGCAAGGATGTAACGAGGCGCATCGCGCGTGCCGCGGGGCAGATCGTGATGGCGCCCGCCACGCTCGCGCTGATCGCGAGCGGCGACGCCCGGAAGGGCGACGTGCTCGGCGTGGCGCGCATCGCCGCGATCCAGGCGGCAAAGCGCACGAGCGACCTCGTGCCGCTGTGCCATCCGCTGCCGCTCACCCGGGTCGCTGTCGAGTTTGCGCTCGATCGCGAGGCGCACGCGGTGCGCATCGAAGTCACGGCCGAGACGCTCGGGCGCACCGGCGTGGAGATGGAGGCGCTCACCGCTGCCGCGGTGGGCCTGCTCACGATCTACGACATGTGCAAGGCGGTCGACCGCGCGATGCGCATCGAGGGTGTGCGGCTGATGGAGAAGAGCGGCGGCCGCTCCGGGCACTACGTCGCCGCGGACTATTGAGAATTGCGGAAATGCGTGACGCATGGGGTCAGGAAGCGGTCGTCCCCGCGAAGGCGGGGATCCACTGTCTTTTGTGCGGACGCCGCTGGGTCCCGCCTTCGCGGGGACGACAGGAGTCTTGCGGTCCACGTCACTCATTTTGGTAACGCCTGCTAGAAGATCAATCGAAAGGAATCCGACGATGTTCGTCCGCCACGACGAGTGCGCGCTCGAGGACCTGGGCAGCGGCGTGCGCCGCCGCATCCTCGCCCACGCCGGGGGCCTGATGCAGGTCGAGGTCCACTTCGACGCCGGCGCCGTGGGCCCTTTGCACAGCCACCCGCACGAGCAGCTGACGCACGTGCTGTCCGGCGAGTTCGAGTTCACCATCGGCGGCGAGACGCGCACCGTGGCCGCGGGCGACACGCTCTACAAGGCGCCCGGCGTGGTGCACGGCTGCGTCTGCCGCCGCGCCGGCATCCTGCTCGACACGTTCACCCCGCAACGCGACGACTTCATCGGCCGGTAGCGCCGCATGGCGGCGCCGGGGGCCGAGCGGTGGCTCGGTGGTCCGACCACTTGACCACTGCCCGGGGCGCGGCGTAGGCTGGCCTCGGGATACCTCCGGAGAGCATTCTTGCCGCTGCAAACGGTCGAGTCGACGCGGCTCTACCGCCAGATCGCCGACCAGATTGCCGCGCTGATCGCGCGCGGCGAGTTTCGCGCCGGCGAGCGCCTGCCCGCGGAGCGCGAGCTGGCGAGCCTGCTCGGCGTTTCGCGCACCTCGGTGCGCGAGGCGATCATCTGCCTCGAGCTCTCCGGCCTCGTGGACGTGCGCGTGGGCACCGGCATCTTCGTGCGCGACGGGCCCGCCGTCGCGGCGGCGCCGCCGGCGAACGGCGACGAGCCGGGACCCTTTGCGCTGCTCGAGGCCCGCGCGCTGATCGAAGGCGAGATCGCCGCGCGCGCCGCGCGCGTCATCCGCAAGCGCGACATCGCGCGCCTCGAAGGCGCGATCGGCCGCATGCGCGAGGGCGCCGGCGACTTCGCGCGCCGTGACGAAGCCGACCGCGAGTTCCACGTCGCCATCGCGCAATCGACCGGCAACGCCGCGCTGATCGACGTCGTCGCGCGGTTGTGGAACGAGCGCTCGCACCCGATGTGGCGGTGGATGGAGGCGCACCTGCACACCGCCGCGCTGCACGCCATGACGCTGCGCGACCACGAGGCGATCGTCGCCGCGCTCGCGCAGCACGATCCCGACGCCGCGCGAACTGCGATGCGCCGCCACCTGGGCCGCGTCGCCCGCGAGTTCCAGCGCCGGTGGGACGCCTCCGCGACGTCAGGTCGCAAGCCCCGAACAACCGAGGTCCGCCGATGATCCGCCTGGCCGAAACCGAACTGGGCGCGTTGCCCGCCACGATCGCCGCGCCATCTGCACGTCCGGACGGAATTGGCATCGTTCACCTCGGGCTCGGCGCGTTCCACCGCGCCCACCAGGTCGAGTTCACGGACGACGCGCTCAACCGCAGCGGGGCGCCGGCGGCGCCATGGGGCGTCTGCGGCGTGAGCCTCAAGACCGCCGGCGCGCGTGACAGGCTCGCCGCCCAGGATGGGCTCTACACGCTCGTCCACCGCAGCGAGCAGGGCACGCAGCGGCGGATCCTGGGCTCGCTGCGCGAAGCGCGCTTTCTCGGCGACGAGCGCCACGAGGTGCACGCGAGGCTTGCGGCGCCCGAGACGGCGATCGTATCCCTGACCATCACCGAGAAGGGCTACGGCCACGACCCGGCGACCGGCCGCCTCGATCCCGCGCATCCGGAGATCGCGCCAGACCTCGTCGACCCGGAGCACCCGCGCAGCGCCGTGGGGCTGATCGTCGCGTCGCTCGACGCGCGCCGCCTGTCGCACGGCCGGCCCTACACGGTGCTGTGTTGCGACAACCTGCCGCACAACGGCGCGCTGGTGCGCGGCCTTGTGCTGGCGTTCGCGCGCCGGCGCGACGAGGCGCTGGCAGCGTGGATCGAGCGGCACGTCGCGTTTCCGTCGACGATGGTCGACCGCATCGTGCCGGCGACGACCGAGGCGGACATCGAGGAGAACGACCGCGCGATTGGCATGCACGATGCCGCCGTCGTCGTGTGCGAGCCGTTCCGCCAGTGGGTGATCGAGGATGCGTTCGTCGCCGGCCGCCCGCCGTGGGAACTCGCCGGTGCCGAGCTGGTGAGCGACGTGGCTCCGTTCGAGACGATGAAGCTGCGGCTGCTCAACGGCAGCCACTCGGCTTTCGCCTATCTCGGCTACCTCGCGGGTCACGAGTTCGTCTACCAGGTCGCGGCGCAGCCGGCGTTCGCGGCGTACATGCGCGCGCTGATGGCCGAAGCCGCCCCGACGATCCGGGTGCCGGCGAGCGTGGACCTCTCTGCCTACCGCGAAGCGCTGGTGCGGCGCTTCGGCAACCCCGCGCTGCCGCACCGCACGAAGCAGATCGCGATGGACGGCTCGCAGAAGCTGCCGCAGCGGATGCTGGCCACGGTCCGCGAGAATCTCGACGCCGGGCGGCCGGTTGCGCGCCTCGCGCTCGCGGTCGCGGCTTGGATGCGCTACGTCGCGGGTGTGGACGAGCAGGGCGCGCCGATCGAAGTCGCCGACCCGCTGAAGGCCGAGTTCGCCGCGATCGCGCAGCGCCACCGCGGCGACCCGCGCGCACTTTGCGACGCGCTGCTCGCCCTGCGCGCGATCTTCGGCGACGACCTGCCGCGCGATCCTCGCTTCGCCGCAGCCGTGCGCGGCTGGCTCGAGGCGCTGTTCCGCGACGGCGCCGCGCGCACCGTCGCTGCCTGCAACCAGCGGGACTGACCCCATGAAGCCGATCGATCTTCATCCCGACCGCCTGTTCCCCGCCGAGCCGGCCACGCGCGATCTCGCGCGCGCGCTCTACGCAACGGTGAAGGACCTGCCGATCGTCTCGCCGCACGGCCACACCGATCCGCAGTGGTACGCCGACGATCCGCCCTTCGCCGATGCGAGCGCGCTGCTCATCACGCCGGACCACTACGTGTTCCGCATGCTCTACAGCCAGGGCATCCCGCTCGAGCAGCTTGGCATTCCCCGTGGCGACGGCAGCCCCGTGGAACGCGACGCGCGCAAGATCTGGCGCACGTTTGCCTCGCACTACCACCTGTTCCGCGGAACACCGACGCGCATGTGGCTCGACCACGCGTTCCGCGTCGAGTTCGGCATGGAGGAGCGGCTGTCCGCCGACAGCGCGGATGGCTACTTCGACCGCATCAACACCATGCTCGCGACACCGGCGTTCCGGCCGCGCGCGCTGTTCGAGCGCTTCAACATCGAGGTGATCGCCACCACGGAGTCGCCGCTCGACCCGCTCGCGCACCACGCGAAGATCCGCGCGAGCGGCTGGAAGGGCAGGGTGGTGACCGCGTACCGCCCCGATCCCGTCGTCGATCCCGAGTTCGAGGGCTTCCGCGCCAACGTGGCGCAATTCGGCGCGCTGACGGGCGAGAACACGGCAACGTGGTCCGGCTACCTCGCCGCGCACCGCAACCGCCGCGCCTTCTTCAAGTCGATGGGGGCGACGTCGACCGACCACGGCCATCCCACCGCACTCACCTGCGACCTGTCTGCGCCGGAGTGCCAGCGGCTGCTCGACCGTGCGCTCGCCGGCTCCATCACGGCGGACGAGGCGGAGCAGTTCCGCGGGCAGATGCTGACCGAAATGGCGACGATGAGCCGCGACGACGGGCTCGTCATGCAGATCCACCCGGGCAGCTTCCGCAACCACAACGCGCAGCTCTTCGCCAGCTACGGGCGCGACAAGGGTGCGGACATTCCCACGCGCACCGACTACGTGCGCGCGCTGCGCCCGCTGCTGGCGAAGCACGGCAACGCGCGTGACCTCACGGTGATCCTGTTCACGCTCGACGAGACGAGCTACGCGCGCGAGCTGGCGCCGCTCGCTGGCCACTACCCGATCCTGAAGCTGGGCCCGCCTTGGTGGTTCCACGACAGCCCGGAGGGCATGCTGCGCTTCCGCGAGCAGGCGACCGAGACCGCCGGCTTCTACAACACGGTGGGATTCAACGACGACACGCGCGCCTTCCTGTCGATCCCGGCGCGTCACGACGTCGCGCGGCGCATCGACTGCCGGTTCCTCGCCACGCTGGTGCGCGAGCACCGGATGGGCGAGGACGAGGCGTTTGAGCTGGCCCCGCAGCTCGCCTACCACCTCGCGAAGAAGGCCTACAAGCTCTGACGCGGCGCGGGCGGTCGGGTCCGCCTGCGTGCACGCGGCGAAGCGCCGCCGCCCGTCACCGGCCCCGCGGCAAGAAAGCGCCAGTCGCTATCGGCAATCGCGTCGATCCACCAGGCGAGCGCCTTGCCCGGCCGCGCGTCGCGCCAGGCCGCGACGATGCGCGCCGGAGGGCGCTGCGTGTCGACGGTGCGCGCGACCAGTCGTCCGGCGGCGACGTCGTCGGCAGCGAGGAACCACGGCAGCCAGCCGCAGCCCAAGCCCGCGACCTGCGCCGCGCGTTTGTCCGCGAGGCTCGCCACGCCAAGCGTCTCCTGTCCGGTGAGCAATCCGACGCTACGGGGCGGAAGTCGCCGCGAGCTGTCGGTGGCCACCACGCCGCGGTGCTTCGCCACTTGCGACTCGGCGATCGGCTCCGGCGCGCGCGCGAGCGGGTGAGCCGGTGCGACGAGAAAGATCATCGGCGACTCCGCCAGCAGACGCGTGCGAAATCCCCCGCCCGGAGGCGGCTCGCCGGAGGCGCCGAGCACGATGTCGACGCGCGACTCGGCGAGCGCGTCCCACGCGCCGCCGAGCACCTCGTGCGAGAAGCGCAGCCGCGTGTGCGCACCCTGGCGCTGGCGGCACTCGGCGAAGAAGCGCGCCGCCATCGGCCACACGCGGCCCATCGGCAGGATCGTGTCGATGGCGATCGCGAGCTCGGCCTCCCAGCCGCTCGCCACGCGCTGTACGCGCTGTTCCAACGCGGCGGCTTCGGCCAGAAGCACGCGGCCTTGCTCGAGCAGCTCGCGGCCGGCGGGCGTGAGCTGCGCCCGCTTGCCGCGCCGATCGAACAGCAGCACGTCGAGCTCGTCCTCGAGCTTGCGCACGGTGTAGGTGATCGCGGAGGGCACCCGGTCGAGCGCTCGCGCCGCGGCGGCGAAGCTGCCGGACCGGTCGATGGCGTCGATGACGGCAAGCGCCTCGAGGTCGATGCTCATCATTCAGGAAAATTGAACGTTGACGTCAGAATTCTCCCGTTTTCCCGCCAGCGAGGCAACCGTATCATGCGTGGCGTCCGGAAACAGGAGTTTCGAATGATCACGCCCCGCCTTGCTCACGACCGCGGCCATGCGAACCACGGCTGGCTCGACTCGTTCCACAGCTTCAGCTTCGCCGACTACTACGATCCCGCGCACATGGGCTTCGGAGCCTTGCGCGTCATCAACGAGGACCGCGTGCAGCCCGGCATGGGCTTCGGCACGCACGGCCACCGCGACATGGAGATCGTGAGCTACGTGCTCGACGGCGAGCTGGCGCACAAGGACAGCATGGGCACCGGCTCGACGATCGTCCCTGGCGACGTGCAGCGCATGAGCGCGGGCCGCGGCGTGACGCACAGCGAGTTCAATGCGTCGCGCGAGCGCGAAGTTCACTTCCTGCAGATCTGGATCCAGCCCGCGGTGCGCGGTGTCGCGCCGTCGTACGAGCAGGCCAACGTGCCCATCGCGGCGAGGCGAGGGCGGCTGGCGCTCATTGCCGGCCCCGACGGCTCCGGCGCCGCCGTGACGATCCACCAGGACGCGAAGCTGTACGCGACTTTGCTCGACGGCGACGAGAGCGTCCGCCACGACCTTGCCGCGGGGCGGCGCGCGTACCTGCACGTTGCGCGCGGCAGCGTGCGCCTCAACGGCACGCCGCTGGCCGCCGGCGACGGCGCCCGGCTCGAAGGCGAGCCTTCCATCACCCTCGATCGCGGCGACGCGGCCGAGGTCCTGCTGTTCGACCTCGCTTGACCACGGAGACCATGCAATGAACGCAACCCGAGACGTCGCGGCGCTGATCGGCCGCATCCTGATCGCCATCATGTACATCCCCGCCGGCTTCTCGAAGATCGGCGCTTTCGCCGGCACGTCCGGCTACATCGCCAGCAAGGGACTGCCGCTGCCGGACGTCGGGGCGGCGCTAGCCATCGTCGTGGAACTCGTCGGCGGCATCCTGCTGCTCGTCGGCTGGAAGACGCGCTGGGCAGCGCTGGCACTCGCCGCCTTTACGCTGGTCGCGACGGTCTTCTTCCACGACTTCTGGGCGGTGCCCGAGGCCCGCCAGTTCACGGAGAGGCTGATGTTCAGCAAGAACATCGCCATCGTCGGCGGCCTGCTGCTCGCCTACGCGTTCGGCCCGGGTCGCTACTCGGTCGACAAGCAGTAGCGCCGGCACGGGGCGGCCCGATAAGGGCCGCCTATGCAGATCATCGAAACGATCGATTGGCCAGGCGGACGCGGGATGCCTATCCTTGTGCATCGCTCGCGTCCCGCGGGCGCCGCCACGGAGCCGACATGAAAGCGAAGCAACCCGCCGCGCCCGCGATCGATACGGGCATCACCGCCAGGGACCGCGCCAGAATTGCGGAAGGACTGTCGCGACTGCTGGCGGATACCTATGCGATCTACCTCAAGACGCACAACTTCCACTGGAACGTCACCGGCCCGATGTTCAACACGCTGCACCTCATGTTCGAGGTGCAGTACACCGAGCTGTGGGCGGCGACCGACCTGATCGCCGAGCGCATCCGCTCGCTCGGCCACTTCGCGCCCGGCACGTACGCCGAGTTCGCGAAGCTCTCGTCGATCCGCGAAACCTCCGGGCAGCCGAAGGCGGAGGAGATGATCCGCTTGCTCGTCGAGGGCAACGAGGCGGTCGTGCGCACGGCGCGCAGCGTCCTCCCGGTCGTCGGCAAGGCGAGCGACGAGCCGACCGCCGACCTCCTCACGCAGCGCATGCAGATCCACGAGAAAAATGCGTGGATGCTGCGGTCGCTGCTCGAAGGCTAGCGGCAGGACCGGCTCAGACCGGGTTCGGGCGATCGGCGGCGATCCGCCCGTCGACCAGCTCGACGATGCGGTCGCAGCGCGCCGCGAGGCGCGGGTCGTGCGTGACGATCAGGAATGCCGTGCCGCGCTCGTGGTTGAAGCGGCGCATCAGCGCGAAGATGTCGTCAGCGGAATGCGTGTCGAGGTTGCCCGTCGGCTCGTCGGCCAGCACGAGCTGCGGCGACATCGCCAGCGCGCGCGCGATCGCCACGCGCTGCTGCTGGCCGCCGGAGAGCTTGCGCGGCAGGTAGTCGAGCCGGTCGGCCAGGCCCACCGCGGTCAACAGCTCGCGCGCCGCTGCCCGGCGCGGCGCCGTCGCCGGGCCTTCAGCCACGAGCGAGGGCATCAGCACGTTCTCCGTGGCGGTGAAGGCGGGCAGCAGGTGGTGAAACTGGAACACGAAGCCGATCGCATGGCCGCGCAGGCGCGTGAGCTCGGCTTCGGCAAGCTGTGCGGTCTCGCGACCGAGCAGCCGGTACGAGCCGCCGGTGGGCGGCTCGAGCAGGCCGATCACGTTGAGCAGCGTCGACTTGCCCGATCCCGAGGGGCCGATCAGCGCGGTGAACTCGCCCGGCTGCAGGACGAGGTCGAGGCCGTGCAGCACCTTCGTCTCGACCTCCGTGCCCGTGCCGTAGTGCTTCGTGAGGCCCGCGAGTTCGAGCAGGGGGGCCGCCGGGCTCGCCGCAGTGCCCATCGTCAGATGCGGATCGCCTGCGCCGGGTCGAGCGCGGCGGCGCGGCGCGCGGGCGCGTAGGCGGCGGCGAGGCCGCACACGATTGCGCCTATCGCCGTGCCGACGAACAGCCACGGCGTCACGACGAGTTCGAACAGCGGCGTGCCGTCGGCGTTGCGCGCGACGTCGAGGAAGATCACCACCATCGCCAGCGCCAGCGCGATGCCGATGACGGACCCGACCACCGCCACGACGGCGCCCTGCAACAGGAACACGCGCTGGATCTTGCCGCGCGAGGCGCCCATGGCGCGCAGGATGCCGATCTCGCGGCGCTTCTGCACCACCGACACGACGAGCACGCTGGCGATGCCCAGCACGACGATCACCGAGACGAAGATACGGATCGTCGTCGTCGTGATCGTCTGGGCGCGCAGCGCCGCGAGCAGCTGCTCGTTGGTGCGCATCCACGATTCCACCGTGAGCCCGGTGCGTGCCTGGAGGTCCTGCGCGAGCTCTTCGGCGCCGAACAGCTCCGTCACCTTGAGGTCGATCTGCGACGCGCCGCCCGGCAGCGACAGCAGCGCCTGCGCGGTGCGAAAGCCGATGTAGACGCTGCGCCGGTTCAAGTCGCGCACGCCGAGGTCGACGATGCCGGTGACCATGAACGCCTCCGAGACGCTCGCGCTGCCCTCGGAGGTGACGAGGCGGAAGCGGTCGCCGACGGCAAGTCCGAGATCCTGCGCCAGCTCCTTGCCGATCACAGCCTCGTTCGCCTGCACGCGGAAGGCGCCTTGCACCAGCCGCTCGGTGATCGCGACGATGCGGTCGTAGCGCTGCGGGTCGACGCCGAACACCGCGATCGCCTTGGTCGCGTCGCCGCGCACGGCGAACCCGGGCCCGGACACCATCGGCGAGACGCCGGTGAGCCCCGGGAGGTCGTCGAGCATGGCCACCAGCGGCTGCCATTGGTCGATCGAGCGCAGCCGCTGCGCGCGCGCCTCCACGCGCGGCAGCACGGCGCGGTTGTCGGCAGCGTCGTGCTGCGGCCGCGCCACCTCCTCGGTGGGGCGGATGACGATGTGCGCCTGCGTGCCGAGCACGCGGCGGATCGTGTTCGCCTGCAGGCCGTTGACCAGCGCGGTGATGAAGATGACCACCGCGACGCCGATCGCGGCGCCCCCGATGATGAGCAGCGACTGGAAGCGGCCCTCGCGCAGGAAGCGCAGCGCGACCGTCCACTCGAAGGGCATCGGGAGTCCCTACTCGCGCACGCGCACGCGCGCACCTTCGGCGACGCCGGGCGTCGTGACGACGCGCTCGCCGGCGGCGAGCCCCGACACGACCTCGACGCGATCCGCCGCGCGCGCGCCGAGGCGGATGGCGCGCTTGCCCGCCACGCCGTCGCGCGCCACCAGCACCCAGGGCGAAGGCGTCGCGGCGTCGCGCAGCGCGCCCGCAGGCACGACCAGCGCGTCGCTGCGCTCGGCCACGCCGATGTCGATGGACACCGTCATGTCCGAGCGCAGGTAGGCGGGCGGCGAGGGGACGGCGAACTTCGCCTCGACGGTGCCGCGCTGCGCGTCCACGCCGGGCGAGAGGTACTCGAGCACAGCGTCGAAGCGGCGGTCGGGGAACGCGTCGGCCGACGCAACGGCCTTCTGGCCGGTGACGAGCACCGCGAGGTTCTTCTCGTCGACGAGCGCGGTCAGCCGCACAGGCCCGTCGAGCGCCAGCGACAGCAGGCTGCGCCCGGGCTGCACGATGTCGCCGGGCTCGACGTTGCGGTCGAGCACCACACCGGCGGCGGGCGCGACGATGCGCGTCTGTGCGAGCTTCGCCTGCGCGGCCTCGCGCGCGCCGCGCGCCTGCGCGAGCTGGTCGTCGAGCAGCCGGCGGTCGACGCCGCCGTCGCCGCCCGCCGCGGCGTTTGCACGCGCCACGTCGAGCTGACTGCGCGCAACCGTCAGCGCGCGGCGCACTTCGTCGACGCGCGCCTCGCCGACGAATCCCTTTGCGTACAGCTCCTCGAAGCGCTTCGCCTCGCGCTCGGCGAGGCGGAAGTTCGCCTCGGCCTGCGCGAGCTGCTCGCGCAGGCCGGGGCGCGCGACGGCTTTCCACTGCTCGATGCGGGTGGCGGACGCGCGCTCGGCGGCGACCGCCTGCGCGAGTGCGGCGGCCAACTCGGCGTGCTCGAGCTCGAGCAGCAGCGTGCCGGCGGTGACCTTGGCGCCCTCGGCAGCCGCGACGCGCTCCACGCGCCCGGTGATCGTCGCGCCTACCTCGACGCGCGCCGGGGCGAGCACGCGGCCCGACACCACGACCGTCTGTGCCAGGCGCGTGGGCGCGAGCACGACAGTGTCGATGATGGGTCCCGCGCGGCGCAGGAACATGAACGCGCCGGCGGCGATCGCCAGCACGACCAGCGCCAGCGCCCAGCGGAGCGGGCGGGGAAAGACCATGGCGGGCGGATTATCGCCCAGCGCGGGTGCGGCTTCCGTGACCCAGGTTGGGTTGGCCCTCTACTCCCGCGCCCGCGAGTCGAGCCAGATCGTCACCGGACCGTCGTTGACCAGGGCCACCTGCATCATGGCGCCGAACACCCCCGCCGCCACCGGGCGCCCGGCAACGGCGGCGAGCCCGGCGACGAACCCCTCGAACAGGGGCCGGGCGACCTCGGGCGGGGCGGCGCCCGACCACGACGGCCGGTTGCCCTTCTTCGTCGAGGCGAACAGCGTGAATTGCGAGACGACGAGCAGGCCCCCATCCACGTCGAGGACCGAGCGGTTCATGACTCCCGCGTCGTCGTCGAAGATGCGCATCTGGACGACCTTGCGCGCGATCCAGGCGCGGTCCTCCGCAGTGTCGTCGGCGGCAACCCCGGCCAGCACGAGCAACCCCGGACCGATCGCGCCCGTCACGCGACCTTCCGCCGTGACACGCGCCTCGCGCACCCGCTGCACCAGCGCGCGCATCAGCGCACGGTCACGCGTTCGACGGCGACCACGCGGCCTTCCTCGAAGCGGATCAGCGTGAGCGTCTGCGGATCGCCCGGCGCGGGCAGGAACGTCCAGCGCGCCTTGCGGCCGGCCTTCGGCGAGGCGAGGTCGGGGCTGCCCAGCCGCGCGAGCACTTCGCCTTCGCTCATGCCTTCACGCACGTGTCGGCGCTCGGCGGCGTCGCCCGTGACGCGCGTTTCCGAGCGGCGCGGCCGAGGCGGAGCCGCCTCCGTGCGCCGCGGCTTCGTCCGCGCCACCGGCGGCGGCGCGGGGAGCTCGAGCGGCACGATGGACAGCGGCGGCGGGTCCGCGGCGAGGTCCTTCTGCTCGCGCCCCGGTTCGCAGGGCCTGTCCTGGTAGACCGGCGGCGCGCCTGCGGCGGCGCAACGCCACACGCCCGGCGCAGCCGCGGCACCTGCGGCGCAGGCGAGGAGCAGGGGGCCGGCGAGCGGGGCGAGGCGGGCGGCGTTGCGGATG
>Ga0209254_10003119_pt1 | contig 15124 bp, 13 predicted proteins | sample FrelakmetDIP11DI_FD_187148 | JGI IMG/M metagenome (GOLD analysis project Ga0209254, IMG submission 187148) | Freshwater lake sediment microbial communities from the University of Notre Dame, USA, for methane emissions studies - DIP11 DI (SPAdes)... | ecosystem: Environmental > Aquatic >...
TCAGCAAAGGAGGCTTCAATGACTCTGAAACAAATCAAAGAGATTGCAAAAGAAAAAGACGTAAGAGTCGGGAACATGAAGAAAGAGAATATCATCCGGGCTGTCCAGAAGGCTGAAGGCAATTTTGACTGCTTCGGAACTGCTACAGCCGGCTACTGCGATCAGATGAACTGCCTCTGGCGTAATGACTGCATCGCGTAATCCTTTTTCCTGATTTGCCAGGAATCTGAAAATTAAAGGAAGTGCTGTCAGTTCTCAGAAACTACAACCCTGTTCCTTCCTTGTCTTTTGGCCTCATAGAGTGCGGTATCCGCGTTCTTGATGCAACGCTCAAGGGTCTTTCCCTCGCCGTATTCGCTCACGCCGATGCTGATCGTCAGTGTCAGCTGCTTCTGCCCAACAGAGAACACCTGATCGGCGATCTGCGCCCGCACTTTTTCAGCCGCTACCCTGCCGCCGTTGAGATCGGTATCCGGCAGGAGGATCAGAAATTCCTCGCCTCCCCATCGTGATACCAAATCCTGGCTGCGGGTGCTTCTGTGCAGCTGTACTCCGACATCTTTCAGAATATAGTCCCCCACATCATGTCCATGGGTATCGTTGATATCCTTGAAATTGTCCAGATCAAGCAGCAGAATGACAAACGGCAGGTTGTTTCTGTTATACCTCGCCTGATGGTACTTGAGCTGTTCAAGCATAGCCCTCCGGTTCATGAGTTCCGTGAGAGGATCGGTAGTAGCAGCCAAAGCCAGCTTCTCCTCGACACGCTTACGTTCGAAGATCTCCTGCATAAGTTTTTCATTCAGTTCCTGAAGATCCTTCGTACGGTCTATCACTCTGATCTCCAATTCGTCTCTCGACCTTCTGAGAGCTTCCTCCGCCTGCCGGTTTTTCTCCTGACTGGTATTGAGATTAGCCGACATGTCGTTTACAGCAGCGAACAGGCCGTCAATTTCGTCACCGGTTCTGAATTCTATACGCTCATCCAGCCGGCCCTTCGCAATGGAACTGCATCGCAAAACGAGCAGCTGAATCGGGGTGGTGAAATGCCGCGAGAGAAAACGGCTGAAAAGAAATGCGAGTATTACGGAGACGAGAAGAGAAATAATCCCCGAAATGCGGAGATTTCGCAGCTTATTTTTCACCTCCGTGGCCCGCATGTCGATCCCGATGAGATATCGTCCTTCACTGTTCTTGATAGGCGCATATCCGGACATGAATGAGCCCCACTGATCAGTGTAAATCTCCCTGTCTACTGAAGGCCACAAGAAACCCTCCATGAGGGACTGGATACGCTGTTTGTATTCCTGACCCGGCATTGCCTGGCCACTGGTATCGTCGGAATCGATCACAAAGACGACTTTCTCTCCAACTCTCCTCATAAGGTAGAGATATGCAATATCAGGGTTTGTCTTCCGGAATGTTCGCAGCATGTCAAGGTATTCCTGATATTCGGGTTGAACGGTGTCGGATTTTGTCTGTATTGTTTCGAGGCTTCGCGCATCGACGGCCTGGCTGATCAATGCGGCGCTGTATTTCAACCGGTCCTGGAGGTTATTAATAAGGCTGTCAGCAGCGTTGAGGTAAAAAAAACTGCCGATGCTTCCCGAAACAAGGATTACGGCCAGAAAATGGCTGAAAAAGAGCTTACGCTTGATCGGCAGATCTATTTTCATTCCTTTCGAAATTTTAGCATTTTCCCATCTAAAAAAGCGAAATCTTTGCGACAAAAATGACGATTAAGCCGGATTAATCAGCATGAACACTCTGCTGCCGCAAATCGCTGCGGAGGAACAGGGAACCTACTGCGCCTAACATGGCGACACCGGATGCAAGCAACAGCGCCGGCGATAAGGTATGACTGGCATCTGCCATTATGCCGGCGACACCGGGGCCGGCAGCCTGTCCAATTCCAAAGAAAAGTGTGATAAATCCAAGTCCCGCCGGCGCAAGGCGCGGCCCGAGCAGGTCTCCGCATGTAGCAGCCATAATCGCAGGGATACTCCATGCAGAGAGGCCGAACAGGACAGCGGAGAGGACAAACCCCGGCGATGAAGGCCAGAGCGCAAACAGGCTGAAGGCGAACGCCTGGATAATATACACGATCACAAGGGCTGTTTTTCGTCCGAGTCTGTCCGAGACTGAACCCCACACCAGGCCGCATAAGAGGCTAAACCAGCCCATTATCATAAACAGGCGTCCGGCTGCCCCCTGTGTGTATCCACCCTCAGTTATCAGATACTTGGTAAAAAAAGTCATGTAGATGATGTATGAAAATCCAAAGGCAACGTAGATCAGACCTAAGTGCCATACGACCCCGGACCGATAGACGCTGCTCCAGTTTAGCTCTCTCGCCACGACAGTGGCTGTCGAGCTGCCTTTTGGAGCACCGAGAGGAAGGAGTCCGAGGTCCGAAGGACAATTGCGCAGAATGGTAAAGGAAAAAACCGCCGTTCCCAGTGTTATGCCTGCGAAAAAAAACCAGCACAGCCGCCAGCCGTTCCAGCCGTACCCATCGAGCAAAGGGGGAACAAAAAATCCCAAAACAATGAGCGCGAATGAAGAGCCTGTCACGCCGATCCCGGCTGCCAGCCCGCGGCGACGCTGAACAAACCATGCTGCCAGGAGCCCAATGGCAGGAACATTGCTGGCGCCGCTGCCCATGCCGGTAAGCGCCCTCCATACCGCAGCATCGGCAAAACTATCTGAGAGGCCCGTCAGCAGCATGCCTGCAGCCGCCACGGCAAGTCCTGCTGTTATAACAATCCGTGGACCATACCGGGCCGCAAGGGCACCCCCGAGAACAGACAATGCCAGATACCCGATAAGATTTGCCGTTGCAAGGCCGCCGGCCTGGCTATTGCTTAAACCCAATCCGGCCTGCATAGCGGGCAGCACCATCGTGTAGCCGAACCGTGCCAGGCCCAGAGCACAAAAGACGACAAGTGTCCCGGCAGCAAGGATGACCCATGCGTAGTGAACCGGTTCAGTTTTTGAGGAGATGTCTTTTTGCATTTGTTTAAATACTTCTGTCAGATACCTCTGCGAATAATCTCAACTTCTCCATCATTGCGGCGAAGTTCTCCGGCTTCAGCGATTGAGGACCATCCGAAGAGGAATGTTCCGGGTCAGGATGCACTTCAACGATAAGCCCATCTGCGCCTGCGGCGATCGCGGCGAAGGACATTGGAGCCACGTACTGATAATTTCCTGTGGCATGCGACGGGTCCACGACAACCGGAAGATGGGTTTTCTGCTTCAGTACCGGTATGGCTGAGAGATCAAGGGTATTGCGGGTTGCGGTCTCAAAGGTGCGTATCCCGCGTTCGCAGAGGATTACCGACTGATTACCTTCACTCAGAATATATTCAGCGCTCATCAGGAGTTCCTGTATGGTCATGGACATCCCCCGTTTCAACAGAACGGGTTTTTTAATCTGTCCAAGCTTTTTCAGGAGTTCAAAATTCTGGGAATTTCTTGTTCCTATCTGGAGGATATCTGCATATTCTGCAACAAGCTCGGCAGTTTCAGGATTAACAACCTCTGTGATGATCGGCAGTCCCGTTTCCTCCCTGGCCTTTGCAAGCAGTCTTAATCCTTCCTCCTTCATGCCCTGGAACGCATAGGGGGATGTCCTCGGCTTAAAAGCCCCTCCCCGCAATATCTTCGCGCCTGCCTTTTTCACTGCGGTTGCAACCTCTATGATCTGCACCTCGCTCTCCACCGCGCACGGCCCTGCAATCACAATAATATCTTTACCCCCTATCGTGACCGCATCACTGATTTTTATTAAGCTCGTCTCTTTTTTTACTTCCCTTGACGCAAGCTTATATGGCTTGAGTATGGGGACCACATTTTCCACTCCCTCCATCAATTCGATCGCCTGGAGAACCACTTTTCCCCGCTCGTCCCCGACAGCGCCTATCACATCTCTTGTCGTCCCATGAATAACGTGCGGCTTGTATCCGAGTTCCTTTATTTTTCTGATCACTTCATCCCTCTCGCGTTTTGTTGCGCCTGCCTGCATTACAATAATCATTCTGCCCCTCCTTTCAATGTCCGGAAAACAAAAAAAGCCGGAGAGCTTTCCCCGGCCTTCATCTTTCTTATGAAAACAAAAAAGCCGGGGGTTACTTTCCGTCTACCCTCGGCTTCGGCTGATCTTTTGTGTTAGTTCTGTCTATCTCTCACAATCAACCTTCACCTTAGGTAGACGGCCTAAAGTAGAAGCCGCACCAAAAGTAATAGGTAAAATATGAGAAATAGTAATTTTGCATAAGTAGTTTTAACAGATTCGACAAATGAATGTCAAGAAATTATACTGTAAAATGCAGGGAGAGGAAATAGATTGCTGCTATTTCCTCTCCCTCGTATCTGCTGACTCTTTACGCTATCGTTTTAAATTTTGAACTGCAGCTGCCACCTCAGGAATTGGGCGTTTTCCGCATCGCCATCATAAAAATCTCCGGGAATAAAATACTCATACTGGAAAAACGCATCGATATATTTATTGAATTTGTGGGTGAGAAAGAGTGTCGGCAGATGTCCTTTCTCATAGCCATCGTCAAACATTGGACCAGCCGAAGGATTCGCCTGCTCGTTTGCCCTGTAGTACTGATAGGAGAGCGCCAGTTTTGTATCCGGCGTTAATTCCATGCTTACTTTTGCCATGTACAATTGGAGATTTGTCCAGTAACCGGGAATTCCGCCAGAATCTGGCATGACCTCTAATATCTGAGTATAGATCAGGAGCTCATTCCAGTAGGGATTCCTCGAAAACAGGGGGTCCCAATTTTCGTTCTCTTCAGAATCAGGATCATCTCCGGATAAATAGACAAAGCGAAGCTCAAACTCGGGCTTCAGCGCCATGTCGGCAAATTTACGTTTTCCAAAGATGTATCCTCCGTATCCTTCCCTGTCTCTGTTTATGTCATCATATTCCCCGAACTGATAGGCAAATTCGCCTCCGAACGTCCATGGAGCCATTTGATACACTGCCCGCGCTCCGATGGTATTCAGATCAAGCCCGGGAGTAGCAACTGGAAACGGAGGTTTTTGCATCTCTTCTTCTTTTTTGAATATATAATATGGTTCCACCGTCAGGTTTTCACTGAGCTTGTCTCTGCCATACACCATAAAAGCCTGCTCATCAGAAGCATTCAGTATCCTCTTGTGTTCGTAATATGTCGAGCTATTCTCGATAGCAGTGTGCCACGACGGCAGATAATTGTCCTGGAACTGGTTCGTGATATAGACAAAGTCCACATTATGATTCTCGTTGATTCTCCATTTTGCCTTTGCTGCATTAAAGTAGAACGTCCTCGAACCGTCACCCGGGGTTCCGTCAGCGATTACAAAACCCTCACCATACATGTCCGGTCCCAGGAAATCCTGTCTACCTATCTTCAGGTCAACCGGAAGTCCAAAGACACTGTTCGCTTTCATATACAGATTGTCAACAACCATCTCATTCTCTTCCAGCTGTGTGAAATGACCCTTTTTGTCTCTCGGGTATTCATAGGGACCCAAGTGATAGAACACTTCACTGGTAAGCTTGAGGTATAAACCGACGCCATTATCAAAATCTGCGCCGCCCCAGAGAGATGTCTTGAATCGGAAGAAATTTCTGTCGTAATAACTATTCTTTTCAGGCAATGTTTTGAGAGTGATTACATTGTCAAATATCTCCTGCCTGATCCTTTCTGAAGCCCCATACTTAAAGGTCACTGGTTCGGCAAAAACAGCAGAAACAAAAACAAGACATGCCAGACACACAACCAAGGCTACGGCCAAATACTTTTTCATCATAATCCCCCTCCATTCTTGATAATGATGCGACAGAATACCATAAGTATTCTTTTTTTTAAACATATTTTTTCTTTATCCCGATATCTCATAAGGCCCTTTTGTCCAGAACCTTTTTTGCCTTTCCTGCAACCCTCTCGAGCGTTTGCTTCTCTACCGGTTTCACTTCAACAGCCATACCGAGTTCCGATGCAAGTCTCGCTTTGATTCGCTCAATAAAATCCTTCTGTTTTCTGACCTGGTCGAAAAAGATGGACTCAGACACCTCAACGAGAACCGTCAATTCGTCAACTGCCGCTTTCCGGTCGAGTATTATCTGATAATGCGGCTCCGTTCCTTCAATCTCGAACAGCACGGATTCAATTTGAGAGGGGAAAATGGTAATCCCCCTTATCTTGATCATGTCATCTGTCCGGCCCATGACCTTATTCATCCTGACAAAAGTCCTCCCGCAGGAACAGGGTCCGGTGATGAGACTCGTCAGGTCTCTCGTCCTGAACCGGATAACAGGAAATGCTTCTTTCGTAAGGGTCGTAATAACCAGTTCACCTGTTTCACCGTCAGGCAAAGGGGTGAGAGTCTCGGGATCAACTATCTCAACAAGGAAGTGGTCTTCATTGATATGAAGGCCCTTTCGCTCAAGACACTCTCCTGCAACTCCGGGACTCATCACTTCGCTTAACCCGTAATTGTCGGTTGCAACGATCTTGAGCTTTTCCTGCAATTCATGCCGCATCGCCTCAGACCACGGTTCTGCTCCGAAAAGCCCGTATTTTAACGACAGAGAGTTCACATTAATGCCCGTTTCTATAAGGGTATCGACTATTGAGAGGGCATAACCCGGGGTGCACATGAGGGCAGTCGTCTTGAAATCCTGCATTATCTTCACCTGCCGTCTGGTATTCACGCTTGAGATAGGTATTACCGAAGCTCCTATGCGTTCTGCGCCATAATGCAGGCCCAAGGCACCGCTAAAAAGTCCGTAGTCAAATGCGATCTGCACAATATCGTTTTGTGTAACACCTCCTGCCACAAGGATTCTTGCCGCAAGGTTCGACCAGCTCTTTATATCATTACGGGTATATCCAACAGCCGTCGGCATTCCGGTTGTCCCGGAAGATGCCTGGACCCTGACGACCTCGCGGAGGGGAACCGCAAACATACCATAGGGATAACTCACCCTCAAATCATCTTTTGAAGTAAAAGGAAGTTTGCTCACATCTTCAAGCGAGCGGAAGGAGTCGGGATCAATGCCCAATGTGTCGAATTTCTTCCTGTAAAAAGGAACATTCATATACACCCTCAACACCGTGGCCTGAAGTCTCTCAAGCTGCAGCTGCCTGACGGCCTCTCTGCTGATGCATTCTTTTTCACCTTCCCAGTACATACACTTCCTCCATTGTATTGAAAAAATTAAATCGGATAGTCAACATCCCTGCCTAAATAGGCCCTCTGGACATCTCTGTTTAAAAGGAGGTCTTCTGCCGGACCCTGGAGTATTATTCTCCCGGTTTCAAGGACATACCCGGTATTTGCGATCCTCAGCGCACTCCTCGCGTTCTGTTCAACGAGAAGTACGGTTATGCCATAGGTATCCCTCAACTCGACGATATACCTGAATATGTCTTTGATGATAATCGGCGCAAGTCCCATGCTCGGCTCATCGAGCAACAGCAGCTTGGGCCTTGCCATTAACGCACGCCCGATAGAGAGCATTTGCTGCTCCCCGCCTGAAAGGGTCCCTGCAAGCTGCTTTCTCCGTTTTTTTAACACAGGAAAGATAGAGTAAATCATCTCCATATCATTCCTGATTTTTGAACGATTTTTCAGTGAATACCAGTTATAGGAGCCGAGCAATAAATTGTCCTCCACGTTCAACGGATTAAAAACAAGGCGTCCCTCAGGGACCTGTGAAATCCCGCTTCTTACTATTGCATCCGGGGTCTGTTTCGAAATATCACTGCCGTCAAATACCAGACTCCCGCTGCCCGAACGAATCAGGCCTGACAGCGTGCGCAGGAGCGTTGTTTTCCCGGCGCCATTCCCCCCAATAAGCGCAACGATCTCTCCTTTGTTCACGTGGAGAGAGACCCTCTTAATGACATGTATCTTACCGTAAAAGATATCTACATTCTTAAGGATGAGCATTATATCCCTTCTGAATCTCTTCTTCCTCTCCAAGATATGCTATAATCACTTCCCGGTTTTTCTGAATTTCCAATGGAGCGCCGTCAGCTATGACTTCCCCAAAGTTCAGAACAGTTATCGAGTCGCTTATCCTCATGACAAGCTCCATATCATGCTCGACAAGGACTATCGTTATTGTTAATTCCTTCCGTATTTTCCTGATGATCTCTCCAAGATCGCGTGTTTCCTTTATGTTCAATCCTGCGGCAGGTTCGTCCAGAAGAATAAGGCGCGGTTCAGTAGCCAGTGCCCTTCCGATTTCTAAAACCCTTTGCTCCCCGATGGGAAGATTGGAGGCGAGTTCATCTTTTCTGTGCCCGAGGCTGATATAATCGAGAATTTCTCCACTTTTTTGTAGTATCTTTTTCTCTTCTCTCATAATAGAGGGAAGTTTAAATCCTGAAGAAAAGAATCCTGCTTTGGTCTTTGCATACCGGCCGACCATAATATTCTCAAGAACCGTCATATTCCCGAACAGTTCTACATGCTGAAAAGTGCGCGAGATACCTTTTCTGGCAATCTTTGACGGGGTCAAGTGAACTATTTTTTCGCCCATAAAAGAGACTTCACCGTTATCGGGCTTATGGATACCGCTTACAATATTAAGCAGCGTTGTTTTGCCGGCGCCATTCGGTCCTATAAGCGCCTTTATGTCTCCCTGTCTGACGTCGAAACTGACAGCACGCAACGCGGTCAGTCCGCCGAAACTCTTCCCTATCTCTTTAACGCTTAACAACAGCGAAACCTCGCAATTTATTTATTTTTTCGATCAGGATCGGAACTAACCCCTTTCTGAAAAACATAAGAGATACCGTCAGAATTAATCCGTACACAAGCACATCCAGCTCTTCAAATCTCCTCAGCAGCTCGGGCAATACCGTAATAACAACAGCGCCGATGATTGAGCCCCATACATTCGTAATCCCGCCCACGATTACCATCATGAGGACCAGGATGGAATAAAATAATGAAAAACTGCTCGGACTGATAAAGGTCACATAATGTGCGTAAAGACTGCCGGCCAGGGCCGCATAGACCGCGCTGAGGATAAACACTTTAATTTTGAGCGCAGCGACATCCAGCCCCATTGCGTTGCATGCTATCTCACTGTCATGGACAGCTCTCAATGCCCTTCCCGTGCGTGAGTGTATAAGATTGACGGTGAAGAACATCACCACCGCAACAAGTCCCCAGACAAGGTAAAAATAGCCTGTCGTAGAATGTATGGTATACCCGAAGAGGTTAAAATGGGGAATGTCTCCAAAACCCGACGGGCCACCCGGTCCCCATTCATTAAGGATGACGTAAATAATTTCGCCGAAACCAAGTGTCGCTACCGCTAAATAATGACCTTTCAATCTCAGAGCGGGAACTGCTAATACCGCGGCAGCAAAAGCAGCAACAACCATTGCACCAATCATGCTGACGACTATGGGTAACCCTGCGTGTACGCTGAGAACAGACGAGACATAGGCGCCGATCCCATAAAACCCCGCCTGTCCTAAAGAAACCTGGCCCGCAAAACCCATGAGTATGCATAACCCTATTGCTACGAGGGCATTTATCCCGGAAAATATTCCCACAGTGAGTATATAGGGGCTTCCTGAGAAGATGGGCAATACGGCAATGAGGAAGATCAAAAGAAGAAAAGCTGATGCATCCCCTTTTTTCATATGCTAATACTTTCGCAGCTGGAGCATTGCTTTACTGACAAAGAGTCCGGCAGGTTTAAAGAAAAGGATCAGCAAAAGAATGATCAAGGCTACTGCGTCCTTCAATCCTGAGTGGATATATCCCGCGGTCATGGATTCGAGAATGCCGATTATAAATCCGCCGAGCACTGCTCCCCTGTTGCTACCGAGGCCGCCCATGATCGCTGCACAAAACCCTTTTACCGCAAGCATGGGACCCTTATCATATTCCATAAGGGAAATGGGAGTAATCGCCATGCCCCCTATTGCCCCGACTATAGCGCTCAATATAAAAGAGACCATCACCATCCTCGATACATTGATTCCGACCAATTGCGCTGCGGTAGGATTTACTGCACACGCAAGCATGGCCTTTCCGATAATGGTCTTCTTAAAGAAAAAGAACAGCGCAATGATGCAGAAACCGGTAATACCGATAACCCACAGCGTCTGCTGCTGAATAATAGCCCCGTAAATGCTCAACGGTTCTCCTTCGGTAAAGGCAGGATAGACATAAGGATCTTTCCCGAAATAAAACATTAAAACCCCGCGCAACACGATCGAAACCGCGATGGTAATCATAATCATAAGCAGCAGATCAGGATTTTTCAAAGGCTTTATCGTCAGTCTTTCCATGAGAAGCCCGACAAGCCCGGCGGTAATAATAGTAAGCACAACAGATACAAAGAATGGGAGTTTCAGTGATTCGGAAAAAAACCACATCATGAGACCACCGATCACCACAAATTCACCCTGGGCAAGGTTTATGATAGACGTGGCGTTATAGGTGATATTGAAACCTATACCAACCAGGGCATACACAGCCCCGACAGTAAGGCCCGAGAAAAGGAATTGCAGGAAGACTGTAAGCAAAGTTTGATAGTTTTTGAAGACACTTGAGGGGATAGAGAGTATCCCCTCAAGTGTTCAATCCCTGTTATTTTAAAATTTCCCAATCACCGTTTTTCACCACAACCATCTCAAAGGCACTCTTGTCTAAACCGCAGTGATCTTCCGGTGACATAGTAAAGATACCGCCGGTACCCGGCCAGTTCTTGATGTTCTTCTCAACATAATCCCTAATCTTCTTTTTGTCAGGACCAACTTTTTTCAGCGCTTCCACTATCATCATGATGGAATCATACGCATGTCCGCCGAATGTTCCGGGCTCGCTCTTATATTTTGCCTCATAATCCTGCGTATACTTTTTCAATAACGCTTTCTGGGGGTGTTTATCGGAAATCTTATCCCAAACAACTAATCTTCCGAGCGGAGCAATAACTCCTTCCGCAGCTTTTCCTGCCAACTCTATGTTTTTCTTGCTTCCCCATCCATGGCTTTGATAGAGGGGAATTCCCATTTTGAGCGCCTGCCAGTTTTTCGTCACCACTACCTGTCCCGGTCCTACTGACCAGTTAATGACTGCCTGTGCGCCTGCCGCCTTAATTTTGGTTAGCTGTGTCGTCATGTCTGAATCTTTTGGCCCGTATTTCTCCTCTGCAACAATAGTAATGCCATATTTAGGTGCCATTTCAAGGAGTGCCTTTTTCCCGGCATCTCCGAAACCCGTAGATATCGTGATAATTCCGACCTTGCTTATGCTCTGCTTTTTCATATACTCATAGATAGCTTCTACTGCGCTGATGTCATATTGCGGAGTTTTAAAAATCCAGGCCCTATCTTTGACCGGCTGGGTTATCGGAGCCCCGGCTGCACAGGAAAGCAATGGGGTAGCAGCGGTATTCAGAATAGGGACCAATGCCATTGATTCACCGGTAGTAGATGGCCCTATAATAGCCAGCACCTTATCGCTTTCGATAAGCTTTTTGGCAGAGAGAACCGCTGTTGCTTCCTCACTTTTTGTGTCCTCAATAATAATTTCGAGGGGATGTCCGTTTATCCCGCCCGCTTTATTAATCTGCTCCTGAAGCATGAGTGCAGTGTTTTTTTCAGGTTCTCCCAAAAAAGAGGCAGGTCCGGTTACCGCAAAAAGTGCCCCAATCTTATAGGGTTCTTTTGCAAAGGCATTCCCGAACAGCAGAAAAACAGACAATGCTGCTACCAGTACTACGAACAATCTTCCCGTCGCTTTTTTCATGATCTCCTCCTTCAATTGAATTATTCAGGGACTGTTACTTCTTCCCTTGGTCCGTTTAACTCCTTACAGCGCGGAGAGCTCTTCTCCTCCCAGGAGCCTTACCCCCGCCTTCTGCAGTATGTCAACCGATCTGGAAAACTCATCAAAACGAAATATAACAATGGCATTTTCACCGCTCTTTTCGACAAAGGCATACATGTATTCCACATTTATTCCTTCATCTTTTATTGTGTTGAGAATATCTGAAAGCCCTCCAGGCCTATCCGGCACTTCAATTGCGACAACCCTCGTTTTCTCTACAGTAAAACCATGCTCTTTTAAAACCTGCCGTGCCTTTTCCGTATCATTCACAATAAGTCTCAGTATCCCGAAATCAGCGGTATCGGCAAGATAGAGTGCCCGTATATTGATGCCAGCTTCCGACAGGACCCTGGTTACCTCGGCAAGTCTTCCTGATTTGTTCTCAAGAAATATGGATATCTGTTCAACATTCATATCTCACACCTGTTGGAAAACATGGTTATAGAGACTATCACAATTGACGCAAGAAAACAATATGATTCACTACCTTGCTGCGGCAGTTGCGGGATCAGTTCAGAGCAAAAAAGAAATAATCCTTCCCGAACTTCGTAACTGAACTGCGACATCCTTTCTTTCAATGGATGACTATGGAGAATATCATGTAGGCGCGGTGTTTCCTTATAACTCCTTGGCTTGTTTGAGCGTGCTGTCGGCCGGCAGAAATGAGCAGAGCAAGTAAATACAGGCGTTGAGAGATACTTTTTACTATGGTAGAGAAAGAGAACCTTGATAGAGTAAGGCTTATTCAGATCCATAAACTGTCATGACATGCAGATTCAGCATTTGAACATATAAGGCTTTGATTTCATGATGTATTTTGTATGGTTAACTTTTATGCAGAGACCTCAGAGGCTTTGTGTGTCAAGGGTTGGCATGACTTGCAAACGTTCTTATTAACAGCTTTTTAACAGACTATGTTAATTGGTAACATTGGACAGAGATTGTTAGGGCAGTAGACGTAAGTGGAACCGCACGGGGACTTCTTCCCCGTGCATGCTTGTAACGATTCTATTTTTTTAACGATGTTATGTAGGCAACAAGATCCTTCATCTCTTGGGAATCCGTGGCCAGCGGTTTCCCGTCGAGCGCCTTCTGTATGCATGCCTGAATGGTGCCTTCAAGATTCGCTCCGGACTTTTCAAGACCTTTACCGTCTGGATGACAGGTGTTGCAGCTCTTATCGTTCGTACTCCCCCCTAATGTCGTAGCGTTAAAAAGTTGCCTTCCCTTTTCGGCACTCCCACCCGTTGAAGCTTTTTCACCAACTTTTTCGGTTCCCCCGGAACCCTTGCTCCCGCCTCAAGCTGCCTGAGCCGGCTCAGGGTATCCAATTCCTAAAAGGGTTGCTCCGGCAACAAGAGTGGTGACGCTCAATCCCGCAAGAATTTTCTTTAAATCTTTCTGATCCATCAACTACCTCCTTCTAAAGTTTTTTTGTGATTGTAATCCTTCCTTTATGAATGCAAAAGGGATGCCATCAGCAACCCTTTGTTTTTTAAATTTTTTCCGGGAACAATAAGACAACGTGTGTAGCAATTTGTCTTTTGCCGGGACAAATTGCCGCTTAATGAAATAAAAAAATACATCGTAGAACGGAAACCATGATTTCTCATGGAGGTTTAAATGCATGCAGTTGCAGTGAACGGCACCATCTCAACTTCGTTCTGTAGCCAACGCAAACTGGGAGTGTCAATAAATTGTATAATTCTATTCACAAGCAATGGATATCAATCAGTCAATTCAAGCAGCATTTCAGCATTATCAAGATGGAAACCTTGAGCAAGCAAAGCATATCTGTGCGAAAATCTTAGAAGAACAACCGAATAATGAAAACATTTTATACCTTCTTGGAATCGTATATGCTCAACTTGAAGAATATGATTTAGCGATACTGCATATAGAAAAGACACTTGAGTTTAATAGTAATAATGCTGATGCATATCTTGCATTGGGAGCGATTTTCCAACAAAGGAGGCTGTTTGATGAAGCCATAAAATTCTATCGAAAAGCTATCGAGGTTGATCCTGATTTTGCCGAAGCATATGAAAATTTGGGGGATATCTTTCGAGACAAACGACAGCTTGATGAAGCGGTAACCTATTATAAGAAAGCCATCAAATATTTTCCAAACGCAGCTGAAATACACTATAACCTGGGGAATATTTTTAAAGATAAAGGACAATACGATTTAGCCACTTTTTATTATCGGACAGCTTTAATTCATAAACCGGATTATGCTGAGGTATACAATAATCTTGGAATCATTTTTAAGGATCAGGGACGACTGGATGAAGCCATTACTTATTATCAAAAGGCCTTACAGCTAAACCCAAACTATTCTGAAGCATATACAAATCTCGGAGCTGCTTTTCATGAAAAGAGACAAATAGAAGAGTCTGTAAATTATTACCAGGATTGGATAGGGCATACGATAAGACTACGATTTTTAAATATTGAAATGATGATTAATGCAACTATTAATCAATGTTATTTTAAAACGTTGAATGTTCAATTCCATCCAGATGTTTTTTATGATGAAAATTATACTTCTGGTTTAAAACGGCGAATTTTGGAAAATATTTTCAATAGTTTTATGAAGATTGATATTAGTGAGAATTTTTTTAGGGATTTGGACCGTCTGTATGCAATTAGGAAATATTTTGAAAATCGCCATTCGGAAATTATGCCGTTGCAAAATGGGGATACTGCTATTCCAGTTTATAAGGAAACCAATAGAGTTAATGTTTTTAAGAGATTGCATCATGAATTTACATTGATAGCTGCAAATATTGAAGCTCAGCTTGTTAAGGTTTTGAACTCGTAGGTACAGTTATAAAGGCGGAGTGATATAGATGGCAGTGAGAGATAAGCAGATTTCAACTTCTTCCTATCTACCCCTTGTTATTTATTTTTTGTTTTTGCAATAAACCATGTGAATGTGCTTTCAAAAGTGATGTTCTTCCCTTCGTCCACGATCATTACTATGACGTCCACAAGGGTCCGTCCCTTTTCCGAGAGTTCTTTCTTTGCCTTCATAGCACTGTCCACGTCAATAAAGCCTGCTGAAAATAGTCTTCCCTTTGCCGGGTTTTTATATTTGACTTTAACCCTCCGCACTACGGGAAAATAAGCTCCGTTCCAGTCACCAAAGTTTCTTTCCAGTATCTCCCCGCTTGAGGCTTCAGCCAGTGCATATTGAGCAGATGCATGAATGGTGCCTAAATGATTCTGATATTTTACACCGTCTTCAAGCATAAGAATC
>Ga0209254_10003120_pt1 | contig 15121 bp, 17 predicted proteins | sample FrelakmetDIP11DI_FD_187148 | JGI IMG/M metagenome (GOLD analysis project Ga0209254, IMG submission 187148) | Freshwater lake sediment microbial communities from the University of Notre Dame, USA, for methane emissions studies - DIP11 DI (SPAdes)... | ecosystem: Environmental > Aquatic >...
CCGGGCGGGCGGATGATCGACCCCCACGCTCTCTGCGTTCGCTGCCCCCCGCGGGGGCGCTCAGTGCCCTTCGGGCGGCCGGGCGGGCACTGACACATGTGCATCGGCGTGCCCATGCGGATCGTGTCCTCGGCTGGGGAGACGGCGCTGTGCGAGGGTCGCGGGCAGCGCCAGCAACTCGACCTGATGCTGCTGGGCGAGGTGCCCGCGGGCACATGGGTGCTTGCGTTCCGCGGGGCGGCGCTCCGCGCGCTCACGCCGGACGAGGCGCAGGACATCAACGCGGCGCTCGATGCGCTCGACGCGGTCCTCGCCGGCGAGGCCGACGTGGACGCCTTCTTCCCGGATCTCGCCCACCGCGAGCCCTCGCTCCCCGACCATCTCAAGGGAAGCCCCAAATGACGATCCCCATGCCGCTCGGCCCCGGCGCGGACCCCATGGCGCATCCGCTGATCGCGCAGCTCTTCACGCGGCATGGCTTTGCCGAGGTGACGCGGGAGAACTTCGCGGCGTGGATAAGGCGTCCCGGGCGCGCCCTGCTGCTCTTCCTCGAGGACCCGGCACGCTACAAGGAAACGCTCGACATCGCCGTGATCGTGCCGCAACTGGCGCAGGCCTTTGCGGGACGCTTCGCGGTCGGCGTGCTGCTGCCCGAGGCGGCGCGCGAAATCGCGGTGCGCTACGGCTTTCGCCGCTGGCCGGCGTTCGTGCTGCTGGCCGACGGGAACTACGTGGGCGCCGTGGACGGGCTGCGCGACTGGAACGAATACCGCACCGAAGTGGCCCGTCTGCTGGACGCGCCGCCAAGCCGACCGCCGACCGTGGGAATCGCGGTCAAAGGCGGGGACCAGGGCGCGGAGAGCTGTCATACGTGACTGAGCGAGCAGGAGATCCGATGAAGGAATTTCCGGTTTCCGTACGCACGATCGGCGCGGGCTCGCAGCCCGGCGACGGCGACGAGCTGCAGTACCTCGCAATGCCGCGCGAAATGAACACGTTCCGGATGCCCCGGGTGCCGGAGCGCGCCGAGGACGCCGCGCTGTCCGCTTCGCGCGACCTCCTCGCCGCGTTTCTGTCGCAGCTCGAAAACTGGGATCCGGTGGTCGCACCGCACGGACCGCGGCTCGATCTTTCCGCCATTTCGCCGGCGGCCCTCGAAATCACGAATCAGATGCTGGGCGAAGGCGAAGTATCGATCCGGATCTCGGGCGCGCGAGCCTTCCGGATTCAGGAGAGCGTATTCACCGGCCTCTGGCGCGTATGCGCGCTCGACGCCGACGGCCGGCTCGAGGCCGACTGGCTCGAGGCGGGCGCATTGCCGGCGGCGGCGACGGAGGCCGCCACGGACGCTGGCGCGGCCAGGCTCCCCCGGATCGACATCCCGCCCGGCGCGATGAATTCGCCGGCGCTGCTGGCCGAGATCCGGAGCCAGCTCGCGGCCCGGTCGCGCGGCGATTCTGCGCACGTCATCAATCTGACGCTGTTCCCGATGACACCCGAGGATCACGTCGTGCTGGAGCAGGCGCTGCCGGTCGGACCCGTCGCGATGATCTCGCGCGGCTTCGGCAACTGCCGCATCACTTCCACGGGCATCAGGGACGTCTGGCGCGTTCAGTACTTCAACAACATGAATACGCTGATCCTCAACACGATCGAGATCGTCGATGTCCCCGAGGTAGCGCTGGCGGCGGTCGAGGATCTCGCCGACAGCCGCGAGCGGCTCGCCGAGCTCGTCACGTGGATGGACGAATCGTGCGCGCAGCAGGCGGGAGATTGAGTGTCCCCGCCCGGACGCGACCCTTCCGGCTCGGCGCAGGCGCGCGCTGCACGGATGGAATGCAAGATCTGCTGGCGCGTCTACGACCCGGCCGCGGGCGACGCGCACTGGCAGATTCCGCAGGGCACGCCGTTCGCCGAGTTGCCTCCCCACTGGACGTGTCCCGCCTGCTCGGCGACAAAAGACCAATTCCTCGTGCTGCGCGATGACGACTGAGAAAAGCAGGGTCAGACCCGACTTTCGTCCTGGGGCGCTCACCGCAGCGAGTGCCGGGCGGGCGAAAGCCGGGTCTGACCCTGCTTGCCCCGCTGCTTGCCCCGACCCTGCTTGCCCCGACCCTGCTTGCCCCGACCCTGCTTTCCCCGACCCGTCGCCGCGTCTCGTGGCCGCATTCGAGGCGGCCGCAGTGCGAATGGAGGGGCTGGCGTTCGTCAATCCGGCTCTCACCGTTGAGGCGGTCAGCTTCGCCCCCTGGGAAGGCCACTGGCTGGGTGTGCTCGTGACGCCGTGGTTCGTGAACCTGATACTCGCGCCGCGCGATCCCGCGCTGTGGCCGACCCTCGCGCAGGGCGCATGCCGGCGCTACCGGTTCCCCGCCGGCGACTATGACTTCATCGGCGCGCACGACATTGCTGCCGGCGAGTATCAGATGTGCTCGCTGTTTTCGCCGGCACAGGAGTTCGCGGATCAGGCGACGGCGCGCCTCGTTGCGCAACTGGCGCGCGCCGCGTTGTTCGACGCCGGGAACGCCGAACCGTGCGAAATGCCGGTGGGCGATCTCTTCCCTCCGTTGGACTCCGAGGCCGAACCCCGCGGGCCCATCGCAACCATGGCTGCGAGCCTCGACGCGCCGATGTCGAAGCGGGATTTCCTGCGCGGCCGCCTGGTCGCCGAAGATCGTGGCGACCGAGGGTGAGCTGATCGTGCGTCTCGCCTGGGACGGACGTCGCGTCCGGCAGGTCACCATGCGCTCGACGCGCCCGTTCGCGGCCACGCGCCTTCTGACCGGCAAGACCGCGGCCGAAGCGGCGGCCACCGTGCCCATGCTGTTTTCCATCTGCGGCGGCGCGCAAGGCGCGGCCGCGGCCGGCGCGCTCGATTCTGCCGGCGCCGCAGGCACCGGGACCGAAGGCGCAACCCGCGACACGCAGCTCCTGCTCGAAGCGTTGCAGGAGGGCTTCTGGCACCTGCTGATCGACTGGCCGAACGTCGTCGGCAACCCGCCGGTGACCACTCCGGTCGCTGCCGCCAGGCATCGGATCGCAGCGGCGGCGCGCGGACCCGGCGGCGCGGTCAACTGGGGCGATGCCGCGGCGATGCGCGAGCTGGGCGCCAGCCTGTCCACGCTCGCAGCGCAGGCGATCTTCGGGATGCCCGCCGCCCGTTGGCTCGAGATTTCGGATCTCGCGGCACTGGACGCATGGATCGCCCGGGGCGCCACAAGCCCGGCGACCCTCCTGGGCCGCGTGCTCGCCGAAACGCCGACGCTCGGCGCCAGCGACGTCGCCTTGATGCCAATGGCCAGGACCGATGCCTTGCTTCGGGTGATCGCGCCAGCCCTGCGCCGCGACCCGGAATTCGTGCGCGCGCCGACGTGGGCTGGCACTCCGGTCGAGACCGGCGCGCTCGCCCGATGCCGGGACCATCCGCTGGTGGCGGCGCTCGCCGCGGAACACGGTCATGCAGTGGTCACGCGGATCGTCGCGCGCATCGTGGACGTGGCCTTGCTCCTGCAGGAAATCAGCGGCGCCGCGCTGCGTCCGGAGAGGCCGCCACGCGTGCAATTGCGCCCGCTCGACTCCGACGAGGGGCTGGCCGCCGTGGAGACGGCGCGAGGCCTGCTCCTGCACCGCGTGCGCCTGCGCGACGGGCGCGTCGCCGACTATCAGATCGTCGCGCCCACCGAGTGGAATTTCCATCCCGAAGGCGCGCTCGTCCGCGGCCTCGAAGGCCTGACGGCGGACGACGGTCCGACCCTCGTGCAGCGCGCGCGGCTCGCCGTGCACGCGCTCGACCCCTGCGTGGCCTGCCAGGTCGAGGTCGGTCATGCATGAAGTGGCGCTCGCCGAAGGCGTGCTGCAGATCATCGAGGACGCGGCCGCGTGCAACGCGGCGGCGCGCGTGCACACGGTGTGGCTCGAGCTTGGCGCGCTGTCGCACGTCGAAGCGAGCGCGCTTGCCTTCTGCTTCGACGCCGTGACGCGCGGCACCATCGCCGACGGCGCCAAGCTCGAGATCGCCACGACGCCCGGCGCGGCCTGGTGCATGCGCTGCGGCGATCGCGTGCCCCTCGCGCAACTCGGCGACCCGTGTCCGGTATGCGGCGGCTACCAGCTCGAGGTGGTCGCGGGCGACGCGATGCGGGTGAAGGAAATCGGCATCACGTGATGGCCAATGGACGCCGGCGGCGGCGTTCGGGAACGGGAGAACGCAAATGTGCATCACCTGCGGTTGCGGCCAGGACACCCCCAGCGTCGACGGCGCCTGGCGCCGCCATGCCCACGTCGAACCGAGCGTGCTGGGCGCCGTGCACGATCATGCGCTGCCAGGAGAGCGCATCGTTTCGATCGAGCGGGACATTCTGGCGAGGAACAACGCCCATGCCGCGGAAAATCGGCAGCTGCTCGCTGAGCGCGGCATTTTCGCGCTGAACCTCGTGTCGAGCCCCGGCTCGGGGAAGACCTCGCTGCTGATCCGCACGATAGACGCGATGCGGGGTCGCGTCACGGTGAGCGTGATCGAGGGCGATCAGCAGACCTCGCTCGACGCCGACCGCATCCGCGCCACGGGCGCCGCGGCGGTGCAGCTCAACACCGGAAAAGGGTGCCACCTCGACGCGCACATGGTGGGCCACGCGCTCGGGTCGCTCGACCCGGCGGAAGGCAGCCTCCTGATGATAGAGAATGTCGGCAACCTGGTGTGCCCGGCCGCGTTCGATTTGGGCGAGGCACACAAGGTCGTCGTCCTGTCCGTGACCGAGGGCGAGGACAAGCCGCTCAAGTACCCCGACATGTTCCGCGCGGCGGACCTCATGCTGGTCAACAAGATCGATCTCGCGCCGCACGTGCAGTTCGATGTCGCGAAGGCGATCGCCTACGCGCGCCGGATGCGCCCCTCGCTCGAGGTCATCGAATTGTCGGCGACAACCGGCGAAGGATTCCCCGCCTGGCTCGAATGGCTCGAGCGCGGCGTCGCGGCGGCGAAGGTGGCGCGCGAGCGGAACATCGCGGGACTGCGCCGGCGCATCGCGGAGCTGGAAGCGCGGCTGGCGGCCGCGGAGCGACCGGCCTGACGGCGATGAGTGCGGATATCGCCATGGAAACGCTCGCTGCCACCAGGATCGTCCGGCGCCGGATCGAAGTGCGCGGGATCGTGCAGGGCGTGGGGTTCCGGCCGTTCGTGTACCGGCTCGCCCGAAACCTTGGTCTGGCCGGCTGGGTGCGCAACGATGCCTCCGGCGTGACGATGGAGGTCCAGGGCGATCCGGCGAGCATCGAACGCCTCGCCCGCCGGCTGCGCGACGAAGCGCCGACACTGGCCCGCGTCGACAGCGTGGCGCTCTGCGAATGCGAGCCCGAGGTGGAAGGCGGCTTTGCCATCGTCGACAGCGTCGGCGGTCACGCGGCGACCGCCATCGGGACCGACAGCGCGATGTGCGGGGATTGCCGGCGCGAGATGTTCGATCCGCACGACCGGCGGTACCGGTACGCCTTCACCAACTGCACCCATTGCGGCCCGCGCTACACGATCACGCACCGGCTGCCGTACGACCGCGCGACGACCAGCATGGCGGCGTTCGCGCAATGCGCGCTGTGTCTTGCCGAGTATCGCTCGCCGCTCGATCGCCGTTTCCACGCCGAACCGAACGCGTGTCCCGCCTGCGGACCGCAGCTCGCCTACCACGATGCGGGTGGACACCCCGTCTCCGGTGTCGATCCCGTCGCGGCGGCCGTCGCGAACCTGCGGGAGGGCGGGAGCGTCGCGATCAAGGGTCTGGGCGGCTTTCATCTTGCGTGCGACGCGCGCGATGCCGCGGCGGTGGCACGCCTGCGCACGCGCAAGGCGCGCGACGAGAAGCCGTTCGCGGTGGTGGTGGTCAATGCCGCAGCGGCAGAGACCCTGGCCGAGGTCGCTGCCGGTGAACGCGAATTGCTCGAATCCGCCGCGCGTCCGATAGTGCTTCTGCGAAAGCGCGACGGCGCGGACGAAGCGCTCGCCGGCATTGCGCCCGGTCTCGCCTGGCTCGGCGTCATGCTGCCGTACACGCCGCTGCAGTACCTGCTGTTCCACGAGGCGGCAGGCCGCCCCGCAGGCGACGGATGGCTCGCCGCGCCGCATCCGCTGGTCCTGGTGATGACCAGCGCCAATCCCGGCGGCGAGCCGCTGGTGACCGGCAACGACGAAGCGCTCGGCCGGCTCGCGGGCATCGCCGACGGTTTTCTCGTGCACGACCGCGACATCGTCGTCGGATGCGACGACAGCGTGCTCCGCGCCGGAGCGCCGCGCGGGCGGCAGGAACTCCAGTTCGTCCGCCGCGCCCGCGGCTACACGCCGCGCGCGATCCGGCTCGCGGCCGCAGGACCGTCGGTGCTGGCACTGGGCGGCCATTTCAAGAACACCGTCTGCGTGACCCGCGGCGACGAGGCCTTCGTGTCGCAGCATCTCGGCGACCTCGACAACGCGCCCACGTGCGCCGCGCAGGACGCGGCAGTCGCCCATCTCGTGTCGATTCTCGACGTGAGGCCGCAGCTCGTCGCGCACGACCTGCACCCCGATTTCTACAGCACGCGGCATGCGGCGCGACTCGCGGCGCAATGGGACGTGCCGCTCGTCGCGGTCCAGCATCACCACGCGCACATCGCGGCGGTGATGGCGGAGCACCGCGCACGCGGACCCGTGCTGGGCCTCGCTCTGGATGGCGTGGGCCTCGGCCCGGACGGCACTGCATGGGGCGGCGAACTGCTGCACGTCGACGGCGCGCGCTGCGCGCGGCTGGGACGCCTGCGTCCGCTGCGCCTGCCGGGCGGGGATCGTGCGGCGCGCGAACCGTGGCGCATGGCCGCGGCGGCATTGGCGCTCGCGGGACGCGACGGCGCGATCGGACAGCGCTTTGCCGACGAGCCCGCGGCAGCGGCAGTGGCGGCAATGCTCGCGCGCCCGTTCAACGCGCCCGAGACGAGCAGCATGGGCCGCGCTTTCGACGCCGCGGCGGGGCTGCTCGGCGTAAGGCGGCGGATGGCCTTCGAAGGGCAGGCAGCGATGCTGCTGGAAGGCCTTGCCGAAAAGCACGGCCCTGCCGTGGCCGACGTTTCGCTGTACGCGATATCCCCGGCCAACGAGCTCGATCTCTCGCCACTCCTGATGCGCCTTGCCGACGAGAAGGACGCCGGCTTCGGCGCCGCGCTGTTCCACGCCACGCTCGTCGCCGCGCTCGCCGACTGGGTGGGGCGCGCTGCGGAGGCCCTCGATCTCACCACCGTCGCCGCCGGCGGCGGCTGCCTGCTCAACGCCATTGTCGCGCGTGGCTTGCGCGCCGCGCTCGACGTGCGCAACCTGACGTTGCTCGAAGCCGAAGCCGTTCCACCCAACGATGGCGGGCTCGCGCTCGGGCAGGCGTGGGTTGCGCTGGAAACCCGCAACCGGAGGAATTGATCATGTGCCTCGCGATCCCGGCACGGGTCGTCGCATTGCCGGCACTCGATGTCGCGCGCATCGACCTCGGCGGCGTGCAGAAGGAGATCTCGCTGGCGCTGGTCGACGACGTGCGGATCGGCGACTACGTGATCGTCCACGTCGGCTATGCGCTGACCAAGCTCGACCCGGAGGAAGCCGAACGCACGCTGGCGATGATGGGCGAGGCGGGCCTGCTCGGCGGCGATGAGAGCACCGCGGCAGCGGCGGGCACCGCGGCCACGCCCGCACCCGCCGGGGAAGGCGCCGAGTGAAATACGTCGACGAGTTCCGCGACGGCGCGCTCGCGCGCAAGGTCGCCGCGGCGATCGCGGCCGAAGCGCGGCCGTCACGCCGCTACAACCTGATGGAGTTCTGCGGCGGGCACACGCATGCCATATCGCGCTACGGTCTCGCGGACCTCCTTCCGCCCGGCATCAGGATGATCCACGGGCCGGGATGCCCCGTCTGCGTGCTGCCGATCGGGCGCATCGACAACGCGATCGCCCTCGCCGCCAGTCCCGGCCTCATTCTTTGCACGTACGCCGACACGATGCGCGTGCCGGCCTCGAAGGGTCTGTCGCTGCTGAAGGCGAAGGCGCGGGGCGCCGATATCCGGATGGTCTATTCCAGCGCCGACGCGGTGCGCATCGCGCAGGAGCATCCCGACCGGGAAGTGGTGTTCTTCGCCATCGGCTTCGAGACCACGACGCCACCCACCGCCGTCGCGATTCTGCGGGCGCAGGAACTCTCGCTCGCCAACTTCAGCGTCTTCTGCAACCACGTGCTGACCCCGGCCGCCATCGGCAACATCCTGGAATCGAAGGAAGTGCGCGAGCTGGGCACGCTGCCGCTCGACGGCTTCATCGGGCCGGCGCACGTTTCCACCGTCATCGGCAGCCAGCCCTACGAATACTTCGCGGAGGAGTACCAGCGTCCGGTCGTGATCGCCGGCTTCGAGCCGCTCGATGTGATGCAGGCGATCCTGATGCTCGTGCGCCAGCTGAACGACGGACGCGCCGAGGTAGAGAACGAGTTCACGCGGGCAGTCACCCGCGACGGCAACGCGAAGGCGAAGGCGCTCGTCGCGGAGGTCTTCGAGCTGCGCCGCTCGTTCGAATGGCGGGGACTGGGCGAAGTGCCGTACAGCGCGCTGAAGGTCAAGGCAGCGTATGCCGCTTTCGATGCCGAGGCGCGCTACGGCATCACCTACCGGTCCGTGCCGGACAACAAGGCCTGCGAGTGCGGCGCGATCCTGCGCGGCGTCAAGGAACCCTCCGACTGCAAGGTCTTCGGCACCGTCTGCACGCCGGAGAATCCGATCGGATCGTGCATGGTGTCCTCCGAAGGCGCCTGCGCCGCACACTACACCTACGGACGGTGGAAGGATGCCGCCATCGTCGCCGCGGCGCCCGCATGAGCAGCGGACGCGACCATTACGTCCGCCCGGTGGACTTCAAGCACGGGCACGTCGACATGACGCACGGCGGCGGCGGGCGCGCGATGGCGCAGCTGATCGACGAGCTGTTCCTGCGCGAGTTCGACAACGAATGGCTGCGCCAGGGCAACGACCAGGCCGCGTTCGACGTGAGCGCGGGGCGCATGGTGATGGCCACCGACAGCCATGTCGTGTCGCCGCTCTTCTTCCCCGGCGGGGACATCGGCTGCCTTTCCGTGCACGGGACGATCAACGACGTCGCGATGTCCGGCGCGATGCCGCTCTACCTCGCCGCCGGCTTCGTGCTCGAGGAGGGCTTTCCGCTGGCCGACCTGAAACGCATCGTCGCCTCGATGGCGGCCGCATCGCGCGCGGCGCACGTGCCGGTGGTCACCGGCGACACCAAGGTCGTGGAACGCGGCAAGGGTGATGGCGTGTTCATCACCACCACCGGAGTGGGGATCGTGCCGGCGGGCATCCACATTGCGGGGGATCGCGCGCAACCGGGCGACCGGATTCTCGTCAGCGGGACCATCGGCGACCACGGCGTCGCGATCATGTCGCTGCGCGAGAACCTGACCTTCGAGACGACCATAACGTCGGACACCGCGGCGTTGCACGGGCTCGTCGCGGCGATGATCGCGGCGGCGCCCGGCATCCACTGCCTGCGCGATCCGACCCGGGGCGGGCTTGCCACGACGTTGAACGAGCTGGCGCGGCAGTCGGATTGCGGCATGGTGATCGCCGAGCAGCGCATTCCCGTGCAGCCGCAGGTCAACGCGGCCTGCGAATTCCTGGGGCTCGATCCGCTCTACGTCGCCAACGAAGGCAAGCTGGTCGCGATCTGCGCGGCGGCGGACGCCGACCGCCTGCTCGCCGCGATGCGCGCGCACCCGCTGGGACGCAATGCCGCCACGATCGGCGAGGTGATCACCGATCCGCATCATTTCGTCCAGATGGACACGAGCTTCGGCGGCCGGCGCATCGTCGACTGGCTGACCGGCGAGCAGCTGCCCCGCATCTGCTGACGGACCGACGCGGAGCTGCCGAGCCGCCTCCCCATGCGCATCCTGTTCCTGACGCACGCGTTCAACAGCCTCACGCAGCGCCTCCATGTCGAGCTGACCGCGGCGGGGCACGAGGTGTCGGTCGAGTTCGACATCAACGACGACGTCACGCGCGAAGCCGTGGCGCTGTGGCGGCCGGAGCTGATCGTGGCGCCCTTCCTGAAGCGGAAGATTCCCGATTCCGTCTGGCGGCATCATCGCTGCATCGTGCTCCATCCCGGGGTCGAGGGCGACCGCGGGCCTTCCGCACTCGACTGGGCCATCGCGTGCGGCGAGACAACCTGGGGCGTCACCGCGCTCGAGGCGAACGGCGAGATGGATGCCGGCGACGTCTGGGCAAGCGTGCAGTTTCCGATGCGCGATGCGACCAAGAGCAGCCTCTACCGGAACGAAGTCACCGCAGCAGCCGTGACGGCGATGAATCTCGCGCTGGCACGCCTCGCGGGCGGCGAAAAACCGCGGCTGCTCGATGCGGCGAATCCGGGCATTCGCGGCCGGCTGCGACCGTCGATGCGACGGGCCGACCGCGCGATCGACTGGCACGCCGACGATACGGCGGCCGTGTTGCGCAAGATCCGCGCGTCCGACGGAACGCCTGGCGTGGAGGACGAAGTGCTCGGCGAGCGCGTCTGCCTGTACGACGCGCATCCGGAAGGTGCGCTGCGCGCGCGATTTCCGGAAGCGCGGCCGGGTGCCGTCATCGCCCAGCGCGACGGCGCCATCCTGCGCGCTACCGTCGACGGCGCGGTCTGGATCACGCATCTGAAGCGCGTGGATGCGCAAACGCCGCAGTGGAAACTTCCTGCCGCGATGCTGCTGGGGACGAAGCTCGCGGCGGTGCCCGAATTCCCGCTGGCGCCGGACGCCATCGTCGGCCACGCCACTTGGCGGCCGATCCGCTACGAGGAGGCAGGGCCGGTCGGCTACCTGCATTTCCCCTTCCACAATGGCGCCATGGGCACCGCCCGGTGCGAAGCGCTGTGTGCCGCCTATCGTGCCGCCAAGGCGCGTCCGACGCGCGTCATCGTGCTCATGGGCGGGCCGGATTTCTGGTCGAACGGGATCCACCTCAACCTGATCGAAGCCTCCGAACATCCGGCCGAGGAATCGTGGCGGAACATCAACGCGATCGACGATCTCGTCCGCGAGATCATCCTCACCGACCGGCAGCTGACGATCGCGGCGATGCAGGGTAACGCCGGCGCCGGCGGCGTGTTCCTCGCGCTGGCCGCGGATCGCGTCTTCGCGCGAAGCGGCGTCATCCTCAATCCGCACTACAAGAGCATGGGCAATCTGTACGGCTCCGAGTACTGGACGTACCTGTTGCCGCGGCGCGTGCCGCCGGGGCAGGCGCAGACGATCATGCAGAACCGCTTGCCGGTGGGCACCCAGGCCGCGGCGATGATGGGGCTGATCGACGGCCATTTCGGCGCGACGCCGGAAACGTTCCGGACGGAAGTCGAGGCGCGAGCCTCGTCGCTCGCCGCCGGCCCCGGATTCGACCGGCTGCTTGCGCGGAAGCGGGAGCGTCGCGCAGCGGACGAGGCTTCGCGGCCGCTCACGGCCTACCGCGCCGACGAGCTCGACCGGATGAAGCTCAACTTCTTCGGCTTCGACTCGAGTTATCACGTCGCGCGCCACCACTTCGTCTGCAAGGTGCCGCGCTCGCGGACCCCCCTGTGGCTCGCCCGGCACCGCGACCACCGATCGCCGCGGAATGTCGCCGGACCCATTGCGGCCATCGCCGATTGAAGTGCGACACGTTGCCGCAGCATGATTCGATCCGGCAGGTTTTTCGCTATGGCATTTCTGCGCTCTACGCTAGAATTTCACATGGGCATTCATCGCTGATTCACCCCCGCCGGCGCGCGTCGCGCCGGGCATTTTCTCGACAAAGGAGCGAACATGAAATTGATCGTGATGGCGGCCGTCGTGGCCGCGGGTGTTGCGGTGTCCGGCGCAGCGAGCGCATCGGAAACGCTGGCGAAGAGCAGCGGCTGCATGACGTGCCACGACATGGCCACGAAAAAGATGGGGCCGTCGTACAAGGACATCGCGGCCAAGTACAAGGGCAAGGCCGATGCGGAAAAGACGATCGTCGCGAACCTGAAGGCCGCCAAGGGCCATCCGGCCGTCAAGACGTCGGATGCGGATACGGTCACGCTCGTGAAGTGGATCCTCGCCATGTAGGCACCAGCGCCCGCCCGAAGGGGGCCGTGGCCCCCCACGCTGCCGGGAGTGTCAACCCCACGACTCGCCCGTGCGTTAAAATGCGGCACGGGGGCGCCGGGCATTCGCCGGCAATGTGATCTGCCCGCACATCCGTCGGCCGGGCACTTGCGCAAAGAGGAGCAATCAGCATGAAATCGATCGTAATTGCGGCCGTCGTGGCCGTCGGGATGACCGCTGCCGGCACGGCGAGCGCGCAGGAAGCGCTGGCGAAGAGCAGCGGCTGCCTGAACTGCCATGACGTCGCCGCCAAGAAGATGGGCCCGGCCTTCAAGGAGGTCGCCGCCAAGTACAAGGGCAAGGCCGATGCCGAGGCCACGCTCGTGACCGCGCTTTCCACGGCCAAGGGCCACCCGGAAGTGAAGGCGAAGGGCGACGACCTCAAGGGCATCGTCAAGTGGGTGCTGTCGCTGTAACTGCGGCGCCCCCCGGAGAAAGCCGGCAGCCGCCGGCTTTTTCTTTGCCTGACCGGCGCCGCCCGGCACGATGTGCATCGAGCTTGCGCCAGCGCAAACTCCACGATCCGCAACCGCCATCCCTGCGGCTAAGATGTGACATTTCGTCGCACCACCCATTGCCGCAGCCCTGCCCCGAGCCATGCCCGTCGACACCGAGACCGCCGCTTCCGCTGCACCGCTCCGAGGCGCGGGCGGGACATCCGTACCCGCTGCCAGGCGGCCTTGCGGTCGGCTGCAACCGGACCGGACGGACCCTCCGGCGCTGCGACAGGATGCTGCGCTTCCGGCCAGCCTGCGCCAGCTCGTCGACCTGCGCAGCGTGGCGATCGCGGGCCAGACGCTTGCCGTGGCAGGCGCGGTGCTGCTCGGCGTGTCGCTTCCCGTCGTCCCGATGGCGATCATCATCGCTGCGCTCCTCGCGCTCAACGTCGTCGTCGCGGCGCGCCTCAAGCGGGGGACGCCCGCCACGCACGGCGCCGTCGCCGCCCAGCTCGCGCTCGACCTCGCGGCCTTCACCGGCCTCCTCCTCTATGCCGGCGGATCGGCCAATCCGCTCGCGTCCATCTACCTGCTGCACGTGGTCGTGATCGCGATGCTGCTGCCGTGGCGAAGCGCCCTCGCCGGCACGGCGCTGGTCGTCGCGTGCCTTGCGCTCGCGATTCGCTTTGCCGAGCCACTGCGGCACACGAACGGCCAGCCGCTGTCGGAGGCCGCGCTGGCGCTCGGATTCTGGGTCAGCTTCGCGCTGACCGCAGCCGTGACCGCCTGGTTCGTCAGCCGGATCGTCGCCACGCTGCGCGAGCACGACCGCCTGCTGCAGGAATCCGCGCGGAAGGCGCTGAACGACGAGGCGGTGAATCGCCTCGGCACGCTGGCGGCCGGCGCCGCGCACGAGCTCGGCACTCCGCTGACGACGATCGCGATGCTCGCCGGCGAGATGCACCGTGACGCGGCGACGCCGGAGCAGCGCCGCGACGCGGCGATCCTGGGCGCGCAGGTGGAGGCGTGCCGGGAGGCGCTGTCCAATCTGCGCGCGGCGGCGGGTCACGCCCGCGCCGAGGGTGGCGGCCCCGAAAAGCTCGACGCTTTCGTGATGTCCGTGGTGGCGCGGTTCCGGGCGCTGCGGCCCGATGTGCCGCTGCAGGCGGACTGGGACGGCCCGCTCCCGGCGCCGGAGATCTTCGCCGATCAGTCGCTGCGCCAGTCGCTGCTGATTCTGCTCAATAACGCGGCGGATGCATCGCCCCATCGCGTCGACGTCACGGCCCGCTGGGACGAGCATTCGCTCTCCATGACCGTGGCCGACCGCGGCAGCGGCGTGGCGCCCGACCACATCGACAAGCTGGGGCGAACCTTCTTCACGACGAAGGCCCCCGGGCAGGGCACGGGCCTCGGTCTTGTCCTGACCGCGTCGACGGTGAATCGGCTCGGTGGTACAGTCCGCTGGTCCAATCGCGCCGGCGGCGGGCTTGCCGCCGAGATCCGCCTGCCGTTGAACCGCCTGCTGCTGTCGACGCCGTCCCCATGAACGCCCCCAAACCCGATGCACAAGACCAGGCGCGCCTGCTGCTGGTCGATGACGACCGCGCGCTCTGCGAGGTAATGGGCCGCGCGTTCACAGCGCGCGGATTCGACGTGGTTGCGGCGCACACGGTGGAAGAAGCGATACGCGCGATCGACGGTGATCCGCCCGAATTCGCGCTCGTCGACCTCAAGCTGCCCGACAATTCCGGCCTCAAGATCGTGTCCCACCTGAAGGCGGCGGACGCGTGCACGCGCATCGTCGTCCTCACCGGCCACGGCAGCATCCCGACGGCGATCGAGGCGATCAAGCTCGGCGCGACGTATTACCTGACGAAGCCGACCGACGCCGACACGGTGCTGGCGGCATTCCGACGCGAGGGTGGCGACGACGCCGTGCCGATCGACGCCAAGCCCATGACGGTCGAGCGCGTCGAGTGGGAGCACATCCAGCACGTCCTGCACGAGCACGGCGGCAACGTCTCGGCGACGGCGCGCGCGCTGTCGATGCACCGCCGCACGCTGCAGCGCAAGCTCCTTCGCCGCCCGGCGAAGGCCTGAAGAAAGGGGACAGACCACGCCTTTCGCGCAAAACGCGCGAAAGGCGTGGTCTGTCCCCTTTCTTCCTGCGGAACGCTATGGCGTAGGCGCGGGCTTGCCCGCGCTCAGACGACTGCCCGTCAGCGGCAGCGAACGGAGTGAAGCGGTGGGCCTTCCCTCTCAGCCCTTCGTCGCGTCGAGGTTCATCTCCGGCCACTTCCTGCCGTGGCAGGCCGGATTCGAACAGAAGCTGCCGCCGTCCTTCCCCCACTTGATCGGGCCGTGGCACATCGCGCACGAGCTGTCGATCTTCGAGCGGTGGTCGTGCATCCAGTTGGGCGCGTTGTGGCCTTCCGGCGGCGTCAGGCCGGGAGCGACGGTCGACGCGACGGTCTTGAGACTGCCGTCGATCGTGACCTGC
>Ga0209254_10003121_pt1 | contig 15118 bp, 14 predicted proteins | sample FrelakmetDIP11DI_FD_187148 | JGI IMG/M metagenome (GOLD analysis project Ga0209254, IMG submission 187148) | Freshwater lake sediment microbial communities from the University of Notre Dame, USA, for methane emissions studies - DIP11 DI (SPAdes)... | ecosystem: Environmental > Aquatic >...
CGCACCGTCAGGCGGCTGGCCGCAGACCTTCCGTGAGTCCGTCGATGACCGTGGTAGATGAGTGCCGGGGGCCAAGGTACGTGGCCAGGCCGGCCTCCAGTGGCATCAGGGTGCGCGGCATGGCCTGCAACAGGGGCTCGATGTCCACCGTCGCCGGCTGGTTCACGAAGTCCACCGCATCCGGGCTGAGCGGCGGGTTGGGCAGGAAACGCATCGGCCACGCGGCCAGCTTGATGAGTGGAGCGGGGGCGGGGATGAGAGGCTTGTGCAGGCCCGCCACGCTCATGGCCCGGCCGATGACCTCGCGCATGGACATGGCCTCCGGCCCGCCGACCTCGAAGACCTGGTCGACAGCGGCATCCTGCTCCAGCGAATCGGCAGCCAAGCGAGCCACGTCCCCGACGAAGACCGGGGCCAGCAGCTGGCGACCCAGGTTCGTGAGCGGTACGAAGGGCAGGGAGCGCGCGAATCCGAGGAAGCGATTGAGCGAGACATCGCCGGGGCCATAGACCCACGTCGGTCGCAGGATGGTCCAGGCCATCCCCGAGCCGCGCACGGCGTCCTCGGCCACGGCCTTGGCACGGAACCAGTGGCGCTGGGCGTCATGACCAGCACCCGCGCCAGAGAGGTAGACGACGCGGCGGACACCGGCCTGCCGCCCGGCTGCGATGAGCCGCTGCGTGCCCCCGGCATCGACGTCCGTGAAGGTGTAGCCCTTCTTGGGCTGCTCGACCGGCAAGCCCGGGAAGGCCAGCGAGATGACCAGCTCATCCACGCCCTCCAGGGCTTCGCTCAGGCCCGCGGGGTCCCGGACGTCGGCAGGCCGAAGCTCGATGTCGTCCGGTAGCTGGCCGCGCGCACCCTCACCCCGCGAGGAGAGGACGACGACGTGACGCCCGCGACGGCGGAGCTCACGGGCGATCTCGCCGCCCACGAACCCCGTCCCGCCGGCGATGGCGATGGTGCCCGGTCGCCCGCTCGCCCGGTCGCCGGCCGGCTCGAAGATCTGGTCGATGGCCGTGGCGCGAAAGGCGAAGACGTGCTCGAGCTGGGCTCGCACCACGAGACGGTGTCCCAGTGCACCGACCGGACCGAAGGGCAGCTCGTACTCGACGTGATCGTCCATGCGGACTCCGTCCGTGACGGGAGTGAAGCGGTGCTCGTGGACCCACGACTTGTAGGGGCCCTTCGCCTGCACGTCGCGGAAGCGCAGGGGAGCTTCCACTTCTTCGATGTGCGACTGCCAGTGGGTGGGGATGCCGAACAGCGGCCGCACCGTGTAGTCGATGATGGCGCCCGCCTCCGTGACCGGGTCTGGCGTGTGGATGTCGAAGCCCATCGAGCGAGGGGTGATGCGTCCCAGGTTGCGGGCACGGGAGAAGAAATCCCAGACGCGATCCAAGTCCGCCTTCACGATGTGCGTGCTGCTGAGCGTGTGCTTGGTCATTGCCTCGGTCCCCGTTTTGTACAACGTTTGTATATGGCGAGGATAGGGACACCACGCGAAGATGTCAACCACCTGTACAATGTTGGGAGCGCTTGTACAGGGTTCCGGACCGCCAGTGCACGGCATGGAACGGAGGAGCAGGATGGAGGAGTCCGCGGACACGGCCATCGTCTGGTTTCGGCGCGACCTGCGGGTCACCGACCATCCGGCCCTGAGCGCCGCGGTGGCCGGGGCCCGCTCGGTGGTCCCGCTCTTCGTGCTCGATGAGCGTCTCCTTCGCGACTCCACGTCCGCTCCGGCGCGAACGTGGTTCCTGCTGCGCTCGCTGGCCGTGCTCGACGCCTCCCTGCGTGCGCGCGGCAGCGGCCTGCTCGTGCGCACTGGTCGCCCGGAGGAGGTCGTGCCGAGGGTGGCGCACGAGGCCGGCGCTTCCGTCATCCTGGCGACCCGGGACGTCACTCCCTTCAGCCATCGACGTGATCAGGCCGTGGCCACCGCGCTCGAGCGCGACGGGCGCCGTATCCGGCTGCTGCCCGGGCTGCTACTGGCTGAACCAGAGTCCATGCTCACCGCCGCCGGCCGGCCGTACAGCGTCTTCACGCCGTTCTGGAGGGCGCTGCAGCAGGCCTCCCGCCGGCCACTGCTCCCCGCTATCGGAGCCATCCACACCCCGGCGGACCTCCTGGCTGGTTCTCTGGGAGTCACGGCCGCGTTGGCCGAACGCGAGGCACCACATCCCGGGTTGCCGGAGGCCGGTGAATCGGCCGCGCAGGAGCGCCTCCGGGCCTGGGTGCTCGAAGGGCTCTCGGGCTACGGTCGCGGTCGTGACGGCCTCGACGGCCAGGCCAGCTCGCGCCTGGGACCCGATCTCCACCTCGGCACGCTCTCGCCGCTGCAGGTGGAGAGCGCCGCCCTTGAGGTCGGTGAGGCGGCCCAGCCGTTCGTGCGTCAGGTCGCCTGGCGCGAGTTCTACCACCACCTGCTCTTCCATCGACGCGCGGCCGTCGACCCCGTGGCTGACAGCCCCTTCATGGCGATCTTTCGTTCCGAGTGGGAAGACCCTGAAGCGGTGGCTGCCTGGCGCGAAGGACGCACGGGCATCCCGGCCGTGGATGCCGCGATGCGCCAGCTGGCGGCGACCTCGTGGTTGGGCAACCGGGCACGCCTGGTGGTGGCCTCATTCCTGACCCGGCACCTGCTCATGGACTACCGCATCGGCGAGCATCACTTCATGCGGCACCTTGTCGATGGCGATGTCGCCAACAACAAGGGTGGCTGGCAGTGGACCGCGGGCGTGGGCGCGGACCCGCAGCCGTGGTTCCGCATCTTCAACCCGGTCCTGCAGGGGCAGCGCTTCGATCCCGACGGTGACTGGGTGCGCCGCTGGGTGCCCGAGCTGGGGAAGGTCCCAGCACGCCACATCCACGCGCCGTGGGAGATGCCCGAAGGGATCGCCGCCGAGGCCGACGTCCACTTCGGCGAGACCTACCCGCTGCCCATCGTCGACCTGCACGATGGCCGCGAGCGCGCCCTGGCAGCCTTCCGCTCCGTGGCGGGGGACGCGTCGTCGGCTGGACGCAGCCGCGAGCGGGGCAGCTAGACCGCCGTCAGGAGGGCGGGCCAGCCTCCTCCATCGGCCGGGCGGCCTGCGCCCGCTCCGCACGCCTTACGAGCCTGCGCACAGAGCCGCGGAAGATGAAGAGGTGGGCCGGCAGAAGCACGTACCAGTAGAGCAGGCCGCTGAGCCCCCTGGGCTCGAAGAATGCCGTCTGCACGACGCGGCTGTGGTCACCGTCGCTGCTGACCTCGTACTGCAGCCAGGCCCTGCCGGGCACCTTCATCTCGGCCCGCAGGCGCAGCAGCTCGGGTCGGCGCACCGCCTCCACGCGCCAGAAGTCGACGGCGTCCCCTACGCGTACGTGGTCCGGATCGCGCCGGCCCAGGCGCATCCCGGGCCCGCCGACGGCACGATCCATGAGGCCGCGGATCCTCCACAGCGGGTTGGCGTACGGCCAGCCGGCTGTGCCTCCCAGCCGCTCGACCTCGGCGAAGGTGACGGCAGCGCCAGCGCGCACGGAGCGGCGCTGGCGGTCCACGATCATGCCCTCTCGAGAGCGCTCCTCCACCAGGTCCGGACGACCGGAGACACCCAGCGAGTCGAACCAGGTGGTCTCGACGTCGTGGCCTTCGACGCGCTCGATGGCCTTCCTTACGGCCAGCTCGAACGGGGTCGTGGCGATGCCGAAGGCAGCCGCCGGGAGAGGATCGCGCACCACGACCTCGTGGCGCAGGCCCTCGATGAGCGGGCGGGCGATGGCGCTCGGGACGGGGGTCACGAGGCTGCACCAGTAGGAGCTGAGGCGGGGGGTCAGGACGGGCACGGGGATCATCAGTCGGCGCATGCCCCGCAGGCGGGCGTAGGTCCGCATCATCTCCGCGTAGGAGAGGACATCCGGCCCGCCGATCTCCACGACGCCGGACCGCTCAGGATGGCCGACTGCCGCTGTGAGGTACTCGAGCACGTCGCGGATGGCGATGGGCTGGCAGAGCGTGCGCACCCAGCGCGGCGTGATCATGACCGGCAGGTGCTCGACGAGGCTGCGCAGCAGCTCGAAGGAGGCGCTCCCGGAGCCGATGATGACGGCGGCCCGGAACTCCGTGACCGGGACGCCGTGCGCGGCCAGCTCCGCCCCCACCTGCTGGCGGCTGGCGAGATGCGCGGAGAGTCGGCTGTCCGGGTCACCGAGTCCGCCGAGGTAGACGATGTGGCCGAGCCCAGCCTCCTTCGCCGCTTGTGCGAACGACCGCGCCGCGACCAGGTCCCGCTGCTCGAAGCCGGTCTCGCCACCCGCCATCGAGTGGGCCAGGTAGTAGGCCAGCTCGACACCCTCCAGGGCAGCCGGCAGGGTCGCCGGGTCCAGGAGGTCAAGGCGGACGACCTCTGCAGTCGGGAAGCGGTCAGACAGACCCCGCGGATCCCGGCTGGCCAGCCGCACGTGGTGGCCGTGCTCGACGAGGCGCGCGGCCAGGCGTCCGCCGACATACCCACTAGCCCCCACGACCAGGATGCGCATCGGCACTGCTGCGGGGCTGGCTGCGGGATCCGGCGTCGATGTCTCGCTCGTGATCGGCGGCATCGGCTCAGACCACGCCGCGGCGTTTCTGGAAGGCGATCTGGAGGTCCTGCGTCATGCCCGTCCGGAAGCCTGCCTCGCTGATGGACAGGTAGTAGTCCCACATGCGGATGAAGCGGTCGTCGAAGCCCATGGCGCGAACCTCATCGAGGTGATCGAAGAAGCTGGTGCGCCACGCCTGCAGCGTGCGAGCGTAACTCTCCCGGATGTCGTGCACCCCGGTCACCAGCAGCTGGGTGCGCTCCAGAGAGGCCTCGATGGCTGCCAGGGAGGGCAGCACGCCGCCCGGGAAGATGTAGCGCTGGATCCAGTTTGCGCCTCGCAGCTGCGCCTCGTAGGCGTCGTGCGGGAAGGTGATGACCTGCACGCTCATGCGGCCGCCGGTCTTGAGGGCCCGTTCGCAGGCCCCGAAGAAGTCTCGGTAGTACTCGGCGCCGACGGCTTCCAGCATCTCGATCGACACGATGGCGTCGTAGGTGCCTTCCAGGTCGCGGTAGTCGCGCCGCTGCACGTCCACGAGATCCGAGAGCCCCGCCTCCGTGACACGCTGACGGGCCAGGTCGTGCTGCGACGGCGAGATGGTGATGGTCGTGACCCGGCAGCCCAGCTCGCCGGCCGCGTACAGTGCGAAGCCGCCCCAGCCTGTGCCGATCTCGAGCACGTGCTGGCCACGCTCCAGGCCGGCCAGCTCCGCCATGCGGCGGTACTTGCTGCGCTGGGCGTCGGCCAGCGACTGCTCGGGTGATTCGAAGACGGCGCTCGAGTAGGTCATCGTCTCGTCGAGCCAGAGCCGGTAGAAGTCGTTGCCCAGGTCGTAGTGGGCGGTGATGTTGCGCCGTGCCCCGCGCTTCGTGTTGCGGTTGCGCCGGTGAGCGAGCGTCCGGCCGGCCTTGGCCGGCAGGCGCCACCAGCCCTTGGACAGCGCCAGGTCGGTCCGATTCGCCACCGCCAGCGAGATGAGCGCGACGAGGTCAGGACTGGACCACAGGCCGTCCATGTAGGCCTCGCCACCGCCGACCTCGCCCCCGAGCAGGAGGCGCCGAAGGGCCTCGGGATCGTGGATGTGCATCTCGCCGCGCAGCTCGGAGGTGCGGTCGCCGAAGACCCGTCGCGAGCCGTCAGGCAGCTGCACAGTCAGGCAGCCACGACGGATGCGCGAAGCGGCGGCCAGCCCGATGCGCCCGGCAACGCTCGTCAGAACAGGATCGAGAGGGCCGGCCAGCCACTCCAGGCGCGCGGGGGCCGTCATCGGGTCACCTCGGAGTGGCGGTAGAAGCGGAGGCCCCGTCGCCACAGGCGCCAGGCGTGCAGATGGATAGCGATGATCGTCTTGTGCGTGGCGAAGGGGATGCGAAGGAGGAGGCGCGCCAGCATCCGGTCGGTCAGCCGTGCCCGCTGCAGCACCAGGCTGGCGGTGAGGAGGGGCGATCCGTGCTCGGTCTCCGACATGGCGATGCGCAGGATCCGTGGGTCGTCCTGGACCCGCACCCTGTAGCGGGCGTCCATGCCGATGAAGGGCGAGACGTAGAAGTCCTTGTCCATCGAGTCGACCCAGCCGGAACCGTGCCGCTCCGGGCGCAGCGTGTAGAGGCGCCGCTCGCCGTGCGTGTTGTGCACCTCGATGATGACGACGCGCAGGGCAGCCTTGCTGTCGCGACAGAGGTAGAGGCTGGCGGGGTTGAACTGGTAGCCGAAGATGCGGGGCGTGGCGATGAAGGTGATGCGCCAGCCTGTCGGGTCGAAGCCCTCCTTGCGGAGGTGTGCATCGACGGAGGCCGCCAGGTCGGTCGCTGCCGGGAGCCAGTGGTCGCGGTCGCGGAAGGTGAGCACGTTGGCGCGGTTGCGGCTGAGAAGGCGCATGCCGTCCATCACGGCATCCATCTCGGAGAGATCGAGCGCGAGGTAGAAGACGTCGTGCTCGAGCTCATACTCGACGGGTCGCGAGCGCCGGTGACGGACCTTGCCGTGCAGCAGGTGCGAGCGCATGGCATGCGGTCCAGGTTCACGTGAGTCCGTTGTCGAGCGCGGCCTGGAGGCGACCGCTGTCATGCCGCACCTGCCGGGACGAGGGTGGCGGACTCTGGACCGGCGACGTCCCCAACGCCCGAGAGGGCTGTCGCGAGGATGCCGGCAGCGATACGTTCGGCAGCCTCGTAGCCGGACCGGCAGCCGTCCTCGTGGAAGCCGTAGCCGAGGTGCGCTCCGGCGTAGAGGGTGCGCCGATGCCCCTGCAGTCGGCCCAGGGCGGCCTGCCCGTCCAGCGTGCGGAAGGTGTACTTGGGGTGGCTCATGGGCCGCGCCAGGATGATCTTCGCGGGGTCTACCAGATCGCCCGGGTTGACAGACGTGCAGTAGTGGGTGTCCCCGGGCAGGCGCTGCAGGCGGTTCATGTAGTAGGTCATGGTCAGCTGCCGCCCAGGCCGCCGGCAGTCCACGGTGTCCACGTTCCACCCGCCCCTCGCCCAGGCGCGGCCGGGCAGCATCGACTCGTCCGTGTGGAGGACCACGTCGTTGGTGGTGTACTCGAAGCGCTCGAGGGCATCGCGCTCATCTGCGTCGGCATCGGACAGCAGGGCCAGTGCGACGTCTGCGTGGGTGGCCATGATGACGCCATCGAAGCGATCGCTGGCGCCGCTCCCGGTGACCACCGTCACGCCCTGCACGTCCCGCAGGACCCGGGACACCGGGTCGCCCGCTCGGACGGAACCCTCGGGTAATCGCTCCAGGATGCGCTCAACGTAGGTCTTCGAGCCCCCCTTGAGGGTGCGCCAGGGATGACTCTTGCCGAAGCCGATGAGGCCGTGGTTGTCCAGGAAGCGCAGCAGGTAGTCGACCGGGAAGTCCATGATCTCGGCTGCCGAGGTCGACCAGACCGCCGAGACGACCGGCACCAGGAAGTGGTTGCGGAAGGCGATGCCGTAGCCGCCCTCGTCGAGGAAGGCGCCCAGGGTCTCGCGCGTCCAGAGGTCCTCGTCGAGGCGGTGGCGGGCCACGCGGTAGAAGCGCCGGATGTCGGCGATCATGCGCCAGTGGGAGGCGTGCAGCAGGCTGGACGGCTGCGCGAACATGCCACGCGCCCCCAGCGAGCTGAACTCCAGGCCGCAGGCGCGGCAGGTGTGCCCCAGCGACATCTCCGTGGGCTGGGTCTCCACGCCCAGCTCGGCGAGCAGCCGGGTGAAGCGCGGATAGGTGGGCTCGTTGTAGACGATGAAGCCGGTGTCAACGGCCAGCGATCCACCAGGCGTGGCCACGGTCACGGTCTTGACGTGTCCGCCCGGTTCGGTCTCCGCTTCGTAGAGCCGCACGCGGTGGTCGTTGCGAAGGGCGTAGGCTGCTGAAAGACCGCTGACGCCCGACCCTATGACCGCGATGTCCATGATGCTCGCCCTTCCCTCGCCTGAGATGCGCTCCGCCGCTTCTGTCTAAGGATAGTACAATGTTTGTAGAACGTCCAAGTCCTACCCAGATCGGAGGATGACCATGACCACGCTGGTCGAGCATGTCACGACCCCCCTGCCGCGTGAGGCGGCCTTCGCCTACGTGGCCGACTTCTCCCGCCAGGCCGAGTGGGACCCCAACACCGTCTCGTCGAAGCGCATCGACGAGGGCGACCTCGGTGTCGGCGCCCGCTTCGCCCTGGACGTGAAGATGGGTACCCGGACCACGCCGATGGAGTACCGCATCACCGAGTATCAGGCACCCTCCAGGGTCGTGCTGGTCGGTGAGGGATCAGGTGTCTGGAGCCAGGACATCATCACCTTCAGCGATGACCCGGAAGGCACTCGCGTCGATTACGTGGCCGAGATCAAGCTCTCCGGGCTGCTGGGCGCCATCCAGCCGCTCCTGGGTCGTGCCTTCGCCGGCATCGCCAAGGGTGCCGTGAGCGGCATGAAGCGCGAGCTGGACGCCCTGGCCGCTCGAGGCGCTGCTGTCGAGGTCGCTGCCACCAGCGCCACGGGCCCCGACGCCGGCGAGGGCTGACCTCCCATGGACCTGCGCTGGCTCGTCGACGACGCGCTCGAGATCACGGTCGTGGGCAGCTTCAGCCGCCTCGGCTATCAGGCGCGGCGGCGCCTCTTCGGATGGCACGACCCGCGGCCCGGTTCGCTGGTCGGCCGCACGGCACTGGTGACCGGGCCGACATCCGGGCTAGGCCGTGCCACCGCCGTCTCGCTGGCGTCGCTCGGTGCGCGGGTCGTCCTGGTCGGTCGTAGTCGTGAACGCCTGTCGGCCACGGCTGCCGAGCTGGCGCAACGGCCTGGTGACACAGAGCGCTTCCCGGTCGTGGTGGCAGACATGTCCTCCCTGGCCAGTGTGCGCGAGGCCGTGGCCACGATCGAGGCCTCAGAGCCGCGGCTGGACATCCTTGTCGACAGCGCCGGAGCCATCCACGCCGAGCGCACGGTCACCGAGGACGGCCTGGAGGCCACCTTCGCCACGATGGTCGTGGGACCGTTCGTGCTCATCTCCGGGTTGCTGCCGATGCTGGAGCGGAGCGGCGACGGGCGTGTCATCACGGTCGTCTCCGGTGGCATGTACGGCCAGGCGTTGCCGCTCGATGACCTGCAGTTCGAGCAGGGCGAGTTCAACGGAACCCTCGCCTACGCGCGGGCCAAGCGGGCAGCCACGGCCGTGACCCGCGAGTGGGGGCGGCGGCTGCGCGGTCGTGCCGTCCGCGTGAATGCCATGCACCCGGGCTGGGCGGACACGCCGGGCCTGGCCGAGTCGCTACCCGGCTTCTACGGCTTCATGGGCCCGCTCCTGCGCACGCCAGCTCAGGGCATCGAGACGGTCACCTGGCTGGCCAGCCATCCCGAGGCCGGTCTCGGCGGCGGACGCCTCTATCTCGATCGGCGGGAGCGGCCGTTCGATCGGCTGCCCTCCACGCGTCTCTCGGCAGCACAGCGACGCTGGCTCTGGGAGGAGGTCGTCAGGCTGGCCGGCATCCCCGACCCGGTGCCCGACCTCCCCAGGCGGCGCGACTGAGGATCGCTACCCCCAGGCCTCGTCGATGCGCTCCGCCAGCTCCGCGAGCGACGCCACGACGAGGTGGGCCTGCGCCGGCGCCACACGCGGGATGACGCCCCATGGCCCCCGCCGCAGCCACACGGATCGCATGCCAGCCGCCGCCGCGGGCAGCACGTCGTTGTCGATGCGGTCGCCCACGTAGGCCACACTGCCGGGGTCGGGGGCGCCGAGGAGAGCCAGGGACGCGACGAAGAAGGCCGGGTCAGGCTTGGAGACGCCCATCTCGTCGCTCATGGCCATGACCTCCGCTTCCACCCCCAGCTCCCGCAGTTCGCGGTTCCGTTGGGCAGGCTGGTTGGCGATGATGGCCGTTCGATAGCCCTGCTCACGAAATGACGCCAGGGCCGGCAGGGCATCCGGGTACAGATCTTCTGGACGGAACCCTCCGATCGATCGATCGACCGCATGGCGGTGGGCGCCCCAGTCGATCGGGAAGTAGTCGGCCAGCTGCGGGTAGTTCAGGCCGCGCTCCACCAGCGATCCGAACACGGACATGAACGTCGTGCGCGGGATGCCCAGTGCGTCCGCCCAGGCCGCCCAGATGCGCGACTCATCGATGAGCGTCTCGCCGACGTCGAGGACGACCCAGCGCACCCCCGGGCCGGTCATGCGGCGGCGGTCACAGCTCGCAGAACCACTCACGGCTGCGCGGCCGGCGCAGGGCCCAGACCATCACCCCGAAGGCGACGACCAGGACGACCGAGAGGATCCAGCCACCAGCGCCAAAGAAGACGATGGCTGCCAGCGGCAGGAGCAGCGTGGTGAGGCCGAGCGAGAGCCCGTAGGCGGCCTGCTTGCGCTGCAGCACGAGGGTCATGGTGAAGATGAGGTAGGCCAGCAGGCCCATCCAGACGAGGCCGATGAAGGTGACGGGGGTCTGCACGGCCTGGTCGATGACGACGGGCATGGTCAGGCCGAGGATCGAGAGCACCACGAAGGCATAGGCCAGGAAGAGGAGGACCCCCGGCGGCATCTGGCGGACGAGCTGGAGCATGGGCTCCGATTGTCCCACGGCCACTGTCCGACAGCGATCGCTCGGCGCGCCCGTGCGGTCTCCATCGCGCGTCCCGGATACCCTGTCGGGCATGCCATCCGACATCCCCGCCTGGGCCAGGGACGCCGTCTTCTACCAGGTCTTCCCCGACCGCCTGGCTCGCAGCGACCGTGTCCCGGCTCCCGGCGAGCTGGAGCCCTGGGAGGCGCCACCCACGCGACATGGCGTCAAGGGCGGCGACCTCTACGGTGTCGTCGCCCACCTCGACCGCCTACGCAGCCTCGGTATCACGGCGCTGTACCTGAACCCCGTCTTCACTTCGGCCTCCAACCATCGGTATCACACCGACGACTACTTCTGTGTGGACCCCCTGCTGGGCGGCGACGAGGCCCTGCGCGAGCTGCTCGACGCGGCCCACGCCCGCGGCATGCGCGTCATCCTCGACGGTGTCTTCAACCACTGCGGTCGCGGCTTCTGGCCCTTCCATCACGTGCTGGAAAACGGTGCGCACTCGCCCTATCGCGAGTGGTTCCACCTCGACCCCGGCGTCCTCGCCGGCTGGCGCTCGATCACCGCGTTCCCGACCGCGGACGAGCAGGCCGCCATCGATGCGTTGCGGGCGAACGGCGCGCCCAGTGGCGCCGCCTCGCGGGCGGTCCTCGGCTACGAGGCCTGGTGGGATCTGGCAGCCCTACCCAGGCTCGACCTTGACGAGCCCCACCTGCGGGCTCTCGTCCTGGATGTCGCAGAGCACTGGCTTCGCTTCGGGATCGACGGCTGGCGCCTCGACGTGGCCGAGGAGATCGGCATCGACTTCTGGCGCGAGTTCCGGGCACGGGTGCGGGCCGTCAAGCCGGACGCCTACCTGGTGGCCGAGATCTGGAGCGTCAAGCCAGAGTGGCTGGCAGGCGACACCTTCGACGCCCTCATGGACTACCCGCTGACGGAGGCCGTCCTGGGCTTCGTGGCCCAGCACCGCCTGGCGACCGACATCGACCTGCCCTGGGAGTACCAGGGCAGGCTCGGGCCTCTGGATGGCGCCGCGCTCTGGTCTCGCATCGATGGGCTGGCGCACGCCTACGGGCCGGGGGTCCTGGCGGCACAGCTCAACCTCCTGGGCAGCCACGACACACCCCGCCTGCGCACCTTGTGCGGTGGCGACCTGGACGCCGTTCGCATGGCCATGCTGCTGCAGATGACGCTGCCCGGGGCGCCCTGCGTCTACTACGGCGACGAGATCGGCATGGAGGGGCTGATGGACCCTGACTGCCGGCGTGCCTTCCCCGCCGACCCGGCCGCCTGGGATCGCGAGCCGGCCGACTGGCTGGCTGACCTGGTGGCCCTGCGCCACTCGAGCCGCGCGCTCCGCGATGGCGAAGTGGCGCTGCTCCGAGCCGACGGCCTGGCGTTGGCGTATCTGCGCCAGCACGAGGACGATGCCTACGCGTGCGTCCTCAACGCCGCTGACGACCCGCTCACCTGGGAGCTCGACGTCCCGGTCGGCTTCACCTCCGCTGACCTCGCGCTGCTTCGCAGCGAACGCCAGGCTGGCCACGCGCGCCTCGTGGGTGACCGCCGGCTCCGTGTCGAGCTGCCGGCTCGCCACGGCGGGATCGTGCGACTCGAGTCGGCCTCGCGTTCCTCCGATCGGGCCGAACCTATACTCGCGGCGTGACGCTCGCCCGCCTCGCCGTCGTCGTCCTGCTGATCCTCTCCGGGGTCCTGGCCTTCTACGGCCTGGTCCTGGACCGCTCCGGCCAGAACATCACCTTCACCGTGATCGGGCTGCTCGTCTTCGGTCTCTGCCTGGTGTTCGTCGCGGCCTGGTTCCTGGGACGGGCCCTGACCGATGCGCGCCGCGGTCGCACGGGCGGGGCGCTCCTGGGTGGCCTGGCCGGCGGACTCTGCGCCATCGCTGCCGCCATGTCGCTCGCGGCAGCCTCCGTCTTCGCGATCGTCACGGGGCTCTGAGCAGGGCGCCGGGCGCGCCCCGCATCAGACGGACCCAGCGGCCGCCTCGGGTACACTCCCGGAGTCTCCGGCCCCCATCGTCTAGAGGCCCAGGACGCCACCCTTTCAAGGTGGAGATCACCGGTTCGAATCCGGTTGGGGGTACCAGCACCTCGCATCGGTCTCGTCGGGATCGTCAGCCACCCGGCAAGGAGCACGTGGCGCCGCCCAGGCGGCGTGGGTCGGCTACGACGTCCCCTCGAGTTCGAGCGGAGCCTGTTCGAGGTGAGGCTCAGGCACCCCGGCGCGCTTCCCGGTCCGCTGCGTGTCATCGCGCTCCTGGTGGCGGCCACGCATGACCCAGGCGCAGATGGCCAGCGAGAGGCCCACGATGGTGACCTGGGCGACCAGGACCGCGGGGCCCACGACGCCCAGCAACCGTAGGACGTTCTCGGCGTTGTAGACGAGGATCATGCCGCCCACGAGGCCGCCCAGCACCCGGTGATCAAGGCGGCTCACCAGCCAGGCGGCGATGGGTGCCGCGAAGAGGCCGCCGATCAGCAGCAGCGCGGTGGCTCCCCACTCGATGGACTCGCTGCCGAGGGCCACGAGGAAGCCGACGCTGGCCCCGATGGCCACGATGAACTCGGACATGCTGACCGTGCCGATGACTTGGTTCGGGCTCATGCGGTTGGAGGCCATGAGCGTGGAGGTTGTGACCGGCCCCCAGCCGCCACCGCCGACCGAATCGATGAAGCCGCCGACCAGGCCAAGCGGACCGAGCACCTTCGTGGTCGGGTCGTGGAACCGGATGGCCGCCTGGCGACCGAACACGGTCCGCAGCAGCACGACCAGACCGAGGACGGCCAGGATGACGCTGACCCACGGAGCGGCCACATCGGCTGCGATGTAGCTGATGGCCAGGGCTCCTGCGAAGGCGCCGATGGTGCCGGGGATGGCGAGCATGAAGACGGCCCGCCAGTGGACGTTCCCGAAGCGCCAGTGTGCCGTCCCGGACATGATGCCCGTGCCGATCTTGGCCACGTGGATCGTGGCCGAGGCCACCGCCGGGGCGAACCCGATGGTCGCCAACAGCGTGGCCGAGGTGACGCCGTAACCCATGCCCAGCGAGCCGTCGACCAACTGGGCAACGAAGCCGATGAGCAGGATGAGCACGATGTACCCGAGATCCAAGCGACTACCCCATATTCCCTATATGTGTAGGCGACAATATAGACAATGAGTCGCGATGCCGTGCGGCGTCCACGCGGGGCCGCCGGTCACACCCCGGATCACGCTCCTCGCTGCGGTGGGCCTGAGCTCCCGACAACGCGGATCAGATCCAGTCGATGCGTCGGAAGTAGAAGTAGACGGCCAGGCCGATGGCCAGCACGACTCCCGTCACGACCCAGAAGCCCAGGTTTCCGGGCAGGCCGAGAGCTGCCGCCGCTTCACTCATGCCGAAGAGGCCGGCCGCGGCGCCGACCCCGGCCAGCACGGCGGTGATGGCGGTCAGCCGCTTCATGACGTCGGAGAGGCTGTTGTTGATGCTGGAGAGATAGGCGTCCAGGACACCGTTGGCAAGCTCGCGGTGGGTGTCCAGCTCGTCCGTGACGCGCACCGTGAGGTCGTAGACGTCGCGGAAGTAGAGGCGTCGCTGCTCGTCGATGAGCCCGATCTCACGGTTGGAGAGCTGGTTCAGGATCTCCCGCTCGGGGCTCACGAGGTGCCTGATCTCGAGCAGGGAGCGCCGCACCCGGAAGAGCCGCTCGACGACGTCTGAGCGCTGCCCGGACACGACCGCCACCTCGAGGTCGTCGATGTCGTCGCTGATACGATCGATGACTGGGAAGTAGCCGTCCACGATCTCGTCCATGAGGGCATACAGGAGCAGGTCCGTGCCCTCGGCGAGGAGTGGACCGACGCTCCGGCCGTCGCCGTCCAGTATGGTCGTGGGCTGCCATTCGGGTGGATGGGACGTGATCAGGAATCGCGGACCGAGGACGACGTCCACCTCGCTGCTGGTCAGCTCCCCGTCGTGGTGAAGGGCGAACAGGACGAGATGCAGGCTGCCGTCCCAGTAGACGATCTTGGCGCGCTGGTTGCGCTCGATGATGTCCTCCGCCACCAGGTGGTGCAGGCCGAACATCGCGGCCAGCTCGGTCAGTGTCTCGACCGAGGCATCTTCGACATCGACCCAGAGGCGGCCCTCCTCGTCATCGAGGGCAGCCTGGACCTCCGACAGTCCGTGAACGATGCGCACGGAACCGTGACTCCAGACGTGGGCCACCAGTCGCTCGACTACCACAGGTGACCCGGGTGAGCCGCCCGCCGGTGCGCCATCCGATGCGTCAGCGCCGCGCTCCGATGCCGAGCCGGTCGATGCTGTCACGGCCACCCGAGGTTCCACCATCTCCCGCGCATGGTGGCACGCCGACGGCCAAGAAGATGGGCGGTCCTGACACTGGCTGCAGGATCGGTCCGAGACTCGCCCCGGGCGCCGATCAGCCGACCCCTCTGCTACGATCGGCGCGTGACCGCCACCCGCTTCCGCGGCGGCCGGAT
>Ga0209254_10003122_pt1 | contig 15118 bp, 14 predicted proteins | sample FrelakmetDIP11DI_FD_187148 | JGI IMG/M metagenome (GOLD analysis project Ga0209254, IMG submission 187148) | Freshwater lake sediment microbial communities from the University of Notre Dame, USA, for methane emissions studies - DIP11 DI (SPAdes)... | ecosystem: Environmental > Aquatic >...
AACCACTTATATTTATATGGTCAGCGGTTTTCGCCGACTGGTTTAATACTGTGGCGACTTCGCTGTTAGGATTAAATGCCGTGCTGTATCGTGGGAACGTGACAAATACAATTGCAGAAGTGTATTTGTTCAGTCTGTTTTCTATATCATTCAGGCGTGTGTTGATTTCGGCCAGTTGATCACGGTTTGTTTTAGGGTTTTTGTTGGCATCCGCTATGTTTAGCCGGATTACCTCAAGCTGTTTTTTTGCCAATTCATGTAGTGCGTTTATGTCCGCATTCTTATAACTGGCCGGTGTAGCTTCAATTGCGATTAGCTTTACAGGCTCACTCGGCGAGGCGATTAAGGGCGCGGGTATTGGAGCGGAAAATACATGGGTTTGTGTTGTCGGCTCTCCCGTGAATGTTATCGACCGGCCATTGACCACAGTTGTGAATGTGTCCAAACGACGGTTTAGGCGGTAGTACCGCCCTACCCTTTCGTAATCTACGGCGTTGCCTTTTTCATCCTTCACAGATAGAAAGGCCGGGGATTTGTCGAATTCGAGAACAGTGTGGTTTCCATAAATGTACGCCCGCGTACCTTCTACTGCCCCTGTAGCCGTGTAATCCTGACTTACACGGTGCGCTACGCCATCATGAAATGGTGTATAGGCGCACGCCGAAAAAAATGTGCTGGATGCCAGCAAAAAGGAAATACGGACGTGTTTCAACGTGCGTACTCCCTTTCTTCTTTCGGTTCTCTCTTAGCTTCAATGTCTTCTTTTATTTTCACTTTTGGAATATCTCCACGCTCGATGCTGTTCACTACGTTTTGATGTATCCGTGCCGAGACTACGGCGCGTTGCTGCGGATTCAATCCGTCCGCCTCAGCCTTTTTTTCCATTGCTGCAACTGCTGCCACGGCACCGGCCAATTCTGGATACTTTTTCACTGCATCCGTCGCGGACTGATTGGCGAAGGTTTCCGCCACTCTCTTGTTTTGACTATCAGGTTTAGCTTCTTCTGCCTCTTTTTCGCGGGCGCGAAACGGCTTGTTTCCCTTTTCAATCTTGTTGGTTTCGGACTTGCTTACCCGGTTGGCAAGTTCGACTTTGTCCTGTTCCGTGGGTGAATAGCCCTTAATGTGCATACCGCGCGAAGCTGCTTCAAGCCAAACTTCCTTGCGGAAGGTTTCGGAGCCGGACACCTTAATTTCATCCCATCCGCGCGCTTCGGCAATACGAACCATCGATTCGGCTATGTTCTCGCTATTTGACTTGGTTTCCAGCCGGTTGCCTTTGTCTTCAAAGGCCACCGTATCGGCGTTTTTGTGATGATAAAATTTGTCACCGACACGCAGATATTGTTTTTCAATGTCTGGCGGAACAACGGGCTTACGGTCGCTTTGCCTGGCCGTGAACGCCTCGTCGGACTCTACCTTGTTGTCCGCACTGCTTTTTGCATTGACCGCAGGTTGTGCGGCCTTCGCTTCTTCACCAGCAAGCGGCTGTTGCTGCTTTTCTATGTTCGGTGCGACGGTATTGAGGTTGATGGCTTCGCGGACTAGCGCGTCTTTGACTTCTTGTGCTACTTTTGGCGCGGCCTTTTCAAGCGCCGCTTGGTAGGCCGGGCTCGTGTTGGCGTTCTCGGCTATTTGCACCGACGCGATTTCCTGCCATCCTGGGTTTTGAATGCGGCGGAAGTCGCGAGCATCGGCCAGCGCCATTTGCTTATCGGTTTTAGCATCGACGCCTTGCCCCGTTGCCTTGCGCTGTTCTGCGCGGGCTGCAATGGCTATCACACTGTCTTTGTCGATCTCCGCTTGTATGTCGGCCAGCGATTTGCCATCGCTACGCTTCCATTCGCTATCGACCTTGCTGATTTGAGATACCTGGCCGTCAGCCGAGCGTTCTTGAAACCGGGTTGCACCGAGTTCATTAGCCTTGGCCGTGACTGCTTCCGCCGTCTGGAATCTGTAAGTTGCGTCCGTGAGCGGGTCGCTAATCTCGAACCGATGTTGTGTTTCGGCCAGGTTCGCTTTGATGCGTTCGGCCGATTCTTTACCACCTTTATTTTGTATTTGAGCTTCCATTTATCACCTCAGACATTGATACCAGCTTGTTTGCAAAGATTGTCGGCGTAGGCATGAAGTGCCACTTCATCCAATTCGCCTGCTTTCGGTTTCTCGACCGCTGAAAAGTCCACTGCAAAACTAGCCAGGCCGAGATTGGCTAGTTTGGGTATATCGTTAGGCGTTACCGGACGTATCACAGTGAGTTTATGCTCACCTCTATTTTGTGGTACGGTCACAATGACAGGTGCATCTTCACCGTTAAGCCGGTGGTGTGCATCAAGGTCTATCAGTGGCACCGCAGCACCCAGTTCGCCTGCCTGTATAGCCTCTTCCATTAGCTTTTGTGTCGGACTTTTGGTGCCTATGGCACGCAAACTCGGCGACACTTCTTTTAATCGGTCAACAAACACCTTGTCTTTGTAATACCGCACTTTCATGGCAAGAATGGGGGGTACGTCTTCCATGACTATCAATTCCCGGCTTTGGCCGAGGCTGGTAATTTCTTGCGGCAACAACAATGCCCGTCGCTGATCGGAAACGCTTTCCGAACGCGACCGTTTAGAGAATAATTCTTTTCCTTTTGATTCTGATGTGCCTTTAACCGTTTGGTAACCAAGCCATTCGGAAATATCCCGTGCCGTTTGGGTTTCCGAGGCTTTGGGCGGAAAAATGATATTTAGGGCGTGGTTAGTTGTGAAAGTTTGTGCTGCATCCTTTCCATAAACTTCTACCAACTGCGCAGGGCTTTGGATAATGGGCATCATCCGCAGCCAGTAACCGGCGATGTAACTAATCCCTTTTGACAGAATCCCGATTTTGCCTATGGCCGTGAATTCGTCCATAAGCAACAGGCAGCTATATTTAATCGCTTTGTTTTGGTTCGGTAATTCGCGGGTATTGAGGTCAATCAACTGCTGAAAAAAAAGATTGAGCAGCGGAGCCATGCGCTCCAGGTTGTCGGGCGTAACACCCAAGTAAATCGACATACGGCGCTTGCGAACGTCGCGCAAATCAAAGTCATTCGCGCTTGTGGCGGCATCGACGAGCGGGTTCATCCACAATTCCAGGCGCGAGCGAAACGAAGTCATTACGCCGGCACGCGTGTTTTCCGAGGAAATCGAAATATAACTGTTCAGGGCGCGGATACATGCACCTGATAAGGGTTTGCCTGATGCGGTACGCTCATTGATGGTTTTGGCGAAATACTCGGAGCCGTCGCCATCGGTCAGTGTTTCTCGCAAGACCTGGCCGAGTGTTAAAGACTTGCGTGGTGTCTCCGCCAGATACAGCACAATGCCAAGGAATAACCCTCTGGGTGTCGCCGTCCAAATCACGTCCGTGCCTGACTGGTCAGGAAATAGCATGTTGGCGATTTTCTGAACGTCATCAATACGAAAGTTCGGGTCATTGCTGATATAGGCAAGCGGGTTATACCGGTGTGTCCGGTAATCGGCTGCGGCAGGGTTGAATAAGTAGCATTCCTGGCCGTATTTCTTACGGAAGCCACTCGTAATGCCCCAGTTTTCTTGTTTAATGTCCAGTACCACGACACTATCCGGCCAGTTCAAGAGGTTTGGAATGACGATACCCACGCCCTTCCCGCTTCGCGTCGGCGCAGAAATAATAGCGTGTTGTTGGCCGTCAAAGGTCAGGTATTTATTGCCTAATTTACCGACTATAAGCCCCTTCTCACCTAATAATCCCGCTTTCTTTATTTCGCGTTGCGTTGCAAAGCGCGCATCACCAAACAGGCTTTTTTTCGCGGGCGCGAAAAAAACAATAAAAGGCGCAAGCAATAACGCCAATCCAATGCCGCTTGAAATGTATAGCCATTTTAGTACTTGATTTTCTGTGCCGTAGTAATACCAATACTGGTATAAGGTCAGGGGCGTGGCTTCTTCAAACTTGTGGTCAAATACCATCAAGAAGATGCCACCGGCCATGTACGCCCAAACACCAATTACCACCAGAACAAGCGCAGTAATTAGTCCGGCTTTAGCCCAACTGTTTTCGCTTAAATTCAGGGTCATAGTAAATTTCCTGCAATTTCCGTTTGTGATAGAACAAAATTACATCCAAGGTAGTAAATAGGCGATGTTTGATATAAGCGGTATCCAAATGTGCGCCTGTACGACTGTCCTTAATCAGTGCCGTTAGTTGTTCAAACGCTTCATAAGCGCCGTTTGCGTGCATCGTTGAGATTGAACCTGGATGCCCTGTGTTGATCGACTTAATGAATTCCCATGCTTCATCACCCCGCAATTCTGCGAGCAAGATACGGTCGGGCTTCATCCGTAGGCATGAGGCCAGGGCTTGTTTGGGCGTTACCTTTGCACCGCTCTCATCCTCCCTGCCGTAGAACAAATGTACTTTATTTGAGTGCTGATTAAGGAACAGTTCATGCACGTCTTCAATCGTGATAAGCCGTTCCTCAAAGGGGATGCTGCGGGTCAGGCTTTTCGTGACCGTAGTTTTGCCCGATCCGGTTTTGCCTACAATCAGAATGTTGCGATGTTTGGAAACAGCCAAGTCAAGGAATTCCTTAATATGCCGTTCCGCCTTGAGTTTCAAAAGCTCATGCTCAAAAGGCAGTAATTCATCATCCACATCCATGAATTCCTCAAACGCACCTTCGGCATCCAGCTCGTCGAGTGTTTTGTCTATCATCGAGGGCTTTCGAATGGTAATAGATACCGTATTAGGTTCGCAGGCCGGAGGAATAATCACTTGCACACGTTCGCCTTTTGGCAGCGCGGCGGACAAAACGGGTTTGTCTGCCGTAATGGACTTGCCGTTATAACTGGCAACCAGTGTTGCCAGTTGCCGGCAGTGCTGAAAATTCAGACTTGGTACGGCGTGTTGTCTCCACCCTTCCCTCCCTTCTGTCCAGACTTCACGCGGACGGTTTACACATATTTCTGTTAATGTTTCGTCATTGAGAAATACCCGCAAAGGTTCTAAATACTCTGTGAGCATTTCCGATGACTGTTTATCGTCATCGTGGTGTTTAATGGCGGTGATGGTGCTCATTGTGTCGTCTGTAAGCTGTAAACTCCGGAGAAATCCAGGTCACGCGCAACCATGACTTGAATATGATCGCCTTGGTTCTTGATGATCGTCGGGGGAATGTTTACCGTCGATTCAAGGATTTTTTCAACAACCCTTTCGCCACCGGTAGAAGCGCCGCCGTATATGTTGGTCGTTCCGCCATTAGAAGGTACTGAGCGGTTCGCAATAATCGCAAGCGAATCTTTGATTAAACTTATCAGGATAGCCGCACCGAACCTTTCGATAAAATGGTTATCCACCCATCCCTCAAGACCGGAGCGCCCCAGGGCATCCGTACCTGGCGAGTTCAACGCGATAATCACGCCATTTGGGGTTTTAGCGCGGGTCCACAGCACGAATAGCCGCACTTGGCCTTGCTTTAAGCCGCCCTGATACTCGCCAACCAATTGTGACCCGCGATCAAGCAAAAGCACTTGCCCATTGTCTGAGTAAACATCACGGGTCAAACGACATGTAGTCAGACCTGGAATCGTACTATCCAGCGCGGTTTCAAGTGCGCAATCCAATGTTGTGCCTTTCGTAATCAGGTAATTCCTGTCAGGCAACATGGCGGCCGAAGCGCCCTTGGTAATAGTTGGCTCAAGCCTTGCGGCTAGTTCGTTATTTGCCCCCCGGCCTTGGCCTCTCCCCTCTGCAAATGCCGTTGACATGTCGCCATCTGCTTCCGTAACCGGGCGGACCGCAGCCGTGGTAGCCTCTGCCCCAGAATTGGTTTGTATTGGCACTAACAGCGTTCCGGTCATTTTACGGTCTGTCCAATCCAGCACAGGTTTACCATTCGGGGCGATCGGTTGCCCTTGCTGAAACGATACGGGTTGCGTGGGCGTAATGGCTATTGGTGTGGGCGCAGCAGGAATGACCAATGCCGGTAGATTGTTGGCGATCTGTTCAGCTTGCGCTTTTGTTTTTGGCTTGCCGCTTTTGTCCTTGTTCACAGCCACAATTAAGGCTCCCGCCGCACCGAGGATGAAGATAAAACCCAACACGGTGATTAGCTTGTTATTGCCACTGCGCCGGTTTACCGAGGGCAACCCTTCGTTATCATCTTCTGTGGCCGCTATATTTTCGCGGGCGCGAAAATCATTAGTAGCATATCTTGCTTGTTTCGCGGCATCCGCAAGCGTAGGTTGTTCGGTTTCCATATTGGGCAAATTGTCCGTATCATCACCTTTGTGCTTGTCGAAAATACTCATTGTTGCTCTTCCTTAATTACTCGTTTCACATCCGGAGCAATCGTGCCTGTTGTGTTATCTGTGCCGCCGTTTATGTCGAACGATTTGTTAATTACCGAAGCCACGTAATTGCCTTTGCGAAGAATAATACGCGGCACCAGGCGTTGAATGACAATCGTATTTCCATCAATCACATTGGTGTTAATTAAGGCTTCGTTGTCTTCTGCATCTACTGAATAGACGGCTGGCATATCACGATTATTGGTAAAGCTGAAGTAAATAAATCGGCCATCGTCGCGAGCTGCCGTGGGGCTAATTTCTTCCGAGCCAGCGACCCAATAATCAAAGTTATCACTCCGTTTTGTCGCATCGGTAAGTTTGGCTTTAACTTCGTTTAAGCTGGCTTTGGCGGCTTCTTTTTTAGCGTTAGCTACGCGTTTAGCGGCTTCTTCGTTGGGGTAGCGGAACGCCAGCGAGAAAATCAAATTCGGGTCTGCCCACGCTTTGGAATCCTTTATAGGGCGAGGTTGCACGACCAAGGCAAACTGATAGGTTCGTTTGTCTGTTACCACGGTAACATTGGTATCCGCTTTCGTGGCTTGTGGTTTGATAAAAAGATGATTTCCGCGTGGAACCACTTTCCATGCCTGGTCATCCCCTACCGCTACATCCTTAATGCTTTCGTCTTCGCCAAACTGCACATGCGTTGAGACGCCATAGAACGTGGACAACTTCACTACGTTCATGGGGTTGTAATCTACAAGCCGCACACGCGCGTCATAATCGCCTCTTTTGGGGGTGATCTCGCCCAAGGCGAGCGCTGGAAGAAGCAATGCAATCAACATTAGTTTTTTCATTCTTGTTCCCTTATCGTTGTCCCACAGGCACTACCAGCGCAGGCACGGCTGGCGTTTGTCCTGGAAACACTGTTACGCCTGTAGGCGTAGAGGCCGCTGTTGTTGGTGCAAAAGCCTGTGGTGTTGATGTTGTGTCCGTGGTGAATGCGTCAGGGTCATTGCGGTACTCGGTCACTTGGAATCCGAGCGGGTTAATTGCCCGGTCTTTTTCCTTCATTGGTGCGTTGGAATACTTGAAGGTAATCGTGGCCGCCCAATGTGATGATTCCGGCTTGTCAGAGCCACGCATAACATCCTTGACATAACGTACTAATGCTACGTTAGGGTTGATAAATGACGTACTCTTAATGCGAATCTTCACTTTTGCGTATTCGCCGTAAACAGTGAGCGGCGATAGCTTGTTTTTCGGGTTAAAAAAATCGTAATACTTTAGTTGTTCCGGTCCCGATGACAGGATTCCTACATAGCTGTAATAGTCTTCTGCCAGTTCCTTTGAGTAGCCTTCTCGATAGCGCACATACCACTGTGTGAAATACTTGTTGATCGCTTCGTCATAGTTGGTTTCGCCGTCCCTTAGGGATTCGACCACATCGACAATGCCGGTGGAGTTATCCACGCGGATAACGTAGGGTTCGACGGTTTTTAATGGTGTCAGCATCGCTACGGCCATCACTGACGCAAACGCAACAGTGCCGGAGGCGGTCGCCACACGCCATGCAATTTTTTGGGATTTTTCCATTTGTTGAACTTTGTCGGTTTCCCAGGTACGGGCTTCCTTCAAGTAGTTCTCGAAATCTTTTGGGTCTACTTTGTTTTTCATGGGGTTTCCCTGCTAATTTGTATTGCTGCGGCCGGTTGCTGGTAAGGCGGATGGAATCGGATGAATACCTGATTACCGCCTTGTTGTTGCGTTGTGCTCCATATCACATCGGCTACACCGCCGCCTTGTTCGCCAATGGAACGCAAGGCTTTCTCAAGCGTTGTTGATTGCAAATTAAACCGTACCGGCAGCTGGATTTGTTTACCTAGTGGCGGTAATACAGTTAATTGTGGTTGTACCTTTTGTAATTCCGGGAGTGCATTGACAATATCCCCTTCATAAATGAAGTCGAATACCGGGGGTGTGGCTGTCTTGTGGTTTTCTTGGTGCTTAGTGTTGAGCTGATTTACTGGTCTGTATTCGCCTTCGACCGTTGGCGGCTTTGGTGGAAAACCTGCGCAACCCGCGAGCATCAGGATTGCTAGAATTACGATAGTGTTACGCATATGAATTTCTTTATTAAGTGATTATATTTATCTATCAATATAACATATTTTGATATTTCAAAATATACAATAATGAATTTTTAAAATACTTAATACGATATTTCAAAATATACTATTTTGATTTTTTTTGACACTAAAAAAGAGCGGTTTTCGCGTTCGCGAAAATTCCGCCCTTTTTTGCCGGTTTAACCTTTGGCGACCCAGTTCTTGCCGCTGCCTGTGATTTTGCGGTACACAGCTTGCGGCGCACCTGCTGCGCGACTAATTGCGCTTGGGTTATTGGCTGCCCAACGCGCATTCATTGCCTTGGAGCGTCGTGTTGCGCGTATGTCGCTTAAGGTTTTACCTGACGCAACATTCCATGCGCCGCTGGTTGTTCCTTTAGCTTTGCCGTATGCCCAAGTGACTGCGCCCAGGGTGCCGATTGCCACACCACCGCCCAAAGCCGAGGCAATGGAGGGAAGTTGCATCATTACAAGCATACCTATTGCGCATAATACGATTGCTGGCAGGGCTTGGCTGACAGACGGGTCAGTGAGTACACCCGCCCCGCCCGCTGCCGTCAGGTAGGTTTGTAAAATAGTCATAACGAGCTTAATTGCTGCGGCAGACAGCATAGCCAGAAATACATAGTTCAGAGCTTGACCAATCCATGAATCGAAAAATCTTCTGGTCGGCTCGAAGATGGTCATTAAAACGAATAAGGGGCCAACAGCGAGGATAATTGCCAGTGCCATTTTTGAAAGCGCCAGTAGAAATGCACCGTAGGCAGTTGCAAGCAAACCGGCCGCCCATATCAAAATTGCGATAATTATCAGCCCAATATTCGGGATACCTATGGTGCCCATGCCTGCGAATGCTTTTTGCCAATAGACATCGCCTAAGTCGTAAATCTGCGACATGAGGCTATCAAGGAATTGCATGTTGGTTGTGGTGTTGGAGTACCCGGAAGCTATATAGCCCGCTAGCGCATCCGGCGAGTTCCAAAGCATATCGGCCAAATAACCGTTGTACCGCCCGAGGTTTAAGGCAATTCCGGTAATCACCGCCAACCGGACGATTCGGCTTACCCCGTCCGTAATAGGCTCTGAGATAACGCCGCGCATCATCGACCAACCCCACAACACCACATATATTGTGATTAGTGTTGTGGCGACTGGCGTAATTGCGGCAATGATGCTACTAGCAACATCACTGACATACGTCGAAAGTGAGCTGCTTAAATTATTGAAGGTGTCTTCATAGAAGTGCAAGCTAGCAGCCATTTCCTCTATCCCTTAGAAACGGGGAATGACGCCTTTGGTGGCGTCTTTGTCCATAGCGTTTTTTACCTTATCACAAGTTTCGTTTCCTGCTCTGCTAATGCAATACTTTTGCAGGAAATCGGCTTGCGTCATTTTCTGACCATCCACAACCACGTTATGCGGGTCATCAACCTTTGGCACATCATCACTGCAAGCCGTCAGCAGTACAATGGGGAGCAAGGCGAGTACGATAATTTTTTTCATTGTTTTTTCCTTTGGTGCGCTCTGAAGTGGGCGCATATGGTTAGTTATTAGAAGCGAGGAACATCGCCCCTGGTGGACTTCATGCCAATTTCCATTGCCTGCTGATTGCTTAAATCACGTTGCGCTTGCGCTAGTTGGCCGAGCATGGCTAGCTTGGTGCTTTCGTTTTGCATCATGACCTGTTCGGCCTGGATACGGGCTTGCAAATCGGCAATGTCTTTCTGATCGGGAGCGGCATTTACCTTATCCAGCAGCACTTGAATAGAGCTAAAGCGTTGACTTGCCTGATTGTAGCCGTCCTCCATCGTGGCGCGGTTCAGTGCAGCTTGCCGCGCGGTCGATTCAAACGCTTTGGCTACGTCGCTGGTTGGGTTTAGTGTGGTGTCTTCAATACCCATGACTTTTGCCGATGAACGAATCGATGCCCAACTGCCGTAGCCGCTACTCAGAATGTCCTGATAATTGGCTGGCAAATATTGCCGGGCGGCGGGGTTGTTGACCAGATCGGCCATACCGCGTGAACCGTTCATGCTGTCATAGGTGGATTTTAACTGGTTGAACTGATTTGTCATTCGTTGCAGTTGTGTTCCCCATGAAGCGGCTTGCGCCGACCACCCTGCGATGGTCGTAGGTGTAATGTCTGTAACAATGTCAACAGCAAGGGCGTTGTTGCCCCCGCATAGCGAAATTGCAATAGCTACGGTGCCGATTGATTTATTTAATAGTGTCATATTAATGCTCCTTTACGAATACGGTGGAATTCTGGCAACCAAACAGCTGGGTCTTCGCCCAATTCAGCGACGAGTTTTTCGGCTAGTAATGACGTAGCCGTATTGCCCGAAAGTACGGCCAATTCATCATCGAACCCACGAAGGTTCAATTCTGCGACAACAGAGTTTTGCCCCTGTTTAATCAGGAACCGGCGCGATTTCTCGCCCAATCCTTTAACTATTTCATACTCACGGTGCGTAAGCTTAAAGCCGTTTACATAGTCGTCGTAATCGGCTTCTGGATTGGGTAGGAAAATCTTTGTCGCCGTTTGTGAGATGATGGCATAAGCAATCGGTGACTTTAGCACTTGCTGGGGTGATTGCGTGAACATGACCAAAAAACCGTCCTGCTTACGAATCGTGACCAGCTTATTTTGCGCCAGGTCTTCAAACGCCGGGTCATTCAGCAATTTCCAAAATTCATCCATGAAAATCGGAATGCGCCGCCCGTCAATCAGGCTTTCAATTCGATGGAACAGGTACATGATGGTAGGTGTGCGGGTTTCATCGTTATCCAGAAACTCGGTTACGTCAAAACCCACCATCGTGCAGTTATCGAGGCGCAATGTGTCGTCTGCGTTGTCAAACAACCAGCCTAATGCGCCACCTCGACACCACCGGGATAATCTAATATGTAGACCGTTCTCGTCGGTGGGGTCAAGGAATTCCAAAACCGACCCTAACCGCCGCTTGTGCTTGGCAGCCCCCATCACGCCTTTAATCGCTTCGCTTATTTCGCGTTCTTGCCGTGGCGTAATCGGCAGCCCTTCATGCTTTACAAGCTGCTTGACCAGACTTTCGAGAAAGGTCAGATGGTTGGGCGTTGGCTCCAATTGAAAAGGATTAAAGCCAGAGGATGTGCCGTTTTTGAGCGGGTAATACCGGCCACCCATTGCACGCACTGCAACCGCAGCACCCAAGTCTTTGTCAAATAAAACACATGACAACTCTTTGCCATTTTTCGGTTGATGAAACTTTTGTGCTTGTGCCAGCAACACTGTTTCAAGTACCGTCTTACCCGTCCCTGATTTGCCTATCACAACTGTATTGGCAAGGTCTTTATGATTCGGGTCTAGCTTGGCAGTATTTTTCGCGTCCGTGCCTTCTTCACCTTTGTGAAAATTGAAGTAATACGGAGCGCCGGACGTAGTTTTAAACATCATCACCGCATCACCCCATTGGTTGCCGCGAATGCGGCCAATCGGGTAATTGTGGTAACTGCTAAACCCGGCAAAATTTCGGCTGGTAATATCTCCTACATTGGCCCGGTACTCGAAATTGCCCGGCAATTGTGACCAGAACGCACCAGCCAGGCCGATGCTTTCCCGCGACCACTTCATGCCGCCATCCGATAGCGCAGCGCCCGCTTCGTTGATATGGTCGTTTAGAGATTTTTTATCATCAGCGCGGATAATCAGGCACAGGCTATGTGCGCCCATCACAAAACTATTCGAGGTTAAATCGTCTAACGCATCATCAATGTCCGCAATCTGACTGATGGCCACATCACCCGCATTGACCATGCGTGCTTGTTGCCGCTTCATTCTGCCAATGGCAACCGGCTTAGACAAAAAGGTAAACGATTGCGCGAGTACGAACTCAAAAGGCATACCGAGCAAGTCATTCAAAATACCTGGGCAGGTAATAGACGGATATTCCTGTATCGTTACGATGCCAGCATACTGCGCCCGCGTCGGTGCCAGGAGTGACATTAAGCCGCCCTTGCCAAAGAGTGGACGCGAAGTTACGAGAATCTTGTTGATTTCAGCGCGTGGTAGCGGAAAACGTCGCCATTCACCATCAACCAGGAAGGCGAGGAATTCCAGCACTTCCGAGAACATGACCCCTTTATGTTCATAGCAACCGAGTAATTCCGGTTCATAACGATCCAGTGCCGCCAGCGCGGCACCGGTTACATCGTGCAGGGCTTCAAGCTCATCGAGTTGGCGTTGTTGCAATGCCTTCGGGTCTTTTTTCCCGAACATATCAAACAGCTTGGCAACCTTTAAAGGCTGTGGGCGATAAACGATAGTCAAATACAATTCATTGACCAACATTTTTTCGTTCGCCATTTGTTGGCGGTACTTTTCGTTGAAGTCACGGCAGAAGCCCGGCTGGAATTCCCCGCCCGGATATTCGCCATATTCCCGTCTAACCACATGCGACCACAACGCCACATTAGGCGAAGCGATATTTCGCATGAAGCCGTTTAACTGATCGTGCCAAGAATTAATATCCTGTATATCAGCGCTTTCATGCGCTGCGCCTTGCATCTTGATAGTTTGAATGTAATCCCCATTCGCCAGCTTCACCGCATTTTTAGTCACATGACTGGAATACGGGATGAAGGCAGCAGTAGTGACTTCTTTCTTTAATGCATCGGCGTAATTAATTGCGGCGCCCATAATTATCTCTTTTGTTTATTTTCGCGTCCGCGAAACTTTTATTCTGTCCACTTCTTGGTAGGTAGCGGCGAAAAACTGGCTGCTCCCCAAAATCCCGAATTCCTGCACCGTCCGTTGGTGTTCAGCCACAATAAAATAGAGCTGAACACTCCCGGATTGTTAGCGCTAATTAGGTACAGCACGCCGTGTATTGGCACAGCCAAGAGAAGATAAAACGGATCACCAACGGCCAGAAAGATTATCGTTGTCGCCATAAACTCTATGACAAATGCCATATAAGGGATGCCCCACATCGTTGCGGGGCGCGTCAAGCCGACAAACAGAGGGTCTGTGTAAACGTCTTGCGCACCATTTTCCACAATCAGGATGCGCCGGCAATGATGTAATCAACGATGGCAACCGAGCCGAAAATAAGCACGATACCAACGATGATTTTGATTGCCCAATCCCAGGATAACTTACCTGCCAGCGCGGCAATACCACAGGCAATTACTGTAATGATGGCTATGGTACGGGTTAGTCCACCCGTGAAAATCCCCAGAATTTGCGTGGCTGTCGAGTCCCAAGGAGCAGCCATTGCAATTTCCGGTATGAGTGCGAAAGCGCCGACGCCAAGCATCAGCAGGGCCTGTTTATTGATGTTTTTATTTTTGTAACGATTCAGTAATTTCAAGGTTCATCCTTTTTTAAGGGTTTAAGTAACAGGTTGATAGGTGGTATAGCGCCGTTACACTTTTCGCATATATGGCGAGCCAGCCTGTCTAAGCTTGCCCATTCGCGGGGGGTTTTTCTTGTGGTTACTAAATACCAGTCCCCTTCTTTCCAGGTTAAGTTGGCTACTATCTGGTATCTGCTCTCTTCAACTTGAATGATGTTCAGCTTTTTCACAGCCTTGTTCCGGATGAAATCTACCAGTTCGGCTTCTATAATGGTGTTCATGCTTTTATATCCTTGTAATTCACACCATGCTTGTTTGTTAACAAGCGATCCAATAATAACACAAGTTATTTATTTTGATAGTGCGAATTGTTATATTTTGACGATGCGATTATTATTATTTTGCATTCTCAATATCTGGAACACTGTTGTTGTTTTCCTATGAAGCTTTAGCCTCTCTTAAATCCTGAACATCTCCAGAAATAACTGCTTTTCCCTTGAATGCGATGCAGCGCCTTCCCGCATTCGAGGTAAGGGTGTTTCGGCATAGCCGAAACGTGAAGCGTGGATAACTCCTGCTTCAATTGGTCATGCACACACGAAATGACGGTCTTGTGTCCTGCTTCGCCTTGGGCGATTTGGCCAAGGTCTTCTTCCACGTCGCGCGTGAATTCCAAATTCATCAACTTGAACTTACCGGTCGGCGAATCAACCACTAATTTGCCAGTTTCCGTGGGCACAAGATAGTTTTTTGTTTTTGCCTGATGATTCAATAATCATGATATTCCTTAATACACCATCACGTTATCGGCTTTGTTTGTATAGACGTTTGAGATTGCTTGTGGCGAGACTTCGCTTTCCCTTTCTACGGTGAGCTTTACGGCCTCCTCATTAGGTTGCGCTTGTAGCTTTACAGCTGGCTTGGCTGTGTTCGTTTCTGTTAAAGGTATTGTTACTATGGCCGGCACGACCTGGTTTGTTGCGGCCAAAGCTGCATTGTTCAGGACTTTTTGCACGTAGCCGTTTTTAAACCCTTTGGTGAATGAGCCGGTGTTATAGGCCGACAGTGCCGCATAAAGCGTGGGCTGTTCACCCTCCACCTTGCGACTGGCGGCCTGGTAATTCGAGTGCAAAATTTTGGCGGCTGCCGCCAGGTTCTTGCATGGTTCAAAAGCGTCTTCGACACTCAAGCCGGTTTTTATGAGGTTTGCTGAATTAACCTGACCTAAGCCCATGTCAATGTTGTAACCTTTGGCGATGAGCGATGTCGCCGTTATTATTGCTTCTTCTTTGCTTTTGGGTTGGTGGGCGAGTTGTGCTCTGTTATTTATTCCAATTGCTAAGGGTTGGAACTGCGAT
>Ga0209254_10003123_pt1 | contig 15111 bp, 12 predicted proteins | sample FrelakmetDIP11DI_FD_187148 | JGI IMG/M metagenome (GOLD analysis project Ga0209254, IMG submission 187148) | Freshwater lake sediment microbial communities from the University of Notre Dame, USA, for methane emissions studies - DIP11 DI (SPAdes)... | ecosystem: Environmental > Aquatic >...
TCTCGGCACTTGGGTCCAGACGTCTGGCTCGGGCGGCAGCTTTGGGGCCTGCTGCGACGCCTCCAATGACAACGATCCTCTTGCCCATGTTGATCTCTCCGGAATATGCAGCTGATTCTCCGTCAACCACAGAAATGGTGTAAGGCAGCTTTTACATTATAGCGCAGGTCAGTCCTGGGGTCAACTGCTGTTCAGAGAACTTGCATTACCGGGAACCTGTGCTATCATAAGCCCGCCAGAGACTCAGAAAAGGACAACTGGTACTCGGAGGGAAAATGCCTCAAAGCGCATTATCGAAAAAGCTGCAAGTGAAGGCCGGGTGCCGGATCGCCGTGATCGGCGCACCGCCCGGCTACCTCGACCTGCTTGCTCCGCTCCCGGAAGGCGTCCAGGTAGCCGACGTCCTCACCGGGCAGTACGATATCGTCCATGCCTTCTTTGAAGAGCTGGACGATCTGCTGGTGGCAGTGGACAGCCTGAAAGCGGCCCTGGTCGACGGCGGCATCCTGTGGATCTCTTATCCAAAGCTGACGGCCAAGCGGGGCAGCGATTTGAACCGCGACCTGATCTGGAAGGCGTTGGGCGAGCAAGGCCTGAAGGCGGTGTCGCAGATCGCGGTCGACGACGTCTGGTCGGCCATGCGCTTCAAGAAGATGGAATAGCCCAACGTGGTCAGGAGGAGGTAGACGTGGACCGTATTGCAGCTTTTGCCGGACAGGATCTTGAATGGCTCCAGCCCAAGACGCTGGAGCGATACTACGAGCTCCAGGCCGGCCCGGCCCAGCTCGCCACACTCACCTTCCATTCGGCGTGGGGAACCCTGGCCACGGCCGAGACCGCCGGCGGCGCCTGGACCTTCAAGCGCGTCGGATTCTTGAATCCGCGGGTGACCGTCCGCGTGGCCGGCTCGCCCGACAACCTGGCGGTCTATCAGCCCAAGTTCTGGGGCGACGGCACCCTCACCTTCGCCGGCGGGCTGGCCTTTCGTTGGCAGCCCACCAACTTTTGGGCGACAGAGTGGGCCTTTACCGGGGCGGGTGACACACCAATGGTCCGGTTCAAGTCAGGAGCAGAAAAGCACAAGCTGTCGGATATCTTTAAGACTCAAACCGTCGTGGAGCTGGAACCTGAGGAATCGATCCAAGCGTTTGCCTCGCTGCTCGTCGCTTTGGGCATGTACCTGATCATCCTCCACCAGCAGGATGCAGCCGGGGCCGTAGCAGCGACGAGCGCCGTGTGACCTGGATCCGTTAGGAGTGTAACCCTTCCAGCCACGCCGCCCAGGCGGCGATCCCTTCCCCTGTCTTGCACGACACCTCGAACAGGGGCGCACCGGTGTTGAGCGCACGGACTGCCGTGCGGAACGCGCCGGCGTCAAAGTCGATGTAGGGCGCCAGGTCCACCTTGTTCAGCACCAGCCCGTCGGCCACGGCAAAGATGCCGGGATATTTGACCGGCTTGTCGTGACCCTCCGGCACGCTGGCCACCACCACCTTCACCTGCTCCCCCAGGGCAAAGCCGGTGGGGCACACCAGGTTACCAACATTCTCGATCAGCAGCAGGTCGATCCGGTCCAGCGGCAGCTGCTCCAACGCCCATCGCACCTGGGGTGCATCGAGGTGACAGCCGCCGCCGGTGTTGATCTGCACCACCGGTGTGCCCGTCTCGGCCACCTTGTCGGCGTCCACCCGACCGGCCAGGTCGCCTTCGACGACGCCCACCCGCCGCCGGCCCTGCAACGCCTCGATGGTGCGCAGGATCAGACTGGTCTTGCCCGCGCCCGGCGAGGCCATCACGTTGACCGCCACCACGCCGTGCGCCCGCAGCAGCTCCCGGTTGTCGAGCGCTATCTGGTCGTTGGCGCCCAGGATCTGTTCCAGCACCGGTAGTTCCATGTTGTCCTCACTCGACCTCGATGCTCGCCACGTGGAACTCTTTGCCGGCGATTACTTCCCCGCCCAGCGCCTCGCACTGCGGGCAGGTCCATATCCGGCTGTCGGGCGGCGCATACTCGGCGCCGCACTGGTAGCAGCGGACCTGCGCCGCGATCCGCTCGATGGTCAGCCGGGCGCCATCGGCCGGCGTGTCCTTGGTCAGATAGTCAAAGTAGAACTGGATCGAATCGTCCACAAAGCCGGTCAGGTCGCCGATGGTCAGGTTGATGGCCAGGATGCGCCCCGCGCCGGCCCGTTTGGCGTGGCGTAGGGCGATCTCCAGGATGCTTTGGGCTACCGCTAGCTCGTGCATGGCCCCATTATAGCATAGACCTGGCAGGTTTCAGAAAACCTGCCAGGTCTATGGCAAGCTATCCAACTAACTGAGCCTAGGGTGCTGCATCGCGGCGCCGGGAGCGTTGCGCCTCCAGGTTGCGGTCCAGCTCGCGCTTGATCAGGATCAGGGCCATGACCGTCAGCAGGATAACCACCAATGCAACCACCATGCCCACATAGCGTGTGCTCAACCCTTTCACCGCCTCCTCTGCCGAGGTTCGCGCCTCGTCGCTGAGCTTGATCGACTCTTCCGTCTTGGCCTGGATCTCGGCCACGTCTACCGTGTGCTGCAGCGCTTTTGCCTCGATAAGGGGCGTGTTGGCCTGCTGCAGCGTCTCCTCCTGCTGGGTCATGATCAGCCCCTTGTCGCTGCCCTGGGCGATGGCTGCCTCCGCCTGCGCGTAGGCATTGTCCGCAGCTTTCAGGGTCTGGTAGATGGCATCCACATCCCCGGCGGTGGTGCTGCCTGGTTGGTGGCAACTGCCACAGTGGCGGGCCTGCGTTCCGAGGAAGAGGTCGAGGGTAGGCCGCGCCACGTCGTGCTGGCCGTGGCAGGTGGCGCACGCCGGGGCATCCTGCCCGGTCATCCCAGTCTTGTGGGCACCTTGCAGGTAATACTCCTCCGTCGCCGAGTGACACTGGCCGCAGACGTTGGCCACCTGCGAATAGCCCGGCGGTGCAGCCCCATGCTTGCCGTGGCACGTCGAGCAGGTCGGCGCGAGCTGATCCTGATTCTGTAGCACGGCCACGCCGTGGACGCTCTGCTGATACAGGTCGTACTGATCGGTGGGGATGCCATAGGACGCCATCAGCGCTGCGTCGGCGTGGCAGCGGGCGCACATGGCCGGCTCGTTGGTGGGATAGACCAGTGCGCCAGGATCCTTGACCTTCATGACCTTGTGCCCGTCGTGGCAGTCAAAGCAGGTGGCCACGTTCTGGTCACCCTCCAGCAGCGCCTGCCCATGCTGGCTCTGCCAGTACTGATCGAACTGGTCGGTGGGCAGGTCATACTGGCGCATCAGGTCCACCCGGCTGTGGCACGAGCCGCACAGGCCGGGGATCTGGCTTTTGGCTGGCACTCCCAGGAATCCGGCCTCCGGCGACATGGCGGCCCCCATCTCGGCCTGGTTGGGATCGCCGCCGTGGCAGCTCACACAGCCCACACCCTGTCCGGCGTGCGCGCTCTCTTTCCAATCCGCCGTGATCTGGGCGCTCTTGCCGCCCAGGCCTTCGTGGCAGGTGACGCAGCTATTATCCGCAAACAGCTCCGGCTCCTGGATCGGGGTGGGCACCACGTCGACCGATGGCGTTGGCGCGGGCGCCGCGCCGGCCTGGTGGCATCCCAGGCAGCTATCGCTGGTCCGGCCTGCATGGTCTGCCGGGAACGGCCTCACCCCGCCTGTATCATGGCAGGCCAGGCAGTCCTCGCGGCCCTCCGTGGGGTGGGGCACAGTAGGAATCGGCGCCAACGTGTTTGCCCCCACATCATGGCACACCACACAGGAGTTACTGGCTCGGCCCTTGTGATCGGCCGGGAACGGCTTTACCTTGCCCGTGTCGTGGCAGGCCAGGCAATCCTGTCCACCCGCGATGGGATGGGGTATGATCGGGATGGTCCCGAGCGCACCGGCCTCGTGGCACACGACACAGGTTGACAGAGTCCGGCCCTCGTGATCGGTTGGGAAGGGCTTCATCTTGCCGGTGTCGTGGCACGTCAGACAATCCGCGCGATCCTTTGTGGGATGTGGTATCGTCGGGATGGCCCCGGCCGCGACGTCGTGACACACGGCACAGGTCACGTTGGCCCGCCCGGTGTGGTCGGCCGGGAACGGCTTGACCTTGCCGGCGGCGTGGCAGGCCAGGCAATCAGCCCGGCCGGCCAGTGGGTGCGGCACAGTGGGAGCCTTGGCCGTGCCGGCATCGTGGCATACCGCGCACGTTGGGTTGGTCCGCCCGCTGTGGTCGGCCGGGAACGGCTTTATCTTGCCCGCGGCGTGGCAGGCCAGGCAGTCCTCCCTCCCCTTTGTAGGGTGAGGCACAGCCGGGATCGTCTGGGCAGCCCCAGGATCGTGGCACACCGCGCACGTAGGGTTGGTCCGCCCGCTGTGATCGGCCGGGAACGGCTTCATCTTGCCCGCGGCGTGGCAGGCCAGGCAGTCCTCCCTCCCCTTTATGGGGTGAGGCACAGTCGATATGGTCCCGGCTCCTGCATCGTGACACACCGCGCACGTTGGGTTGGTCCGCCCGCTGTGGTCGGCCGGGAACGGCTTCATCTTGCCTGCGGCGTGGCAGGCCAGGCAGTCCCCCCGGCCGGCCAGCGGGTGCGGCACGGCTGGCGCCTTGGCGGCTCCCGGATCGTGACACACGGTGCAGGTATTGTTCGTCCGGCCCTGGTGGTTGGGTGGGTTGTGGCAGGAGGTGCAGTTCTCCCGGCCGGTGATCGGATGAGGCACTGACGGGATCGACCCAGGCGCTCCGGGATCGTGGCACACGGCGCAGGTGTCGTTCGTCCGGCCCTCGTGGCCGGGCGGGTTGTGGCACGAGGTACAGTTCTCCCGGCCGGCGATCGGGTGCGGCACCGACGGGATCGACCCGGGCGCTCCGGCATCGTGGCACACAGCGCAGGTGTTGTTCGTCCGGCCCTGGTGGCCGGGCGGGTTGTGGCACGAGGTACAGTTCTCCCGGCCGGCGATGGGGTGCGGCACCGACGGGATCGACCCGGGCGCTCCGGGATCGTGGCACACGGCGCAGGTGTCGTTCGTCCGGCCCTGGTGGCCGGGCGGGTGGTGGCAGGAGGTACAGTTCTCCCGGCCGGCGATCGGGTGGGGCACCGATGGGATCGACCCGGGCGCTCCGGCATCGTGGCACACGGCGCAGGTGTCGTTCGTCCGGCCCTCGTGGCCCGGCGGGTTGTGACACGAGGTGCAGTTCTCTCGACCGGCAATCGGGTGCGGCACCGACGGGATCGATCCAGGCGCCCCGGCTTCGTGGCACAGCGTGCAGGTGTCGTTCGTCCGGCCCTCGTGGCCCGGCGGGTTGTGGCAAGAGGTGCAGTTTTCCCGACCGGCAATCGGGTGCGGCACCGATGGGCCTGACCCCGCTCCGGGTTGGTGGCATATCGGGCAGCTTTGGTTGGTCTGGCCTCCGTGATCCCCCGGCACCGGTCTGGTCCCGCCCGGTCCGTGGCAACCCAGGCAGTTTTCCCGTCCCGCAGTGGAGTGGGGTATCGTCGGAATCCCTCCGGTATCGACTCTATGGCATGTGGGGCAGCTTGGGCTCGGGCGGCCTTCGTGATCGTCCGGAAGCTCTTCTCCCGAGCCGTGGCAGGACAGACAGTCGACACGGCCCACGATCGTGTGGGGCACATTCGGAGGGTCATCGTCGTACACCAGGGGAACGGCAAAGGCCGCGGCTGCGACGAGCAGCAGTGTGGCAAGCAGAGCAAGCAGCAAGAAGATTCGCATAAAACGCATGGCCCGCTCCTCCTTAACTCACCAAGCCCCAGATCGACAGGGCAACCAGGATGACCAAGATCAGCACCATGACGGCCATCGCCACCCTGCGCCGGCCCGGACGTCGCTCCGGCTTGCGGTCCAAGAAGGGTAAAAGAATCAACAGCACAATGCCGACGGCCGGGATAAATATGCCGGCCAGCTCGGCCAACACGCCGGGACCGATCAGCATCGACGGCACCTTGATGAACTGGTAGATCCACAGGAAATAGTACTCTGGCTTGATGTGCTGTGGCGTGTTGAACGGATCGGCCTTTTCCTCCAGCCCGGCGGGCAGGACGGTGGCCAGGACGATCATCAGCGCCAGGACCAGGTAGCTGACGATCACTTCCAGAATGATATAGTTGGGGAAGAAGGGAATCGTGTCTTCTTCTGGATATTCCGCGTGCTTGTAGCGGTGAGGGCGCTCGCCTTCAGCTTGAGACATCTCCTCTCTGCCTCCTTCCTTCCTGCCGCGGGCCTACAACGGTCCCGAGATGCCCTGGCGGCGGATGATCACAAAGTGAGCCCCCAGGAAGACAAATATGAGAGCCGGCAGAACCAGCAGGTGAGCCCCATAAAAGCGGGTCAGGGTCAGGCCGGTGACGTCAGGCCCACCGCGCAGCAGCCCCAGGAGCGCATCCCCAACCAGGGGGATTGCGCCCAGGATCTCGCTGCCGACCGTGGAGCCCCACAACGCCTTCTGGTCCCAGGGCAGCAGGTAGCCGGTAAAGCCAAAGCCCAGGGTCAACAACAGAAGGAACATCCCGGCCACCCAATTCATCTCGCGCGGCTTTTTGTACGACCCGGTGATAAACACCCGGAGCATGTGGGCGATGCACATGGCGATCATCAACTTGGCCGACCAGGCATGGACGCTGCGGATCAGCCAGCCGAACCGGACGTTGTTCATGATAAACAGGATGCTGTCATAAGCACCGTCAGGGGTTGGCCTGTAGTAGAGGGAGAGCAGAATGCCGGTGACGCCCTGGATAACAAACAGGGCAAAGGTGATCCCTCCCAGGCAAAAGTACCACTTGATGGCGTGCTTGGGCACCGGCTTTTTCAGAAATGCCTCCAGCGGGATACGGACGTCGAACCGCTCGTCGAGCCAATCCCCCAGGCGGGTCCACCACTTGGCGCGAGGCTGCGTCTGCATCAGGCCTGTCCTCCTTCCACATAGATCTGATCCCCCTCCACCTTGACCTGGTAGACCGGGAGCGGGGCCGGCGCCGGGCCGGAGATGACGTCGCCGTTCGTGGTGAAAAAGGCGGCGTGGCAGGGACAGGCGATCACCTTCTTCTCCTCCGACCAGAACACGATACACCCCAGGTGGGTGCAGGTGGCAGACACAGCGTGGTACCCGTCCTCGGTGTGGACGACAAGGACCGGCTTGTTGTTCACGGAATAGACCGCCCCCTTGCCCACAGGCAGGTCGGCCGTGGTGGCGACGGCCACCCGGCCGCCGCCTGTCCCGGCGGCCTGCTTGGGGGGCCACAGATAGGCGACGACCGGTATGGCTACTCCGGCAGCGGTTGCCGCCGCCGAGAAACTGACCAGGACATATTTCAGAAAGCCTCGGCGGTCGAGGGACTGACCAGACCCCTCGTCCTGTGCTCGATTGACAGACTCACCCATCGTTCCCCTCCGTCAGTGATCGGGCAAGCCCACTACCCAGACCTGGGCCTTGCAAGGGTCTCCGGCAGTCGATTATACCCGATCTGGCGCAAAAATGCAAGGCTGTAACTTTTCTGCAAAAAGAAGACGGGGAGTGGGCCGGCTTGCGCCCACTCCCCGCCCGTCGTTCTGAATCGATCTTTTACCTTACCAGAACGGGACCGGTCTCACCCTATGGCCGGGCGTACTTGGTCACGTCCCCACCCAGGTCTTCGATGCTGTCATAGATGACTTGGATGGCATACTTGCCGTTGTGCGCCCCGGCGCCGGGGTTCTTGCGGAAGAAGTTAAAGTTGTAGGCGGCTTTGAGCAGGCGAGGTGTCCAGGTGGTGTAGGCCACAGCAGCTCCATCCTTCTCGTCTGCCACGTCGTCGCCGTCGGCGTCCACGAACCAGTACGGATAGGCATCAGTGTTGTAGGTGATGCCAGTGCCAACTGTGTTCTTGGCATATGCCTGGATCTCGGCATACAGGGCGTCGCGCAGCAGGCGGTACTCCTGGCGGATGCCTTCCGTGACATCGCCGTTGCCGTTATAGTCGGCAGCGGAGCTCGGCATGCGGATGTCGTCTACGGCAACATCCCCATGACACGCCTTACACGCATCTTCCTGGGGTGCTCCAGTATGGACATCGTGGCAGCCCACACAACCCGACTTGCCGTTCACCGGCACGTGCGCGTTGGTCCCGAGATAGGTCTTGCCGTCATACTCGTAGAAGCCTTGGGCATCGGTGCCGAACCACACTGCGGCAATGCCGAGATAGTGAGCGTTTATGAAGCGCAGGCCTTCAGCGACGGTGTCCGGGTCCTTGTCGGCCACGGCCTTGTCCACCTGCACCTTGGAGGCGCGGCCCTGGTGGCACTCTATACACAGGTTGCTGTCGGTGGTGTCATAGGCGACCGTCTTGCCGCTGGGCATCTTGACCTCAGTCACCTCGTAGCGGGCCGGCCAGGCGGTTTCGTCGTGGCAGGTCGAGCACTGCAGGCTGCTGGATTGCGGCATGGCGACGTTGGCCGCGTTCTCGATGAACTGCGGCACACCCTCGGCCTGGTGACACTTGACGCAGCCGCCCTCGACAGCCGGGTCTTCGTCCCAGTGGCGGAACGCCTCAGACGACGCCCTAAAGTGCCCGGCGTCCTCACGGACCATGTTGGCCATGTCGATCGGCGTCGCCAGTTTGGTGCTCAGGTCCTCAATCGAGTCGTACAGCAGCTCGATGGTGTACTTGCCGTTGTGAACGTAGGAGCCGGGATCCTTGACGGAGAACTGGTAGTTGTACGCGGCCTTGAGCAGGCGGCCGGTCCAGCCTTTGAAGCCGGGCTCGCCCTCATCCACCGCACCGTTGGCATTCTTGTCGTAGAAGAAATAGGGGTAGGCTGCCGCGTCGTAGGCGATGGCGCCCGTCGACACTTCGGTGGCGTACATCTGGATCGCCTTGAGGAGACCTTCCTGGAGGCCCTGGACCTCGTAGTACATGCCTTCCTCGATGTTGCCGTCGCCGTCATAGTCCTCCAGCGAGCCGGCCTCGCGGATGTTCCGGGCATCTTCCGCTGTCTCGAGCTCGTGGCAGTAGCAGCCTTCCACCTTGACCTCGAGGGTGTGCTGGTCGTGACAACCGACGCAGGTGTCAACCCCTGCGGTGTGCTCGAACTTGACGTCGTAGAGCTTGTCGGGGTACTCGTAGCCGCCCTTGACCACGGTTCCATACATGGTCGCAGCCGCGGCCTTGTAGTGGATGTTGGTAAAGCCCAGGGCATTGACGACGGTGTCGTCATCGGCCGGGGCCTGCTTGGCAATAGCGGCGTCCACGGTCGAGCCCGCCGCCCGGCCCTGGTGGCACACCAGACACCGGTTCTCGGGGCCTTCGACGGTCACGGTGATGCCCGACGGGAACGGGATGATGTCAAACGCAGCCGCTGCGTCGTTGTGGCAGGCGTTGCAGGTGATCACCTCGCCGACCGGCGCGGCCATGTCGACGACGGCTACTGCGCTGCCGTCAGCTCCGACGTAATCCTGAAAGCCCGTAGTGCTGTGGCAGGTCGCGCAGCCGGTTGGAACCTCTTTCGGATCATCCTCGTTCCAATGGATGAAAGCCTCGGCCTCTGCGTCGGCGTGGGGCGAAGCAGTCCATTCGTCCTGGTAAGGACAGGCCGCGGCTTCCGGCTCAGGGCAGGTTGGGCACGCTTCCGGGGCCGGGCAGGCCTCCGCGGTTGGGCACGCCGCCGCCTCCGGGCAGGTCGGGCACGTTTCGCACGTCGCCGCCGGCGGGCATGCTTCCGCCGTCGGGCATGGCGTGGTCTCGCCGCCGCAGGCCGCAATGACCAGAACCAGCAGCGCCAACGCTGCTATGACTGGCAACAATCTCTTACACTGCATTGTGGTCCTCCTCCTTCAAATTCATAGTTACACCGGTGTAGAATGGATCCTTTTACTCGGTAAGCCAATTCGGACAAGATCAGTTCTGTGCTGTGCTCGCACCTCCTTTCGGACCGAGATGGCTGCAAATGCTGCAAGCAAAAACACGCGACGTTGACCTACAACCCCGCTCTTGCAGTATACACTGTTCGGCGCCTCGATGCAACTGACATTTGTCCCCACTTGCCAGGGACATTCCGGCAATTGCCACCCAGCCACCCCCGTGCTATAATCATCAGGTTCTCCCTTGTTGGAGTAAGGACTAGCAATGCCTACCCAAGTGCTGGAAGTCGACTGGGTAATCCTATACTTTGTCTACGGCCTGGTCTTTTTCGTCATGGGCCTGGTCACCGGGCTCCAGTCGCGGCGCCGCAGTCGGCTAGAGCTGGCCCGCGCCCTCCCCTGGCTGGCGGGCTTTGGCCTGACCCACGGCCTGGTCGAATGGGGCTATATCTTTATCCCGCTCCAGGCCCAGCACTTCTACGGCGAATCGTCGCTGTCGGGCTTTAGCCTCATCAACTATATCTTTGTCCCGCTCCAGACCCAGTACAGCCTGCCGCCGCTCGTCGTCCTGATGGTTGCCGCTCACCTCCTGCTTCTGGCCGTGTCCTTCTTCTGCCTCTTCCAGTTCGGCGTCGAGCTGCTCCTGCCCCTTTTTCCTCGCCAACGCTGGCTGCGGGCCGTGCCGGGCGCCATCCTGTGCCTGTGGGCCATCGCCCTCGTGATCCGGGCAGTGACACGGTCCGAGCCGTTGAACGTCCTGGTGGCCGTCGGCGATGCCTGGAGCCGCTACTTGCTCTGTTTCCCCGGCGCCATCCTGGCCCACCTGGGCCTGCTCCGCCAGGCGCGCCAGGTGCGGGCCATGGGCCTGCCGCAGATCGCCGTCTATCTTACCGGGGCAGCAGTAGCCTTTTCGGTCTATGCCCTGGTCGGCGGACTGCTCGTGCCCGCAGCGCCCTTTTTCCCGGCAAGCTGGCTCAACTACCCTCTCCTGATGGACACGATCGGCATTCCGGCCCCAGTCTTTCGCTCAGTGTGTGGGCTGGCCATGGCCTTCTTTATCGTCCGCAGCCTGGACATCTTTGAGATCGAAACCGACCGCCTGATCGCTGACATGGAACAGGAGCGGATTCTGGTCGCCGACCGGGAGCGGATCGGCCGCGATCTGCACGACGGAGTCATCCAGAACATCTACTCCGCCGGCCTGGTCCTCGAAGACGCCGATCACCTGATCGCTCAAGACCCCGGCCTGGCCCGGCAGCAGCTTCACAGCGTGATGGGCACCCTCAACCAGACGATCGAGGAGATCCGCGGTTATATCTTGGACCTCCAGCCCTCTCAGTTGTGCGAGCTGCAGGCTGGATTGCGGAGCCTGGTCCGCGACCTGCGGCTCGACACCATGCTAGAGGTTGATTACCAGATCACAGAACAGTGTCCGCGCCAGTTGACGCCGCAGCAGATAGCCAACCTGACCCAGATCGCCCGCGAAGCGCTGCGCAACGTGGTCCAGCACGCCAACGCCCGGCGCGTGGTAGTCAGCCTGCAGTGCGACGACCAGCAGGTGTGTCTGGCAGTGACCGACGACGGCAAAGGGCTGGACCCAGCTTTGCCGACCGGCGCCGGCCGGAGGGGGTGGGGCATCGCCAACATGCGGGCGCGGGCCGATCAGATGGGCGGGCAATTCACCCTCGACAGCGCGCCGGGCCAGGGCGTGCGCCTGACCGTGACCGCGCCGTATGGCAACGGGCGCGAGCGCTCGGAAGTGAGGTGATAGAGGTGAGCCTCACCATCCTGTTGGTAGATGACCACGAGGTAGTGCGCGTCGGCTTACGGACGCTGATCGAGCGGCGGCCGGGCATGGAGGTGGTGGGTGAGGCCGGCACAGCCGCCCACGCGGTTCTCCTGGCCCGCCAGTTGGCGCCCGATGTGGTGGTCTTGGACATCCGCCTGCCCGACGACAGTGGGCTGGAGGTCTGCCGCCAGATCAAGGCCGAGCGGCCTGAAACGCGGGTCATTGTCCTGACCTCCTACCCCGACGACAAGACTATTTTTGACGCCATCGCTGCCGGGGCCGATGGCTATGTGCTCAAGCTGATCGGCTCGGGCGAGCTGATCCAGGCCCTGGAGCAGGTTGGGCGCGGTGAGAGCGCGCTCGACCCATCGATCACCAACCGCGTCCTGGCCAAAGTGCGCGAAGCGACCAGGCGCGAACGAGCCCAGGCGTTTGCCTGCCTGACCGCGCAAGAGATGCATATCCTGGCCCTCGTCGTCGAGGGGCAGACCAACCGTGAGATCGGCATCGCCCTGCACCTCAGCGAAAAGACGGTGCGCAACTATATCAGCGACATCCTCAGCAAACTCGGCCTCACGTCGCGGGCCCAGGCCGCCGCCTATGCCGCCCGCCACCGGATCGAGGACTATATATAGCCAGAATTTCCGCCTGTCAATGAAACTCGCATTCATCCACTGGTCATGGAATAGAACGTTGTCTCAGAAAGACCAAAAAAGGCATTGACTTGCGGTCGATCTTGTGATATAATAGAAGCCACAAGCAGTGCCGCACATCCACAACATACTATGGCAGTTTCCTGGCAGGCGTCCCAGATTGCGACACGCGGGCTCGGGCAGAGCCGGGGAGGAAACGATGGAGTGGCTATTTGGAATCTCGGTCACGGTCGGGATGGCGATCTTGCGCCTGGCGGTGCCCCTGGCGATCATGGCACTGGTGATCCATTTCCTGCACCGCCTGGACGTCAAGTGGCATCCGGCTCCGCCGGTCAGCGGCGGGGAGTAGGAACACAGGCGATCTTGCCTCTCATATTCATCTCAACCAATCGCCCTCGACTGAATAGCCGAGGGCGATCTGTTTCTTCAATGCCGGGACCTCTCATTTTGACATAGAAGCGGATTTGTGCTACGATAAGCGGGTTGAACCATGGCGTCGCTCGCCGGTTGAAGGAGGTTCGCGCCGATTAGATATCACCGTTCAACCTAGCCCGCGCCAGCGCGGGACCCATGGTGCTCTCGCTGTGTCTGGCAAACACACTACTCCTGATCCTTAACTCAAAAACATTACAAAGGAGTCTGCGGCAATGGGTAGAGTAGGACGTAACACGTGGTTTCTGTTCCTCGTCCTGGCCTTGATCCTGATGACCGCCGGCGCCGCCACTTGGGCTGCGCCCAGCCTTCAGGAGATTACGCCAGCCGAGATCGAGCCCGAGCTCCAGGCCGCTTTACAGGCCGCGGGCCAGGCTAACCTGTTCATCATGTTCCGCGACCAGGCCGACCTGAGCCCGGCCTATAGCATGTCGTGGGCCGATCGCGGCGAGTTCGTCTACCAAACCCTCCTCGCGACCGCACAGCGCAGCCAGGCCTTGGTCCGCAGCTACCTCGACGCCCGGCGCGTCCCGTATTCCTCTTTCATGATCGACAACTCGATCTATGTCGCCGCCGCCGACGCAAACCTGGTCAGCGAGCTGACTACCTTCAGCGAGATAAGCCTGCTGCGCCTGGAGCGCAGCTATCCGGTGCCTGACGTCAAGCCCGAGCCCGACGGGGCGTGGGTGGACGCCGTCGAGTGGGGCGTGTCCAAGATCAACGCCGACGACGCCTGGGCGCTCGGCTACACCGGCGCGGGCATCGTCGTGGCCAATATCGACACCGGCGTGCGCTACACCCACACGGCCTTGAACGCCCAGTACCGGGGCAACCTGGGCGGCGGCAGCTACAACCACACCTATAGCTGGTCCGATCCTACCGGCACCTACCCCAGCGCCCCCGGCGACAACCACGGCCACGGCAGCCACACCATGGGCACCATGATCGGCAACGACGGCGGCAGCAACCAGATCGGCGTCGCCCCCGGCGCCAAGTGGATCGCCTGCAAAGGCTGCACCACCAGCTCCTGCTCCGACGCCGACCTCAACTCCTGCGCCGACTGGATGTTGGCCCCCGGAGGCAACACCAGCATGCGCCCTCAGGTCGTCAACAACTCGTGGGGCGGCTGCACCTATGACAACTGGTACCGCACCAAGACCGACGCCTGGCGCGCCGCCGGCATCTACCCCGTCTTTTCCAACGGCAACACCTCCAACTGCGGCTATAGCTCGGCCTACTGCGGCAGCGTCGGCACCCCGGCCACCTATAAGGACGTGACCGGCGTCGGTGCGACCACCTCCACCGACGGCATCGCCAGCTTTTCTCTGTGGGGTCCGTCGGTCGATCCCAATGCGCTTAACGAGATCAAGCCCGACGTCAGCGCCCCGGGCAACAGCATCCGCTCCTCCTACTATTCCAACGACACCAGCTACACCACCATGAGCGGCACCTCGATGGCCGCGCCCCACTACTCTGGCGCGCTGGCGCTCGTCTGGTCGGCCTGCCCCTCCTTGATCGGCAACTTTTCTGCCACCGAGCAGCTCATGAAGGACAGCGCAGTCAAGATCGCCTATGCCACCGCCTGCGGCAACGAAGGGGCGGGCAATATTCCCAACGACGCCTTTGGCTACGGCCGGATCGACGTCCTGGCCGCGGTCAACGCCTGCGCCAACCCCGGCCCCACGCCGACGCCCACCAACACGCCCACCCCGGCCCCCGTCCAGCCGATCCTGGTGGTGGACGACGACGCCAACTCGACGTATGAGACCTATTTCACCGCCGCGCTGAACAGCCTGGGCAGGACCTATGACACCTGGACGGTCTATACCCAGGGCTCGCCTTCGGCGGCTACCTTGCAGGCGCACCAGGTCGTCATCTGGCTCACCGGCAGCGACTATTCCACCACATTGACCAGCACCGACGAGTCGAACCTGGCGACCTACCTGAACGGCGGCGGCAAGCTGTTCATCACCGGCCAGGACATCGGCTATGACATCAACACCGATTCCTTTTACGGCAGCTACCTGCACGCCAGCTATGTGACCGACGACACCAACGTCACCACCCTGACCGGCTATGACATCATGGCCGGCGCAGACGTGACCATCACCGGGGGTGACGGCGCCAGCAACCAAAACTACCCCTCGGCAATCGGCCTGGGCACGGGAGCCGTCGGCCTGTACGACTATACCGGCACCACCTACGCCTGGGGCGCGCTGCGCTGGGAAGGCGCCTATCGGGTCGTCTACTTTGCCTTTGGCTTTGAGGCGATCAGCACTGCGGCCACTCGCACCACGGTCATGGGCAACGTGCTGACCTGGCTGGGGGGCGGCGCCCCACCGCCGACCGACACCCCAACCCCCACGCCCACCGATACACCCAC
>Ga0209254_10003124_pt1 | contig 15109 bp, 12 predicted proteins | sample FrelakmetDIP11DI_FD_187148 | JGI IMG/M metagenome (GOLD analysis project Ga0209254, IMG submission 187148) | Freshwater lake sediment microbial communities from the University of Notre Dame, USA, for methane emissions studies - DIP11 DI (SPAdes)... | ecosystem: Environmental > Aquatic >...
GGTCGCGTTCGCCGAGCTCATGGGCCGGAGCGCCGGGTGCTCGAAGGGTCTCGGCGGGTCGATGCACCTCATCGACGTCACGAAGGGGAACATCGGCGCGAACGCGATCACCAGAAGCCCGAGCACAAGAGCAGCGAGAAATTCGCCAGCAATGGCGTAATTGGGTTGCGACAGCACCGTTTTTGTCAGGACGCTTTCGAGCACCTGGGCATGAATTTCGACGCCAGGCATCACCGGATCGATCGGTGTGGTCTTGACGTCGAGCAGCCCGACCGCAGAGGTACCCACCAGCACCAGCTTTTGCGCAATTTTTTCGGGCGGGACGCGGCCTTCGAGCACATCCAGCGCTGAGACATAGATCGACGGATCGCGGCGCGCGAAATGCACCCAGACCTGGCCGTTGCGATCGGTTGGAACCTCGAAACCCCTGACGCCGACGCTCTGCAGGCCGGCTTTTTCGGCCTTTGTCAGGATCGTGCCGGAGCCGGAGGCGACCCGCAGCATTTCGAAACTCAGCGACGGCATGGTGGCGCCCTGCGCCAGCGTATCAAAAGCCGGATACGTGGCATCCGGGCCGCTGCGCCGAAGTGGTGGTCGACGGCCGCGTCGTCGGACACGCCGGCCAGTTGCACCCCGCGGTGATCGAACGGTCGGCGCTGCCGAAGGGCACCTGCGCGGTAGAACTCGACCTCGACGGGGTGCCGATCACCGAGTCGCTGCCGGCGCCGCGGGTCTCACCGTTCCCGGCGGTATTCCAGGACCTCAGCCTGGTGGTCGGGGCCGATGTGGCGGCCCAGGCGGTCGTCGACGCGGTGCGCGAGGGGGCGGGCGAACTGCTCGAAGACGTCGCGCTGTTCGACGTCTACACCGGCCCTCAGGTCGGGGAGGGCCGCAAGTCGCTGACCTTGGCACTGCGGTTCCGTGCGCCGGACCGCACGCTGACCGAGGACGAGGCCAGCGCCGCGCGCGACGCGGCGGTGGCCGCCGCGGCCGAGCGCGTGGGCGCGGCCCTGCGGGCCTGACTGCGATGCTGATCCGCCCCGAGCGCCCGTCGGAGGTTCCCGAGATTCGCGCGCTGACCGTGGCGGCCTTCGCCGATGTCCCGCAGAGTCGGCAGACAGAGGGCGCGGTGCTCGACGCGCTCCGGGCCGGTGGAGCGCTGACCATCTCCCTGGTCGCCGTCGACGACGACGGTCGACTGGTCGGCCACATCGCCGTCTCGCCGGTCACCATCGACCCGGATCCCGGTCCGGGCTGGTACGGCGGCGGACCGTTGTCGGTGCGACCGTCGTGCCAGCACAACGGGGTCGGCACGGCTCTGGTGCACGCCGCCTTCGAGGAGATGCGCCGGCGCGGCGCCCGCGGCTGCGTGCTCGTGGGTGACCCCGCCTACTACGCTCGGTTCGGCTTCGTCTCCACTGGGTCGCTGGTCCTACCGGGGGTTCCCGCCGAGAACCTTCTCGTTGTGGCGCTGGATGGAGCTGTGCCGAGCGGTGTTGTCGCATTTCACCCGGCGTTCGCGGCCGAGGCGCCTGCCGCCGACTAATTCATTTGCAACTGAGTGCATAAACATGCAAAATCACGGGATGACTTCGGTCGCTGTTGCCGGTGCCAGCGGATATGCCGGCGGTGAGATCCTGCGCCTGCTGCTCGGCCATCCCGCCTACGCCGACGGCCGGCTGACCATCGGTGCGCTGACTGCCGCCGCCAGCACCGGCACCCAGCTGGTCGAGCACCACCCGCATCTGCTGCCGCTGGCCGATCGGGTCCTCGAGCCCACCGACCTCGACACCCTCGCCGGCCACGACGTGGTGTTCCTGGCTTTGCCGCACGGCAACTCCGCGGCGCTGGCCGAACAGCTCGGCGAGAGCACGGTCATCATCGACTGCGGCGCGGACTTCCGGCTCACCGATGCCGCGGACTGGGAGCGGTTCTACGGCTCGGCACACGCCGGCAGCTGGCCCTACGGACTGCCCGAACTGCCCGGCGGCCGGGACCGATTGCGCGGCGCCAACCGGGTCGCGGTCCCCGGCTGCTATCCCACCGCCGCGCTGCTGGCGCTGCTGCCCGCGGTCGCCGAGAATCTCGTGGAGCCGTCGGTCACCGTGGTGGCGGTCAGCGGCACCACGGGGGCGGGCCGGGCCGCCAAGGTCGACCTGCTGGGCTCGGAGGTCATCGGCTCGGCCCGGGCGTACAACATCGCCGGCGCCCACCGGCACACCCCCGAGATCGCCCAGGGGCTGCGTGCGGTCACCGATCGGGCCGTGACGGTGTCGTTCACCCCGGTGCTGATCCCCACCTCGCGGGGGATTCTGGCCACCTGCACCGCGCGCACCGACGCCCCGCTATCCGAGATCCGCGCGGCCTACGAAAAGGCCTACGCCGCCGAACCGTTCATTCATCTGCTGCCAGAAGGTCAGCTGCCCCGCACCGGCTCGGTGATCGGTAGCAATGCCGCACAGCTGGCCGTCGCCGTCGACGCCGATGCAGGTGTGCTGGTCGCCGTCTGCGCGATCGACAACCTGGTGAAGGGCACCGCCGGCGCGGCGGTGCAGTCGATGAACCTCGCGCTGGGCTGGCCTGAGACCGAAGGACTGTCGACCGTGGGGGTGGCGCCGTGACGCTGGTTGGGGAGTCGAGGCTGCTGCGCACGCAGGGTGTGACCGCGCCGGCCGGGTTCCGTGCCACCGGCATTGCCGCGGGCATCAAGAAGTCCGGGGCGCTGGATCTCGCGCTGGTGTTCAACGAGGGGCCCGACTACGCCGCGGCCGGGGTGTTCACCCGCAACCAGGTCAAGGCCGCGCCGGTGCTGTGGAGCCAGCAGGTGCTCACCACTGGCCGGCTGCGCGCGGTGCTGCTGAACTCGGGCGGCGCCAACGCCTGCACCGGATCGCAAGGCTTTCAGGACACCCATGCCACCGCCGAAGCCGTCGCGGCCGCCCTGTCCGACTGGGGCACCGAGACCGGACCCATCGAGGTCGCGGTCTGCTCGACCGGCCTGATCGGCGATCGGCTGCCGATGGACAAGGTGCTGGCCGGCGTCACCGAGATCGTGCACGAACTCAGCGGCGGGCTCACCGGCGGCGAGGAAGCCGCACGGGCCATCATGACTACCGACACCGTGCCGAAACAGGTTGCGCTGCATCACTCTCCGGGCTCCGGGCAGAACTGGACCGTCGGCGGGATGGCCAAGGGCGCGGGAATGCTCGCCCCATCGCTGGCCACCATGCTGGTCGTGCTGACCACCGATGCCGTCGCCGATGCCGCCGCACTGGAGGCCGCGCTGCGCCGCGCCACCGCCAAGACCTTCGACCGCCTCGACGTCGACGGCAGCTGCTCGACCAACGACACCGTGCTGCTACTGGCCTCCGGCGCCAGCGAGATCGCGCCCAGCCAAGACGAACTCGACGAAGCCGTCCTGCGGGTGTGCGACGACCTGTGCGCGCAGCTGCAGGCCGACGCCGAGGGGGTGACGAAGCGCATCTCCATCACCGTCACCGGCGCCCCCAGCGAGGACGACGCCGTCGTCGCGGCCCGGGTGATCGCCCGCGACAGCCTGGTCAAGACGGCGCTGTTCGGCTCGGACCCGAACTGGGGCCGGGTGCTGGCCGCCGTCGGGATGGTGCCGTTCCCCATCGAGCATGAGCGGATCAGGTTGTCGTTCAACGGATTTCCGGTCTGCGTGAACGGGACCGGCGCTGCCGGCGCACGCGACGTCGACCTGTCCGGACCGGACATCGACGTCACCGTCGAGCTCAAGCTCGGCGACGCCCGCGCCACCATCCGTACCACCGACCTGTCGCACGCCTACGTCGAAGAGAACTCGGCCTACAGCTCATGACCGCCACCACCAACACCAAAGCGGCCGTCCTCGCCGAAGCCCTGCCCTGGCTCAAGGCGTTGCACGGCAAGGTCGTGGTGGTCAAGTACGGCGGCAACGCGATGACCGACGACGCGCTCAAGGCCGCCTTCGCCGCCGACATGGTGTTCCTGCGCAACGTGGGCATCCATCCCGTCGTGGTGCACGGCGGCGGCCCGCAGATCAGCGCGATGCTCAAAAAGCTCGGCATCGCAGGCGATTTCAAGGGCGGCTTCCGGGTCACCACACCGGAGGTGCTCGACGTCGCGCGGATGGTGCTGTTCGGTCAGGTCGGCCGCGAGCTGGTGAACCTGATCAACACCCACGGCCCGTACGCGGTCGGCCTCACCGGCGAGGACGCCCACTTGTTCACCGCAGTACGGCGCAGCGTCACCGTCGACGGGGTGGCTACCGACATCGGCCTGGTCGGCGACGTCGATCAGGTCAACACCGCCGCTGTGCTGGATCTCATTGTTGCAGGACGTATTCCGGTGGTCTCGACCATCGCGCCCGACATCGACGGGGTGGTGCACAACATCAACGCCGACACCGCCGCCGCGGCCCTGGCCGAGGCGCTGGGCGTCGAGAAGCTGCTCATGCTCACCGACGTCGAAGGCCTGTACACCCGCTGGCCCGACCGTGACTCGCTGGTCAGCGAGATCGACACCGCCACCTTGACGCAGCTGCTGCCCGGCCTGGAGTCGGGCATGGTGCCCAAGATCGAGGCCTGCCTGCGGGCCGTGGAGGGCGGTGTGCCCAGTGCTCACGTGGTCGACGGCCGCGTCGAGCACTGCGTGCTGGTCGAACTGTTCACCGACGAGGGAACGGGAACGAAGGTGACTCCATGACCACTACCCAGGCGATGCAGCAGCGCTGGCAAGCCGTGATGATGAACAACTACGGCACCCCGCCGGTGGCGCTGGCCAGCGGCGAGGGCGCTGTCGTCACCGACGTCGACGGCAAGACCTACCTCGACCTGCTCGCCGGCATTGCGGTCAACGTGCTGGGCCACCGCCATCCGGCGGTCATCGAGGCCGTCACCACTCAACTGAACACGCTGGGCCACACCTCGAACCTGTACGCCACCGAACCGGGTATCGCGCTGGCCGAAGCCCTGGTCGACCACCTCGGTGCCGATGTGCCCGCCCGGGTGTTCTTCTGCAACTCCGGTGCCGAGGCCAACGAGGTGGCCTTCAAACTGTCGCGGCTGACCGGCCGCACCAAGATCGTCGCCGCCGAGAACGCCTTCCACGGCCGCACCATGGGCGCACTCGCACTCACCGGCCAGCCGGCCAAACAAGCGCCGTTCCAACCGCTTCCGGGATACGTCACCCATGTGCCCTACGGCGACGTCGAGGCCCTGTCCGCCGCCGTCGGCGATGACACGGCAGCGGTGTTCCTCGAGCCGATCATGGGGGAGGGCGGCGTGGTCGTCCCGCCGGCCGGCTACCTGGTCGCCGCCCGGGAGATCACCAGCCGCCACGGCGCACTGCTGGTCCTCGACGAGGTGCAGACCGGGATCGGCCGCACCGGAGCGTTCTTCGCCCACCAGCACGACGGCGTCACGCCCGACGTGGTCACGCTGGCCAAGGGGCTCGGCGGCGGGCTGCCGATCGGGGCGTGCCTGGCGATCGGCCCGGCCGCCGACCTGATGACACCGGGACTGCACGGCAGCACGTTCGGCGGCAACCCGGTGTGCACCGCCGCGGCGCTGGCGGTGTTGCGGGTGCTGGCCACCGACGATCTGGTCAAACGCGCCGATGTGCTGGGCAAGACGCTCAGCCACGGCATCGAGTCGCTGGGCCACCCACTGGTCGACCACGTCCGCGGCCGCGGCCTGCTGCGCGGCGTGGTGCTCACCGCACCGCAGGGCAAGGTCGTCGAGACCGCCGCCCGCGAAGCCGGATTCCTGGTCAACGCCGCCGCACCCGACGTCATCCGGCTGGCGCCACCGCTGGTGATCACCGAGGCGCAGATCGACAGCTTCCTCGCCGCCCTGCCCGACATCCTGGACAAGGCAGCCGTATGAGCACCATTCGGCATTTCCTGCGTGACGACGACCTGACTCCCGACGAGCAGTCCGAAGTCCTCGCACTGGCCGCCACGCTCAAGAAGGAGCCGCTGAGCCGGCGCCCGCTGGAAGGCCCGCGCGGGGTGGCGGTGATCTTCGACAAGAACTCCACCCGCACCCGGTTCTCCTTCGAGATGGGCATCGCGCAACTCGGCGGGCACGCCGTGGTGGTCGACGGCCGCACCACCCAGTTGGGCCGGGATGAGACGCTGGAGGACACCGGCCGGGTGCTCTCCCGCTACGTCGACGCCATCGTGTGGCGCACCTTCGCCCAGGAGCGCTTGACCGCCATGGCATCCGCGTCCACCGCTCCTGTGGTCAACGCGCTCTCCGACGAATTCCACCCGTGCCAGGTCCTCGCCGACCTGCAGACCCTCGCCGAACGCAAGGGGTCACTCAAAGGCTTGCGCATGACGTACTTCGGTGACGGCGCGAACAACATGGCCCACTCGCTGATGCTCGGCGGTGTGACTGCCGGCGTGCACGTGACGATCGCGGCCCCCACCGGATTCGAGCCCGACCCGCAGTTCCTCGCCGCCGCCGAGCAGCGCGCCACCCAGACCGGCGCCACGGTGACCCTGACCTCCGACCCGGCTGCCGCGGCCACCGGCGCCGACGTCCTGGTCACCGACACCTGGACCTCGATGGGACAGGAGAACGACGGCCTGGACCGCGTCGGCCCGTTCCAACCGTTCCAGATCAACGCCGAACTGCTCAGCCACGCCGACTCCGAAGCTGTTGTTCTGCACTGTCTTCCGGCCCACCGCGGCTTCGAGATCACCGATCAGGTGATCGACGGCCCGCACAGCGCGGTCTGGGACGAGGCTGAGAACCGGTTGCACGCCCAAAAGGCGCTGCTGGTGTGGCTTTTGGAGTCGCGGTGACCACCGAGATCAGCACCAACCGGGCCGGCAGGCAGGCACGGATCGTGTCGATCCTGTCCGCGCGGTCGGTGCACAGCCAAGGTGAGCTGGCCGCGCTGCTGGCCGCCGAAGGTATCGACGTCACCCAGGCGACACTGTCGCGCGACCTCGAGGAACTCGGCGCGGTCAAGCTGCGCGGCGCCGACGGCGGGGTCGGCGTCTACGTCGTGCCCGAGGACGGCAGCCCGGTACGCGGGGTGTCCGGCGGCACCGAGCGCGTCTCGCGTCTGCTCAGCGAGCTGCTGGTGTCCACCGACGCCAGCGGCAACCTCGCGGTGCTGCGCACCCCGCCCGGGGCGGCGCACTACCTGGCCAGCGCGATCGACCGGGCCGCACTGCCCGACGTCGTGGGCACCATCGCCGGCGACGACACCATCCTGGTGGTGGCCCGCGAGCCGAAGACCGGCGCGGAACTGGCCGCCATGTTCGAGAACATCCGATAGAGCCGAAAACAAAGGAGACACTTCATGTCCGAGCGCGTCATCTTGGCGTATTCCGGCGGTCTGGACACCTCGGTGGCCATCAGCTGGATCGGCAAGGAGACCGGCCGTGAGGTCGTCGCCGTGGCCATCGATCTGGGTCAGGGCGGGGAGGACATGGAGGTCGTCCGCCAGCGTGCCCTGGAGTGCGGCGCGGTCGAGGCGGTCGTGGTGGACGCCCGCGACGAGTTCGCCGACGACTACTGCCTTCCGGCCATCCAGTCCAACGCCCTCTACATGGACCGCTATCCGCTGGTGTCGGCGCTGAGCCGGCCGCTGATCGTCAAGCACCTGGTGTCCGCCGCCCGTGAGTACGGCGGCGGCATCGTCGCCCACGGCTGCACCGGCAAGGGTAACGACCAGGTTCGCTTCGAGGTCGGATTCGCCTCGCTGGCACCGGATCTGGAGGTGCTGGCCCCGGTCCGCGACTACGCCTGGACCCGGGAGAAGGCCATCGCGTTCGCCGAGGAGAACGCGATCCCGATCAACGTCAGCAAGCGCTCACCGTTCTCCATCGACCAGAACGTGTGGGGCCGCGCGGTGGAAACCGGCTTCCTGGAACACCTCTGGAACGCCCCGACCAAGGACGTCTACGACTACACCGAAGACCCGACGATCAACTGGAACACCCCCGACGAGGTGATCGTCGGGTTCGACAAGGGTGTGCCGGTATCCATCGACGGCAACCCCGTCACGGTCCTGGAGGCGATCGTCGAACTCAACCGGCGCGCCGGGGCGCAGGGCGTCGGGCGTCTCGACGTGGTGGAGGACCGGCTGGTCGGCATCAAGAGCCGGGAGATCTACGAGGCCCCGGGGGCGATGGTGTTGATCACCGCGCACACCGAGCTCGAGCACGTCACCCTGGAGCGCGACCTCGGCCGGTTCAAGCGCCTGACCGACCAGCGCTGGGGTGAGCTGGTCTACGACGGGCTGTGGTTCTCGCCACTGAAGACCGCGCTGGAGACGTTCGTCGCCAAGACCCAGGAAAGGGTCACCGGCGAGATCCGGCTGGTGTTGCACGGCGGGCACATCGCCGTCAACGGCCGGCGCAGTCCCGAGTCGCTGTACGACTTCAACCTGGCCACCTACGACGAAGGGGACACCTTCGATCAGTCGGCGGCCAAGGGCTTCGTGCACGTGCACGGCCTGTCGTCGAAAATCGCCGCGCGGCGGGACTTGGCCAAGTGAGCCACCAAGTCCCGGCTGGTAAGTGAGGGGAGCACTGCGATGAGCACCAACGAGGGCTCGCTGTGGGGCGGGCGCTTCGCCGACGGGCCGGCGCCCGCGCTGGCGGCGCTGAGCAAGTCCACGCACTTCGACTGGGTGCTGGCGCCCTATGACGTCGCGGCGTCCAAGGCGCACGCCAAGGTGCTGCACCGGGCCGGACTGCTGACCGACGAACAGCGTGACGGCCTGTTGGCCGGGCTGGACAGCCTGGGCTCCGACGTCGCCGACGGCAGCTTCACGCCGCTGGTCACCGACGAGGACGTGCACGGCGCGCTTGAGCGCGGCCTGATCGACCGGGTGGGCCCCGACCTCGGGGGCCGGCTGCGGGCCGGGCGGTCGCGCAACGACCAGGTGGCCACGCTGTTCCGGATGTGGCTGCGCGACGCGATGGGCCGCGTCGCCGCCGGCGCACTGGACGTCGTCTCGGCCCTGGCCACCCAGGCGGCGGCCCATCCGACCGCGATCATGCCGGGCAAAACCCATCTGCAGGCCGCTCAACCGGTGCTGCTGGCCCATCACCTGCTGGCCCACGCCCACCCGCTGCTGCGCGACGTGGACCGCATCGTCGACTTCGACCGGCGCACCGCGGTCTCGCCGTACGGTTCGGGGGCGCTGGCCGGCTCGTCGCTGGGTCTGGATCCCGACGCGATCGCCGAAGAGCTGGGATTCGCTGCGGCGGCAGACAATTCGATCGACGCGACCGCCTCGCGGGACTTCGCCGCCGAGGCGGCCTTCGTGCTCGCCATGATCGCCGTCGACCTGTCCCGGCTCGCTGAAGACGTGATCATCTGGAGCACAACCGAATTCGGCTACGTCAGCCTGCACGACGCATGGTCGACCGGCAGCTCGATCATGCCGCAGAAGAAGAACCCCGACATCGCCGAGCTGGCCCGCGGTAAGTCGGGCCGGCTGATCGGCAACCTGACCGGTCTGCTGGCCACGCTCAAAGCCCAGCCGCTGGCCTACAACCGGGATCTGCAGGAGGACAAGGAGCCGGTGTTCGACTCGGTGGCGCAGCTGGAGCTGGTGCTGCCCGCGATGGCCGGCCTGGTCGCCACCTTGACCTTCGACACGGAGCGGATGGCCGCGCTCGCACCGGCCGGCTACACGCTGGCCACCGACGTCGCGGAATGGCTGGTGCGACGCGGGGTCGCGTTCCGCATCGCCCACGAGGCGGCGGGGGCGGCTGTCCGCGCCGCCGAGACCCGCGGCGTCGGTCTCGACGAGCTGACCGACGCCGAACTGGCCCAGATCAGCGATGCGCTGACCCCCGAGGTCCGCGATGTGCTGACCGTGGACGGATCGGTGTCGTCCCGCGACGCCCGGGGCGGCACCGCGCCGGTTCAGGTCGCCAAGCAACTGGCAGTCGTGCGCGAGACCGCCGACAGATTGCGGCTGCGCCTGCGCGCCAAGTGATGAGCTCGCGGGTCACCTTCACCTCCGGCGGTGAGGCCTGCGTCGGCTACCTTTACGGTCAGCTCACCGCGACACCGCGTCCGTGCGTGGTGCTGTGTACCGGTTTCGGCGGTACGCAGGACACGCCGGCCTTGACGGCCAACGCCCGTTTGTTCGCCGATGCGGGCTATGTCGCGATGACGTTCGATTACCGCAACTTCGGCGAAAGTGGTGGTTCGCCTCGCCAACTCGTCGGCATCGAGTCGCAGTTGGCCGACATCCACGCTGCCGTCGACTGCGCCCGTCGAACCCCAGGTGTCGACCCAGACCGGGTCGCGCTGTGGGGAACGTCTTTAGGTGGTGGACATGTCGTCACGGCAGCGGCGCGGGGCGCTGGGGTCGCGGCCGTCGTTGCACAAATACCGTTCAATGGGTTTCCCAGATCTGTCCCCGGCAGATCGAAATCGGCGACGTTGCGCCTCCTGTGGGCGATGGTCGTTGACGCCGCACGCGGCCTGCTGCACTTGAGTCCCGCCTACATCCCGGCGGTCGGCGGACCCGGCGACCTCGCGGTCATGGCGAGTCTCGAAGCGCAGCAGGCGATTGCCGGCATGACCACTCGAACCTGGAAGAACTCGGTGGCGCCCCGTGCGCTGTTCGAGATGATGCGGTACCACCCGGGTGACTGGGCTCCCGACCTCAAGGTCCCGCTGCTCGTCTGCGTGGGTGCGGAAGACCGCGAAACGTCGCTCGCCACCGCGGCCGCACTTGCCCACCGCGCCCCGCAGGGCGTGCTAAACACCTATCCGTACGCACACTTCGACTTCTACCGCGATGACGTCCGCCGACAGGTGACACGCGATCAGGTGGAGTTCCTCGATCGGGTCCTACGCTGCTGAGCTACTCGATGAGCTCCGAGAGCTCCAGCCAGCGGGTCTCCTTGTCGGCCACCTCGTCTTCCAGGCCGCGCAACTCCTGCGTCAGCCGGGCGATCCCGACGTGGTCGGAATGGTCGTGCTCGGACAGTTGGACGTGCTTGGCGTTGACCTTCTCGGAAAGCTTCACCAATGCCCGGTCCAGGGCCGCGATCTCCTTCTCGACATTCCGTAACTCCGCACCCGACAACGCTTCTCGAGCAACGGACTCAGACGGCCGGTCCAAGCCGGTGTGAGCCTGCCGGCGGGCCATGATGCGCAGGTACTCGTCGACGCCGCCGGGCAGGTGGCGCAAATGGCCGTCGATGATCGCGTACTGCTGGTCGGTGACCCGTTCGAGCAGATAGCGGTCGTGTGAGACGACGATCAGGGTGCCCGGCCACGAGTCGAGCAGATCCTCGGTGGCCGAGAGCATGTCGATGTCGACGTCGTTGGTCGGCTCGTCGAGCACCAGGACGTTGGGCTCCTCGAACAGGGTAAGCATCAGCTGCAGGCGCCGGCGCTGACCGCCGGACAGTTCGCCCACCCGGGACGACAGCTGGTCGCGGCGAAAACCCAAGCGCTCCAACAATTGCGCCGGTGTCAGCTCGCGCCCCTCGACCATGTATCCGGCCTTCAGCCGGCCCAGGACCTCGCGGACCATGTCGCCGGCGATGTCGGTCAGCTGACTGGACTGCTGGTCGAGCATGGCCAGGCGAACCGTCTTGCCGCGCTTGACCCGGCCGCTGTCCGGCGCCAACGTCCCGGCGATCAAAGCCAGCAACGTCGACTTGCCGGCACCGTTGGCCCCGACGATCCCGGTGCGCTCACCCGGGCCGATGCGCCACTCCACATCGCGCAACACTGGCCGGCCGCCGAAGGACACCGACGCGTCGAGCAGGTCGATGACGTCCTTGCCCAGGCGCGCGGTCGCCAGCTTGGCCAGCTCGACGGTGTTGCGCAGCGGCGGCACGTCGGCGATCAGCTGGTTGGCGGCCTCGATGCGGAACTTGGGCTTGGAGGTCCGCGCCGGCGCGCCGCGACGCAGCCACGCGAGTTCCTTGCGCATGAGGTTCTGCCGCTTGGCCTCGGTGGCGGCAGCGACGCGGTCGCGTTCCACCCGCTGCAGAACGTAGGCGGCGTAACCGCCGTCGAACGGTTCGACGACGCCGTCGTGCACCTCCCATGTGGTGGTGGCGACCTCGTCGAGGAACCACCGGTCGTGAGTCACCAGCAGCAGGCCGCCGGCCTGTCGAGCCCACCGGTTCTTCAGGTGCTCGGCCAGCCAGGTGATGCCCTCGATGTCGAGGTGGTTGGTCGGCTCGTCGAGGGCGATCACGTCCCAGTCGCCGATCAGCAGGGCCGCCAGCTGGACCCGGCGCCGCTGGCCACCGGACAGCGACGAGACCGGCATCTGCCAGTCGATGTCGGAGACCAGGCCGGCCACGACGTCCCGGACGCGGGGCTCGCCGGCCCACTCGTGTTCGGCTTGGTCACCGACCAGACAGCGGCCCACGGTGGCGTCCGGGTCGAGGGTGTCGGACTGGTCCAGGGCGGTGACCCGAAGGCCCCCGCGGCGGGTGACCCGGCCCGAGTCCGGGGCGAGGCGGCCGGTGAGCATACCGAGCAGGCTCGACTTTCCGTCGCCGTTGCGGCCGACGATGCCGATGCGGGCCCCCTCGTTGACGCCGACCGTCACCGAGTCGAAGACCACCTGAGTCGGATACTCGAGGTGAAGGGCTTCGGCCCCCAGCAGGTGTGCCACCGGGACGACCCTATCGGTGGGTCGGCCAGGGGTGCCAAAGCGGCAGGCGGGTCTCCGGCACTGTGCCATGATGTGCAGGCTGTCGGGGGCCGCACGCAGCACAGATGTGGACAGGGGAGCAGTGGTGGACTTGAACTTGTCGGCGATCACCAGGCCGGTCGAGCGTCTGATGGCGACGGCTCAGAACGGGTTCGAGGTGCTGCGCTGGGGCGGCCTCGAGACCGGTGTCGTGCCGTCACCGTTCCAGATCGTCGAGAGCACGCCGATGTACAAGCTCCGGCGCTACTTCCCGCCGGACACCCGGCCCGGTCAGCCGCCGGCCGGACCGCCGGTGTTGATGGTCCACCCGATGATGATGTCGGCGAACATGTGGGACGTCACCCAGGAGGACGGTGCGGTCGGCATTCTGCACGCGGCCGGGGTCGACCCGTGGGTGATCGACTTCGGTTCGCCCGACGAGGTCGAGGGCGGCATGGAACGCACCCTGACCGACCACATCGTCGCCCTTGACGAGGCCATCGGCGTGGTCAAGGAGACCACCGGCCACGACGTCCACCTCGCCGGCTACTCCCAGGGCGGCATGTTCTGCTACCAGACCGCCGCCTACCGGCGCAGCAAGGACATCGCCAGCATCGTCGCGTTCGGCTCACCGGTGGACACCCTGGCCGCGCTGCCGATGGGCATCCCCGCCAACTTCGGCGCGGTCGCGGCTGACTTCGTGGCCGACCACGTCTTCAACCGGATCGACATCACCGGATGGATGGCCCGCACCGGCTTCCAGATGCTCGACCCTGTCAAGACCGCCAAAGCCCGCATCGACTTCGTGCGTCAGCTACATGACCGCGAGGCCCTGCTGCCGCGTGAGCAGCAGCGCCGCTTCCTGGACAGCGAGGGCTGGATCGCCTGGTCGGGCCCGGCCGTGGCCGAGCTGCTCAAGCAGTTCATCGCGCACAACCGGATGATGACGGGCGGCTTCGCGATCAACGGTCAGCTGGTGACGCTGTCCGACATCACCTGCCCGGTCCTGGCGTTCGTCGGCGAGGTCGACGACATCGGCCAGCCGGCCTCGGTGCGCGGCATCAAGCGGGCCGCGCCGAGCGCCGAGGTGTACGAGGTGATGATCCGCGCCGGGCACTTCGGCCTGGTCGTCGGCTCGAAGGCCGCCACCACAACGTGGCCGACGGTGGCCGACTGGGTGCTGTGGCTCTCCGGTGAGGACCCGCGGCCGGCCAGCATCGTGCCGATGCCGGACAGTGCGGCCGAGCCGGAGCAGTCCGGGGTCGCGCTCAGCTCGCGGATCATGCACGGCGTGGCCGAGGCGTCGGGCCTGGCGGCGTCGCTGGTGCGCGGGGCGGCCGACGCGGTGGTCACCGCCAACAAGTCGATGCGGACACTCGCCATCGAGACGGCCCGCACCCTGCCGCGCCTGGTCCGCCTCGGCCAGATCAACGACCACACCCGAATCTCGTTGGCGCGCATCATCGACGAGCAGGCCGAAGGCGCGCCGCAGGGCGAGTTCCTGCTCTTCGACGGTCGGGTGCACACCTACGAGGGGGTCAACCGCCGGATCAACAACGTGGTGCGCGGCCTGATCCGGGTGGGAGTGCGCCAGGGCGTCAGGGTCGGCGTGCTGATGGACACCCGGCCCTCGGCGCTGGTGGCCATCGCCGCGCTGTCGCGACTCGGCGCCGTCGCGGTGCTGATGCCCCCGGACGCCGACCTCGACGAGGCTGTCCGGCTCGGCGGTGTCACCGAGGTGATCACCGATCCGGGCAACCTCGAGGCCGCCCGCAAACTGCCGGTGCAGATCCTCGTCCTCGGCGGCGGCGAGACCCGCGACCTCAACGTGCCCGCCGACAGCGGCGTCATCGACATGGAGAAGATCGACCCCGACGCGGTGTCGTTGCCGGGGTGGTACCGGCCGAACCCCGGCTTCGCGCGTGATCTCGCGTTCGTCGCGTTCAGCACGGTCGGCGGGGAACTGGTGCCCAAGCAGATCACCAACTACCGCTGGGCGTTGTCGGCGTTCGGAACGGCATCGGCGGCCGCGCTGGACCGCAGCGACACCGTCTACTGCCTGACTCCGCTGCATCACCAGTCCGGGCTGCTGGTAAGCCTGGGCGGGGCCGTCGTCGGCGGAGCCCGGATCGCGCTGTCGCGTGGCCTGCAGCCGGAACGGTTCGTCTCCGAGCTCCGCCAGTACGGCGTGACCGTCGTGTCCTACACCTGGGCGATGCTGCGTGAGGTGATCGACGATCCCGCATTCGCGTTGCACCGCAACCACGCGGTCCGGCTGTTCATCGGCTCGGGTATGCCGACCGGTCTGTGGCAGCGCGTCGTCGACACCTTCACGCCGGCCAACATCGTGGAGTTCTTCGCCACCACCGATGGTCAGGCGGTACTTGCGAACGTGGCCGGCGCCAAGATCGGCAGCAAGGGCCGGCCGCTGCCCGGGGGCGGCGAGGTGGAACTGGCC
>Ga0209254_10003126_pt1 | contig 15103 bp, 12 predicted proteins | sample FrelakmetDIP11DI_FD_187148 | JGI IMG/M metagenome (GOLD analysis project Ga0209254, IMG submission 187148) | Freshwater lake sediment microbial communities from the University of Notre Dame, USA, for methane emissions studies - DIP11 DI (SPAdes)... | ecosystem: Environmental > Aquatic >...
CGACATCTGGTTGTCGTTCAGCACGACGAGAAGGTCGGCATCGGTGGAACCGGCATGGTTGAGCGCCTCGAAGGCGAGCCCGGCGGTCATGCCGCCGTCGCCGATCACTGCGACGGCGCGTGCATCCCGCCCGAGGCGCGCATTGGCGACCGCCATGCCAAGGGCAGCGCTGATGGACGTGCTGGAGTGGCCGGCACCGAAGGTGTCGTAGTCGCTCTCGTCGCGGCGCAGGAATCCTGACAGTCCGCCGCGCTTGCGGATGCTTGGCAGCCTGTCGCGCCGACCCGTGAGGATCTTGTGCGGGTAGCACTGGTGTCCGACGTCCCACACAATGGCGTCGCGCGGTGTCTCGAACACGTAGTGCAACGCCACCGTCAGTTCGACGGTGCCGAGCCCCGCAGCGAAGTGCCCACCGCTCGTCGCGACGCTCTCGATCAGATGGGCACGCACTTCATCGACGAGGGCCGGCAGCTGCGCCGCGCTCAACCTGCGGACGTCGGACGGCGAGTCGATCGCGGCAAGCAGCGGCCGCGCCTCGGTCTGCGCGGCCGCACGCTTCAGGGCCTCACGCGCGGCGGCCAGCGAACGCGGATCGAGTGGCGCGTTCACGGTTCGACCTTTACGACAACGACGGCCGCGTGGCGCGGAGCCGCGAGACCCGTCGCCTCACCTCGCGGGCGCGCCTTCGTGCCCCATTGCCACAAAGCGTCCAGCGGCACCGGCAGGACCAGGAACAGATGCTCGAGCGCCGCCAGGCCCAGCAAGGTGGCTAGAAGCAATCGCGCCGTCACCTGGAACGGCTCCACGCCCGGCGTGAGCGCCATCCACGCCAGCAGGACCGCAAGGCCGCCGGAGCCGATGACGGAGAACGGCAGCAGCGGATTCATCGCGCGCCGACGGAAGTAGCCCTTGAGGTAACTGAGGTGTTCCGGCAACAGCGATTCGCCGAGATTGCGCACGCCAAGGAAAAGATTCAGCTTGGCGCTCTGGCGCATCACCCACAACGTCAGATACGTCCACGCGCCAACCTGGTTGACGCCGTCCCAGGCCAGTGCGAACACGAGGACTCCGCCAGCGATGAGAGCTAGCTCGTGATGCAGGAGCGCGTGCACGCCGTGCAGGAAGTGGCGCCAGCCGCGGCAGTCCGGCGTGCAAGAGTGCTTGCGCGGTCCGGTGAGAAAGCCCATCAGGAAAGCCATCTCCTGCCAGGCCCAGACCACAAGCGCGCACACAAAGGCGAGGTAAGCGCCGGCGGGTGTTGCGCTGTGGCTCGTTAGCGCGAGGCCGAGGAGCGCCGGCAGCGCCAGCAGGCTCGCCGACATCATGCTGTGACGGTACGTCGAGCGCGGCAGGCCATCGAGGTACAGGATCGCGCCGGTGGCAAACCACCAGGCAAACAGCGCGGCGAGCACCGGCAGCGCGATCGTCATCATGACGGCTTACCAGGCCGGAGCCATGCGGACCTGTTGCGGGAGTTCATTCGGAACCGTCGGCAGCAGGTACAGGCGCGCGAACGTGGCGGCTGCCGCCAGGCCGTAGCCGGCACGCTTGACCGCACTGACGAGGCCGCCCTGCTGCTTGGCGCGCTCCATGTCCTGTGACAGGCGGAACAGGCGGTCCATGCCGGCCCGGAAAGCCGGATGATCGATGTCGAGCGTCAGCGGGAACACCTGCTTGCTGATCTCGCTGGTGATGCGGAACACCGTGTAGTCGTAGTCGGTGGATTCGAGCCCCATCGCGTCGTGCAGCATCGGCCGCATGTGGTCGCGTACGTACATCGTCGCGTACACCGCCAGCAGGAAGAAGCGGATCCACAAGCGGTTGCCGCCGGTGAGCAGGCCGGGGTTCGCGCGCATGATCAGCGCGAAGCTCTCGCCGTGGCGGAACTCGTCGTTGCACCAGCGCTCGAACCAGCGAAAGATCGGATGGAAGCGCTTGTCGGGGTGACGCTCGAGCTGCCGGAAGATCGTGATGTAGCGCGCGTAGCCGATCTTCTCCGACAGGTAGGTCGCGTAGAAGATGTACTTCGGCTTGAAGTACGTGTACTTCTTAGTGCGCTTCAGCCCGCCGAGGTCGACGCCCAGTCCGTAGTCCTTCAGCGATTGGTTGATGAAGCCGGCGTGGCGGCTCTCGTCGCGCGCCATGAAGCCCATCAGCGCCTTGATGTCAGGGTTGCTGACGTTCTTCTTGATTTCGTTGTAAAGCACGCAGCCCGAAAACTCGGATGTGATCGAGCTGATCAGGAAGTCGATGAACTCCTGCTTCAGCGCCGGCGGCAGCTCGCGGAGTTCGGCCGCGAACTCGGCGGTGCGCTGGAAGTGGTCGTGGTTGTTGTCACCCTCGTACTCGGCGAGCATGGCATCCCACTCGGCACGCAGCGGCGACACGTCGATGCGATCCATCGCCGCGAAGTCGGTCGTGTAGAAGCGGGGCGAGAGCAGCGTGCTGACGCGGGCCTTGCGTGTCGCTTCGTCGGAGTTGTTCGGCAGTGCGATCGCTTCCATCGTTCCTCCTGGGTCGCGGCTAGCGCGCTGCCGTCGTTTCGCTCATCAGGCGCGCAAACGCGCCGGCATTGGTCGGCCCGAAGGCCTTCAGGTCGATGCGCTGGCCCGTCGCCGAGTCTTCGAGCGTCAGGCGGCCGTCCGCAGTCGTCTGTAACAGGAAGACCGGCTCCGCACCGATGCCCTGACGCTTGCGGTCACGCGCGAGGGAACGCAACGTGACACGCACGAAGCCGCCTTCGCCGGGCTCGAGCACCGCGACACTGCGGCCGCTAGCGGCATCGAGTACCTCGACCCCGCCGTCGCTTCGGTCGGCGAAGTGCAGTGCGCGTTGCTGCGTGATCGGCGCTTCGGCGTGAGCCGTCGCGCCGATGCCCGTCAGGCGGACCACGGCGGCCGCGATGAGCGCAACCACGGCGAGGCCGCCGGCGGCGAGCAGCGGACCGCGTGGAACGGGATGGTCGGCAAACGGGTCGCTCATTCGAATTCCCTCCCAGTGAACGTCATGCCGCGACGCGCGTGTCTTCCGGTGCGGCCAGTACGCCGTTGAGCGTCGGTGTGGCGCGCGCCGGCGCTGTGCTGCGTGGTGCCGCAACAGGAGTCGTCAGCGCCAGCCGCTCAGCAAGCAGGTTTGCAACCGCGGATGCCGCCGGCAGCGCTCTCAACATCGGCTGCGGATGCGCCATCTGCCACGGCCGTGCGTGCGGCCACAGGTGCAGGTAGGCGAGCCGGACGTCCTCCTTCAACGCGAGCGGAATGTCGCCACTGCCGTCGCGGTAAGCCTTGAGGGCCGCCGCCTCGATGCCGCTGAAGGGAATATTGACGAAGATCGGCATCGCGACGCCGACACGCATGACGACCCGCTCGGTGGTGATGGCGTAGATCGTCGTGCGCGCTGCCAGCCAGGCGAACCCAGCGATCAGGCCCAGGGCGACCAGCGCCAGAAGTGCCAGCGCGGTGCAGCTCACCAGGGCGTCCCCGAGGGTTCGCCCGTCCGCCAGCGACGCGGTGAGGCGCCAGCCGAGCATCAGTGCGAAGTAAAGCGCGAACGTGCGGATATGCAGTGCTGTCCGTGCGAGCGCACGCCAGTCCGGCGCGCCCTGCCATAGCACGTGCTCGCCCGGCGGCAGGGGTTCGTTGATGCCGCGGATCTGCGTGGGTCCGTCGGCGTTCACAGCAGCGGCTCCGAGCGTGCGGCCGAGGCGTAGAGCGTGCCGCCGCCGTAGTACGCGCAGATCTTGTCTTCCTCGAGCCGGGTGACCTGGTCCGGATGGCGCAATCCCGGAACGCTGGCGAAGTGGTGGCCGAAGATCGAGCGCACCTGTACCGCGTTGGCCTGGATCTTGGCAAACGTGGCGGGCAGCAGCACGCGTCGCGCCGTGGCCCCGCTGCCGACTTCGACTTCCAGGTAGCGGATCAGCTCTTCGGAGCGGTCCACCCAGACGTCGCGCACGACGCCACCGACGGTGCCGTCCCCGCCAATGACGGGCTTGCCGCGCGGATCCGGGTCGCGCGATTCGATGCTATGGCCGGTGGCGACGCGCAACGGCACGATGCGCGGGTGCCCGTGCGCGGTGAGATCCGGCGTGTCGGAACGCAACGCATACGACGCCGGCCCGACGCCGTCGGTGAGCGGATTGCCGGTGGGTTCCAGCGGCGCGCCAGGGTGGCCGGCAACCGGCCGCGCGGCCACCTCCCGCGGCCGTTCGGCGCGCGGAATCTGCACTTCGCCGCCGTGGGCGAGCTTGTAGGTCTTCGGCGTCGGCACGGCCGGGAAGCCCTGCACAGCAACGCGCGCGTTGCTGCGATCCGAGAACAGCGGATACCCCTCGCGCTTGTTCTCACGATGCAGGTACCAGATCAGGCCCGCGAAGAAGATCCAGAAGGCGTACAGCACGAGCTGCGCTACATCGATATAGCCTGTGATGGCTCCGGTTGGCATGGCGACCTCCGCTGCGAAAAGGGTTTCAGCCGGGAAACTCGGCGAGTCCGAAGTGGGTGGACCGGGACACGCGTGCCTCGGCGCGGTGACGCACGAGCGGTCCGATCGCCACGAGCGTCATGAACAGCAACAGCAACTCGATCTGGTAGACGACGCCATAGCCCACGGCGCTGGTGCTCAGCGTGGAACCGAGTGCGCCCTGTGCGGCCAGGCCGCCAACGATGTCGCGCAGCGCCCCGCCAAGGGCGATCGCCACCCCTGCTGCAGTCGCCTGGATCGCGCCCCAGGCGCCGAGGGCGAGTCCGGTCGCGCCGGCAAGTTCGATGTTCATGGCTGCAGTCAGCGTGCCGACCGCGAACAGGCCGCCGCCGAAGCCGATCAGCGTCGTCCCGGCGCGGAAGAGGTCCGGCGCGTCGAGTGGGGCCGCGAGGATCACGGCGGCGAATGCAAAGAGGCCCACGGTGGTGCCGTAGGCCGCCAGACGGTAGGGGTCCATTCCGCGCGTCAGCACCCGCGCCGCCAGCGCGAAGGCGGCCAGTGCGCCCGCGGCAAGCATTGCGGTCAGCGACGTCGTTGCGCTCACCGACAGTCCCAGCACTTCGCCGCCATACGGCTCGAGCACGATGTCCTGCATGTTGAACGCCGCCGTGCCCAGCGCGACTGTGACGAGGAAACGTCGCGCGCGCGGCACCTGCATCAGCCGGGACCACGACTGCGAGAACGACTCGTGGACCTGGCTGAAGGAAGTTCGCGCCGGATCGCGCGCTTCCTGCTTCCACAGCGCGAGCAAGTTGAGAATCACGGTCAGCACCGCCGCACCCTGCACGACCTGCACCAGCCGGAGCGGAGTGAAGTCGGCCAGCAACTGGCTGAAGGCGAAGCCGCTCGCCACCATGCCCAGCAGCAGCATCACGTACATCAACGACACCACGCGCGGCCGCGAAGCGGGCGTCGCGAGGTCGGTCGCGAGGGCCAGCCCGGCGGTCTGCGTGGTCTGCAGTCCGGCGCCCACCAGCAGGAACGCCAGCGCCGCGCCGAGTTGCCCAACCCATACAGGGCCCTGCCCGTCGCCGGAGAGCACCAGCAGCGCGAACGGCATGATCGCCAGGCCGCCGAACTGCAGCAGCGTGCCAAACCAGATATAGGGAACCCGGCGCCAGCCCAGGAACGACCGGTGGGTGTCCGAGCGATGCCCGATCAGCGCGCGGAATGGCGCGACGACAAGCGGCAGCGAGACCATCAGAGCAACCAGCCACGCCGGGACGCCGAGCTCGACGATCATCACGCGGTTCAGCGTGCCGACCAGCAGCACCGTCGCCATCCCGACGGAGATCTGGAACAGCGCCAGCCGCAGCAGGCGTGCGAGCGGCAGGTCCGCCGTCGCCACATCGGCAAACGGCAGGAAGCGCGTGCCGATGCGGGTCCAGGCCGTCGCGATGCTGAGGCCGCGGCGTGTCGTCATGGGCGGGCGAGTTCCATCGCGTGCGAGATGTAGAAGCTGCTGACCACGCGCTGGTTGCGGCCGCGCTTCCACTCGACGAATTCCGCATGGCGGCTCAGTTCCGACTCGAGTTGCCGTTCCGAGACCGGTTCGATCATTGGCGACCGATTCCCGCGGGGGAACCATTGCCCGACGGCGTGCATCACCGTCAGCAACGCAGTCCGTGGCGCGAAGGTAAAGACCATCGACTGCGCAGTCCGCGCCGCCAGCCCCGCCAGCACCCGCGCCATGTCGGGAGTGTCGTAGTGGATCAGCGAGTCCATTGCGACGACATGGTCGAAGGCGCCGAGCGCGGGGTCGAGCAGGTCGCCGACGCGGAAGTCGATGCTGCCGTGTCCCAGCAGGTGCGGCTGCCGCTCGCGTGCCAGCTCGATCAGCGTTGGCGAAAGGTCGATCGCGATGACATGCGCGCCGCGTCGCGCGACTTCGACGGCGAGCGCGCCGGTGCCGCAACCGGCGTCGAGCACGCGCCGCCCGCGCAGGTCGGTCGGCAGCCATGACATCAGGGCGCGGCGCATCTCGTCGCGGCCTGCGCGCACGGTGGCACGGATGCTGTTGACGGGCGCGTCGGACGTCAGTCGCTTCCACGCGTCGACCGCGGTACGGTCGAAGTATTGCTCGAGTTCGCCGCGCCGTGCGGCGTAGCGATCGTTGGGGGACATCACGGCGGACATCGGTCGAGCCCTCTCAGTCGAAGCCCAGCAAGTCGAAGATGTCGCGGTCCTTCATCGGCGCCACGACCAGCGGATCGGTGCCGGCCCAGAGCTGTGCCGCGAGTCGCAGGTATTCCTTCTGCACGGCGTCGACTTCGGGCGAACTTTCCATCTCGAACAGCGTTGACTTCTTGAGCCGGCTCTTGCGGATCACGTCGAGCGCCGGAAAGCGCGCCATCGTCTGCAGGCCGACGACGTTGTTGAACTTGTCGATCTGGTCGGTGGCATCCGAGCGGTTGGCGATCACGCCGCCGATGCGCACGTCGTAGTTCTTCGACTTCGCCAGGATCGCCCCAAGGATGCGGTTCATCGCGAACACCGAGTCGAAGTCGTTGGCGGTGACGATCAGCGCGCGGTCGGCGTGCTGTAGGGGCGCGGCGAAGCCGCCGCAGACCACATCGCCGAGCACGTCGAAGATCACGACGTCGGTGTCCTCGAGCAGGTGGTGCTCCTTCAGCAGCTTCACCGTCTGGCCGACGACGTAGCCGCCGCAGCCGGTGCCGGCCGGCGGCCCACCCGCCTCGACGCACATGACGCCGTTGTAGCCCTCGAACACGAAGTCCTCGGTGCGCAGTTCCTCGGCATGGAAGTCGGCCTGCTCGAGCACGTCGATGACGGTCGGTACCAGGCGCTTGGTCAGCGTGAAGGTCGAGTCATGCTTGGGATCGCAGCCGATCTGCAGCACGCGCTTGCCGAGCTTGGAAAAGGCCACCGAGAGATTGGATGACGTCGTGCTCTTGCCAATGCCCCCCTTGCCGTACACGGCGAAGACCTTCGCCTTGCCGATCTTGAGGTTCGGGTCGAGCTGCACCTGCACGCTGCCTTCGCCGTCCGGGCGGCGGGGCAGGCTGCGCTGCAACTCACGCAGCGGTACGGTTGCAATGTCATTCATGCCGCGATTCCTATGCCGACCCCTTCGAGGCGATCTTCGAGTTCGTTGCTTGCGGCGCGCAGCGCATCGAGCGTGGCGGCGTCGGGATTCCAGTAACGGCGCTCGTGCGCCTCGAGCAGGCGGTTGGCAACCTTTGCCGACGCCGTGGGATTAAGTTGGGCCAGGCGCTCTCGCATCGCGGCGTCGAGCACGAAGGTGCTGCTGATCTGCTGGTACACCCACGGTGCGACCTGCCCGGTCGTGGCTGACCAGCCCATCGTGTTGGTCACCTGGACTTCGATCTGGCGCACGCCCTCGTAGCCGTGTTCGAGCATGCCTTCGTACCACTTGGGATTCAGCGTGCGCGTGCGCGTTTCCAGCGCCACCTGCTCCGCGAGCGTGCGCACCTTGCCGTCGCCGGAGGTCTGGTCACTGATATAGATGGGAATGTCCTGCTTGCGCGCGCGCTTCACCGCGCGGCTGATGCCTCCCAGCGTGTCGAAGTAGTGGTCGACCGTCGTCACGCCGATCTCCACTGAGTCCAGGTTCTGGTAGGCCAGGGTTACGTCGGCCAGCGCGTGCTGCAGCAAGGCGGTCTGCTGCAGGGGCCGCCCGGTACGACCGTAGGCAAAGCTCTTGCGCCGCGTGTAGCACTCGGCCAGTTCGTCTTCGTCGTCCCAGCGGCTGCTGTCGATCAGGTGATTGACATTCGCGCCGTACGCGCCGTCGGCGTTGGAGAACACACGCAGCGCCGCGGTCTCGAGATCGCCGCCATGCTGCTGCTGGTACGCGAGCGCGTGCTTGCGCACGAAGTTCTGTTCGAGTGGCTCGTCGGAACTCGCGGCCTGGAACGCGGCGTCGGCGAGCAGCTTGATCTGCAGCGGCAGCAGGTCGCGGAAGATGCCCGACAGCGTCATCACGACATCCACGCGCGGGCGGCCGAGCTCTGCCAGCGGAATCAGCGTGGCGCCGGCGAGGCGCCCGTACGTGTCGAAGCGCGGCCGTGCGCCCAACAGGGCGAGTGCCTGCGCGATCGGCGCGCCTTCGGTCTTCAGGTTGTCGGTGCCCCACAGCACCAGCGCGATCGACTCCGGCAGCGGATGACCGTCGGCGGCGTGGCGTGCCAGCAAGCGCTCGGCCTGGCGCGCGCCGTCGGCGACGGCATAGGCGCTGGGAATGCGGAACGGGTCGAACCCGTGAAGGTTGCGGCCGGTCGGCAACACCTGCGGCGTGCGCAACAGGTCTCCGCCCGGCGCCGGCCGCACGAAGCGCCCGTCGAGCGCATGCAGCAATGCCGGCAGCTCATGATCGGTGGCGAGCTGGCGATCGGTCTCCGCCAGTGCCTGCAGCATCGCGAGCGCACCGTCGTCGCTGTTCCCGGTGAGCGCAATCGCCGCTTCCGGTGTGGCGCCATCGACCAGTGCCTCGATGACCGCGCGATCAGGGTGCGCGCCGTGGGAGGCTTCGGCGACCGCCAGCAGCAGGTCGACGCGTTGTTCGCGGGTCGGCGCCTGGCCCACGACATGCAGGCCGTGCGGAATCAGGCTGTGCTCGACCTCGATGATCGCCTGCATCACGCGGGCAACCTGTGCCTCGGCGTCATCGCTCCAGGCAGGTTCGGCGGCGGCGAGGTCGACGGCGGCGGCCTGCGTCTGGATCAGCAGCGCCAGTTCGCCGTGGTCGGCCAGCTCATCCGGAGACAGCGTACGCCACCGTTCGATCGACGCCTTCAGGTCCAGCAGGCCGCGGTAGAGACCTGCCTGCGCAATCGGCGGCGTCAGGTAACTCACCAGCGTCGCCGCCGCGCGCCGCTTGGCGATCGTTCCTTCGGACGGATTGTTCGAGGCATACAGATAGAGGTTGGGCAGGTCGCCGATCAGGCGATCCGGCCAGCACTTGCCCGACAGTCCGGTCTGCTTGCCCGGCATGAACTCGAGCGCGCCGTGGGTGCCGAAGTGCAGCACCGCGTGCGCTGCGAAGTCCTCGCGCAGCCAGCGGTAAAAGGCCGAGAAGGCGTGCGTAGGAGCGAAGCCTTTCTCGAACAGCAACCGCATCGGGTCGCCTTCGAAGCCGAAGGCCGGCTGGATGCCGACGAAGACGTTGCCGAACTGTGCGCCGAGCACGAAGATCGACGCGCCGTCGCTCTGGTGCTTGCCGGGTGCGCTGCCCCACTGCGCTTCGATCTCGCCGAGCCAGCGCTCGCGGCGCACGTGGTCATCGACGCCGATGTAGGCGTGCACGTTGGCATTGGCGCCATGGGAAGCGGCATTGCCGGCGATGACGCGCTCGCGCAGGTCTTCAACGCTTGCGGGCACATCGAGTGTGTAGCCGCCCGCCTTCATCGCATTCAGCAGCCGGTGCAGCGATTCGAATACCGATAGGTGCGCGGCGGTGCCGGTGCTGCCCGCATTCGGCGGGAAGTTGAACAGCACGACGGCGACCCGGCGTTCGGCACGCGCGGAACGCCGCAGCGCGACCAGCCGCGCCACGCGCGCCGCCAGCATGTCGGTGCGTTCCGAGCAGATGTTCATGTCGCGCGCGCTCAGCGCGGCTTCGAACTTGCAGTGGCGCTCGCAGCCGTGGCACTCGTGGGTGCCGGCGGCGGCGCGGCCGCCGTAGACCATCGGGCTGGTCGCGCCGTCGAGCTCGGGGATCGCCACCATGATCGTGCTCTCGACCGGCAGCAGGCCGCGCTCGGAAGAGCTCCACTGCGGGATGTTCTGGAACTCGACGGGATGCGCGGCGATGTACGGCACATCGAGGCGGGCCAGCATCTCCTCGGCGGCCCTGGCATCGTTGTAGGCCGGCCCGCCGACGAGCGAGAAGCCGGTGAGCGAGACGACTGCATCCACGGTGGCGACGCCGTCCTGCATGAAGAACGTCTCGACCGCCGGACGCGCATCCAGTCCGCTGGCGAAGGCCGGGATCACGCGCAGGCCGCGCGTTTCAAGCGCAGCGATGACGCCGTCGTAGTGCACCGCGTTGCCGGCCAGCACGTAGGAGCGCATCACTAGCAGCCCGACAACACCGTGCTGTGCACCGCGCGACCGCGGCAGGTCATCCGCGCTGTGGCTGATCCGGCCCTTCAGGCGTGGGTGATAGACACCGACTTCCGGGTAGTCGGCCGGCGGCTGCGCCTTCAGCGTGCCGCGCAGCTCGAGACGTGCTCCGTCCGCATAGCGGTCGACCAGGAAGCGCACCAGGTTCGCGACGTTGTCGTCGGATCCGGCGAGCCAGTACTGCAGCGTCAGGAAATAGGCGCGCACATCCTGCGCCGTGCCCGGGATGAAGCGCAGGATCTTCGGCAGCCGGCGCAGCATCTTCATCTGCTGCGCGCCGGCGCTGCCCGGCTTGCCCTTGTCGCTGCTCTTCGCGCCGCGCAGGCGCTTCAGCAGCGCCATCATCCCGGTCTGCGGGGCGCCCATGTCGAAGCGGCCGACGCGTGTGAGCTTCACGACTTCGCCTTCCGACATGCACGCGATCATTGCGTCGCAGTGCTCGCGCCGCGCCCGCAGCGCCGGCAGAACGGCCTGGATGTGGTCCTCCATGAACATCATCGTCACGACGATGATGTCGCCGTGCGCGATGTCGGCTTTGCAGCGGTCGAGCGCTGACGGGTCGTCGGCCCATTCAGCCGCGGCGTGCAGGCTCAGTCGCAGGCCAGGCAGTTCGCGCAGCAGCAGGTGCTGCGCGCGCTCGGTTGCGCTCGCCAGATGGCTGTCGAGCGTGACGATCACCACGCGGACCGGTGGGACGCCGAGCGCCTCAGCGGCCGAAGTGCGCCTTGGCTTCATAGAGAGTCTCGACGGTGATGGTCCGCACGCCGCGCTCCTGTGCGTAACGCTCGGTGTTGCGCCGCGCCTTGGCGCGGACAAAGAACGGAATCTTCTTCAGCTCGCGCTCGCCATCGCTGCTCCACTGCAGCGGGGCAGCGATGGGATCGATCGCGGTGGCGCTGGCGGCCGATACCGGCTCGGCTGCCCCGGGGCCGACGTCGGGCGGTGTCGCGTGATGCAGGTGCGACGGCGGCGCGGCATCGTGGAACTCGAAGTCGTCGCGGAACATATGCAGCAGATGCTCCTCGAGCCCCATCACCAGCGGGTGCACCCAGCTGTCGAACAGCACGTTCGCACCCTCGAAACCGAACACCGGGCTATAGCGCGCCGGGACGTCCTGCACGTGGATCGGCGCCGAGATCACCGCGCACGCGACGCCGAGGCGCTTGGCGATGTGACGCTCCATCTGCGTGCCGAGCACCAGTTCGGGTGCAGCAGCCTGGATCGCGGCCTCGACTTCGAGGTAGTCATCCGTGATCAATGCCGTCAGTCCGATGGCCTCTGCAGCAGCGCGCGTTTCGCGCGCGAACTCGCGGCTGTACGTTCCGAGGCCCACGACCTCGAAGCCCAGCTCTTCGCGCGCGACACGTGCCGCACAGATGGCGTGCGAGGCGTCGCCGAAGATGAAGACGCGCTTGGCAGTCAGGTAGGTCGCATCGACCGAGCGCGCGTACCACGGCAGGCGCGACTGCGACGCGCCGAGCGATGCCACCCCGGGCTGTTCGCGAGCCAGCAGCGGTGCCGGATCGACGCCGGCCAGCTGCGCCACCTCACCGATGAAGTCGCGCGTCGCGCCGACGCCCATCGGGACAATCGTCGTGTGCGGCTGGCGGAACGTGCGCTTGAGCCAGCTCGCCGTCGTGCGCGAGACCTCCGGATAGAGGTCGATGTTGAAGTCGGCGTCCGGCAGGCGCGCCAGATCGGCTGCCGTGGCGCCGAGCGGCACGACGGCGTTGACGGAAATGCCGAGCGCCTCCAGCAGCCGCTTCACCTCGAGTATGTCGTCGCGGCAGCGGAAGCCGAGTGTCGTCGGGCCGAGGATGTTGGCGCGCGGCGGGGCCCCCGGCGCTCGCTCGTTGCGCACGCCTGCGCTGGCTGCGCGCTCGGCCAGCACGTTGCGCACCAGGTGATACAGCGTCTCGGCCGCGCCCCAGTTTTCCTTCTTCGAGTAGGCGGGGAGTTCGAGCGGCACGACCGGGATCGGCAACCCCAGCATCTGGCCGAGGTGGCCCGCCTGGTCCTGCAGCAACTCGGCGGTGCAGGACTCGCCGACCAGCAGCACCTGCGGCTGGAAGCGCTCGTAGGCCTCGAACACCGCTTGCTTGACGAGGTCCGCGGTGCTGCCGCCGAGATCGCGCGCCTGGAACGTCGTGTAAGACACCGGCGGGCGCGCGTCCTGGCGCTGGATCATCGTGAACAGGAGGTCGGCATAGGTATCGCCCTGCGGCGCATGCAGCACGAGGTGCACATCCTTCATCGATGCCGCGATGCGCATCGCACCGATATGCGGCGGGCCTTCGTAGGTCCAGAGCGTCAGTTGCATCGCTACACCGCCAGCCGGGCGCGCCGATCGAAGGGCCGCGCGAAGAGTTCGGCCAGGTCGCCAGCCTGGTCGAAGCCGTGAATAGGCGAGAACACCAGTTCGATCGACCATTTGGTCGCCAGGCCCTCGGCCTCGAGCGGGTTCGCGAGCCCCAGGCCGCAGACCGTCAGGTCCGGCCGGCTCGCACGGACCCGGTCCAGCTGCTGTTCGAGATGCTGGCCCTCGCTCAGCGCGGCCGACGGTGGCAGCAGCGGCAGTTCGGCCTGCAGCATCTGGCGGTCCAGGTAGGGCGTCCCGACCTCGATCGGTTCCATGCCGAGTTCGCGGTGCAGGAAGCGTGCGAGCGGGATCTCGAGCTGTGAGTCGGGCAGCATGAAGAGCCGCTTGCCGGCGAGTCGTGGACGCAGGCGTTCGATGGCAGTACGCGCGCGCTCGGCGGGCGCACGCAGCGCACCAGCGATATGCGTTGGCGCGACATCCCATGCGCGCGCCGCGGCGGTGAGCCAGGCGGTCGATCCTTCGACACCGAAGGGATACGGCGCCGCAATCAGCTCCGCACCGCGCGCGATCAGCGCCCGGACCGTCTCGCCATTGAAGGGCTGCGCGGCCAGCACGCGCGTGCCCCGACCCACGCCGGGAAGGTCTGCAGCGCGCCGCGCGGGCAGGAACGCGACAGGCCCGACGCCCAACTCCGCGAACAGGCGCGCGAACTGGTCCTCGACGATCTCCGGCAGACATCCGACGACCAGCAGCTGGCGGTCCTGCATGGCGGGCAGCAGCGGCACCATTGCCCCGAGCGCGCCGTCCTCGCCTTGCGTAAAGGTCGTCTCGATGCCGGAGCCCGAGTAATTGATCACGCGAACGCGGGGCAGCAGGCGCGCGTTCAGCCGCTCGGCGGCCTTGGCGAGATCGAGCTTGATGACTTCGGAAGGGCAGGAGCCGACCAGGAAGAGCGCGCGGATGTCCGGTCGCCGCTCGAGCAGCGTTAGGCAGATGCGATCGAGTTCCGCATTGGCGTCGGCCAGGCCGGCGAGGTCACGGTCGGTGAGGATCGCGGTGCCGAAACGCGGCTCGGCGAAGATCATCACGCCGGCGGCACTCTGCAGCAGGTGCGCGCAGGTCCGCGATCCGACGACGAGGAAGAACGCGTCCTGCATCTTGCGATGCAGCCAGACAATGCTGGTGAGCCCGCAGAACACTTCACGCTGACCGCGCTCGCGCAGGACCGGCTGCGGCTGCAGCCGGATTGCGCGGGCCACGGCTGCGAGATCGTTCATTCGCCGCCTGCCAGTTGCGCGACCGCGAAGCTGGGCCGCTCGCGCCGAGCCATGCGCAACTTGATCAGGAACTGTGCGGCGTTGACGACATAGGTCGCGTAGGCGGCCAGCGCCAGCCACATCTGCTGCTGTGGGGTCAGCAGTTCCGTGAACAGAGCGACGAGGTAAGCCGTATGGAGCGCGAGCACCAGCATGCTCACCATGTCTTCCCAGTAGAACGCCGGCGCGAACAGGTACTGGCCGAAGACATCGCGCTCCCACAGCGAGCCGGTGACCATGATCGTGTAGAGCACCAGTGTCTTCAGCACCACCGACGCGCTGGCGATGCCCCAGCCCTCTCCGGTGGCTAGGAAGCGCAGCACCAGCACAGCGCTCACGAGGAAGACGAAGAACTGCAGCGGCGCGAGGATGCCCTGCACCAGGGTCCAGCGCGACGCATCACGGCGCCTGCGCTGCTCCGGGGTGTACAGCGTCGGCTCGCTGCCGCCTTGCCGCTGCTCCATTACTTCCTCATTGCCGGGTTCGTCGCCCACTCTAGTCCGGGCAAAAGCAAACTGTCAACTAAACAAGACGTCAATTGTTGTTGACAAATGGGAGGGGGTTGGCATTACGATCGATCCCGTCTGTTTGTGGTCCGTTCATGTATTGACCAAGCCCGGTTCCGGCACGACACTGGCGCTGCCGGGGGTCCACCGAAAGGAATCAGATGCCCCGCGGAGACATGGCCGATCCTCGCCCGGCCACCAAGCTCGGATGGGCGTGGGGCGCTGACGCAAGTCCGCGACCGATAACATCAAGGAGACTTCCGATGGCGGGGACGGATGTGGACTGCTGGGCCGACGAAGGTGGATTGGGGGCCGGCCAGTCGCCCTCCCAGCCGCCACCGGTCGAGCCGACGCTGACCGGCGAAATGCTGGCG
>Ga0209254_10003127_pt1 | contig 15102 bp, 18 predicted proteins | sample FrelakmetDIP11DI_FD_187148 | JGI IMG/M metagenome (GOLD analysis project Ga0209254, IMG submission 187148) | Freshwater lake sediment microbial communities from the University of Notre Dame, USA, for methane emissions studies - DIP11 DI (SPAdes)... | ecosystem: Environmental > Aquatic >...
AGGAAGAAGCTGATCCGGCCCTCGCCACTCGCTACTCGCCACTTGTATCCGGTTGGAATGCGCTCGCCGACAGTAGCGATGCGAGCATACCGCCTGAAACCCAGCAGACACCGCCCATGAAAATCAGCGTCTACCGCTACAACCCGGACACCGGCGAGAAGCCGCGCATGCAGGCCTTCGAGGTGCGGCCCTTCCAGGGCATGATGCTCCGCGACGCCCTGTTGGAGGTTAAGCGACAGGACGAGTCCTTCGCCTTCCGGCACTCCTGCGGGGAGGGCGTCTGCGGGTCCGATGGGGTCAATGTGAATGGCAAGAACCGGCTCGCCTGCATCACCCCCATCACCGAGCTCAAGGAGCCCATCGAGGTGCGCCCCTTCCCGGGCCGCCCGGTGATCCGGGACCTGGTGGTGGACATGACCCAGTTCTACGAGCAGTACCGGGCGGTCAAACCCTACCTGGTGCGCAAGGACCCCCTCCCCGAGCAGGAGATCCTCCAGTCCCCGGAGGAGCGGGACCGCCTCGACGGGCTCTACGAGTGCATCCTGTGCGGCTGCTGCTCCACGGCCTGCCCCTCTTTCTGGTGGAACCCGGAGAAGTTCCACGGCCCTGCCGCGCTGCTCCAGGCCTGGCGCTTCCTCGCCGACACCCGGGACCAGGCCACCGAGGAACGGCTGGACGCCCTGGAGGGCCCCTACAAGCTCTTCCGCTGCCACACCATCATGAACTGCGTTGAGGTCTGCCCAAAGGGGTTGAACCCCACCCGCGCCATCGGGCGAATCAAGGAGCTGATGTTGGAGAAGGGGATCTAGGGCCGAGGAAACGTCACATGACGGAGTCGAGCGAGGCAGAGATTCGTCGGCTGCGCTGGCAGTGCCGGCGCGGCATGCTGGAGCTCGATCACCTGCTGCGGCGCTTCCTGGATCTGGGCTATTCAAACCTGGACTCCGAGCGCCAGGGGGAATTCGCGGCGCTGCTGCGCGAGCAGGACCAGGACCTGAGCGATTGGCTCATGGGCCGACGCGACCCCGAGAACGCCCAAGTCGCCGCCCTGGTGCGGCATATCATCGCCGTGGCCGGGGAACCTGAGCGGCACCGCTCGACCCCCGATAGCCGCTGACGGGTACGGCTTCTTTGTCCTCCCACCGCGATCGACCACCACTGCTGATCGAGCCCGGGTTCTCGCGCAGGCTCGCCGCCTTCGTTCTACTGACCCATGCCGCCGCTGCCGCCGCCGTTCTGGTCCTGCCCGGCGCCTGGCGGCTGCTCGTCCTTGGGGTGGCCACGAGCCTTGCCCACCAGCTCTACGCGCAGGTCCTGCGCCGCGCCCCCTGGTCCATCCGCTCCGCCCTCTGGCAGCCCGACGGGACCTGGCGCATCACCCTTGTCTCGGGGAAGGAACTGGACGCCACCTTGTCCCCTTCGACCTTCGCGAGCGTTCCACTTGTCGTGCTGAACCTGCGCCTCGGTCGGCTTCGCCGCCGCAGCCTACCCCTCTTCTCGGACGTCTTCGACCCGGAGCAGCACCGGCGGCTCAGGCAGCGGCTGCGCATCGAAGGGGCCGCCCGGGACCAGGACGCCGCCCCCGCCTGACAGCACCGGAGCCAAGCTTGCGTGAGCGACCTATTGCGCTTTGACTTCCACAAACTTTCAAAATCAGCGGATTAGCGGCCGCTACGCCCGAACCCACTCCTGCGTTAACTAACCAAATTAGGTAAACTGTCACCGAAACGTCCCACCGAAACGTCGGGTGTGTCTTCCCCAGATGGTCTATCGTGGGCGCCGATGATGCTGAATGCCCCCGGACCCGTCCTTCATCGACGAGGCCCAGGTTGAGGTGAGCAACTACAGGGAGAACATCGACTCCAGGTCATGCCTGGAGTAGGCCTTGAAGGCGAGCATGGTGGTGGTCTTCTCAATACCCGGCACCGCCACTAGGCCCTCGGTCACCAGGGCCGCCAGGTCCTCGTTGGTCGCCACACGGACGATGGCGACCAGATCGAACTCACCGGTCACCGAGTAGACCTCCGAGATCCCCGCCATCTCGGCGAGGGTCTCCGCCACCGCGTTGACTTGGGTCCTCGCCACGTTCAACAGTACGATTGCCGTGATCACTTGTTACCCCCTCGATCGTCGTCACCCTTGAAGCCGCATCCCCACCGGGGGGAGGCCGTTGCATTCGCAGGGTACGCCCCGCCCGGTGACCGAGCAAAGGACCCGCCGGCGGATCACGGGGCTGAGGGCCTGAGCCCCAGGGCCGGCGGCAGGCCCCACGCCGTGTGACCGCTCGCACCCACACCATCGACAGAGACCCCGCCTTGAATACGGGACCCGACTCCCGACACGATCCGCTTCCCGCCTTCCCGCCGACCCTGCCCGCCCTGACCCATGACGCCCAAGGACAGCGGCGGGTGGACTACCGAGCGGTTGCGGCCCTGGCGATTCCTCTGTTCGTGAACAGCGGGGTCCAGGCGGTGCTGAACCTGACCGACACCTGGTTCCTGGGGCGGATCTCGGCGGACGCCACCGCGGCGGTGGGGGCCATCTACTGGTTCGTGATCCTGTTCGTGCTGGTGCTGGGCGGGACGGGCATCGCGGTTCAAACCCTGGTGGCCCAGACCTACGGGGCGGGGAACCGCTACGGTGCCTCCGAGGTCGCCTGGGGCGGGCTCTGGGTGACGCTCCTGATGGCGCCCCTGTTCCTGGTGGCGGGACTCTCGGGGGGCTGGCTGCTCGCGCCCTTCGAGCTGGCACCGAACGTCGAGTCCCTGGCGTTGGCCTATTGGTTTCCCCGCATGACCGGTGCGGTCGCCGGGGTGGGGCTCTGGGTGATCACCAGCTTCTTCAACGGGATCGGCCGCACCCGGGTCACGCTCGGGCTCAATGCGTGCGTCGCCCTGCTCAATGCCTGGCTCAACCAGGTGATCGCCTTCGACCTGGGGCTGGGCATGGCGGGAATCGCCTGGGCCACCACAGCCTCCCAGGCCTTGGTCCTGGGGCTGGCGCTGGCCCTTTTCCTCTCCGCACCCGTGCGCCGGGACTTCGGCAGCCACCACTTCTGGCGCCCGCGGCGCCTGACGATGGGGCCTGTGCTGGCGCTGGGAATGCCGGCGGGAGCCTTCGCCGCCGCGGATCTCGGGGGAACGGCCCTGTTCCAACTCATGCAGGTGGATCTGGGGACGGTGCCAGGCGCCGCCACCCAGATCGTCATGATGCTGACCTCCATGGCCTACCTGCCCGCCATCGGCATCGCGAGCGCCGGGACCACCCTGGTGGGCCAGGCGATCGGGGCTGGGGATCGGGACTGGGCCCGGGTGCTGGGCAACGCGGTGATACGGGTCGTGGTCGCCTACATGGGACTCCTCAGTCTGGTGCTGGCCCTGGCGGGTCCCTGGCTGCTGCCCCTGTTCGTGACCCCGGCGGATCCCCAGGCCGCCGCCGTGGTGGAGACCGCCGCCCGGATCATCTGGATCGCCGCGGCCTATCAGGTCTTCGACGGGCTCAATTTTGGGGCCGGCTTCGCCTTGCGCGGGGCCGGCGACGTGCGGATCCCGGCCCTGATGGTCATGGCCCTGGCCTGGCTGGGCTTCGTGCCCCTGAGCCACATGCTGAGCTTCGGACCCGGAGAGGGCTGGGTGGACTTCCTGCCCCAGCTCGGGCTCGGCACCCTGGGGGGCTGGGGCGCGCTCCTCATCTACGCGGCGGCCCTTGGTAACCTCATGTGGCTGCGTTGGAGCTCGGGGGCCTGGCGGCGGATCGATCTCAGCTGAGGGTGCTCCTGTTCCCCGTACCAGGGATCTAAACGCCCACGGTGCCATTGGACCGACGAGCCCTCGGCCCCAGGTTGCGGCGATCGATCAGTGGGATTCGCCGAGTACCATGTGCACCGCCAACAAACCAACCGGACGCCGCATCGGTGGCGTCCTGCTCATCCTGACGTTCGTCAACGGACTCCTGGGAGCCGTCGCCATGGCCACCGAAGAACCCTCCTATGAAGTCCTGGATACCTATCCCGAGTTCGAGCTGCGCCGCTATGGTCCCACCCTGGTCGCCGAGACCCTGGTCAGCGGCGACTTCGAGGGCGCCGGCCGTGAGGCCTTCGGGCGACTCGCCAACTTCATCTTCGGCAACAACGCCCCAGGCGAGAAGATCGAGATGACGGCCCCCGTTATTCAGCGACCCCACGCGGAGGCCAGTGGCCGGGAGGCGGCCCCAACAGGACCCCAAGGCGACTATGTCCTGAGCTTTGTGATGCCCCAGCGTTTCAGTGCCGCAACCCTGCCGGCACCCAAGGATCCGGGGCTCTGGATCCGCGAGGAACCGCCCCGAACCCTCGCCGTGCGGCGTTACTCGGGGCGCTGGACCTGGGCGAACTACCGTGACAATGAGACCGCGCTGCTCGATGCCGTGCGCGTCGCCGGCCTCATCCCGGTCGGCCATACCCTCTACGCCCGTTACAATGCCCCCTTCACCCCTTGGTTCCTGCGCCGCAATGAGGTGATGGTCGAGGTGCAAGATCCGACGGCGGATGAGTAGCGGGAAACCGGCCGCCCTCGAGCTGGCGTGACCCCCGTCTCGTCCCCTTGCCCCCGCGGATCTAGACTCACCCCGATCAGACCAAGAGACCGAGTGAGCGCCGATGCAGTGTCCGAAGTGCGGGGTCGAGCAGCCGGAAGGCAAGGCCCTGTGCGGGCGTTGCGGCATCGTCTTCGAGAAGTACTACAAGTACCACCCGCGGCCGGGAGATGCCACGCACGCGCCGGTGACTCATCGGGCAGCAACCGCCTCGACCCCGGCCGGGGCGGCTGGGGAGTCGATGCTGGAAGGGCTCGGGGCCCTGCTTCTTCCGGCGGTTCTTAAGGGCGACTGGCCGTCCCTCGCCGCCCGGGGCCTGCTCTGGGCCGTGCTCGCCTGGTGGGGTCTGTCCCTCATGTTCTCCTCGGTGGACAGTCATGCCGCCGGCACCTCCTTCCTGCATCTCGTCAATCTGCCCTTCCACGAATTCGGTCACCTGCTGTTCCGGCCTTTCGGCGAATTCATCGCCTCCCTCGGCGGCACCCTGGGCCAGCTCCTGATGCCCGCCATCTGCCTCGGCGTCCTCCTGGTGCGCACCCGCGACGCCTTCGGCGCCTCGGTTGCCCTCTGGTGGCTCGGGGAGAACTTCCTCGATATTGCCCCCTACATCAACGACGCGCGGGCCGGCGAGCTGCCCCTGCTCGGCGGTAACACGGGGCATTCCGCCCCCTATGGTTTCCACGACTGGCAGTTCATCCTGGGAGAGACCGGGCTGCTGCACCTGGACCAGGGCCTAGCCCGTCTGAGCCACTTATTGGGAAGCCTAATCATGCTTGCCGCCCTCGCCTGGGGGGCCGCGGTCCTCTGGCGCCACCTGCTGCAGCTCCGGGCCACGGATTGACCCTGTCGCGGGTCCGCCCCCCAGGCCCCGGGAACATCGGGCGCGTCGTCGAAAGTCGAAAGACCCGCCTGGCCCTCGACACCCGGCATTCGGTATCGTATCCCGCTTACCCATTGGAAGGTCTCCATGCCCGAACCCTTAGCACGCATCGACCCCGGAACCCTGGGCGAGCGCCTGGCCCAGACTCGGGCGCGGGCCCTGGCGCTCGGCGCCCTGCAGCCCATCGCCACCAGGGAGGCCCAGATCGCCGACGACGGCGTGACCTTCCTGGTACGCCAGGTGGACAGCCTGGCCCGCAAGGCCGCCGAGCGGGTGCGCCAGGCGGGTCCCCGGCCCGACTCCCGCGGCCAGGCCAGCCCCTTCCTGCCGCCCGAGCCGGAGCTGACCCTGGGCGCCCTTTCGGAGACCCACTTCGCGGTGCTCAACAAGTTCAACGTGCTGGACTCGCACCTGTTGATCGTAACCCGCCAGCTCCAGCACCAGGAGACCCTCCTCACCCTAGCGGACATGGGGGCGCTTGCCTTCTGCCTGGGGGAGCTGGACGGTCTGGGCTTCTACAACGGGGGGGCCCTGGCCGGTGCCAGCCAGTCCCACAAGCATCTCCAGCTGGTGCCCCTTCCCCTCGGCTCCTTCGGGATCGGCGCCGGTCCACCCATCCCGATGGAGCCCCTCCTCGAGTTTGGCGCTGAGGAGGACGGGACGGCCCTCCCCTTCCCCCACGCCTTCGCCTGGCTCCAGACGGCCGAGGGGACCCAGAGCCCGGATGCACGCGAGCTCCACCGCGTCTACCTGGGCCTGCTCGGGCGGATCGGGATCCAAGGGGTCCCGGGGGATGGCGGGCCCCGGCAATCCGGCCCCTACAACCTGCTGGTCACCCGGCGCTGGATGCTGGCGGTCCCCCGGCGCGCCGAGGTCGTCGACGGCATCTCCGTAAACGCCCTGGGTTTCGCCGGGTCCCTCTTCGTCAAGGATGCCGAGGGGCTCGCGGCGGTCCGCCGCCGGGGCCCCATGGCCCTGCTCTGCGAGGCCGCGGGGGCTCCAGTTGACTAGGGGCGCCAGAGGTTCCCAGGAATCCGCCGGTGAGCTCCGTGGCCTTGGGCTCTGAGCACAGGAACCGCAGGACACGCGCGCGATGCGACTCCTGATCAAGACCTTGGGCTGGCTCCTCACACTCGCGCTGCTGGCCGTCACCGCGCTCGCCCTGCTGCTTTACCTCGACAGCGGCCCTCGCGTGCCCGATGAACGCGTCTTGACCCAGGCGGAACGCGCCTGGGCCCAGGAATGGCTGCGCTCGGCACGACCCCGGGGCCCGAGCAAGCAGGAGCCGGTCACCCTGACCCTCACGGAGGACCAGGCCAACCTCCTGCTCACCTATCTGATCGACCGGCTGGGCGAGGGTCGGGCGCGGGTGCGCCTCGGGGAGGACCGGGCCCAGATCACCGCTTCCCTCGGCCTGCCCATGGACCCGGGCGGTCGCTTCGTCAATCTGGAACTGGAGCTGTCCGGGTCCGGGCGCCCGCCCCGCATCGAGCGGCTCAACCTGGCCGGTCTCGCCCTGCCCGGTGCCCTCGCCCAGCCCCTGGCGGAGCAGGCCCTGGAGGCGCTGGATCGGGGGCACCTGCTGCGGTCGGTAGAGATCAAGCCCCAGCGGGTCCTGGTGACCTACACCTGGGGCCCGGACAGCCTCGCCTCCCTCGGCCGGGCCCTGGTGTCCCCGGCCGGATGGGAGCGCCTGCTGGACTACCAGGATCTGATCCAGTCCCAGACCCAGGCCGAGACCCGAGCCCAGATTGGGGCCAAGAACGGGGCCGCACCCAAGGGCCAGCGGATCCAGCTGGCGGACCTCCTCTCCCGCCTGCTCGCGGAGGCCGGAAACCGCTCCCGTGGAGGCGACCCGGTGGCGGAGAATCAGGCGGCGATCCTGGCCCTGGCGGCCTATGTCAACCGCCGCGGCCTTCCCAGGTCCCCGAGTGCCGCGGGCCATGAATCGGACCCGCAACCGAAGGCGCCCGCCTTCCGCCCGGTGCTGCTGCGCGGGCGTGTCGATCTGGCCCAGCACTTCATGACCTCCGCCGCCATCGCCACCCAAGGGGGCGACGCCCTCTCGGAGCTCATGGGGCTCTACAAGGAGGTCGCCGACTCCCGTGGCGGCAGTGGGTTCAGCTTCGCGGACCTCGCCGCTGACCGGGCGGGCAACCGCTTCGCCCTGCTCGCCGCGAGCGACCCCGAGTCGGCCAGGGCCATCCAGCGTCTCGCGCGGCAGGGGATCGCGGAGGACGCATTCATGCCACCCGTCGAGGGACTCCCGGAGGGCCTGGACCGGGAAACGCTCGCCGCCGGATTCGGCGACGCCCAGAGCCCCGCCTACCGCCGATTGGCGAGCCAGATCGAGCGCCGCATCGATGCCCTGCAGGTTCACCAGAGCGTCCTGCGCTAGGTCCGTTCCGGCAATCCGGCGTGCCGCGCCATCGCCTCTACAAAGGCGCCCCGAGCCGCCGCCAACCCTTCCTCCAGGCGCGCCCGCAGGTCTGGATCCGTGCTGGCTCCTGCGGAAAAGAGCGCGGCCCGCAACTGCTCCTCATAGGCATCCAGCGCGCTCGATACCCAAGCCGGCAGGGTCCCCACCTCGACGGCTGATCCCGCGTAATCTGGTTGGCTGAGTGAGACGAGCGCCGAGCGGGGGAACAGCCGATTCTCGCCGTCCTGCTCCCGACGCGCGGTGAGGGGTCCGATCTTCACGTAGGCCTCACCCCGGAACAGAAAACGCTGGCCCAGGGGTAATTGTGGGAACTTCATCGGCGACTCCCGTTGCTCGAAGGGCCCAGGCATGTCTCGAGAAAGGCCCGCCAGGGAATTCCGAGTAAACCTGAAGCACCTCGGTTTCTCGGTTCCCTTGCCGGAATGTGTTTGCTTGGGATCAAGGAACCTCGCCACTCGAAACTCGCCACGCGCTACTGACCGGCACAAGTCAGGGCGTCCGGGCCACCGCCCACACCTCGATGCGCGCCGCCCCGGCCCGCCGCAGAACACGGGCAAGCTCCTCCACGGTGCTGCCCGTGGTCACCACGTCGTCGACGACGGCCAGATGGCGCCATCCCAGGGGGGTCGGAGCGCTGAAGGCGCCCCGAATGTTACGCCGCCGGGCGCCTTCGTCCAGCCCCGCTTGGGGCAAGGTGGCCATGCTGCGCTCGCAGCAGCGATGGTCAACCGGCAGGGCCAGCTCCCGGCTTAAGACCCGGGCGATCTCCAGGGCCTGGTTGTAACCCCGCTCCGCCAGCCGGGCCCGATGCAGGGGCACCGGGATCAGGACCTCCGGCATCGGCTCACCGGCGACTCGGACGGACCGGGCCAATAACTGACCGAGCAGCCGCGCGGCGTTCAAACGGCCACGAAACTTCGCCGCCCCCACCAGCGTGGGGACCGGGGTCGCGTAACGCAGGGTGGTAATACAGCGCTCGTAGGGCGGCGCACGCCGCTGGCAGGCGCCGCACAGGGCCCCATCGAGCCCGGCCCCGTCGAAGGGCAGCGCACAACGGGCGCAGCAATGCCGATTCCAGGGAAGCTCCGCCGCGCAACCGGCGCAGAGGTCGAGGCCCGCGGCCCCGGGGGCGCCGCAGAGCAGGCAGGTGGGGGGAAAGAAGGAGGCGATGAGGGACGATGGCTTGATCAAAGCGAGGTCGCCGTGAGCGGCTCGTTGGGGAAAGGTTACACCCTCGCCGGACCAGCGCGGTGGCGGGTAAGATCAGCGGCGTCTGACGCTTGGGGGACCTTGGTCATGTTGGAGTATGTCTTTTTCGAGGAGGAGCCGCGCCAGCGCTTCCAGGCCTTCCTGGAGCAGCATCAACTGCCCTGGACCCTGGAGCCCGGCGACCCGGAGTCCGTGGTGGTCGTGGACGACGCCCGGATCGGCGAAGCCCTGGCGGAACGGCTGGAAGCACTCTACGACGAGCTCTTCGCCTTGGAGCAGAGCCTCTTCGTGGCGGACACGGCCCAGTCATCGGCTCACCCCAAGGACAAGGGCGTGCTGTTGCACCTGAAGGACGGCAGCACCCTCCATGCAGACCTGCCCCCGGAGTTGCTCAACCGTCTGCTGGCGGTCATCAGTCCCGAGGAGCTCGATCTCATCGCGGATGCCATCGTCTGCGCCTTCGAGGACTCGGAGGGGTAAGCCCGGGACTCACAGTCCGGAGGATCCCCGCGAGAGCACCCGAGCTGTCGACCGGAGCGGCGCCTTTCGGTTGACAAGGATCCTAACCCCGCTAGGATGCTGGCGTTTGGCCCGCGTCCCAGAGGTCCCGATCACCCCATGTCTCCCTCGATGCCGTTCCCCATGGCCCAGGCCCAGCCCCGTCGCGACTGGACCCTCGCCGAGGTCGAGGCCCTGCTCGATCGGCCCCTCAATGACCTGCTGCTGGAGGCCCAAACCGTCCACCGGGCCCATTTCGACCCCAACCGGGTGCAGGTCAGTACGCTGCTCAGCATCAAGACCGGGGCCTGCCCGGAGGACTGCGGCTACTGCGCGCAGAGCGCCCACCACGAGACGGGGCTCCAGCGGGAGCGCCTGCTGCCCCTGGACGAGGTGGTCGCGGCGGCCCGCGCCGCCCGGGACCAGGGGGCCACCCGATTCTGCATGGGTGCGGCCTGGCGCAGCCCCACCGACAAGAATCTGGATCAGGTGGTCGCCATGGTGGAGGCGGTCCACGCCCTGGGTCTCGAGACCTGCGTGACCCTGGGGATGCTCAGCGGCCCCCAGGCCCGGCGGCTCAAGGACGCGGGGCTCGACTACTACAACCACAACCTGGACACCTCCCCCGAGTTCTATGGCCAGGTGATCAGCACCCGCACCTATCAGGATCGCTTAGAGACTCTAGAGCATGTGCGGGAGGTGGGCTTGAAGACCTGCAGCGGCGGCATCCTGGGGATGGGGGAGTCGCGTCGGGACCGTGCCTCCCTGCTGCTCCAGCTCGCGAACCTGCCCACCCACCCGGAGTCCGTCCCCATCAACCTGCTGGTCCAGGTGGAGGGGACGCCGCTCTTCGGCACCGCGGCCCTGGACCCCCTGGAATTCGTCCGTACCGTGGCCGGCGCCCGCTGCCTGATGCCCCGCTCCTATGTGCGCCTGTCCGCCGGCCGCTCCCAAATGAGCGACGAGCTCCAGGCCCTGTGCTATTTCGCCGGCGCCAACTCCATCTTCTACGGGGAACGGCTCCTCACCACCCCCAATGCGCAGTCCGCCCAAGATCGGGCCCTGTTCGACCGGCTGGGCCTGGACTTCGAGGCGCTGGAGCCCAGCCGCGACGCGCCCGGGCCCTGCCACCGCGCCCCGGCGGCGACCCCCTAGGGTCACCCCGTGTCCCCCGACGAGCTGGCACCTGAGCTCGACCGACTGCGCGGCGCCGGGCTCTACCGCCGCCGCCGGGTGCTGGGCGGCCCTCAGCAGCCCCGCTGCCTGGTGGACGGCCGGCCCATGCTCAGCTTCTGCAGCAACGACTACCTGGGCCTGGCCAATCACCCTGAGGTCATCTCGGCGCTCCGCCAGGGGGCGGAGCGCTGGGGGGTGGGGAGCGGGGCCGCCCACCTGGTCAATGGCCACAGTGCCGCCCATCACGCTCTGGAGGAGGAGCTGGCGGACTTCACGGGGCGTCCCCGGGCGCTGCTGTTCTCCACCGGCTACATGGCGAATCTGGGGGTGATCACCGCCCTGGCCGGCCGCGGGGATACGGTCTTCGAGGACCGGTTGAACCACGCCTCCCTGCTGGACGGCGCCCTGCTCTCCCGGGCCAACCTGCGCCGCTACCCCCACGGGGACGGGGCGGCCCTCGCCCGCCTGGCCCTTGAGAGTCCACCCCGACTCATCGCCACCGATGGGGTCTTCAGCATGGACGGCGACCTGGCCCCCATCCCTACGCTGGCCGAGATCGCCCGTGCAGCCGGCGGCTGGCTCCTGGTGGACGACGCCCATGGGCTCGGGGTGCTGGGCCGGGAGGGCCGGGGCACCCTGGACCATCTCGGGCTGGGTGCGGAGCAGGTCCCGATCCTGATGGGCACCCTGGGCAAGGCCTTCGGCACCTTCGGGGCCTTCGTGGCGGGCTCCCGAGAGCTGATCGAGATGCTGATCCAGCGGGCCCGCACCTACATCTACACGACGGCCACGCCCCCCGCCCTGGCGGAGGCGACCCGAGTGAGCCTCGCCATCGCCCGGCGGGAGGACTGGCGGCGGGAGCGGCTTCGGACCCTGATCGCACGGCTGCGCACCGGGGCGACCCAGCTCGGCCTGCCCCTGGCGAATTCGCCGACCCCCATCCAACCCCTGATGGCAGGCACCACCTCCCGCGCCCTGGCCTGGAGTCAGGCCCTGGAGTCCGCCGGCATCCTGGTCACCCCCATCCGCCCGCCCACGGTCCCGGAGGGCAAGGCACGGCTGCGCATCACCCTCTCCGCGGCCCACGGCGAGGACGACGTGGATCGGTTGCTGGAGTCCCTGGCGACCCTGTCGAGGCAGGAAGCGGCGTGATGAGCCCGGCTAAGGTGCACCCGTCCCCGGACCGGAACCAGGACCTGGTGCTGATCCACGGCTGGGGGATGAACGCCGCGCTCTGGGAGCTCCTGCCAGAGACCCTGACGGCCGGGCTCCGCCGCCACCCCATCGAGCTCCCTGGCCACGGAGGACGCCCCTTGCTCCCGCCATGCGACGGAGGACCCAGGGCCCTGGAGACCTGGGCGGACGCCTGCCTGGGCGCGGCGCCCGAGCGGGCGGTCTGGTTCGGCTGGTCACTCGGCGGGCTGGTGGCCCTGTCCGCCGCCCTGCGGGCACCCGATCGCATTCTGGGGCTGATCCTGATGACCGCCACCCCCCGCTTCGTGCGCGCGCCGGACTGGCCGGCGGCCATGCCGGCGGAGACCCTCGCCCAGTTCCATGAGGGGCTCCTGGCGGACCCGGCCGGGACCCTGGCCCGCTTCCTGGCAATCCAGGTGCGCGGCAGCGATCAGGCCCGGGAGACCCTGCGCGGGCTGCGCCGGCAGCTGGCCACCCGGCCGCCGCCGAAACCGGCCGCCCTTGCCCTGGGTCTCGACCTGTTACGGGGGCAGGACCTGCGCCCAGCCCTGGCGCGGCTGCGCGTGCCCTCCCTCTGGCTCTTCGGAAGCCACGACACCCTGGTCCCGGCCGCGGTGGCGCCGCACATCGAGCGGTTGATTCCAGGGGCCAAGACGCGAGTGATCCCAGGCGCCGCCCATGCCCCCTTCCTGTCCCATCCCGCCGAGACCGGGGAGGCCATCGGGGCCTTCCTGGCGGGACTCATGCCTCGGCGGCAGGGACCGCCGTCCACGGGGTTGGACGAGAAGAACCCGACCCGGGACCCAGAGTCCAACAGTCATGTCCCAAACTGTTCCGCATGAGCCGGCCCAGGATCACGACGGCGCCATGACCCAGACCCCCATCGATAAGCAGCGGGCACGCCGGGCCTTCGAGGCGGCGGCGGCGGGCTACGACCTCGCGGCTGTTTTGCAGCGGGAGATCGCAGACCGTTTGCTGGAACGGCTCGATTATGTGCGCCTGGACCCGGAGCGGGTTCTGGATCTCGGCTGCGGCACCGGCTACGCAGTCCAGCCCCTGCACCGGCGCTATCGTCGCGCCCGTGTGATCGCACTGGACTTTGCCATGCCCATGCTCCACCGGGCACGCCGCCGCGGCGGCTGGCTCCGCCGCCCCCAGTGCCTGTGCGCGGATGCCGAGAGCTTGCCCCTGGCGGACGGGTCCATGGACCTCATCCTCTCCAACGCGACCCTGCAGTGGTGCAACGATCTGGGAAGGACCTTCGAGGAATGCCTGCGGGTACTGCGCCCGGGGGGGTTGCTGATGTTCACCACCTTCGGACCGGACACCCTGAAGGAGCTGCGCGCCGCCTGGTCTGAGGTCGACGGTTATTCTCATGTGAGCCCCTTCCCCGACATGCACGACCTGGGGGACGCCCTGGTGAAGACCCGCTTCGCCGACCCGGTGATGGATGCCGAGCGGCTTACCGTCACTTACGAGCGGCTTGGAGACCTGATGGCGGACCTCAAGGGCATCGGTGCCCGCAATGCCACCGGCCAGCGCCCACGGGGTCTCACCGGCCCCCGGCGGCTCGCGGCCCTGGAGGCCGCCTATGAGGTCCACCGGCAGGACGGTCGCCTGCCCGCCAGCTATGAGGTGGTCTACGGCCACGCCTGGGTGCCGGAACAGAAGCCCGTCGCGGGCGGGGTCGCCGTGCCCCTGAGCGCAGTCAGGCGTGCAATCGGACGCGCCATCCGACGCCCAGCCGAGGGGCCCAGCGGGCGCCGGGGGACTGTGTGAAGGGGATCTTCGTCACCGGCACCGATACGGACTGCGGCAAGACCGAGGTCAGCCTAGGCCTGATGGCGGCCTGGCAGCGCCGGGGATTCAGGACCCTCGGGATGAAGCCCGTGGCCACTGGCTGCGAGCCGGGTCCGACCGGCCCCCAGAACGCCGATGCGCTGCGGCTCCAGGCCCAGGGCAGCAGCCTGGCCCCTTATGGCCTGGTGAACCCCTATGCCTTCGAGCCCCCCATAGCCCCCCACATCGCCGCCGGCCAGGCGGGGGTGGAGATCGAGCTGGGCCCTATCGCCAGCGCCTACCGGACCCTGGCGGCCGAGTCGGATTGGGTGGTGGTGGAGGGGGTTGGTGGCTGGCGGGTCCCCCTGAGCACCAGCCTCTCGGTGAGCGACCTGCCCATGGCTCTGGGGCTACCGGTGCTGATGGTGGTCGGGCTCCGCCTGGGTTGCCTCAACCATGCGCTCCTCACGGCGGAATCCATTCGCGCCCACGGCGCCCATCTGGCGGGCTGGGTCGCCACCGGGATCGACCCCAAGATGCTGGAGGGCGATGCCAATCTCGCCACCCTGGCCGCCCTGCTCGGGTCCCCCTGCATCGGGGTCATCCCCTGGCTGGCCCCCCCCGAGCCTTCGGATCTGGCGGGGTACCTCAACCCGGAGTTGCTCGCCTGGCCCCCCAGCGACCGAGGTCACCCCGAGACAAAGCCCGAGACCAAGGGGCAACGCTGAGACTTTCCGTCGCGCTGAACGGGAGGAACCCCATGAACCAGATCTCACCGCCCCTTGAGATCCCCGGCGCCGAGGCCGCCGCGCCGTCCGGCTACCGCCGACTTACGCCCTTCCAACTTCGCCTGGCGCTTATCCTTGCCGTGACCTTGAGCGCCGCCCTGGTGCTGACACTGACCCTGACCCTGGTGCCGCCCACCCAGAGAGAGCCCGACCTGATACGCCTCCTACGCGGCATGGTGCTGATCAAAGGGACCATCGTGCTCGCCGCCGCGGCTCTGGTGTGGTGGCGGCTGGGCCGACCCCTAGCCCCGGACCTCGCGGCCCGTTACGTCGCCGCCCTCTGCGTCAGCGCCGACGCCGTGACCTGGCTCTGGGGCCTCCATCTGATCCCGCTGGGCAGCGGGGTCTTCTATCTCGGGCTCCTGGGGCTCTATCTCGCCGGACGCCGGGATCCGCTCCTTTCCGGCCCAGGACCCTTCCACTCCGCTGGTCGCATCCGCGAACGCCAGGCCTGAGAGGTTGTGAAAAAATCGTTGCGAGCAGCCCCGAGCGCAAGGAGCCTCACAGTGGGCGACGAGACATATCAAGTAGATAGGCGAGGAGCGTACGAGCACGCGACGCGGCGA
>Ga0209254_10003128_pt1 | contig 15100 bp, 16 predicted proteins | sample FrelakmetDIP11DI_FD_187148 | JGI IMG/M metagenome (GOLD analysis project Ga0209254, IMG submission 187148) | Freshwater lake sediment microbial communities from the University of Notre Dame, USA, for methane emissions studies - DIP11 DI (SPAdes)... | ecosystem: Environmental > Aquatic >...
CGCGCCGGACGGCGGCTCCGAGAGCGCGCGCGCGGCCCCCGGGGCGGCACGCGCGGCCCCCGAGGAGGTGCGCTCGGTCCCCGAGGAGGTGCGCTCGGTCCCCGGGACCCCCGGCAGCGAGACCCCCGGCTGCGACACGCCGGGCAACGAGCCGCCCGCGTCCCCGGGCGGCGGCTCCGGCCGCAGCAGGAAGCCGCGCCTGACGCGGGTCAAGTGACGCCGGCGCGCCCGATGCGCGCGCGGTTGCGCTGCGCGCGCGCTCGGGCGGCGGTCCCCGCGCACCGGGTGGCCTAGAATGTTGGTCACACGCCCCTGTAGCTCAATTGGCAGAGCAGCGGATTTGTAATCCGAAGGTTGGGAGTTCGATTCTTCTCGGGGGCACCAAGAAATTCAATGAGGTATCGAAGAAGGCATGCGATGAGTCTCTCGTGCCGATGGTTCTGGCAAGCGACGGCGTAAGCGGGCCACAACCGCAGCGCAAAGCCCCCAAAAGCCCGGAAGCGATTCCTGCGCGTCCGAGCTGCTGCCGCAGCGCAGCTCGATCAAGCCATGTGGCTCACTTCGTCGTTGCCGTCCCGGGCTTGGGCGCTGCTTCGGCTGGTGCGCGTGTGGCTGGGGGACGAGTTCCCGGATCGAGCGTCCCGCTGCGCTGTCCAGTCGAACCTGAACCGGCCGATGGCGTGCAAATCGAGCTGAATTTGTCAGACGGGGCGGGGGTATAGTACTTGCAACAGCCGGCAGCGCACTGCTCCTGAGACTTAGCAGTCTTGTTGTGTTCCCCGCACCACCTCAGGCAGGCTTCATACTGTGCCGGGGTTGTGCCCGCGCGAAGTGCCCATGAGTTTGGCGTGGCAGCAAGGACCGCCACCGCAGACGCAGCAAGCAGCATCGGAATCAGGGTCCTTCTGGGCTCGTTCATACGACCTCCCTCCAAGACGTCTGCGTGGTCTAGACTATAACTGGTAGGGGCGCGTTACGGGGCGCTTATTTCTGGTCGACGCGAACTGGGCATCGCCGCCCCGGAGTGCAGGTAGCGATGGATCGGTCTTGTTGCCGTCGTGGCCGCCGCCTTTCCGGGATCAAAGGGGCCCCTTGCTGCCGCGCGCGCCAGCGCAAGGACTCCGCCGGAGGAACGCGGATTGCAGCTCGGGATGGCAGCACGATGGGCGCTGAGACTGCCGGGAATGTGCTCCGAGTCGATCAAATGGGTCGTGACCGTGGCGCTGACGATTTCGCCACTACGCGCCCGGGCGATCACGTATGCTGAGGTTTCGGGATTGAATGGCCCAAACTGCGCGTTGCCGCAGTGCAGACGCGCCAGGTCCTGATGGGCCGATCGGACTAACTGGAGGCGCTATGCCTGCTGTCGAGTCGTGGCGGGTGGCGACCACTGCGCACATCCTTATCGTGACCGTGGGTTCCTTCGCGGTTTCTGAAGCGGCATGGTCCGCGAAATGCGGCGCGAGCAATGGCGCGTGCGCGGTTCTGCTCGCCCAGGCAACCGCCTATCCGCCCTTGCCTCCGAGCACGGTCCCGTTTCCACCCGCCTCCGGTGACTCGCCCAGGCCCGCCCCGTATGGTCCGGTTCCCGAGTCGGGGGGCAGCACCCGGTCGGCGCTACTTCTGCTGTTCGCAACGCATTTCATGCCCGGATTTGCGGCGGGGCTTGGAGATTGGTTTCGGAACAAACTCGCCGGCCCTCCGGCTGCGGCTTCAGGCCATAGCGGCGAGAATTCTACCGGGCCGTTGACCTATGGCCAGCCGCTGCCCTACGCCCAACCGGCTCCAAGCGGACTTCCAGGGACTCGTGAGGAGCAGCTGCCGCAGGCACAAAGCGCGCACCCGTTGACCCAGTTCCCCAATCCCACCGAGGCGCAAGTCCACGCCGGCATCGCGTACCAGGTGTCGTTGCTGGGCGCCGACGGAAGTCGCACACTTGTCGATACGGCGCGGCGTACATTCGCGACGGGTGAACGCTTCGAAATCGCTTATCGCCCGAACTTTCCCGGAGTCGTTGACGTCTACAACATCGATCCTGCGGGCAGGGAGGAACGGATCGATTCAGTCCAGCTCGGGGTGGCCCAGTTGGCCACGCTGGGCCCGTACGAGTTCGTCAACACGAAGGGCAATGAGACGCTGCGAATCGTGCTGCAGCCTTGCCTGGGCAGCGTCGCCGATGGGCAGTCCGCCGGCAACCGCGGTATCGCGCGCGCGCAGATCCGGCCCGAAGTTGTCCAGGCCTTGAAGGCGTGCGACGACCCGGCACGCAAGCGGGAACTCGCGCCTACGCGCGGGATTGCGAGGGTCTCGCTGGAAGGGGGGACAAGTTTTGCGCTGGATCCCGTCAGCAGGAGTGAACTCGAGTCGGGCCGAATGGCTCCTCGTGAGGTGGTCATCCGCTTCGTGCACAATTGACCGAGGCGCTTGGGGCGGCTTTCCTGACTTAGGCGCTTGGGTCGGATGATTGCATCGATTGTCCGGCGTGTCGGTCGTACCCTCGGGCTTGCAACGACTGCACTGCTGCTGTCGCTGGGCGCGTGGGAGCATACGGGCGCACAAACCGTCACCGATGGGCGGTACGCGCTCGTTGTCGGCAATGCCCGCTATCGGACGCTACCGCTCAGTAATCCCGAGAACGATGCGCGGCTGATCGCCTCGCGGTTGCGTGCGCTCGGCTTCAACGTTTACGAACACAAGAACCTCGGGGTCCGCGAGTTCCGCCGCGTGCTGCGCGAATTCGTACGCCTGGTGCAGCAGGCCGACGGGGTGGTGGTGTTCTACTACGCCGGGCACGGCGTGCAGATCGACGGCCGCAATTTCCTGCTGCCCGTGGACATCGACGTGGCCAAGGAAGAGGAGGTGAAGGACGATTCGATCGATATCGACGACCTGTTCATGAGCCAGCTCGAGAAGGTCCGCGCGCAGACGCGGATCGTCATTCTCGATGCCTGCCGTGACAACCCGTTCGCGGGCCGCTCGCGGGCAATCCGGACCACGGGCGGCCTGGCCGAGATGAATGCCCGCGGCACGCTGATCGCCTATGCTTCGGCGCCGGGGGCGACCGCAGAGGACGGCCCGCCTGGAACGAACAGCGTCTACACCCGGCATCTGGCGGAGGAGATGACCGTCGATGGGCTCGAGGTCGAGCAGATGTTCAAACGGGTGCGCGTCAAGGTGCTCAACGACACGCGCCAGCGGCAGGTGCCGTGGGTGAATACCTCGCTGACGACGAACTTCAGCTTCAAGGGTCGCCCCGCCATCGACGGCGGCGACGCGCAGCGGCACGAGCAGATCGCCCGCCTGGAAGAAGAATTGAAGCACACACGCGGACTGCTCGAGCGGGCGCGCCTTCGGATGCAAGAGACCGAGACGGCGACGGCCGCGCCCGCAACGGCTGGCGCGCTTGCCCGACCGAGCGCATTGCCGCTCCCGGCGACTGTTCCGGGCCCGTCGTCCCCCGTCCCGCAGGCCGAGACCCCGGTGGCGGCCTCATCGCTGCCGGTGCCAGCTGCCGTGCCAGCGTCGCCCACGACAACCCCAGCTTCGCCCACGGCCACTCCGACACCACCCACGGCCACTGCAGCATCACCTGCGGCGTCCCCGGCGCCACCCGCTGGTCCCGTGGCTCAGACATTGCCCGCCGGTGAGCCGCAGCGCGAGTTTGCACGCCTGCTCGAGCAGTTGAATCGCACCGAACAGGCGCTGCAAGCGGCACGGCGCGACGCGAAGGAAACCGCGACGCAAGACGTAGAACCCGCTCGGCCGACGAGTGTTACCCGCGTGGGTTCGGTCAACGAGGCACGGCCACTGACGCGAACCCGTGCAGACCGCTGCGCGGATTTGCTGAACCGCGCAGCGCTCGGGGAGGACCTCGGGACAGATGCTCGGACGACGCTTGAAACGGAGTGCAAGAAATGAACAGTCGAGGTAGACCAGGCAGCGTGTTTGCAGCGATCGCCACGATGGCCGTGCTGTGTGCGACGAGCGGTTGCTCGTTCTTCAGCTCGGGCACGGGCGCGCAACAGCCCGCGGCTGCGCCGGCGCCGTCCGGGATCGCCGCGAAATCCGCTGGCGTCGCGCCGTCCTCGCCGGCGGTGCCACCGGTGCCGACTGCCGCGCCCGCGCCCACCGCCGTGCCCGCACCAGCGCCCGTACCCGCACCGGCGCCCGCGGCCGCGGCGCCACCGCCACCGCCCATCATGAAGATGCCCGACGCAGTCGCGTTCGCGGCCAATGCGCTGTTCGCGAACGCGCCCGTGCGGGCAGACGGGTCGCCCAACGTGGTTGTTATCGATCCGCTGATCGACGGCAATACGGGCGAACGCACAAAGGCCACGCAGGCCATGGGGAAGGCCGTGACCGAAATCGTGAGAACCCGCTTTCCGCAGTTCACCATGCAGCCGTTCACGACCGCTGCCCTGGCGACTGGCCCGATGCTGTTCATCGGGACATTCACGCCGGTGGACGAGAAGGGCGGCAATGCTGGACCGCGCGAGTGGTACAGGATCTGTCTCGCGCTGCTGGACCTGAAGACCGGAAAGATCGCGTCGAAGGGCTTCGCCCGGGCCAGTCCGGAGGGTGTCGATCATGCGCCCACGGCGTTCTTCGACGACGTACCCGCTTGGGCGCCCGACTCGACGACCTCGGGGTACGTGCGCACTTGTCAGGGTACCCGCGCGGGCGAGACGATCAAACCGGAGTACTGGGACAAGCTGGTTGCGAGCGCGCTGATCAGCGACGCAATCGAGGCCTACGAGAACGGCCGCTACCAGGAGGCGCTCGACCTGTATCAGGGTGTGCAGCGTTCGGGTGCCGGCAACCAGCTCAGGGTCTACAACGGCATCTACCTGTCCAGCTGGAAACTCGGTCGCACCGAACAAGCGGCTGACGCTTTCGGCAACATCGTCGACTATGGGCTGGCGAACAAACGACTGGCCGTGAAGTTTCTGTTCAGACCTGGTTCGACTCTGTTCCTGGCGGACCCGAAGATCAGCGGCGCCTACCCGGTTTGGCTCAACGAGATTGCCAAGCGTACGCAGGGTGGCAAGGCCTGCCTGGAGGTGTCCGGACACTCGTCACGGACGGGCCCTGAACCGCTGAACATCCGATTGTCGCAGCTGCGTGCTGAGCAGGTCCGGTCGCGCCTCGTCGCGGGCCACGGTGCCAGCACCGGGAAAGTGTTGGCTGTCGGGAAGGGCTCCAGCGAAACCATCTCGGGCCTAGGGACTGATGACGCGCGTGATGCCCTCGATCGGCGGGTCGAGTTCAAGCCGATCGACTGCATGGCAGGGTGAGCCGGGTGGCGAATGCTGTGCTCGCTTGGGACTGCGACCATGTGACGCGCCTGCGCAGCATTGAAGACGCCCATGAATTGGACGTCTGCCCGGAGCCTCCCGTCCGAAGGTTGGGAGTTCGATTCTTCTCGGGGGCACCAACGACGGAGTGGATGCAATGTGGACCGGTTGGGCTCGCCTGGGCCGGCTGGCGTTGACGGCGGCGTGCCTGCTGGCGGCGGCGGGGTGTGCGACCCCCACCGTCACCGCCTACGTCACGACTTTCCACGAGTGGCGGGGTGAGTCGCCGCTGACCTTCTCGTACCGGCGAACGCCGGAGCAGGAACAGAACCTGGAGCACCGCAGCTACGAGCAGCTGGTCAGCGCGCGGCTCGAGGCGGTGGGCCTGCAGCCGGCGCCCGCCGGTGCGGCGCGATACCAGGTCGCGTTCGAATACTCGTCGCAAGGCAACCTGGAGCGGTGGGTGGACTACCCCTACCCGTATCTCTACCCGTATCCGTACGCCGGCGCGATGCGCTTCGGCTATCCCGGGTTCGGCGGATTCTACGACCCGTGGTGGTGGGGCCCGCCGATGCCGATCGTGACGGACGTCGCGGTGTTCCGCTACGGACTCAGGGTGAACCTGTTCGACACGCACGCCGACGGCGCGACCGGCGGCCGCAAGGTGTTCGAGTCCAGCGCCTCGTCGCTGCTCTACCGCAGCGGGCTGCCGCAGGTGATGCCGGCGCTGGTGGAGGCCGTGTTTGCGGACTTTCCGGGCCCCAGCGGCGTCAGCCGCCGGGTGACGGTGCCGCTGGCGCCGACGCCCTGACGAGCGACCGCTCGCGCGGCGCCGGGCGCTGCGTGCCCGACACGCGCGGTGCGTGCCCGGCACGCGCGGTGCGGCGTGCGCTCAGGGCTGCATGCGCTCAGGGCTGCGTGCGATCGGTGGGCTGGGCGGCCCCGGGCTGCGGACCGCGCGGCAGCGGCGAAAGCGCCTGACGCGCTTCGAGCTGGCGAGAGAGTTCGCCCAGGCGGTCCGACATCTGCTTGGCCGACGCCACCATGGCCAGCAGCGACAGCCGGGCCCGGTCGGCGTCGGACTTGCCTTCGAGCTGAGCCTCCAGGCGCTGCAGCATCGCGCGGGCCGGGGCGGCGTGCCGGCCTCCGCGGGCGAGCTCGATCGCGAGCAGCGCGCGGCGGCGTGCCTCGAAGGCCGCGGGGTCGCGCTCGTACAGGGTCGCCCACTCGTCGAAGTCGAACTCGGGTGCCGCGCTGAACTTGATCATGTCGGGAGCTCCGCCGGTCGGCCGCACGGGGCCGTTCGGGTTCCAGTATCGGCCGTTGGTCGGTTCGCCTGCGTGAACGGCATCACGTATCATGGTCCGCAGCGCCATGCCCGTCGTGACACACACCGGCAAACCCTTCGTCTGGAAGCGTCCGCCGCCCTCGGACCTGCGCCAGGCGCTGCGCCTGACCAGCGGCGGGCATCGGTACGACGTGCGCCTGATCGGGCTGATCAACCGCAGCCGGTTCCTGGTCACTCACCCGGTGCAGGACGGCAAGCTGGTGTTCGTCAAGGAAGGCGAGCCGATCGACGTCGCGACCTTCGACGGGGCGGTGCTCTACGCGTTCGGCAGCTCGGTCAAGAAGGTGCTGCTCGGCGAGTCGGCCCTCGAGCTGCACCTGCCGGCACCCGAGGAGCGCAAGCGCGAGGTCGTGCGGCGCACGCGCCGCGCCGCGGTGGCGCTGCCCTGCTCGCTGCGCTATGGCGCGCACGCCGATCAGGTGCGGGCCGGCTTCGTCGGCGACCTGAGCCATCAGGGCGCGCAGGTGGCGCTCGAGGCCGCGCTGCCCGCAGACCTGGCTGCGGTCGACCTCGGCTTCCGGCTGGAAGTGCTCGGTGAGACGCTGACGGTGCAGACCCGCGCGTCGATCCGCTCGTCGGGGCCGGACCCGCGCCCGGACGTGTCGGCCGTGCTGTACGGACTCCAGTTCACCGAGATGGACCGGGCGCAGCAGGTCGCGGTCAGTCACTTCGTGTTCGAGCGCCTGCTGGCCCTGCACGACGACGCGTTTGCGGCGATCCGCTGAACGCGGCCGGTCAGTCGTTCCTGAACAGGACCGAACTGACCGCCGACGTGATCACGCTGTACAGGAGCGCCGCGAGCACCGCCCACCAGAACCCCGACACCGAAAAACCGTCGAGCAGGCGCGCCGCGAGCCAGAACATCAATCCGTTGATGACGAAGATGAACAGGCCGAGGGACAGCACCGTGATCGGCAGCGTCAGCACCACGAGGATCGGGCGGATGATCGCGTTGAGCAGGCCGAGCACCAGCGCGACGATCAGCGCCGTGCCGAAGTCCTTGACGTGCACGGTCGACAGGATGTAGGGCAGCACGAGCAGCACGCCGGCGTTGATGGCCCAGTTCAGCAGTATCTTCATGCGCGAGTCCCTCCAGGAGCGCCCATGGTAAGCGATCGGGTCTGCCCGCTTGCCGGCCTGCCCGAGCCCGGCTTCGCGCGCTGCGCCGGGCAACCCCAGCCGCCGGTCACTTCACCAGCGTGACCGGCACGTCGCTGAGCATGGCCACGCGGTGCGCCACCGATCCGATCAGCAGGTCCTTCAGCGCGGTGCGCCCCTTGGAGCCGAGCACGACGTGGTCGGCGTTCTCGTCGTGGGCCGCCTTGGCGATCGAGGGCGCGATCTGCCCGCGAAGCATCCGGGTCTCGAACGGAATCCCGGCCTTCTGCGCCAGCCCGATGGCGTCCTTCAGTTCCGAGCCCGACAGGTCGGCCAGGTAGTCGCGCACCACCTGCTTGCCGACGAACTGGCTCGCGCCGCGCAGCGCGATGTCGTCGTGCGCGTTGACCAGCAGCACCGACGAAGGCTCGGACAGCTTGCCGGCGAGCTTCAGGGCGAACTTGAGCGCCCGCAGCGAGTTCTTGGAACCGTCGATGGCGACGAGGATCTTCATGGAGCGCTCCGGTGTCGTGCAGGGACCGCAGCGATTATTGCACGCGTGCTCAGGGCCCCTGGGTGGGCTCGGAACCGAACAGCGTCGACAGCGTGTGCACGGCCTTGCGGCTGAACTTCGCCGGGCTGCGCGGGGCTGTGCCGCAGAACGCGCGCCAGCCGTCGATCAGTGCCGTTGCGCGCACCGCGGCCTCGGGTGCCGTCGCGGGGCCGGCCATGGCCGTGGCCGCCACGTCGCGCGCCACGGCAAGGTCCTGGCCCGCGCCGAGGCGGTCCTGCAGCCGGCCCAGCAGTCCCAGCACGCGTGCGGACGGAAAGCTGCGCGGCAATGCGCCGGTGCTGAACTCCAGCGCATAGCGCAGCGTCTTGACGGCGATCCGCGTGCGATGCCAGCCGGCCTCGTCGTCGGCGCGTCGCGCGCGCCGGCGCATCCGCACGAACAGCGCATGCAGGCGGCGCCGCGCGAACCGCTCGAACGGCTCGAGCGGCTCCCACGGGGCGAGTGGCGCCCTCGGCGGGCCCGGCTCGAGCGGCTCGACGGGCTCGACAGGCTCGACAGGCTCGACAGGCTCGACAGGCTCGACAGGCTCGACAGGCTCGATCGGCACGGGTGGCTCGATCGGCACGGGCAGCCGGGCCCGCCCCTGCGCCCGCGCATCGGCCGGAGTCGCGATAGCCGGTGCCGCCCGCAGGTGCTCGGCGAGCAGCGACGTGCGCAGCACCAGCAGCGTCGTGGCGGGCGACGACAGCGCGCGGCGCAGCCGCATGCGGGCGGCGTCCCGGGTCTGCTGCAGCGCGCGCGCCAGGCTCTCGAGCGCGGCGTCGCCCTCGAAGTGCCGGCGCAGCTCCACCAGCGGCCCGGACTCGAACACGTCGATGTCGCGGACCTCGCCGGCCAGGTCCGCGAGCTGGCGCGCCGCCTGGTCGACCGCAGCCCACTGCGGCTCGCGTTCGCGAAGCTCGAAGTAACGGATCGCCGCCCGCAGGCGGCGCAGCGCGATCCGCAGCTGATGGGGGCCCTCCGCGTCCTCGGTCAGGCTCACCGGCTCGAGGTTCGCCCACAGGTGGGCCAGGCTCGCCTGCACGGCCGCGGCGGCCGCCGCGGCGACGCCTGAGGACGCCGGCGGAGTCGCGGCACTCGCCTTGACCGGCCGGGGCACCAGCGGCGCGCGGGCGGCGAGCCGCAGTCCGCGCTCGTTCTTGGTCGTCGTCAGCAGCGTGGCCCCTTCGCGCTGCGACCATCCGATCGCCCAGTCGAGGAAGTCGGCGGTGTCGCCGCGCTTGAGCTCGATTTCCACCTCGCGGATGGGCTCGTGCCGCTGGCCGCAGCGGATCTCGCCCAGATCCTGGGCGAGTTCGACCACCAGGCCCTCGTGGGGCCGCAGCGTCCAGGCCGTGCGCTCGAAGTCGGTCTCGAACAGCGGCATCCACATCGGAAACGTGCGATTCAGCAGCGCGCCGAGCGCCGTGTCGGGCGGCGGCAGTGCGGCACGCTCGGGCGCGATGCCCGCAATCGGCCGCTCCGCTTCGAAGCGGTCGAACGGGCTGGCGGAATCGGCCTTGACGGTCTGCAGCCACACGTCGCCGTGCCGGCGGACCCGGACCGCCACGCGAGCCTGGGCCAGCGAGCCGTCGGGCGTGTCGAAATAGCGCGACCAGACCGCGTCGCGCACCGGCGGTTGTTCGGCGGCCAGCTTCGCCAGGCTGGTCTCGAGCGCGAGCGTCAGGGCGAACTTCAGCTCGAGTTCGCGCACGGCCTCACTCCACCCGGGGCTTGAGCCCCTGCCAGGGCGGGCTCAGCGTCTGCTCGATCGACAGCAGCTCGAGCACGCGCCCGACGGTGTGGTCGACGATCTCGGCGACCGACTTCGGGCGCTGGTAGAACGCCGGCAGCGGCGGAAAGACGATCGCCCCCATCTCGGTGACGGCCGCCATGTTGCGCAGGTGCGCCAGGTTCAGCGGCGTCTCGCGGGCCAGCAGCACCAGCCGGCGGCGCTCCTTGAGCACCACGTCGGCGGCGCGCGCGACCAGGTTGTCCGACAGGCCGAGGGCGATCGCCGCCAGCGTGCGCATCGAGCACGGCGCCACCACCATGCCGGCGGTTGCGAACGAGCCCGAGGCGATGCTCGCGCCGACGTCACGGACGTTGTGCACGACCGAGGCCAGCGCCTCGACGCTGCGGCGCGGCCGCTCGAGTTCCTGCTCGACGTTCATCCACCCGGCCGCCGACACGACCAGGTGCGTCTCGATTCCGGGAACCGCGCCCAGCACCTCGAGCAGCCGCACGCCGTACACCGCACCGGTGGCGCCGGTGATGGCAACGATCAATCTGCGTGGCGAAGCGTCCATGGCCCGGGGCATTGTACCGACGGGCCCGCGCCCGCGTGTGACACACGCGGGCCCGACCCCCTTTCGACCCGCACGCCGGCGCGGGTCCCGCGCACCGGCGGGTCGAAGGGCAGGGCGAAAAGCAGGGCCAAGGTCGACGGCTTCTGGCCAACGCCGGGCCGCGGCGTTACGCTAGCGCACCATGGACACGCCGAATCCGGTCATGGCCGACGCCACCGATTGTTCCCGCGTGCCGTACAGCCGCTACACGGACGAGGCCGGCTACCGGCGCGAGCTCGACCGGCTGTTCTACCGCGGGCACTGGTGCTACGTCGGCCTGGACGTCGAGGTGCCCGAGCCGGGCGACTTCAAGACGACCTTCGTCGGCGAGCGCTCGGTGATCGTCGTGCGCGACCTCGACGGTGCGATCAACGTGGTCGAGAACCACTGCGCGCATCGCGGCGTGCGCTTCTGCCAGCAGGCCTGGGGGCGCACGCGCGACTTCGTGTGCCCCTACCACCAGTGGAACTACGACCTCAAGGGCAACCTGATCGGACTGCCGTTTCGCCGTGGCGTCAAGGTGGTCGAGGACGGCCGCACGCGCATCGACGGGGGCATGCCGGCCGACTTCCGCCTGCAGGACCACGGGCTCACGCAACTGGCGGTCGCGCGACGCAACGGCCTGGTGTTCGCGTCGTTCGACCACGCCGTGCAGCCGCTGGCCGACTACATCGGGCCCGAGGTCCTGCCGTGGGTCGACCGGGTCTTCGACGGGCGGGCGCTGACGCTGCTGGGCCACTCGCGGCAGCGGATCCCCGGCAACTGGAAGCTGATGCAGGAGAACATCAAGGACCCGTACCACCCCGGGCTGCTGCACACCTGGTTCGTCACCTTCGGCCTGTGGCGCGCCGACCAGAAGTCGCAGATGGTGATGGACGCGCACGGGCGCCACGCGGCGATGATCTCGCGGCGCAACGAAGGCGGGCGGTCCGGCGTCACGCAGGGCGTCACCAGCTTCAGGGAGCACATGACGCTGAACGACGCGCGCCTGCTCGACGTCGTGCCCGAGCCCTGGTGGAACGGCCCGACCGTGACGATGATCACGCTCTTCCCGTCGCTGATCATCCAGCAGCAGGTCAACTCGCTGTCGACGCGGCACATCGTGCCGCGCGGACCGGGCGAGTTCGACTTCGTGTGGACGCACTTCGGCTTCGCCGACGACACGCCCGACATGACGCGGCGCCGGCTGCGCCAGGCCAACCTGTTCGGCCCGGCCGGGTTCGTGTCGGCCGACGACGGCGAGGTCATCGAGATGTCCCAGCAGGGCCTGAGCCAGGACCCCGCGGCGTCGACGTTCAGCCGCCTCGGCGGACGCGAGGTCGGGCCCACCGACCACATGGTCACCGAGACGCTGATCCGCGGCATGCACGGGTACCTGCACCGCGTGCTGGCCGACTGACGTGATCGAACCGCTGCTGCGCGCCGAGCTCGACGCACTGTACGCCGACTACGGCGCGGCGCTGGACGAACGCCGCTACGACGACTGGCTCGACCTGTTCGCCGAGGACTGCAGCTACCTGCTGCAGCCGCGCGAGAACTTCGATCGCGGGCTGCCGCTGGCCACGCTGTCGTTCGAGAGCAAGGGCATGCTCAGGGACCGCGTGTACGGCATCACGCAGACGCTGTTCCACGCGCCGTACTACCAGCGCCACGTGATCGGCCCGCTGCGCCTGACGGCGAACGGCGCGGGCCCCGCGCCCGACGCCGCGCACGGCGCCTGGCAGGTGGCGGTCGAGGCGCCGTATGCGGTGTTTCGCACCCGGCTCCACCAGCTGTCCGAGGTCTTCAACGTCGGGCGCTACCTGGACACGGTCGTGCGCGAGCGTGCCGGGGGGCGCCTGCGGTTCGCGGCCAAGCGGGCGATCTTCGATTCCGAGATGATCCCGAACTCGATCATCTACCCGATCTGACCGGGCCCCGGCGATGGAATTTCGTGACGCACTGGGTGGCGCACGGCCTGCGACGGTGGTCAAATACCGCCGGACGGGGCCGGTCCCCGTGGAGTTCCAATGGAAGTGCTGCTGTCGGTGGTGTCGCTGGTGATCGTGATGATCCCGCTGTGGCGGATCACCCGTCGCACGGGGCGCGACCCCTGGCTGTCGCTGCTCAACCTCGTGCCCGTCGTCGGTTCGATCGCATTCGCGGCGATCCTGGCCTACGGCCGCTGGCCGGCCGAGTCGGCGCGTTTCGGCCGGCGCGAAACCGACGCCGTCGATTTCGGGCGCTGAGATGGACCGCTCGTGGGGAATGCTGGACCTGCTCGCGCTGGCGATCCTGGCGATTCCGTTCCTGCTGTTCTCGAAGGTCGTGCGCCGGGCCGGCTATTCGCCGTGGTGGGTGCTGCTGGGGCTGGTGCCGGTGGTGAACTTCGTGGTGCTGTGGGTGTTCGCGTACGCACGCTGGCCCGCGCTCGACGCGCCGCCCGACGGGCGCTGAGTCCCGCGCGGGCCGCTTCAGGCCTGCGCGGCGGCGGCGGCGGGCAAAACGCTCAGGCCTGCGCCGTGGCGGGCACGAGCTTCTGCAGTTCGCCGGACTCGAACATCTCCGTCATGATGTCCGAGCCGCCGATGAACTCGCCCTTGATGAACAGCTGCGGGATCGTCGGCCAGTTGGAGAAGTCCTTGATCGCCTGACGGACGTCCTCGTCCTCGAGCACGTTGACCGTGACCATCTGCCGGACCCCGGAGGCCTTCAGGATCTGCACCGCGCGGCCCGAGAAGCCGCACTGCGGAAACTGCGCCGTGCCCTTCATGAACAGCACCACGTCGTTGTCGACAACCGTCTTCTGGATGAATTCTCTGGCGTCCATCGTCACTCTCGGCCTGTTGAGGCAATTAGTTGACTGTCGAAGTCGGGAATTCTAGGTTCCCGCCGATCCCGCGTCAACGACAGGGGCTCGCGTGACCGGCCCCTGCGCCGGCAGCGGCTGCCGGCCTGCGGTCCACCGTTCGATGCCTGCAGGGTCGCGTCGGCTCGCCACACCTTGCATCCCGGCGCCGGCCAGCAGCTCGCGCACGGCCCGGGCCTGGTCGAAGCCGTGCTCGAGCACCAGCCATCCGCCCGGGGTGAGGTGCGCCGGTGCGCCGGCGACGATCGTGCGCACCGCGTCCAGCCCGTCGGGGCCGCCGACCAGCGCACCCTCCGGCTCGTAGCGCAGGTCGCCCTCGGACAGGTGCGGGTCGCCCTCGGCGACGTAAGGGGGGTTGGACACGACCAGGTCGAATTCCTCGCCGGCCTCGATCGCCGCCCACCAGTCGCCCTGGCGGAATTCGACGGCGGCGCCCCGCGGCACGGCGTTTGCGGCCGCGCGCGCCAGCGCGGGTTCGCTGCGGTCGGTGGCGGTCACACGCAGCCCGGGGCACTCGAGCGCCAGCGTGATCGCGATGCAGCCGCTGCCGGTGCCCAGGTCGAGCACGCGTGCCTGGTCGCGGCCGGCGAGCAGCTCGATCGCCCAGTCGACGAGTCCCTCGGTCTCGGGACGCGGGATCAGCACGCCGGGGCCGACACCGAACGCGCGTCCGTAGAACTCGTGCTCGCCGACCAGGTACGCGATCGGTTCCCCGGCCGCCCGGCGGGCGCACAGCACCTCGAAGGTGGCGCGCACCCGCGGTGCGACCGGCTCGTCGGCGTGGGCGATCTGGCGGGCGCGGTCACCGCCGCCGGCGTGCTGCAGCAGGCGCCGGGCCTCCGCGGCGGGCACGCGCGCCGAGGCCAGCAGCGACGCCAGCGTGCGGTTCGGCGCGGGCTGGGCCATCGACGACGCTGCGCCCGTCAGAGCGCTTCTTCCGCCATCGCCGCCAGCTTCTCGGCCTGGTGCTCCGCCATCAGCGGGGCGATCAGGTCGTCGAGATCGCCGTCCATGATCTGCTGGATCTTGTAGAGCGTCAGGTTGATGCGGTGGTCGGTGACCCGTCCCTGCGGGAAGTTGTACGTGCGGATCCGCTCGGACCGGTCCCCGGAGCCGATCAGCGACTTGCGCGTCGCGGCCTCCCGCGCCTGGGCCGCCCGCATCTGCAGGTCGCGGATCCGGGTGGCCAGCACCTTCATCGCCTTGTCCTTGTTGCGATGCTGCGAGCGATCGTCCTGGCACTCGGCGACGATCCCCGTGGGCAGGTGCGTGATGCGCACCGCCGACTCGGTCTTGTTGACGTGCTGCCCGCCGGCGCCCGACGCCCGGTAGACGTCGATGCGCAGCTCCTCGGGGTTGATCGTCACCTGCGACGCGTCGTCGGCTTCGGGCATCACGGCGACCGTGCAGGCCGACGTGTGGACGCGGCCCTGCGCCTCGGTCTCGGGCACGCGCTGCACGCGGTGGCCGCCGGACTCGAACTTCAGCCTCGAATAGACCGAGTCGCCGGCGATGCGCACGATCGCCTCCTTGCAGCCGCCGAGCTCGGCCGGGCTTTCCGACAGCACCTCGGCCTGCCAGCCGCGACGTTCGGCGTAGCGCAGGTACATG
>Ga0209254_10003129_pt1 | contig 15100 bp, 10 predicted proteins | sample FrelakmetDIP11DI_FD_187148 | JGI IMG/M metagenome (GOLD analysis project Ga0209254, IMG submission 187148) | Freshwater lake sediment microbial communities from the University of Notre Dame, USA, for methane emissions studies - DIP11 DI (SPAdes)... | ecosystem: Environmental > Aquatic >...
CGAGGTGATCGTGATGCCGCGCTCCTGCTCCTGCTCCATCCAGTCCATCGTCGCGGCGCCGTCGTGCACCTCGCCGATCTTGTGGTTGACCCCGGTGTAAAAGAGGATGCGCTCGGTCGTCGTCGTCTTGCCGGCGTCGATATGGGCCGAAATGCCGATGTTCCGATAGCGATCGATGGGAGTCTTGCGTGGCATAAAGCCTTCCTGAGACTTGAAATGCGCGGCGAACAACGCTCGTCGCGCCGATCCGGGTTGCCTAGAACCTGAAGTGCGCGAACGCCTTGTTCGCCTCGGCCATGCGATGCACTTCCTCGCGCTTCTTCATCGCCCCGCCTCGGCCTTCGGCTGCCTCGGCCAGTTCGCCCGCGAGCCGCAGCGGCATCGACTTCTCGCCGCGTTTCTTGGCCGCCTCGCGCAGCCAGCGCATCGCCAGAGCCAGCCGCCGCACCGGGCGGACCTCAACCGGAACCTGGTAGTTCGCGCCACCAACCCGACGGCTCTTCACCTCGACCATCGGCTTGACATTGTTTATGGCGAGCGTGAAGACCTCGAGCGCATCCTTGCCGCCCTTCTTGGCGATCTGATCGAGCGCGCCGTAGACAATCCTCTCGGCAACAGCTTTCTTGCCGTCGAGCATGATCACGTTGACGAACTTCGTCAGCTCTGTGCTGCTGTACTTGGGGTCCGGCAGGATCTCCCGCTTTGGAACCTCGCGGCGACGCGGCATTGTGGTTAACCTTCTGGTCTTCAGTCTTAAGCGGCCTTACGCCGCACAATGCGGCCCCATGGGGACGGGCCGCGACTTACTTGGCCGCCCGCCCATCGGCGAGCTCGGCCGAAGAAAAGGGCGGTTATGCCGCCTTCGGTCGCTTGGCGCCGTACTTCGAGCGCGCCTGCTTGCGATCCTTGACGCCCTGGGTATCGAGGGACCCGCGGACGATGTGATACCGCACGCCCGGCAGGTCCTTGACACGGCCGCCCCGGATCAGCACCACCGAGTGCTCCTGCAGGTTGTGGCCCTCGCCACCGATGTACGAGATCACCTCGAAGCCGTTGGTCAGGCGGACCTTGGCCACCTTGCGCAATGCCGAGTTCGGCTTCTTGGGCGTGGTCGTGTACACGCGCGTGCAGACGCCGCGCTTCTGCGGGCTGTTCTTCAGCGCCGGGCTCTTGCTCTTGACGCCCTCGATGACCCGAGGTTTGCGCACAAGCTGGTTGATGGTTGGCATAAGAGGGGGTCGCCTGATTCCGTGTTCGCCTGAGCTGTCAAGGCGCGCGGCCCTCCCGGACCACCGCGCCAGCCGTGGAGCCAGGCTCACCGGTCCAGCGCCTCACCGGAACACCCGGCAGACGAAGGCTGCCGGGAGCAAAGAGCGCCGGACCCAGGAACCAGGATCCAAAGAACCTGCAATTTTCCGTCGACTGCCTCTAGAGTGTCAAGTCGACTGTCGGCGCCCGTGCTCGCAGCAGCGGGCGCCGGCAGGCAAGGCGATCAACGGAGGTACCGCCGCTCACCTTGCCTCGGCCGATGCCCGGCTACGGCACCCCGGGCGACCCGTCCGCGCCGGCGCCGCTCTCATCGCCGGCCGCCTCGAGCGCCTCCTCGGAAGACCTGCCGCTCGCCTCGAGGGCCGCCAGGGCCTCACGCTCGGCGGCCTCGAACTCCTCTTTTTCCTTGCGAGCCCGGTGGTACGCCAGGCCGGTACCCGCAGGGATCAGGCGCCCGACGATCACGTTTTCCTTGAGGCCGCGCAGTTCGTCACGCTTGCCCATGATCGCCGCCTCGGTCAGGACGCGGGTCGTCTCCTGGAACGACGCCGCCGAGATGAACGAGTCGGTCGACAGCGACGCCTTGGTGATGCCAAGCAGGATGTTCTCGTAAAGGGCCGGGCGGCCGCCTTTCGCGATCGCCTTGTCGTTCTCGTCGAGCAGTTCCGATCGCTCGACCTGCTCGCCAGGGATGAACGGCGCATCGCCCGCGTCTGTGATCTGCACCCGACGCAGCATCTGTCGGACGATCACCTCGATGTGCTTGTCATTGATCTTCACGCCCTGCAGGCGATACACATCCTGCACCTCGTCGACGATGTAACGGGCCAGCGCCTCGATGCCGATCAGCCGCAGGATGTCGTGCGGGTCGGCCGGACCGTCGACGATCAGTTCGCCCTTGTTGACGACCTGCCCGTCGTGAACCAGAACATGCTTGTCCTTCGGGATCAGGAACTCGCTCTCCTTGCCGTCCAGATCGGTGATGATCAGACGCTGCTTGCCCTTGGTGTCCTTGCCGAACGACACCGTCCCGGTGACCTCAGCCAGCATGCCGGCATCCTTCGGCGAGCGCGCTTCGAACAGTTCCGCCACCCGCGGCAGGCCGCCGGTAATGTCGCGCGTCTTCTGCGACTCCTGCGGAATGCGCGCCAGCACCTCGCCGACGGCGACCTGCTGGCCGTCTCGCACGACGATCAGCGCGCCGACCGGGAAGCTGATCGTCACCGCATGGTCGGTCCCGGGGATCTTCACCTCCTCGCCGGCCTCGTTCATCAGCTTGACCTGCGGCCGAACGCCCTTGGACGCCGCGCCACGACGCTTGGCATCGATGACGACCAGCGTCGACAGGCCGGTGACCTCATCAATCTGCTTGGCCACCGTCACGCCTTCCTCGACATTCTCGAACTTCACCGTGCCGCCGTACTCGGTGATGATCGGGCGTGTCAGCGGATCCCAGCTTGCCAGTGCAGTGCCCGGCTTGACGGACCTGCCGTCGCCCGCGAGCAGGGTCGCGCCGTAAGGCACCTTGTGCCGTTCGCGTTCGCGGCCGGCCTCGTCGGCGACGATCGCCTCGCCGGAGCGCGAGATCACCACCTGCTCGCCCTTGGCGTTCGTGACGTAACGCATCTGGGCACTGAAACGAACCGTTCCGGTGCTCTTGGCCTCCACTCCCGACGCAACGGCGGCTCGCGAGGCCGCGCCGCCGATATGGAAGGTACGCATCGTCAGCTGGGTGCCCGGCTCGCCGATCGACTGCGCGGCGATCACGCCAACGGCCTCGCCGGCATTGACCAGCGAGCCGCGACCGAGGTCGCGGCCGTAGCACTTGGCGCATATGCCGTAACGCGTGTCGCAGGTCAGCGGCGTGCGCACCTTGACCTCGTCGATGCCGAGCTGCTCGATGCGCTCGACCGCGTCCTCGTCGAAGAGCGTTCCCGCTGCGAACAGCGTGTCCTGCGTGTCCGGATCGATGACGTCTTGCGCCGCCACCCGACCCAGGATGCGGTCGCGCAGCGCCTCGATCACCTCGCCTCCCTCGACCAGCGCCCGCATCGCCACGCCGTTGACTGTGCCGCAGTCATCTTCGGTGACCACCAGGTCCTGCGTCACGTCGACCAGCCGGCGGGTCAGATAGCCGGAGTTGGCCGTCTTGAGCGCGGTGTCGGCCAGACCCTTGCGCGCGCCATGTGTCGAAATGAAGTACTGCAGGACGTTCAGTCCTTCGCGGAAGTTGGCCGTTATGGGCGTTTCGATGATCGAACCGTCCGGCTTGGCCATCAGGCCGCGCATGCCGGCGAGCTGGCGGATCTGCGCTACCGAGCCGCGGGCGCCGGAGTCGGCCATCATGAAGATCGAGTTGAATGATTCCTGCCGCGTTTCCTGGCCGTGCCGATCCTTGGTCTCCTCGGTCGCCAGTTGCTCCATCATCACCTTGCCGACCTGGTCGCCGGCGCGGCCCCAAATGTCGACCACCTTGTTGTAGCGCTCGCCCTGCGTGACCAGGCCAGAGGTGTACTGCGCCTCGATCTCCTTCACCTCGCGCTCGGCGCCGCGGATGATCTCCGCCTTCTGCTGCGGAATCAGCATGTCGTCGATTGCGATCGACAGCCCCGCCCGCGTGGCCAAGGCGAAGCCGGACTGCAGCAGCTTGTCGGCGAAGATCACCGTTTCACGAAGTCCGCAGCGCCGGAAGGAGGTGTTGATGAGGCGTGAGATCTCCTTCTTCTTCAGCGGCCGGTTCAGCACGGAGAAGGGCAGTCCGGCGGGCAGGATCTCCGACAGCAGCGCGCGGCCGACGGTCGTTTCATAGCGGGTCAGACGCTCGCTGCGCTCGCCGGTCTCGCGGTCCACGTCGAACTCACGGATGCGCACCGTGATGCGCGTCTGTAGCTCGACTTCCTTGGTCTCGTAGGCGCGGCGCGCCTCGGCCACGTCGGCGAAGAAGGCGCCTTCGTTGCGACCATTGGTCTTTTCGCGCGTGGCGTAGTACAGGCCAAGCACCACGTCCTGGCTCGGCACGATTGACGGATCGCCGTTGCTCGGGAAGAGAATGTTGTTGGAGGCCAGCATCAGCGACCGTGCCTCGAGTTGCGCTTCCAGGGAAAGCGGCACGTGCACCGCCATCTGGTCGCCGTCGAAGTCGGCATTGAACGCCGCGCATACGAGCGGGTGCAACTGGATCGCCTTGCCCTCGATCAGGACCGGCTCGAACGCCTGGATGCCCAGCCGGTGCAGCGTCGGCGCGCGGTTCAGCAGCACCGGGTGCTGGCGGATCACCTCCTCCAGGATGTCCCAGACGATCGCCTCCTGCGCATCGACCATCTTCTTGGCCGCCTTGATCGTGGTGGCCATACCCATCAGCTCGAGCTTGTTGAAGATGAACGGCTTGAACAACTCCAGCGCCATCAGCTTCGGCAGGCCGCACTGGTGCAGTTTCAGCTGCGGCCCGACCACGATCACGGAGCGGCCCGAATAGTCGACGCGCTTGCCGAGCAGGTTCTGGCGGAAACGGCCGCCCTTGCCCTTGATCATGTCGGCGAGCGACTTCAGCGGTCTCTTGTTGGCACCGGTCATCGCCTTGCCGCGGCGGCCGTTGTCGAGCAGCGAATCGACCGCCTCCTGCAGCATCCGCTTCTCGTTGCGCACGATGATCTCGGGCGCCTTCAGCTCGAGCAGCCGCTTCAGGCGGTTGTTGCGGTTGATGACGCGGCGGTAAAGGTCGTTCAGATCCGAGGTGGCGAAGCGGCCGCCGTCGAGCGGGACCAGCGGCCGCAGCTCCGGCGGCAGCACCGGCAGTACCTCCATGATCATGTACTCGGGCTTGATCCCCGAGCGCTGGAAGCCCTCGAGCGTCTTCAGCCGTTTGGCGAATTTCTTGATCTTCGCCTCGGACCCGGTCGCCGCGAGGTCCTTGTGCAGCGTGTCGATCTCGCGGTCGACGTCGATCGCCCGCAGCAGTTCGCGGATCGCCTCGGCGCCCATCAGTGCGCGGAACTCATCGCCGTACTCCTCGGTCTTGGCGATGAAGTCATCCTCCGTCATCAGCTGGCCGCGCTTCAGAGGCGTGAAGCCCGGATCGACCACGCAGTAAGCCTCGAAGTAAAGCACGCGCTCGATGTCGCGCAGCGTCATATCGAGCACCATGCCCATCCGGGACGGCAGGCTCTTCAGGAACCAGATATGCGCGGTCGGGCTGGCCAGCTCGATATGGCCCATCCGCTCGCGCCGCACCTTGGCCAGCGTTACCTCGACGCCGCACTTCTCGCAGATGACGCCGCGGTGCTTGAGCCGCTTGTACTTGCCGCACAGGCACTCGTAGTCCTTGATCGGGCCGAAGATCTTGGCGCAGAACAGGCCGTCGCGCTCCGGCTTGAAGGTCCGGTAATTGATCGTCTCCGGCTTCTTGACCTCGCCGAACGACCACGAGCGGATCTTCGCCGGCGAGGCAATGCCGATCTTGATCGCGTCGAACTGCTCCTGCTGCTGTACCTGCTTGAAAAGATCGAGTAGCGCTTTCATGCGTCTGCTCCCAAAGCCGTGAAATGTGAAATGTGACGTTCGTCCTGCTCGCCGTGAAACGTGGACGATTCCGCTCGTCTCACGTCGCACGCTCCACGTTTCACGTCCTTTCTAGATCGATGTCGATGCCGAGCGAGCGGATTTCCTTGACCAGCACGTTGAACGATTCCGGCATGCCGGCGTCGATCGAGTGCTCGCCCTTGACGATGTTCTCGTACAGCTTGGTGCGACCCTGCACGTCGTCGGACTTGACCGTCAGCATCTCCTGCAGCGTGTAAGAGGCGCCGTACGCTTCCAGCGCCCATACCTCCATCTCGCCGAAACGCTGGCCGCCGAACTGCGCCTTGCCGCCGAGCGGCTGCTGGGTAACCAGAGAGTACGGTCCGGTCGACCGCGCGTGCATCTTGTCATCGACCAGGTGGTGCAGCTTCAGCATGTGCATGTAGCCCACGGTCACCGGCCGTTCGAACGGCTCGCCGGTGCGGCCGTCATGGAGCCGGGCCTGCGTGCGCGTCGCCGTCAGGCCGAGCTGCTCCGCCACGTCCTGCGGATAGGCCAGGTCGAGCATCGTGCGGATCTCCGATTCCGAGGCGCCGTCGAACACCGGCGTCGCGAAGGGCACGCCGTTGCCGAGATGCTCAGCCAGCTGCTGAAGCTCGTCTTCGCCGAGCGCGTCGATCTCCTCGGCCTTGCCCGACCTGTTGTACAGGTCGCGCAGGAAGCTGCGTACCTGCACCGACCTTGCCTCGCGCTGGAGCGCGCCGATCCGCTGGCCGAGCCCTTTGGCGGCCCAACCCAGGTGCGTTTCGAGGATCTGGCCGACGTTCATCCGCGACGGCACGCCGAGCGGATTGAGCACGATGTCCACCGGCGTGCCGTCGGCCATGTGCGGCATGTCCTCCACCGGCACGATCCTCGACACCACGCCCTTGTTGCCGTGGCGGCCGGCCATCTTGTCGCCGGGCTGCAGGCGTCGCTTGACCGCCAGGTAGACCTTGACCATCTTCAGCACCCCGGGCGGCAGCTCGTCGCCCTGGGTCAGCTTGCGCCGCTTGTCCTCGAACGCTTCGTCGAACGACTTGCGCTTCGCTTCGATCGACTCCTTCAGCGCCTCGAGTTGCGCAGCCGCCGCGTCATCGGCGAGACGGATGTCGAACCAGTGGTACTTCTCGAGCGAATCGACGTAGTCCTTCGTGATCACCGTGCCCTTGGCGATCTTGCGCGGCCCGCCGGTGGCCTCCTTGCGGAGCAGCAGCTTCTCGATGCGCGCGAAGGCGTCCGCCTCGACGATGCGCAACTGGTCGTTCAGGTCCTGGCGATAGCGCTTCAGGGCGTCGTCGATGATCTGCTGGGCGCGCTTGTCGCGCTCGATGCCCTCGCGCGTGAACACCTGCACGTCGATGACGGTGCCGTTCATGCCCGACGGCACGCGCAGCGAGGTGTCCTTAACGTCCGAGGCCTTCTCGCCGAAAATCGCGCGCAGCAGCTTCTCCTCCGGCGTCAGCTGCGTCTCGCCCTTCGGCGTGACCTTGCCGACCAGCACGTCGCCCGCCTGCGCTTCGGCACCGATGTAGACGATGCCCGAGTCGTCCAGCCGCGCCAGCTGGCTTTCCGACAGGTTGGAGATGTCGCGGGTGATCTCTTCCGAGCCCAGCTTGGTGTCGCGCGCAACGACGTTTAGCTCCTCGATGTGGATCGAGGTGAAACGGTCGTCGGCGACCACGCGCTCGGAGATTAGGATCGAGTCCTCGAAGTTGTAGCCGTTCCACGGCATGAAGGCGACCAGCATGTTCTGGCCGAGGGCCAGCTCGCCGAGGTCGGTCGAGGCTCCGTCGGCAATCACGTCACCCTTGGCGATCACGTCACCCTTCTTGACGATTGGCCGCTGGTTGATGTTGGTGTTCTGGTTGCTGCGCGTGTACTTGACCAGGTTGTAGATGTCGACGCCCACACCGCCGGCGATGTTCTCCTTCTCGTTGACGCGCACAACGATCCGGTCGGCGTCGACGTGGTCGACCACGCCGCCGCGCAGGGCCTGCACCGTCGTGCCCGAGTCGACGGCGACTGTGCGCTCCACGCCCGTGCCGACAAACGGCTTCTCCGGCCGCAGGCAGGGCACCGCCTGCCGCTGCATGTTGGAACCCATCAGGGCGCGGTTCGCGTCGTCGTGCTCGAGGAACGGAATCAGCGAGGCAGCCACCGAAACGATCTGGCTCGGCGCGACGTCCATGTAGTCGATGCGCGCGGGGCTCATCAGCACGAACTCGCCGCTCTCTCGGCAGCTGACCAGCTCGTCCTGGAAGCGGCCGGTCTTGTCGAGCGGCGCGTTGGCCTGGGCGATCACGTACTTGTGTTCCTCGATCGCCGACAGGTAGGTGATCTCGTTGGTCACGCGGCCGCCCTCGACGCGGCGATACGGCGTTTCGAGGAAGCCGTATTCGTTCAGCCGCGCGTACAGTGCAAGCGAATTGATCAAGCCGATGTTCGGCCCTTCAGGCGTCTCGATCGGGCAGACGCGGCCGTAGTGCGTCGGGTGCACGTCGCGCACCTCGAAGCCGGCGCGCTCGCGCGTCAGTCCGCCCGGCCCGAGCGCGGAGACCCGCCGCTTGTGCGTGATCTCGGACAGCGGGTTGGTCTGGTCCATGAACTGCGACAGCTGCGAGGAGCCGAAGAACTCGCGGATCGATGCACTGATCGGCTTGGAGTTGATCAGGTCGTGCGGCATCAGGTTCTCGGTTTCGGCCTGGCCGAGGCGTTCGCGCACCGCGCGCTCCACGCGTACGAGCCCGGCCCTGAACTGGTTCTCGGCCAGTTCGCCGACGCAGCGCACGCGACGGTTGCCCAGGTGGTCGATGTCGTCGATCTCGCCGCGACCGTTGCGCAGCTCGACCAGCAGCTTCATGGTGTCGATGATGTCCTCGTGCGTGAGCACCATCGGGCCAGTGATTTCCGAACGGCCGAAGCGGCTGTTGACCTTCATCCGGCCGACGCGCGACAGGTCGTAGGTCTCGTCGTCGAAGAACAGGCGCCGGAACAGTGTTTCGACTGCTTCCTCGGTCGGCGGCTCGCCCGGACGCATCATCCGGTAGATCGCGATGCGCGCACCAAGCTGGTCGACGGTCTCGTCGACACGCAGCGTGTTGGAGATGAACGGGCCCTGATCAAGGTCGTTGGTGTAGATCGTGCGTATCTCCTTGACACTGGCGGCGCGCAGCTTGCCGAGCAGCGCATCGGTCAGCTCGTCGTTGGCATTGGCCAGCACCTCGCCGGTGTCGCCGTCGATGACGCCGGCCGCCAGCACGCGGCCGACCAGGTAGTCGTCGGGCACCTCGATGCGCTTCATGCCGGCCGCTTCCATGTCGCGGATGTTCTTGGCGTTGATGCGCTTGTCGCGGGCGACGATGACCTTGCCTGTCTTGTCGACGATGTCGAAGCGCGCCGTCTCGCCACGCAGCCGCTCGGCGATGAGCTCCATTTGTGCACCGCCGCTCGCCGACAGGCTGAACGTGTCGAAGGAGAAGAAGTGCGCCAGGATCTGCTCCGGCGTCAGGCCGATGGCCTTCAGCAGAATCGTCGCCGGCATCTTGCGGCGGCGATCGACGCGGAAATAGACGATGTCCTTCGGGTCGAACTCGAAATCCAGCCACGAGCCGCGGTAGGGAATGACCCGCGCCGAGAACAGCAGCTTGCCGCTCGAGTGCGTCTTGCCGCGGTCGTGCTCGAAGAACACGCCCGGCGAGCGGTGCAGTTGGGAGACGATCACCCGCTCGGTGCCGTTGATGACGAACGAGCCGGTGGTGGTCATGAGCGGAATCTCGCCCATGTAGACCTCCTGCTCCTTCACCTCCTTGACGGTAGGCTTCGACGCCTCGCGGTCCATGATCACCAGCCGCACCTTGGCGCGCAGCGGCGAGGCGAAGGTCAACCCGCGCTGCTGGCACTCCTTGACGTCGAAGGGAGGATCGCCCAGGTTGAAGCCGCCGAACTCCAGGCGCGCCATGCCGTTATGGCTGGAGATAGGGAAGATCGACAGGAACGCCGCCTGCAGTCCCTCGGGCTTGCGCTGCGATGGCGGCACCTCCGCCTGCAGGAACTGCATGTAGGACTCGAGCTGGGTCGCCAGCAGGAAGGGCACGGCATGCACGGCCGGCCGTTTGGCGAAGCTCTTGCGGATGCGTTTCTTTTCGGTGAACGAGTACGGCATGGGTGCTCCGTTCGGGGGCAATTCAGCGGTGCGCGGACAAGAAGGGCGCAGGCGGCCACGCGGGGCACTCGCCCCGCGTGGCGATCTGCCGCGCAAGTTGTCCGCTCATCAGGGGAAGACTTTGATGCGCGCTCGGCTATCCGCTTGCCTCCGAACGCGCACCGAAGCCTTCCATCGAAGACTTCGAGGCGGCCACGGCAATGCCGCGGCCGCCGTCCTGCGACTACTTGACCTGCACCTTGGCGCCGGCCTCTTCCAGCTTCTTCTTCGCGACTTCGGCATCGGCCTTGTTCACCCCTTCCTTCACGGGCTTGGGCGCGCCGTCGACCAGGTCCTTGGCCTCTTTCAGGCCCAGGCCGGTCAGCTCGCGCACCGCCTTGATCACATTGACCTTGTTGGGGCCGATCTCGGCCAGGACGACCGTGAACTCGGTCTGCTCCTCGACCGCCGCCGCGGCTGCGCCAGCCGCAGGCGCAGCCATCGCAACCGCAGCAGCTGCGGCCGATACGCCGAACTTCTCTTCCATCATCTTGATCAGTTCGCTGACCTCGAGCACCGACTTGGCGGCGATCGCGTCGAGGATTTCAGTATTCGAAAGTGACATTGCAAGACTCCTGATGCGTTGTGAACGTGTGGATTGGGTTCCGGATGGGGCTCAGGCGGCGGCCGGCTGCTTGGCGTCGCGGACGGCTGCCAGCGTACGAACGAGGCGCGCGGGCACCTCGTTCAGCGTACGCACGAACTGCCCGATCGGCGCCTGCATCGTTGCCATCAGCCTGGCGAGGAGTTCCTCGCGGCTGGGCATCGTCGCCAGCGACTTGACACCCGACTCGTCCATGACGAAGTTGGGCATCGCGCCGCCCTTGAGCACGAGCTTGTCGTTGTCCTTCGCGAATGCAGCAAGCACCTTGGCGGCCGCGACCGGATCGGCGGAAAAGCCGTACACCAGCGGTCCGACGAGCTTGTCGGACAGACCGGCGAACGCCGTTCCACTGACGGCGCGGCGCGCCAAGGTGTTCTTCAGCACCCGCAACTGGACCCCCTCGCCGCGCGCCTGCTTGCGCAGCTTGGTGACCGAGCCCACATCCAGACCACGGTATTCGGCCACGACGATCGTGTGCGCCTTCGCCACGAGAGCGGAGACTTCCTCGACCTTGGCCGCCTTCTGCTGCCGGTTCATACCCACGATACTGGCTCCATCTACTCAATTGGTGCTTGCCTTGCGGCGTCCGCACCGGTTCAAAACCCGGCGACCAACCGAGATGCCCTTGAGCCGATTGCCCCTCCTGGCGGGGCGCACAACGCAAAAACTCTCTTCGGGTTCACCGTCTGCGCTGGATCCGACTGTTCCGGCGGCAAGCTCGTGGCCTCGAGCGTGACTGCTTGCCGCAGGTGCCGGTCATTAACGAAGGTCGACGCAGGCTCACCACGCTTGACACCTCGCCAGCGCGCGACCTTCTTCCAGCGGTCTTTGACAGCGGCGCCGCCGTTGCCGGCGGCGCTGCCCAAAGCCCTGTTCGGACCCGACCATCGCCGGGCCCAGCGATTTCCTCTGTTAAGCGTTCAAGCTGGCCTGATCAATGCGCACGCCAATGCCCATCGTCGAAGACAGCGAAATCTTGCGCACAAACACGCCCTTGCTGGAAGCCGGCTTGGCTTTGTTCAGGGCATCGATCAGCGCCGCCAGATTGGCGCGCAGGCGTCCGGCGTCGAACGAAGCGCGGCCGATCGTGCAATGAACGATGCCGCCCTTGTCGGTGCGGAACTGCACCTGACCGGCCTTCGCGTTCTTGACCGCGCCGGCGATGTCCGCGGTGACCGTGCCGACCTTCGGGTTCGGCATGAGGCCGCGGGGCCCGAGGATCTGGCCAAGCTGACCGACGACACGCATCGCGTCCGGCGATGCGATCACGACGTCGAAATCCATGAAGCCATCCTTGACCTTCGCCGCTAGGTCGTCGAAGCCGACCACGTCGGCGCCGGCAGCCTTGGCCTCGTCAGCCTTGGCACCCTGGGTGAAGACGGCGACGCGGACCGTCTTGCCGATGCCCTCGGGCAGGACCACGGAGCCGCGCACGGCCTGGTCGGACTTCTTGGCATCGACACCCAGCACGACCGCTACATCGACCGATTCGTCGAACTTGGCATTCGCGGTCTGCTTGACCAGCGACAGCGCGTCGCCGACGGGATAGCTCTTGTTCAGCTCGACCTTGGCTCGGATCGCCTTGGTGCGCTTCGACAGTCGCGGCATTTAGACGCCCTCCACCGTGATGCCCATGCTGCGGGCGGAGCCGGCAATCGTGCGCACCGCCGCGTCGAGATCGGCCGCGGTGAGATCGGGCATCTTGGCCTTGGCGATCTCCTCCGCCTGGGCCCGCGTGATCTTGCCCACCTTGTCAGTGTGCGGCCGCTGCGAGCCTTTCTCTATCTTGGCCGCCTTCTTGATGAGGATCGTCGCCGGCGGAGTCTTCATCACGAAGGTGAAGCTCTTGTCCGCAAAGGCGGTGATCACCACCGGGATCGGCAGACCCGGCTCCACCCCTTGGGTCTGCGCGTTGAACGCCTTGCAGAACTCCATGATGTTCAGGCCGCGTTGGCCGAGCGCCGGCCCGATCGGCGGCGAGGGATTGGCTTTGCCGGCCGGCACCTGCAGCTTGATGAAGCCGACTATCTTCTTGGCCATCTAAGGACTCCTTGAGTGCAAACGTCGGTTCGGGCGAACCCTACTTCGACTCCTCGGTTCAACTGCCCACAGCACGACCTCTGACGCGGGTCGAATGCGGCCGCGCACCGCGGCAGACTCAACTCACACCTTCTCGACCTGGCCGAACTCGAGGTCCACCGGCGTCGACCGACCGAAGATCGTCACCGATACGCGGACCCGGCTCTTGTCGTAGTTCACTTCCTCGACGTTGCCGTTGAAGTCCGCAAACGGGCCATCTCTCACGCGTACCATCTCGCCGACCTCGAACAGCACCTTCGGCTTGGGCTTCTCGTAGCCCTCCTGCATGCGCAGCAGGATCTCGTCGACCTCCTTCTGCGGCAGCGGCGAGGGCCGGTTTGCGCTGCCGCCCAGGAAGCCGGTGACCTTCGGCGTGCTCTTCACCAGGTGCCAGGCGTCGTCGGTCATTTCCATTTCGACCAGCACGTAGCCCGAATACAGGCGTCGCTCGGTGATCGCCTTCTTGCCGCCCTTGACCTCCACCACCTCCTCGGTGGGAACGAGGATGCGGCCAAAGTGCGACTGCAGCCCCTCGCGGACGATACGTTCCTGCAGCGCCTTGGCCACGCTCTTCTCCATGCCCGAGTAGGCATGGACCACAAACCAGCGCTTGGCGCCGCCGGCCTTCGCCGTCTCGGTGGTCGTCATCGCCTCGCCCATCATTTCCACCCCAGCAGCAGGTCGTACAGGCCCCACTCGAGAAGCTTGTCGACGACGAACAGGAACAGCGCCATCAGGACGACCAGCGCGAAGACAATGCCGGTCACGTTCACCGTTTCCTTGCGCGACGGCCAGACAACCCGACGCGTCTCGTCATAGGCCTCGCGCGCGAAACCGAGAAAGCGCTTGCCAGACGGCGAGAACCAGGCGATCACGATGCCCAGCACGATGCCGCCGACCAGGATGCCGACACGGCTCAGCATCGGCTGGTCGGTCAGAAAGCTGAACCCGAGCACGCCGGCGAGCACCGCCGCCACCGCCAGCGCAACCAGCGCCGAGGCAGCCTTGCTTCCTACCGTTTCGATGTTCTGTGTTGTCATCCCATTTCCGCGCAGCGACGCTGCGGCAGCACTTCAGGCGCCCGCCGCGGCGCCCCGTTTCGTGTGGCAGGGGCAGAGGGAATCGAACCCCCAACCTTCGGTTTTGGAGACCGACGCTCTGCCAGTTGAGCTATACCCCTGCGTTGACTACAGCGTCTACTCGACGACTTTGGCGACGACGCCGGCGCCGACGGTGCGGCCGCCCTCGCGCACGGCGAAGCGCAGCCCTTCCTCCATCGCGATGGGCGCAATCAGCGCCACGTCCATCGTGATGTTGTCGCCCGGCATCACCATCTCGGTGCCCGCCGGCAACTGGATCGAGCCGGTCACATCCGTGGTGCGGAAGTAAAACTGCGGCCGATAACCATTGAAAAACGGCGTATGCCGCCCGCCCTCTTCCTTGGACAGCACGTACACCTCGGCCTTGAACTTGGTGTGCGGCGTGATCGTGCCTGGCTTGGCCAGCACCTGACCCCGCTCGACCTCCTCCCGCTTCGTACCCCGCAGCAGCACCCCCACGTTGTCGCCCGCCTGCCCCTGATCGAGCAGCTTGCGGAACATCTCCACGCCCGTGCAGGTGGTCTTGACCGTGGGCCGGATGCCGACGATCTCGATCTCCTCGCCGACCTTGACCACGCCCCGCTCGACCCGCCCGGTGACCACCGTGCCGCGGCCCGAGATCGAGAACACGTCCTCGATCGGCATCAGAAACGGCTGGTCAATGGCCCGCTCCGGCTGCGGGATGTAGGTGTCCAGCGCCTCGGCCAGCTTGAAAATCGACTGCTCGCCCAGCTCGCCCTTGTCGCCTTCCAGCGCCATCTTGGCCGAACCCTTGACGATCGGAATGGCATCGCCCGGAAACTCGTACTTGGAGAGCAGCTCGCGCACCTCCATCTCCACCAGCTCAAGCAGCTCGGCATCGTCGACCATGTCGCACTTGTTCATGTAAACGATGATGTACGGCACCCCCACCTGGCGGGCCAGCAGAATGTGCTCGCGCGTCTGCGGCATCGGCCCGTCGGCGGCACTGACCACCAAAATGGCGCCGTCCATCTGCGCCGCCCCCGTGATCATGTTCTTCACGTAGTCGGCGTGCCCCGGACAGTCGACGTGCGCATAGTGCCGGTTGGCCGTCTCGTACTCGACGTGCGCCGTGTTGATCGTGATCCCGCGCGCCTTCTCCTCCGGCGCCGCGTCAATCTGGTCGTACGCCTTCGCCTCGCCACCAAACTTCTTGCTCAGCACCAGCGTGATCGCCGCCGTCAGCGTCGTCTTGCCGTGATCCACGTGACCTATCGTCCCTACGTTCACATGCGGCTTCGTCCGCTCAAACTTGCCCTTTGCCAT
>Ga0209254_10003130_pt1 | contig 15099 bp, 13 predicted proteins | sample FrelakmetDIP11DI_FD_187148 | JGI IMG/M metagenome (GOLD analysis project Ga0209254, IMG submission 187148) | Freshwater lake sediment microbial communities from the University of Notre Dame, USA, for methane emissions studies - DIP11 DI (SPAdes)... | ecosystem: Environmental > Aquatic >...
CGGCGCCGATGGCGACGGCCTCATCCGGGTTGACACTTTTATTGGGTTCTTTTCCGAAGATCTGCCTCACCTTCTCCTGGACCTTTGGCATTCGGGTCATCCCGCCTACGAGGATTACTTCATCGATTTCCCGTAGTGAAAGCCCGGAATCGGCGAGGGCCTGCCGGCAAGGGCCTTCCACGCTGTCGATGAGATCCTCCGTCAGTTTTTCCAGTTTAGCCCGGGTCAACTTCATATTGAGATGCTTCGGTCCTGAAGCGTCTGCCGTGACGAAGGGCAGATTGATATCGGTTTCCATCATATTGGAGAGTTCGATCTTTGCCTTTTCCCCGGCCTCCTTCAGTCTCTGAAGGGCCATCCGATCCTTTCTGAGGTCGATTCCCTGATCTTTCTTAAACTCATCGGCCAGATAGTCGATGAGGCGCTGGTCAAAGTCATCTCCACCGAGATGGGTATTCCCGTTGGTCGATTTCACTTCAAAGACACCCTCTCCAAGCTCAAGGATGGAGATATCAAAGGTTCCGCCACCGAGGTCGAAAACCGCAACCTTCTCATCCTTCTTCTTATCCAAGCCATAAGCGAGGGAAGCGGCTGTGGGTTCATTGATAATCCGGACGACATTGAGGCCTGCTATCCTTCCGGCGTCCTTGGTTGCCTGACGCTGACTATCGTTAAAGTATGCGGGGACGGTGATCACCGCATCGGTTACCTTCTCACCGAGATAGGCTTCCGCTGTCTCCTTCATCTTCTGAAGGATGAAGGCAGAGATCTCGGGTGGGCTATATTCCTTATCCCTCGCCCTGATCCAGGCATCGTTGTTCTTGTTTTCAACGATCTTATAAGGAAGGATTTTGACATCCTTTTGAACTTCTGCATCGCTATACTTCCTTCCCATCAGTCGCTTGATGGAGAAGATGGTGTTTTCGGAATTGGTAATGGCCTGACGCTTGGCAATCTGGCCGACCACCCTTTCCCCCTTATCAGTAAAAGCAACGACAGAAGGCGTCGTCCTGGTCCCTTCGGGGTTCGCGATGACGACCGGATCCCCTCCTTCCATGATCGCAACAACCGAGTTGGTTGTTCCTAAATCGATTCCTATTGTTTTAGCCATGGTCATTCTCCCTTCTTCAGATAGTGAAAAATTATTCGGTTACGTGAGCTTCCTTCGATGGAAACTTTGATACGGAGACGGTTGCGGGCCTGATGAGCCGTTCGTTCAGGAAATATCCTTTTTGAAATTCCTCGACCACCTGATCCGGTTCGTGCCGATCCGTTTCCACGACCAGCATGGCCTCATGGCGAGCAGGATCAAAGGGCTTGCCAACGGATTCAAATGGGGTGAGACCGAACCGATTCAGCGTCTGGAGAATCTGTTGAAGGGTCAATTTGATCCCCTCAATCAGGACGCCCGCATCTGTCACCTTTTCCGCATGATCCACCGCCCTCTCGAGATTGTCAATAAAAGGCAAGATCGATTTGATCAGGTCCTCATTTGAAAATTTAGTCCAGTCTTCTTTTTCCCGGGCAGCCCTCTTTTTGTAATTCTCGAAATCGGCGGCAATTCTCAAGAGCCGGTCCAAGTTCTCTTTTGCCTCCTTTTCTTTCTCATTGAGCCTCTTTTTCAGTTCTTCTACCTCATGGTCAGAAAGATTTTTTCCTGCATTCCTGGCTTCCTTATCCTCGAGTCTCTTTTTCAGTTCTTCGACCTCGTGGTCTTTATCGTCTTTCTTTTTCTTATTTTTATGGGGTTTTGGCTCAGAGTGACCCTCCGATAACTTCTCCCCATCTGCTTCCAATGTGACCGGTATTTCTCTCTTTCCCGATTCGCCCATCTTAAGCGCTCCGATCTAATGGTAATAGGTGTCCAGAATCTCGCTCAGAAGCCTTGCCGAGTAGTCCACCAGGGGGATGATTCTGGAGTAGTTCATCCTTCGGGGTCCGATGACACCAAGGGCACCCCAGACCTTTCCCTCACAGCCGTAAGTTGAAGTTACGAGACTGCATGTCTCCATCTCCTGCACCTGGCTCTCCGACCCGATGGAAATCCGGATCCCTCTCGGTGCCATGCACTTATCGAGAAGCTTGACCATGGTGGCCTTTTCCTCAAAGGCCCGGAAGAGATCGGTCATAATCGAAATATTCCCAAACTCAGGCTCAGAGAGAATATTTGTCCTTCCCTCGATGAAGACATCGGTTTCATCAAATGAGGAAAAGGCTTTCCCTCCTAGTTTGATCGCCTGCTGGAACAGGCGATCATAGGCATGCTTCTCCATCCTCATCCGGTCGAAAAGTTTCTCCCTCACCTGCTGGAGCGTGAGACCTGACAGAAGGCTGTTGAGAACATTGGACAGATGATCCAGATCGGATTGGGAAAGATCTTCATCCATCTCGATGATCCGGTTCTGAACGATTCCCGTGGTACTCACGAGGATGGCCAGCGTCAAATATTTTTTCAGTTTCACAAATTCAATATGTTGAAGGACGAGCTCGCTCAACCGGGGCGCCCAGACCAGGCCGAGGCAGTGAGAAGAGGCTGAAAGGATCCGGCAGGCTTCCCGGAAGAGGTCTTTCCCCTCAGATTGGTAGATGGAATACCTGGAACGGATCTCTCTTTTTTCCGCACCGCTCAATTCGTCGATGTCGAGGATGTAGTCGATATAGAACCGAAATCCTTTCTCCGTCGGGACCCTGCCTGCTGAGGTATGAGGCTGGAAGAGGAGTCCCATCTCTTCCAGATCGGACATGATATTCCGGATGGTTGCAGGGCTGAGATGGAGGTCTGACTTTCTCGAAATGGTCATCGAACTCACCGGCTCGGCACTGAGGATGTAATCTTCAATGACAATTCGGAGAACCTCTTTCATCCTACTGGTTAAAGGAAACATTGCCCTTTTACAAACCTCTTAAATGCCATTTAAGTTGAGCGATTCTTTTAAAATGAACCTGTAGCCGTCCCGTTTTTCCAAGACGTGACGAATTCCCACGTCGGGTGAGAACCACAATCCAAGAAATCCCGCAACCTAAAGGTTGCGACTACATAACAAGGGGGAAAACCGCTCAATTTAAATGCCATTCAGAGATCATTAAGCCCCGATTTATGTTTTAAAGATAATAACGGAGGAGGGGTTTGTCAAGATAGAGAATATGGCCCCAAAGATTTAAAAACATTCATAATATCAACTCATTATAATATAGAAAAGCAAACTCCGTTAGAAATTCCAGTCCCGCTATAGCGGGACTGGAAACCGAGCGGTCGATTATTTCTAACAGGGTAAATGGAATGGTGAGCAACGAAAGAAGGGATTATTTAAAGTGGTCAAAACCTAACCGGCGCTGGGGGATCTTTTTCCCCTTTTTTCCGATGAGATGAAACCCCTCTTTTTCCGGAAGGATCTCACCCACACGGGTGATCGGGATATTTAATGAGCGGGCAAGGGATAGAATCCTGGCTTTCCTTTTAGGCGAAGCGGTAAAGAGAAGTTCATAGTCTTCCCCTCCGCTCAGGGCGATCCGGTAAGGGTCCTTTGAATAGGTACTAACCCATCTCCGATAAGGGCCTGAAAGGGGGATACGGTCTTCCCAGATCCGTGCTCCGACCTTGCTTTCTTCTATGATGTGGAGGGTGTCACTTAAGAGACCGTCGCTCACGTCAATCATGGCAGAGGCAATCTGTTTTCCGGCAAGGGCCTGGCCCAGTTCGATCCTCGGATTGGGGGAGAGGTGTTTGTCTATCAATCCTTTTGGTTTTTTTTGGGCTCCCTTATCCTGCAGAATTTTTAATCCTAATGCCGCATCTCCCAGCGTTCCGGAGACATAGAGATCATCTCCGACCCTTGCGCCGTTTCTGAAGAGGAGATTTCCCTTTTTCCCTTCGCCGATCAGGCAGATATTGATGATGATTTTCTGAGAAAGGGAGGTGTCCCCGCCGATCAAATCGACCTGAAACCGATTGGCCATCTTTTTTAAACCGCGATAAAAGAGGGAGACGAATGAAAAAGGAAGAGTTTTGGAAAGCCCCAAGGAGATGAGGAAGTGTTTCGGAATTCCGCCCATAGCCGCAATGTCGCTGAGATTGACGGCCAGGGCTTTTTCCCCCAGGTGATAGGGGTTGGTCCAGGATCGCTCGAAGTGGATACCCTCGATGAGGATATCGGTTGTGATGAGGAGGGCCTTTTTACCTATCGCGACCACAGCCACATCATCACCGATGCCTTGAACCACATCAGCGCGGGAGGCATCCATCCAATTTCTGATTTTTGCAATGAGCCCGAATTCACCGATCTCCCGAAGGCCTTTTACAGGCACTTTCAGCTCCTCACTTTGAACGATGAACTTAAAACAATGAACTTTTAAGCTTTAACATTAAACTCATAATTCATAATTCATAACTCATAACTCAAAATTCCTAACTCTTACGTTTGGCCAGCGCTATACGCAGGACCTCATCCATATGTTTGACCGGGAGGAAGTCCATCTTCTTGCGGATATAGGATGGAAGTTCGACAAGGTCCTTCTTATTCCGGTAAGGAATGACCACCTTTTTGATATTGGCCCGAAGGGCTGCCAGCGCCTTCTCCTTGAGACCTCCCACCGGAAGCACTCTCCCCCTCAGTGTGATCTCACCCGTCATGGCCACCTCTTTTTTTACAGGGATTCCCGAGAGGGCGGAGATGAGAGAGACGGCCATCGTAATACCGGCAGAAGGCCCATCCTTTGGAATGGCGCCTGCAGGGACATGGATATGAACCTCTTTCTCATTCAGATCGTTTGCCTTGATCCCGTAGGCTTTTCCTCTGGAGCGCGTATAGGTGAACGCGGCCTGTGCGGACTCCTTCATCACCTCTCCCAGATGACCGGTGAGGATGAGCGAACCCTTTCCGGGAGTGGTTGAAGCCTCCACATGGAGGACCTCGCCTCCAATCTCTGTCCAGGCCAGGCCGGTTGCTACACCGATCTCGTTGCGCTCCTGCTCCTCATCGGGCAGGAATTGAGGCGGTCCCAGGAGTTGATTGAGATTCCTCGCGGTGATTTTTGTCTTCTCCTTTTTTCCCTGCCTACCGGCCCCGGTCCCGACCGAGGGCGGGGCAGGCAGGCCCTCCGCCACTTTTTTCGCTACTTTCCTGCAGATCGCAGCCAGTTCCCTTTCCAGATTGCGAAGACCTGCCTCCTGTGTGTACTGGGAGATGATCTGGAGGATGGCCTGGTCGGAGATCTCTAAAAGGTTTGGCCCGATCCCGTTCTCTTCCATCTGCCTCGGAAGAAGGAAGGTCCGGGCAATCTTCAATTTCTCCCTATCCGTATATCCCGGGATATCGATGATCTCCATCCGGTCTTTGAGCGCTGAGGGAATGGGATCGGTCACATTTCCCGTGGTGATGAACATCACCTGGGAGAGGTCGAAGGGGACATTGAGATAGTGATCGCTGAAGGCATTGTTCTGCTCGGGATCGAGAACTTCTAAGAGGGCGGAGGAAGGATCGCCCCTGAAGTCCACGCCGATCTTGTCGACTTCGTCCATCATAAAAACGGGGTTATTGCTTCCTGCCTGCTTAATCCACTGGATGATCCGTCCGGGCATGGCGCCCACATAGGTGCGGCGATGCCCTCGGATCTCAGCCTCATCCCGTATCCCTCCCAGAGAGATCCTGACGAATTTTCTTCCAAGGGCCCTGGCAATCGATTTTCCCAGAGAGGTTTTTCCCACTCCTGGAGGGCCGATGAAACAGAGAATGGGGCCTTTCATCCTCTTCTTCAACTTGTGGACGCTCAGGTACTCGAGTATCCGTTCCTTCACCTTTTGGAGATTGTAGTGGTCCTCATCCAGAACCTCCTTCGCCTTCTTGATGTCGAGGTTATTGGGGGTTGATTTTGACCAGGGCATCTCGATCAACCAATCGAGATAGGTGCGGACGATGGAGGACTCGGCAGAATCAGGGTGCATCTGATCAAGCCGTTCCAGTTCCTTACGAGCGCTCTTCTCCACTTCTTCAGGCATCTTTGCCTTTTTGATCTTCTGCCGGAGTTCTTTGAACTCCTTTGTCCGTTCGTCCGCCTCGCCTAATTCGCTCTTAATTGCCCGCATCTGTTCACGGAGATAATATTCCCTCTGTGATTTGGTCATCTCCTCTCTGGCCTGGGATTGAATCTTCGCCTGCATGGTCAGGACCTGGACCTCTTTTCCGAGGAGGTCGCTGACTTTTTTCAACCTCTCGATGGGATCGAAGATTTCCAGGATCTCCTGAGCCTTCTCGACGGGGAGTTCCAGGTTGGAGGCGACCAGATCAGCCAGCCTTCCGGGATCATCAATACCTTCGAGGACGAACATCAGATCCGGAGAGATAAATTTGCCATAGGAGGCAATTCTTTCCAGTTGTTCCCTGACGCTTCTCATCAGGGCTTCTATCTCAAGGGTGATCTCAGTGAGGAAAGGGTCTTTGATGTTCTCGATTCTTGCGAGAAGGTAGGGCGTCACCTGGATCATCTCTTTGATGGTGGCTTTGGAGAGCCCCTGGATGAGGATCTTGATCTTTCCGTCCGGAAGCTTGAGCATCTTCATCACGAGCGCAACCGTTCCCACCCGGTAGAGGTCTTTGATGGTAGGCTCCTCTTCGGAGAGGTTCTTCTGGGAAACAAGGAAGATGAGCCGGTCTTTGGCCAGGGCCTCTTCGAGGGATTTGACCGATTTTTCCCGGGTGATAAAGAGTGGAAGAATCATATAAGGGAAGACGACCACATCCCTTACAGGAAGGAGGGGGAGCTTCTCCGGAGGTGATAACAAATCTTTTTCACGTTCTCTTTTCATATCGCTCCAAGATGGTTTCAATAATGTTAGAACTCGAAGACCCTTCAACAAAAGGAAGGATGACCACCTCTCCGCCGGATCCCTCCACCACTTCCCGGCCAACCGTTGTCTCCTTTGCCCAGTCACCGCCCTTGACCAGGACATGGGGCTGGAGGGAGGTGATCAGTTCGAGAGGGGTGGATTCATCAAACGGGGTGACATAATCGACACACCAGAGGCCAGAGAGAATTTCCGTTCTCTCCTCTTCAGGCAGGATAGGCCGCCCTGGTCCCTTCAGGGACTGAACCGATCGATCGCTATTCACTCCTACGATTAAAATATCTCCGAGGGATCTGGCTTTCTCGAGATAGCGGATATGGCCGACATGAAGGAGATCAAAACAACCGTTGGTAAAGACGATTTTATTCCCCTTTGCCTTCAGGTCTTTAATGATCCGATGAAGTTCTTCTCTTTCCTTGATCTTCTCTTTCATCATCCCTCGTATTCAATACCTACCAGATTTAATCAGGGTAGTCAACACCGGTCCAAAAAACAATCCCAAAAAAATTATTGACTTTTCCCTAATATTTCGGTAATTTCCTATCAAAACAGAGGCCATGCATTATCATCATTCAACCCTTTAACCATAGACAGGGTGGGTATATGGTCTGAAGAAAATTGAGCCCCCATTTCTAATCAGAAATGGGTTTTTTTTGTCTCAGCTGCTTACCCTCGCCCTGGGAGACTGTGTCGTAATTAAATTGGTAGCCGCAGGCTTTATAGCCTGCGTTGCAGAATTCCCTAAGAATATCGCAGCCTGAAAGGCTGCGGCTACCTAAATTTTTCCTCATTTCCCCATAACGACACAGTCTCTGGACGGGAGAGGGACGGGGTGAGGGTGAAGAGGTTTAAATAGTAAAATAACTGAAATATATACCCATGTAAGTACAAAGAGCCTGGGGAAAATACGTAGTCCATTGGACAATCTCAAGCACTGCGATGTTTTGCTAAACGTTAGCTGAAATATGCCCCATCACAAAAGGTTAGCATACATGGCAAATAACAAGGAATTTGAAAAGTTAATAGAAAAGCGAAAAGATTGGGTAAGGGCTTCAAAAGAAAACAAGTTTGATTTTGATAGCCTTTTGGCGGGGTTATATAATGACCCATCCCATTTCATCTACGAAATATTACAAAACGCTGAGGATGAAGGTGCTAAGGAAGTCAGATTTGAGCTTTTTGAAGATAGATTAGATGTTTATCATAATGGAAAAGATTTTGACCTTGAAGATATTGATGGAGTTACAGGAATTGGAATTTCCAAAAAGAAAGATGATTTGACTTCAATAGGAGAGTTCGGTGTTGGCTTCAAATCTGTTTTTGCCGTTACTGAAACCCCCTATATTTTTTCCGGTGAATACAATATAAAAATTGAAGATTTTGTAATCCCATCAGAGGTTAGCAACAAAGAGCAAATAAATGGAACCTTGATCAGGTTACCTTTCAACCACAAATCGCGCTCCCCCAAAGAAGTTGTTACGCTTGTTTCCAAAAAGTTAGAAAATATCGGCTTAAAAACAATGCTGTTTTTGAAAAATATAGAAGAAATTAAATGGCAGACACCTTCTACAAGCGGACACTACTTAAAGTCGTCCGAGAGTTTTCAAACAATACCAGATGCTAAAAGGGTCACTATAATATCATCAAGTGTTTCTGAAGAATACATCGTCATTGGAAAAACGATTAAGATAGAAGGGAAAGATTTAAAAGTTGAAGTAGCATATAAATTGGGCAAGGACAAAAATGGTAAAGAAACAATTATTCCAGAAGTTGACTCAAAATTGGTTGTATATTTCCCAACCGAGAAAGTTACCTACTTGAATTTTGTTATTCAAGGTCCATACAAAACTACTCCTAATCGTGAGAATATTCCTTTAGAGGATAAACAAAACAAAGCAATTCTTGAAGAAACTGCAAATCTTGTTGCTGAAAGTTTATCCGTTATTAAAGATCTAGGCTATCTTGATACAAATTTTTTGAGCCTTTTGCCTATTAATTCAGAGTATAAAGGAAAGGAACTGATTTACTCAGTTATATATGATAAGGTTAAAGAAAAATTTTTTACTGAGGAATTGTTGCCCACATCAGATAGCAAGCATACAAAAGCAAGCGATGCTTTATTGGCACGTGGAAAGGAATTAACTGAAATTTTAGATAGTAATGACATTCAAAAACTGTTTTCTAAACAATACTGGTTAGATACAAATATAACCTATGATAAAACTCGAGAACTAAGAGATTACCTGACTAATGAACTTGAAGTCGTAGAAGTTGATTTTGAAAGTTTTGCAAGAAAAGTAACCGTTGAATTTTTACAGACAAAGCCTGACGAATGGATGATTGATTTTTACAGTAGGTTATTAAAGCAACAAACCTTGTGGAGTGACAGAGAATATTCTAAAGGTATTTTGAGGACTAAACCTATAATTAGATTGGAAAATGGTGAACATATAGCCCCCTTTGATGATAATGGAAAAGGCTATGATTTTGTTATAAGGAAAAATGAAACTGAGATTGAATATATCGAGGTGAAGTCCAAAACACGGGAAGACGAAGAATTGATAGAAGTCACAGGAACTCAATGGGAGTTTGCCAGAAAACTTTATGAACAAAACGAAGGAGAAAAATATTCTTTTTATGTGGTCTTAAGCACGGGCAAAGAAAATGCTCAAATTCATATATTGAAAAACCCAGTTAAACTTTGGAAAGAAGGGAAGATTTATGCACATCCTGTTAATTTTAAATTATGAAATCAAGATGGGGCATACTTCATCTAACACGTTGCAAAAGACTTACGTCCAAACCCTTCAGGCTTCTTTTGCAACGGGAACGTTATCTGCTCATTGCGACAAGAATAGGTGAGATAATTGGATAAGGATACGTTGGACTTCAGCAAATGGTTACCTATATTCATATCGGGCGCTGCAGTTGCAATTAGCTTACTTTCTCTTTTTTGGAATGTTGTTGTCGAACGAAAGAGAAGCAAAGCGAAGTTGGAAGTTTGGCAACGAAATCATTTTTACCTTGGTGGACAAGATGAACGAACTGAGATTGAATTGCTATTTCGTAATCTCAGTCATCGCCCTACCGCAATAATTGACATATATGTTAGAGAAAAGGAGGGCGGTATTTTAGGAGGATCGGGATATAACAATAACATTAAGCTTCCAATTCAGCTCGAGCCCTGGGGAGTAATTCGAGCAAGTTTTAGGGTAGAAAAAAATGACGAAGCACGAATGGCAAATATCCTGGTCAAGGATATTGATGATAATGAGATTGTAGTTATTCGCGGTCCCGGCCAGAAATGGGTCAAAGCAAAATGAAAGTTGCCCGCAACGGCAGATATCAGAGTGTTTGAGGTTAATTATCAAAAGATTTCGCCCATCATTGACTTCAATCTGTTATAATCTGGTTGAAGTAACTGCAAGGAGGTTAAAACAATGGCAACAACCAAAACTGAACGAATAGAGATAGACCTTCCCGAAGACATAATATTTGCGATGAGGGGATTAGAGAAACCAGAGAAGATAAAAAAGAAGTTAAAAATAGCGCTCGCCATCCTTTTGTTCCAAGAGAGGTCTATATCTCTTGGGAAAGCAACGGAGTTAGCAGAAATGAGCAGAGTAAGGTTTATGGAACTTCTAAAGGAGCATGGCATACCCGCCTATGAATATGCTGAAAAGGATTTTGAAAAAGACCAACAAACGATAGTTAAATATCGTGAGGCACTTGAAAAATGAAAGATTTTCGGGTTTCGGCAGACAGCAGTTGTCTTATTGGACTGGCACAAATAGGTTTGTTTAAATTGCTAAAAGAGTTATTTTCGGAGGTATACACTCCAGAAGCTGTATATGATGAGGTTGTTATTAAGGGAAAAGGAGAGGCAGGTTCTGAGGACACAGAATCTGCTGTAAAAGATGGTTGGATAATAAAGAAAACTGTTAATGATGAAGTAGCTGTTAATGCTTTGACAACGATTTTAGGCAAAGGGGAAGCTGAGGTCATTATCCTTTGCAAAGAACTAGAACTCGATTGCGCCTTGATAGATGAAAGAGCTGCAAGGGATATGGCACGACTAATGAATGTTAATACAATGGGAGTTTTAGGGGTTATAGATTTAGCAATTGAGAAGGGAATCCCCATCGATAAAAAGAAGGTTGTTGCCCACCTAAAAGATTTGGGGTTCAGAATAAGTGATAAACTTTTCAAGAAGATTTTCCCTGATCCAGAATAAATTCTCTGCCCGCACCGGCAGATAACATGGCGGAAAAAACTAATATCCAAACCCTTCAGGCTTCTTTTCTGCCAATAACGTTATCTGCTCATTGTGGATAAAGAAAGGAGGAGTGACTTATAAAAGGGCCAACGAATAAGAATGGATGGCATGAAAATTAGCCTCTCCCTTATCCCTTGAGGAATAGAATTTTTCCCGTTTCAATCTTGACAATCCTTTGAAATTCCTTTAGTTTCCTTATAATGGCAAATCGATTAATCCTTGCCTCAAAATCTCCCCGAAGATATGATCTACTGAAGCAACTGGGTCTTGATTTCGAAGTGATTCCAAGTAAAATTGAAGAAGATTTCGTCCCTAACGAATCTCCTCGAGAACATGTGATGCGATTGGCAGAGGCAAAGGCCCTGGATGTCGGGAATCGATTTCCCGAAAACTGGGTGATCGGAGCCGATACCATTGTCTATGTGGATGGGATCATTTTAGGAAAACCGAAGAACCGGGAGGAAGCATTGGAAATGCTCCGGTTGATCAACGGGAAAGAACACAGGGTATTGAGTGGCATCTGTGTCAGTCACCTCAAAAAAGGAAAGCGTGAACGTGAAACAGTGGAGACAGCAGTGAGGGTGAAAGTCCTCAGTCTGGTTGAGATGGATTGGTATATCAGCACAGGGGAGCCTTTCGATAAGGCAGGAGGATATGGTATTCAGGGAATTGGATCATGTATGATTGAATCGATCAATGGGTCTTATACGAATGTGGTTGGTCTTCCACTGTGTGAGTTGATGCAGATGCTGGTTCGATTGGAAGCCTTAAGAATTACTCATTGCAAATTGCAAATTGAAAATTGATCATTTAGCAATGGAAACGAAATGCCATCTATTAAAGAAAATCTTTTAAGGGTGATGGAAAGGATAGAGAAGGCGGCTCAAGGCGTAGGGAGAAATCCAGAAGAGATTAATCTGGTTGCTGTCTCCAAAACCGTGGAGTCTGCTCGAATCAAGGAGGCAATCGAGGCGGGCGTTTCCATTCTTGGTGAAAATTATGTGCAGGAGGCGCAGAAGAAGATTGAGGAGATTGGCAGGCCTGCCTGCACGGAGCCCTTCGGCGAAGGTAGGACCGTTTCATGGCATTTTATTGGGCATCTTCAGTCTAATAAGGCGAAGTATGCAGTCAGCCTCTTTGATGTGATACACTCTCTTGATAGCATCTCTTTGGCGGAAGAACTGAATCGGAGGGCTGAAAAAGAAGGCCGGACGATGAACGCGATGATTGAGGTCAATCTTTCCGGAGAGGCGACCAAATTCGGAGCAGAAGAGGCAAAAGTATTCGATATCGCCCGGAGGGTTCTTAATCTCAGCCATCTATCCCTGGTGGGATTGATGACCATGCCGCCCTATTTTGATGATCCGCGACTGAGCCGGCCTTATTATATCCGGCTGAGAGAGTTGAAGAAGAAGATGATAAAGGAAGGCATTCCATTGAGAGAGCTCTCCATGGGTATGTCGAATGATTTTGAGATCGCCATTGAAGAAGGAGCGACCTTTGTGAGGGTGGGAACGGCGATCTTTGGGGAAAGGAAAAAATGATAGAGGGTTGAGGAGCGTCCCGCAAGGCGGAACTGAAGGAGCGGGGGCTTGCGTCCCCTTGAGGACCGACCTTTGGTCTCAAGGCTAAAGGCAAAATCGTCTAATGCCTCAAGCTTGCCCCGTGGAATAGTGAGTTGAGAAGCATAGGATGAGTGGTTGGTGAGTAAAAGACTCCCCCGAGGCATGGTAACAGTAAGTCCTTTATTCCACAGGGCGAGCGCTCCTCAAGCCCCGAAGGGGCGGTCCTTAAGCACAGCGGTCCTTTGCTTCTTGCGGCGAAGCGGTCGGCCAGGAGTTCCATAAAGCGAGGCTTAGCATAATGAATAGAAAGATAATTATTGCAATCTTCTTCATCTCACTCCTGGCCTCGGCTTGTGGTCAAAAGGCGCCTCCGGTGCCGTGGTCATCGGTTGTTCCAAAAAGGATTGTTGACCTCGAGGCAAAGTCCAGAGAAGAGCGCCTTCTTCTGGAATGGACGTTCCCAAAAGAAAATTCTGACAAATCTGTCCTGACAGATTTGTCAGAATTTAAAATTCTTCGCTCTGAAGGAGACCTGATCGGAGATCAGTGCAGGGGTTGCGGAGAGAAACCCAAGGTGGTCTTTGAGGCGAAGCTCGACAAGAAAGGAGAGGATAAAGGAAAAAGGATGTCCCTGCTCTTTGAGGATCTGGAGGCAAGAAAGGTCTATGTTTATCAGGTGGTGACATTAAACCGGAGAGGGCATCCCGGTTCTCCTTCAAATCCTGTCACGGTCTACTGGGATTACCCGCCCCATACGACAAGAACAGTAAGGGCAGAGCGAGGAGATAAGAGGGTGGATATCGATTGGGAACCTGTACTGGGTGCGACAGGTTATAATATCTACCGGAAAGGAGAGGGCGAAGAATTTCCTTTCCAGTCGCTCAACAGGGAGGCTCTGACAGTGGCCCAATATACTGATCTGGGTGTGGAGAATGAGAAGAGATACATCTATTCGGTCAGGGCAGTGAAGCGAATCGTCAAGACCGATGTGGAGGGAAAAGGTTCTCTGAGCCTTCCCATCACACCCACCGATCTGAATCCCCCGGGGTCTCCCCTCGGTCTGGTAGCAATTCCTCTTAAGGAGGGAATGGAGCTCAACTGGAGAAGGAACAGGGAACCCGATCTTTCAGGCTATTATGTGTATCGAAGGAAATCAGGAGAGAAGGAGTTTAAGAGACTCAACCCTGCTCCCCTGACAAAAGAGACCTATCTTGATACAGAGGTTCAAATCGGGCAGGATTATGAATATGCCCTCATAGCCGTTGATAACTCTCCCCGAAAGAATGAGAGTCCCTATTCAGAAGAGGTAAGGGTGAAGTATGTTTACTAATGCGGAATGCAGAATGCGGATTGCGGAATAAAAGGTTTTGATTTATCAGTCCGCATTCCGAAATCCGAATTCCGAATTTGGAGCGCCGGATGCATTTCTTCGAATACAAAAATGACGAACTTCATTGTGAGGGGGTTCCCATCAGCCGGATTGCTGAAAAGGTGGGGACGCCTTTCTATCTTTACAGTTATAAAACCCTGGTGAGACATTTTAATGTCTTCAATGAAGCCTTCAAAGGGATTCCCCATCTTGTCTGCTATTCCATGAAAGCCAATTCGAATCTGGCGCTTATCCGGCTTTTTGTTAATCTCGGTGGAGGGGTGGATGTGGTCTCCGGGGGAGAACTCTACCGGGCCCTCAAGGCCGGGGCAGACCCGCAGAAAATCGTATTTTCCGGAGTCGGGAAGAAGGAGGATGAGATTGAGTATGCCCTGAAGGCTGGCATCCTCATGTTTAATGTTGAATCCTCCATGGAACTCCGGACGATCAATGAAGTGGCCGGCAGGATGAATAGGAAAGCGCCCATCGCCATCCGTGTCAACCCTGATATCGATGCCAGAACCCATCCCTATATCACCACGGGGATGAAGCAGAATAAATTTGGGATCGATATTCTCCGGGCGCCGATGGCCTATCGCCTGGCCTCAGAATTGCCGAACCTGAAGGTCATGGGGATTGACTGTCATCTGGGATCCCAGCTGGTGGAGGTGGAACCCTTTGTGGAGGCGCTGAAGAAGCTGAAAAGTCTTGTCGAGAATTTACGGAAAGAAGGGGTGGAGATCCGGTATCTCGATCTCGGAGGGGGACTTGGAATTACCTATGACGATGAAGAACCTCCCCAACCTGTTGAATATGCATCTAATATCCTGGAGGAGATTCGGAGTTTCGATTGCACGCTCATTCTAGAACCGGGCAGAGTGATTGTTGGAAATGCCGGAATTCTGGTTTCAAGGGTTCTCTACACAAAGGAGAACGAGGAGAAATGTTTCATCATCGTGGATGCGGCGATGAACGATTTGGTCCGTCCCAGTTATTATGGCTCCTTTCATCAGATCCTTCCCGTGCGGGAGGAGGGCAGGGAAGAGAT
>Ga0209254_10003131_pt1 | contig 15097 bp, 13 predicted proteins | sample FrelakmetDIP11DI_FD_187148 | JGI IMG/M metagenome (GOLD analysis project Ga0209254, IMG submission 187148) | Freshwater lake sediment microbial communities from the University of Notre Dame, USA, for methane emissions studies - DIP11 DI (SPAdes)... | ecosystem: Environmental > Aquatic >...
CCTGATTCTGAGCGATGCTCGCCATCATCGGAGGCAGCGGCCTCACCCGCCTCGCAAGCCTCGACGTCACTCACCGCCGTGCCGTGCGAACGCCTTATGGCGAGCCCTCCGGTGCGATCACCTTCGGCACTCTCCGCGGCCGGGAAATCGTGTTCCTGGCGAGGCACGGGTACGGCCACACGATTCCGCCACACCAGGTCAACTACCGCGCAAACCTCTGGGCGCTGAAGTCGGAGGGCGCGACGGCGGTCGTGTCAGTCGCATCGGTGGGGGGAATCCGTGCCGATCTCGGCCCCGGAACCGTCGCGATTCCGGACCAGATTCTGGATTACACGTGGGGCCGGCGCTCGACCTACTTCGAGGGGGGGGATGTCGCCGTGAAGCACGTCGACTTCACCGAACCCTACGACGGGCCGCTGCGGGAGCGCCTGCTCGCGGCCGCCCTGGCTTGCGGAGAGCCGGTGATCGACGGCGGGACGTATGCCACGACGCAGGGTCCGCGCCTGGAAACCAGGGCCGAGATCGACCGACTGGAGCGCGACGGCGCCGACATGGTGGGCATGACCGGCATGCCGGAGGCGGTTCTCGCACGCGAACTCGAATTGCCCTACGCGGCGATCGCGGTCGTGGTCAATCACGCAGCCGGACGAGGCGACAGTGCGAGAGGCATTCCGCTCGAGACGATCGAGCAGATGTTGCACGAGACGCTCGCGCGAGCACGGCGCATCATCGAAGAAACCGTGGCCGGGCAACAATGATCCGCGAAGTCCTGAAGATGGGCGACCCGCGCCTGCTCGCGATGGCGCGCCCGGTGGAAACCTTCGACACCCCCGAGCTCCACGCGCTCCTGCAGGACATGCGCGACACGATGGCCCACTTGAACGGCGCGGGCCTCGCCGCACCACAGATCGCCGTATCGGTCCGCGTCGTGATTTTCGGTGTGCGTGGCAATCCGCGTTACCCGGAGGCCGAGGAAGTGCCCGACACCGTGCTGGTCAACCCTGTGATCGAACCGCTCGGTGACGAGATGGAGGAGGCCTGGGAAGGCTGCCTTTCCGTGCCCGGCCTGCGCGGCCTCGTGCCGCGCCATCGCAGCGTTCGCTACCGCGGCTTCGATGCGAAGGGCAACACCGTCGACCGCAGGGTCGAGGGCTTCCACGCGCGCGTCGTGCAGCACGAGTGCGACCATCTCGACGGCATCCTGTACCCGCGCCGCATCCGCGATCTAACCAGGTTCGGTTTCACCGACGTGCTGTTTCCGGGGCAGCTCACTGCTGACGAGGGATAATGAGTCGGCAGTCCCGCTTTTTCGGCCGCCGTTGGTCCCTGATCCGCGATCACTGCAGGGCTGCGAGCAGATCCTGCTCCAGTGCGAGCACGGTGCGCGTATTGGCGAGGGCAACGCCGCTCACGACGAACACATCCTCCGCACGCTCGCCGAGAGTGACGATCCGCGCGGCGTAGAGCCCGACGTCGTATCGGCCGAGAACGCGGGCAATCGCGTAGAGAAGGCCCGGCCGGTCGCCGGCTGTGATGGTGAGCGAGTGGTATTGCCCCTTCTCGTCGGCGCGCAAGTCGACCTCGGGCTCGATGGGGAAATGCTTGAGCCGGCGCGAAACCCGCCCGCGAGGGGGCTCGGGCAGTGGACGCTCCCGCAGGAGCCGGTCGGCGAGCTCGTGCTCGATCAGGCTGATCATCTCGCGGTAGTGTGAACCTTCACCGATGCCGAGCACCTGGAAGGTGTCGAGGGCATAGCCGTGACGCGTCGTGTGGATCTTCGCGTCGGCGATGCTGAAGTTGATTTCCCCGAAGTACGCGCAGATGCGGGCAAAAAGATCCTTGCGGTCGCGAGTGTAGATCATGACCTGGACGCCCTCGCCGATCGGCGAGAGACGGGCCTTCACCACGGGCCGATCGGTGCACACGCGGTAGTGGAGGCTGCGGGTCTGCCAAGCGATCTCCTGCGGGTCGTGGCGCAGGAAGTAGGACACGTCGAGTTCCTTCCACAGCGCGTCCGTAACGCTGTCCGACAGCGCGTAGAGGCGCAACAGGCGTAGGGCCTCCGATTGCTTGGCCTGCACGTCCTGGTCAAGGGCAGGCGCGTCTCCGCGCAGGGTGCGGCGGGTGGCACGGAACAGGTCTTCGAGGAGCTTGCCCTTCCAGGCGTTCCAAACCTTCGGACTGGTGCCGCGAATGTCGGCGACCGTCAGCAGGTAGAGCGCGATGAGCCGTCTTTCAGTCTTCACCGTCGCGGCGAAGTTGCGCACTACCTCGGGGTCGGAGAGGTCCTGCTTTTGGGCGACGCGGGAAAGCGTGAGGTGGTGCTCGACAAGGAACGCCACGAGATCCGTGTCCACCTTGGCGAGCCCATGCGCGCGGCAGAACCGCAGGGCGTCGAGCTTCCCGAGCTGGGAATGATCCCCGCCGCGCCCCTTGGCGATATCGTGAAAGAGGGCGGCGACATAAAGGAGCCATGCCCGGTCCAAGTTCGCCATCAGGCGACTGCAGAGCGGGTTCTCGTGCGCGAACTCGGCCATGGTGAAACGGCGCAGGTTGCGCACGACCTGGAGGATATGCTGGTCTACGGTGTAGACATGGAACAGATCATGCTGCATCTGGCCGACGATGCGGCCCCAGGGGGGGAGATAGCGGCCGAGGACTGCGTACTGGTTCATGCGTCGAAGCGCGTGGACGATGCCACGCGGCTGCATGAGCATGGCGAGAAAGGTCGCGCGGTTCGCAGCGTCGCGCCGAAACCGGCCATCGATCCTCGTGTGCGCGCGCCAAAGCGCGCGCAGGGTCGGCGCGGTCATCCCCTTGAGCTCTGGATGCTGCTGCAGCAGCAGGAAACTTTCCAGGAGCGCGTGCGGCTCGCGCTCGAAGATGTCGGGATCGCGTGCGTGGAGCAGCTCGCGCACGACCTGGAAACGCTGGTTTATCGGCCGCGGTTCGCTGTCCGGCGCGGGGAAGATCGCGGCGCCGAGGTTCTGCAGAAGAATCGTGTTCAGCTGGGTGACCTGCTTCGCGTTGCGGAAGTAGCGTTGCATGAACACTTCGCTGGCGCGCTTCGCGCCGTGCGGCGCGTCGCCCAACTGACGGGCCAGCGCATCCTGGAAATCGAAGAGGATGCGATCCTCGCGCCGCCGCGCGAGATAGTGAAGGCGAATGCGAGCGTCCCGCAGGAAGCGTTCCACGCGTTTCAGCTGCCGCGCCTCCGCGCTCGTGACTAAGCCGTGGCGCTCGAGATCCTGCCACGCGGCGCCAAACCCGCACGCGCGGCTCACCCAATGGATCACCTGGAGGTCCCGCAGGCCGCCCGGAGACTCCTTGATATTCGGCTCGAGGCTGTAAGGGCTGTCCTGGTGCTTGGCATGCCGCTGCTCCTGTTCGAGCCGCTTTGCCTTGAAGAAGCTCCGCGGGTCCAGACTCGCCTTGACCGCCGAGGCGAACGTCGAGTACAGGGAGCGGTTCCCGGCGATCAGTCGCGCCTCGAGCAGAGTGGTGCGCACGGTCACGTCGCGCGCTCCCTCGGCCTCGCATTCTTCCACCGTGCGCACGCTGTGACCGAGCTCGAGGCCCGTGTCCCACAGCCGGCCGATGAATCCTTCGATCACGCGCTGCTCGGTCTCGTCGGGAGCATTCGGGAGCAGCACGAGGATGTCGACGTCGGAGTGCGGGAACAGTTCACCGCGGCCGTATCCGCCGACGGCGAGCAGCGCGGCACGCCCTGCGATGGATAGCCCGCGCCACATCTCTTTCATCACACGATCGACAAGGGCGCAATGCCGCCGCAGGTGGCTTGCCGCATTCGGGGCGCGAAAGTAGCTCTCGCGGAGCGCCGCCCGTTCGACTGCGAGCTGCTGGCGCAGATCGAGGGGCGCGTCCGCGGGTGGGCGCACGGGTGCGACTACGGAGCTCATGATCTACTGCGACGCTTCGGCAAGCGCCGGCACGGCGGGCATCCCCGCGGAAACGGTAAGGACCTCGTAGCCGGCGGGCGAAACGAGGACCGTATGCTCCCACTGCGCCGACAGACCGTGATCCTTGGTCACAATCGTCCAGCCGTCGGCAAGCTCGCGGATCGCGGGTTTGCCGGCGTTGATCATCGGCTCAACGGTGAAGATCATTCCCGGCAGGAGCTTGAGCCCCGTGCCGGGTCGGCCATAGTGGAGGACCTGGGGCTCTTCGTGGAACCGGCGCCCGATGCCGTGGCCACAGAACTCCCGAACCACGCTGTAGCCGTGCCCTTCGGCGTGGCGCTGTATGGCGTGCCCGATGTCGCTCAAGAAGGCGCCCGGCCGCACTTGGTTGATTCCGAGCCACATGCACTCATACGTGACCTCGCACAGGCGCCGCGCCTGGATCGAGGGCTCGCCGACCGCGAACATGCGGCTGGTATCGCCGTGGAAACCATCCTTGATCACGGTGACGTCGATGTTGAGCACGTCGCCAGGCTTCAGCACGCGATCCCCTGGAATGCCGTGGCAGACCTGATGATTCACCGAGGTGCACACCGACTTCGGGAATGGCTTGTATCCGGGTGGTGCGTAGTTGAGCGGTGCAGGCACGGTGCCCTGCACGTTCACCATGTAATCGTGGCACAGGCGATCGAGCTCACCGGTGGTCACACCCGGCCGCACGTGCGGAGTGATGAAGTCCAGGACCTCGGCGGCGCACCGGCCGGCCTCGCGCATCTTTTCGATCTCTCCCGCGGTCTTGATCTCTACTGCCATGACACTACCGGCAATAACAAAACAGGTTTTGAGAATAAGTCATGTTCCACGCGCCCGCAAACGAGGAACAGGCTCCGTTCGCGAGCCAAGCCCGCAACCTGCGACGGGCGCCCGCGTCGGCAAAGGTGCATTGCGCGTGCATTGCGCGACTGCCCCCAGTCCCCCTTGAGCGACGACGACTCTTCGTGCTATCCTTTTTCGCTTGTCCGACAAGCGTTTGGGACAAAATCTATCCCACCGCCCCGTTAGGGTGCCCGCTTGGGTTCTTGGGTGCGAGGGAGTAAACAACCCTAACCGGAGAGCGTTTCATGTCCGTCAACATGCGTCAGATGCTGGAAGCGGGGGTGCATTTCGGCCACCAGACCCGATTCTGGAATCCGAAGATGGCCCCTTACATCTTCGGTCACCGCAACCGCATCCACATCATCAACCTCGAGCAGACCCTGGTCATGTACCAGGAGGCGATGAAGTATGTCCGCAAGCTCGCAGGTAACAAGGGGGCGATCCTCTTCGTTGGCACCAAGCGTCAGGCGCGCGAAATCGTGCGCGAGGAGGCGGCGCGCTGCTCGATGCCTTACGTCGACTACCGCTGGCTCGGCGGCATGCTCACCAACTTCAAGACGGTGAAGCAGTCGATCAAACGCCTGAAGGACATGGACGCGCTCGTCGCCGACGGGAGCGTCGAGCGCATGCCGAAAAAGGAAGCGCTGTCATTCCAGCGCGAGCTCGAGAAGCTCGAGCGCAGCCTCGGCGGCATCAAGACGCTCGACGGGCTTCCCGATGCGCTATTCGTGATCGACGTCGGATATCAGAAAGGTGCGGTCGCCGAGGCGAAGAAGCTCGGGATCCCGGTCATTGGCGTGGTCGACACCAACAACTCGCCCGACGGTGTGACGCATGTCATCCCGGGCAACGACGACTCGAGCCGTGCGATCCGCCTTTATGCCCGAGGCGTCGCCGATGCGGTGCTCGAGGGCCGCAGTCAGTCGATTCAGGAGATCGTCGGCGCCGGCAGCGACGAGTTCGTCGAGGTCGAAGAGGGCGACGAGGCCACAGCCTAGCGCCGTGCGCGCGATCGCAAAGGGGCGCGAGCCCCTTTTTTATGGATTCGTATTCTGGGAGTGTTGGAATGGCTGAGATCACCGCTGCCCTCGTGAAAGAGCTGCGCGAGCTCACCGGCCTCGGGATGATGGAGTGCAAGAGAGCGCTCGCGGAGTCCGGGGGTGACCTGAAGAAGGCGGAGGACCTGCTGCGCATCAAGAGCGGCGCCAAGGCCACGAAGGCTGCCGGCCGCGTCGCGGCGGAGGGCGTGATCGGCACCTACCTCGCTCCCGACGGGAAGCTCGCGGCCATGGTCGAGCTGAACTGCGAGACCGACTTCGTATCGAAGAACGACGACTTCCTCGGTTTCTCCAAGGCGCTCGCGGAACTGGTGGCAAAGCAAGACCCAGCCGATGTCGAGGCCCTCTCGCGGCTCACGCTCGGGGGCGAGACGGTGGAGGCGCGCCGTCAGGCACTCGTGCAGAGGATCGGCGAAAACATGTCGATTCGGCGCTTCCACCGGGTACAGACGGATGCCAAGATCGCGCAATACGTCCACGGCGTGAAGATCGGCGTCACGGTGGAGTTCGAGGGCGACGACGAGACCGGCAAGGACATCGCGATGCATATCGCGTTCGCCAAACCCCGGTTCCTCTCCAAGGCGGACGTGGCGGCGGACGTGGTCGCGCGCGAGCGCGCGGTGCTCGAAGCGCGCGCGAAAGAGTCCGGGAAGCCGGCCGAGATCGCCGCGAAAATGGTCGAGGGCGGCCTCAACAAGTTCCTCGCGGAAATCTCGCTCCTCGGACAGCCGTTCGTCAAGGACGACAAGCTCACCGTGGAGAAGATGCTTGCGTCGAAAAAGGCCAGGCTCCGCAGCTACCGCTTCTTCGTGGTCGGCGAAGGCATCGAGAAGAAGTCGACCGACTTTGCTGCCGAGGTGAGGGCGCAAGCCGGGATCTCGGGGTAGACGCTGGGTTGCAGGGTAAGAAAAAACCGGTGAGTGCCGCGCCCCTCTACAAACGGATCCTCGTCAAGCTGTCCGGCGAAGCCCTGATGGGGGACGACCCCTTCGGCATCAACCGGTCCACGATCGAGCGCATCGTCGACGAAATTGCCCAGGTCGTGCACCTGGGGGTCGAGGTCGGCGTGGTCATCGGCGGCGGCAACATCTTTCGCGGCGTGGCGCTCGGGGCAGCGGGCATGGACCGCGCCACGGCCGACTACATGGGCATGCTCGCGACCATCATGAACGCGCTCGCACTCGCCGACGTCATGCGGCAGAAGGGACTAGATTCCCGCGTGCAATCGGCGATCAACGTCGAGCAGGTGGTGGAGCCCTATATTCGCCCCAAGGCGATCCGGTACCTCGAGGAGGGCAAGGTAGTTCTGTTCGCGGCCGGTACCGGGAATCCATTCTTCACGACCGATACGGCCGCGGCGCTTCGGGGCAGCGAGATCGGCGCCGAGATCGTGCTCAAGGCGACCAAGGTGGACGGCGTATACACCGCCGATCCCCTGCGCGACGCGACCGCAAGGCGCTTCGAGCGCATCACCTTCGACGAAGCGATACAGCGCAACCTGAAGGTCATGGACGCAACCGCGTTCGCCCTGCTTCGCGACAACAAGCTGCCCATCATGGTGTTCAGCATCTTCAAGCCGGGTGCCCTCAAGCGCGTGGTGCTGGGCGAGGACGAGGGCACGCTGGTGCATTGCTGACAAAGAGCATTGACGATGCCGTCGCAAACCGTTTTTTCAGGGATCGCGCCGCGCGAGGGGCCCTGCCCTCCCGTAGCGTGCGGACTAGCGAGGAGAATCAACCGATGAACATCGCCGAGCTCCGGAAGACGACCGAGCAGAAGATGCAGAAGACCATCGAGGCGTTGAAGAACGACCTCGCCAAGGTCCGAACCGGCCGCGCCCACACGGGGCTTCTCGATCACGTCATGGTGGACTACTACGGCAGCCCCACGCCGATCCCCCAAGTGGCGAATGTCACGCTGGTCGACGCGCGGACCATCGGTGTGTCGCCGTGGGAGAAGAAAATGGCGTCTGCGATCGAGAAGGCGATCCGGGATTCGGACCTCGGCCTCAATCCCGCCGTGCAGGGCGACCTGGTGCGGGTGCCGATGCCGGCGCTCACCGAGGAACGGCGCCGGGAGCTCATCAAGGTGGTGCGGCACGAAGGCGAAAACGCGCGAGTCGCGGTACGGAACCTGCGCCGCGACGCGAATCACCATCTCAAGGAGCTCCTGAAGGCGAAGGAGGTCTCCGAGGACATCGAGCGCAAGGCACAGGAAGACGTGCAGAAACTCACCGACAAGCACATCGCCGAGGTCGACAAGATCCTGCAGCACAAGGAAGCCGATCTTCTCGCAGTCTAGGAAGACGGGAAACGAGAGCGTCCTCGGAAAACCAACCTACAAGTGAACGCCGCCCGCCCACCGGGGCCTGCAGGCGTTTCTCAGCGACTGGAGCCCGCCGCTCATGTTCAGCAGCGCGACGCGCGAAATACCTCTCACGACCGATGTGCCGCGGCATGTCGCCGTCATCATGGACGGCAACGGCCGCTGGGCGAAAAAGCGGTTCCTCCCGCGCGTCGCCGGCCATCGACGAGGCGTCGAGACGGTGCGCGAGATCACCCGGCGCTGCGCGGAGCGTGGCGTAGGCTTTCTCACGTTGTTCGCGTTCAGTTCCGAGAACTGGCGTCGGCCGGCCGAGGAGGTGTCGTTGCTCACGCAGCTCTTCCGCACCGCGCTGGAGCAGGAGGTCGAGAAGCTCCGGGAAGGGGGAATCCGGCTGCGCGTCATCGGCAACATCGAGCCGTTCGGCGATCGCACCATGCAGCTCGCGCGTGCTGCCGAGGCCGCCACGGCGTCGGGTTCAAAGCTCACTCTCACCATCGCCGCGAACTACGGCGGCCGCTGGGATCTCCTGCAGGCGTTCAACCGGCTCGTGCACGAGCATCCCGACAAGGCGGGGCGCTACGAGGAGACGGACATCGCACCGTACCTTTCCCTCAATTACGCGCCGGAGCCGGATCTGTTCATTCGTACCGGCGGAGAGCAGCGGATCTCGAACTTCCTGCTCTGGCAGCTTGCCTATACGGAACTGTACTTCACGGACACGCTCTGGCCAGACTTCGACTCCGCTGCGTTCGACGCCGCGGTCCGCTCGTATCGCACGCGCGAAAGGCGCTTCGGCCGAATCAGCGAGCAGGTGGCCGCCTCGCGGCCTGCGGCCGCAATCGGTGCCGACTTAGCCGAGCCGATCCGCCGACTGGCGTAACAGAAGGCCGATGCCGCAGGCGGCGCGTGTCTCTGAATCGCCCAGCACGAGGCGGCGCCGCGCCAGCGGCTCTGCCCCCTCGTAGCACACCGGCCGGGCGCGTCTCGGCCGGCGCGGGAACAGCATGCTAAGGACCCGCATCCTCACCGCGGTCGCGCTTCTTGTTGCACTTCTGGGCGCACTTTTTTTCCTCCCGCCTGCGGGCTGGGCCGCCTTCGGGCTCCTCGTGCTGGCGACCGGTGCCTACGAATGGGCGGGCTTCGCGCGAGTGCGCGGCCCGGTACGCCTCGCCTACGTTGCGGCCATCGCGATCGCCGGAGCATGGGTCGTCTACGCGACCGGTCTCTGGTGGGGCGAGTCGAAGGCACCGCTGCTTGCCGGCGTGTACGCTGCGGCCGTAATCTTCTGGTGCTTCGGGGCGACCCTGTGGCTGCGAACGCTGCCCTCAGCCCCATCGCCAGCGCTGGTGCTCGTGCTAGGATCAATCGTCCTGATCCCGACGTTCCTCGCACTGGTGCAGCTCCGCAACGTTGGCCCCTGGCTCCTGCTCTTGTTGATGGCGGTCGCGTGGGTCGCCGATATCGCCGCGTACTTCGCCGGGCGCGCTTTCGGCCGTCGCAAGCTCGCACCCCGCGTCAGCCCGGGCAAGTCCTGGGAGGGCGTCATCGGCGCCTTCGCGGCCACCTTGCTCTATGCCCTGGCTTGGCGTGCGCTCGCTCCCGGCCATGTGCCTGCACACCTCGGCGCGATTGGACTGCTCGCGCTCGTCTGGGTGCTCACCGGGGCGAGCGTGATCGGCGATCTCTTCGAGTCGGCCATGAAGCGGCAAGCCGGTCTCAAGGACAGCGGTGCGATCCTGCCCGGGCATGGCGGCGTGCTCGACCGCATCGATGCCCTGACTTCGGTGATGCCACTCGCGGCGCTCGTCGTGCTGAGGTAGCGGATGCAGCGAATCGCGATTCTCGGGGCGACCGGTTCAATCGGGCGGAGCACGCTTGACGTGGTCTCAAGGCACCCGGACCGCTTTGCGGTGACCGCACTGACGGCTCACCGGCAGACCGGCGATCTTCTGGACCTCGCGCGACGTCATCACCCCCGGTATCTCGTGCTTGCCGATCCGGCTGGCGCTGCAGAGCTCGCGGCTTCGGTGCGCGCTGCCCACCTCGATTGCGAAGTGCTGGCCGGTCGCGCGGCGGTCGCGCGCGTGGCCGCCGCACCCGAAGTTGACACCGTAATGGCGGCCATCGTCGGCGCCGCGGGGCTCGAATCCTCACTTGCTGCGGCGCGCGCCGGAAAGAAGATTCTGCTCGCCAACAAGGAAGCGCTGGTGATGGCGGGCCCCATCTTCATGGACGCCGTGGCCACACACGGTGCCGAGCTCCTGCCGATCGACAGCGAGCACAACGCCGTCTTCCAGTGCCTGCCTCCGCACCGCCGGGGGCGCCTCGCCGCGAGCGGTGTGCGGCGGGTCCTCCTCACCGGCTCGGGCGGCCCTTTCCGAGCCCGCGCACGCGCGGATCTCGCGCAGGTCACGCCGGACGAAGCTTGCGCGCACCCTACCTGGAGTATGGGCCGCAAGATTTCGGTCGACTCGGCCACCATGATGAACAAGGCGCTCGAGATCATCGAGGCGCACTGGCTGTTCGGCGTGCCGCCGGCGTCGATCGAGGTCGTCGTGCATCCGCAAAGCGTGGTGCACTCGATGGTCGAGTACGCCGACGGCTCGGTGATCGCTCAGCTCGGGCATCCGGACATGCGCACGCCGATCGCACAGGCGCTGGCCTATCCCGAGCGCATCGACGCCGGCGTCCCGGCGCTCGATCTTGCGCGCATCGGAACGCTGACGTTCGAGCCGCCGGACTTCGAGCGCTTTCCTGCGCTCGCACTTGCCTACCGCGTGCTGGAAGTCGGGGGTACGGCCCCCGCGCTTTTCAACGCGGCAAACGAGATTGCCGTCGCCGCGTTCCTCGCCGGCCGGCTGGCCTTCCTGCAGATCAGCGCCGTGATCGAGACGGTGCTCACGCGGCAGCAGGCACTTCCGCTGCTAGGTATCGACGACATCCTCGAAGCCGATCGCGCGGCACGGGCGCTCGCCGAGCGCGCGGTCGCGACCATAGGAGCCCGGGCCGCATGAGTCTTGCCTACACCCTCGTCGCCTTCCTCGTCGCCCTCGGCGTGCTCATCGTATTCCACGAACTCGGCCACTTCATCGCCGCGCGCCTGTGCGGGGTGAAGGTGTTGCGTTTCTCGGTGGGCTTCGGCAAGCAGCTCTGGACCCACCGCTTCGCCAAGGATGGCACCGAGTGGTCGGTCTCGGCCCTGCCGCTCGGCGGGTACGTGAAGATGCTCGACGAGCGCGAGGCGCCGGTGCCGTCGGCCGAACTGCACCGCGCGTTCAACCGGCAGAGCGTGTGGAAGCGGATTGTCATCGTCGCCGCTGGGCCGATCGCGAATTTCCTGCTCGCGATCGCGATCTACTGGATGCTGCTTCTCGGCGGCATCACCGAACCCAAGGCGATCGTCGGCGAGCCCGAGGCGCAGTCGCCGGCAGCAGCGGCGGGAGTGGCACGGGGCGACATCGTGAACGCGGTGAACGGCAAGCCCATCGGCACGTGGCAGGAGCTGCGCTGGACACTGCTCGAGCTTGCGATCGACCGCACCGACGCGCGGCTCGAGGTGACCGATGCCGAGGGACACCGCCGCACGCGCGAGCTCCATCTGGCGAGCATCGAAGCCGACCGCATCGAGGGCGATGTCTTTGCGGCGCTCGGCTTGCGTCTCTTTCGTCCCGACTTGGCGCCGATCATCGGCAAAGTCGTCTCGGGTAGCCCGGCGGAGCGTGCCGGCCTCAAGGAGAGCGACCGCATCGTCGCCATCGACGGCAAGGACATCGCCTCCTGGGACGACATGGTCGCCAGAGTACGTGCCAGTCCGGGCCAGCCGCTTCGCCTTGTGGTGCTTGCCGATGGCGCGGAGCGCACGGTCGAGGTGGTGCCCGAGGCGGCAGGCAAGGAGGGCGAGCGCATCGGCAAGATCGGCGCTGCGCCGCTCGTTGACCGGTCGCAGCTACGCGACCTGGTGGTCGAGGTGAGCTACGGACCGCTCGCAGCACTCGGCGCCGCGGTGACCAAGACCTGGGACATGTCGGTCTTCAGCCTGAGGATGCTCGGCAAGATGGTGACCGGCGACCTCTCGTGGCGAAACCTCTCCGGACCGGTGACGATCGCCGACTACGCGGGTCAGGCCGCGCAGGTGGGCCTCGCACCCTATCTCAACTTCATCGCGCTGATCTCGATCAGCCTCGGCGTGCTGAACCTCCTTCCCATCCCTCTGTTGGATGGGGGTCACTTAATGTATTATGCCGCCGAGATCGTGAAGGGCAGCCCTGTTTCGGAGCGGGTCATGGAACTGGGTCAGCGGGTCGGTCTGACGCTGCTCCTTTTCCTGATGGCCTTCGCGTTCTACAACGATATCAACAGGCTCGTCTCCGGCTAGTTCCCCCTGATGAGAAAGCAGGTCCTCGCGGCGCTGGTGTGCGCGGTGCTGGCGCGTGGCGCGTGGGCCTTCGATCCCTTCACGGTCCGCGACATCCGCGTCGAGGGCATTCAGCGCATCGAGGCCGGGACGGTCTTCGGCTACCTGCCCGTGAAGGTCGGCGAGACTATGACCGAGGCGAAGGCGCAGGCCGCCATCAAGGCGCTGTTCGCAACCGGATTCTTCCGCGACGTTCGGCTGGAGGTCGACGGCGACGTTCTGGTGGTCCTCGTAGAGGAGCGCCCCGCGATCGCCAAGATCGACTTCGTCGGCATGAAGGAGTTCAAGGACGAGGACGTGCGCAAGGCGCTTCGCGAAAGCGGTATCGCCGACGGCCGCACGTTCGACCGCGCGACACTCGAGATCGCCGAGCAGGAGATCAAGCGCCAGTACCTTTCGCGCGGCCGCTACGGCGTGACCATCACCACCACGGTCACGCCGCTCGATCGCAACCGCGTCGCCATCAATTTCACGATCGACGAGGGCGAGATCGCGAAGATCGCCGGCGTCAATATCGTCGGCAACCGCGCCTTCCCGGAGTCGGAGCTCGTCAGCCAGTTCACACTGCAGACGCCCGGCTGGCTCAGCTGGTACACGAAGAACGACCAGTACTCGCGCCAGAAGCTCCAGGCGGATCTCGAGGCTTTGCGCTCGTTCTACCTGAACCGCGGCTACCTCGACTTCAACATCGAGTCGACCCAGGTTTCGATCACGCCCGACAGGCGTGACATCTACATGACGATCAACATCACGGAGGGCGAGAAGTACACCGTCTCGGGCGTGAAGCTTGCCGGCGATTTCGTCGTCCCCGAGGCGGAGCTCGCCCGCCTGGTGCAGATCCAGCCCGGGGAGCCGTTCTCGCGCCAGAAGCTCGCCGACTCGACCAAGGCGATCAACGAGCGGCTCGGCAACGAGGGCTACGCGTTCGCCAACGCGAATGCGGTGCCGCAGGTCGACAAGGAAAAGCGCACCGTAAGCTTCACCGTCATGATCGACCCGGGGCGGCGCGTCTACGTGCGCCGGATCAACGTGGTGGGCAACACCAGGACCCGCGACGAGGTGATCCGCCGCGAGCTGCGCCAGCTCGAGAGCTCGGCCTACGACGGGCAGCGGATGCAGCTTTCCAAGCGTCGTGTCGACCGCCTGAACTTCTTCTCGCAGGTGGATCTCGAGACCGAGCCGGTGCCGGGCAGCACCGACCTCGTCGACATCACGGTGAAGGTCAAGGAAAAGCCGACCGGAAACCTGCTCTTCGGCGTCGGCTTCTCGAGCGCGGATGGCCTGATCCTCTCCGGCTCGGTCGCGCAGCAAAACCTGTTCGGCACCGGCAAGGCGCTCAACCTGCAGGTGAACAGCGGCCAGGTGAATCGGGTCTACTCGCTGTCCTACACCAACCCGTATTTCACGGTCGACGGCGTGAGCGCAGGGTTCGATCTCTACAACCGCCGGTTCGACACGAGCCGCCTTTCGATAGGCCCCTACATCAGCGACACGATCGGCGGTTCGGTGCGTTTCGGCTATCCCCTGACCGAGTTCGACCGCCTCGGCTTCGGTATCGGCTACGAGAGCATCTCGATCCAGACGTTCGACAACAGCCCCCCCGTGTTCATCAATTACGTGAACCAGTTCGGGAACACGAACGACGGCCTGATCCCCACCGCCTCCTGGGTCCGCGACACGCGCGACAGCGCGATCTGGACGACGCGCGGGATCGTCAGCCGACTCTTCGGCGACATCGCGGTGCCGGGCTTTGATCTCAATTACTACAAGGCGTCCTACCAGTTGGCGTGGTGGTACCCCCTCACCAAGATCTTTACGCTCAAGCTCAACGGAGAGGTGGGATACGGGTCCGGCTACAACGGGAAGGAGCTGCCCTTCTACAAGGCGTTCTACGCCGGTGGCGTTTCATCGGTCCGCGGCTACAAGCAAAGCTCGCTCGGCCCTACCGACGCCAACGGCGCCGTACTCGGCGGAAACCGCCGCTTCGTCGGGAGCACAGAGCTGTTGTTCCCGGTACCCGGATTGGGCCAGGATCGCGCGGCGCGGCTGAGCGTCTTCTTCGACGCCGGCCAGGTGTGGATCGACGGCGTCCCGGGCGCTGACCTCCAGGACCTCAACTTGCGGTACTCTGCCGGCATCGGCGTTTTCTGGAACTCCCCCTTCGGCCCCCTGCAGCTCTATATCGCACAGCCGATCAACAGCCAACCCGGCGACAAGATCCAGCGGTTCCAGTTCACCTTCGGCTCGGTCTTCTAGACCCCGATCGCCATTGCAGGAGATGACTACATTGACGCTTCCTAGAATGCTACGAATCCTGGCAGTCGTGCCGATGCTCGTCGCCGCCCAGCACGCCTTCGCGCAAAGCGAGACCAAGATCGGCTTCGTGAACCTCGACCGCATCCTGCGCGACGCGGCGCCCGCCCAGCGGGCGCAGAAGAAGATCGAAGCGGAGTTCTCCAAGCGCGATCAGGAGCTCGCCAGGATCGCCGAGCAGCTCAAGAAGA
>Ga0209254_10003132_pt1 | contig 15092 bp, 14 predicted proteins | sample FrelakmetDIP11DI_FD_187148 | JGI IMG/M metagenome (GOLD analysis project Ga0209254, IMG submission 187148) | Freshwater lake sediment microbial communities from the University of Notre Dame, USA, for methane emissions studies - DIP11 DI (SPAdes)... | ecosystem: Environmental > Aquatic >...
CGCCCAGGAGCAGCTCTGCCGCAAGCTCAACGGTCTGGGCGCCAAGATCCCCGGCGGCAAGTGGCTACGCATCGAGGTCGGCGACTCGCCGCTCTGACACCATCGGTTCCCCGTGCTGTCCAAAATTCGCAGTGGTTTGGGGGCGGTTCCGGGAGGTCTGGAATCGGTGTCCAGCTTGGCGTGGAATACGCAGACAGGGCAGCAGGTGGGCGTCCGCCGAAGATCGGCGAGGAGCACCGGGAGATTCTGCGAGTGATCGTCGCGGAGCGGCCGAGCGCGACGCTCGCGGAGATCGCCGCGGAGGTGAAGCGGCGAGTTGGGATCGACGCGCACGCGGCGACGATCCGCAAGACGTTGCGGGAAGCGGGGATCGGGCGCGTGCGCGGGGAGGAGCGGGCACAGCGGGTCGAACGCCCGGCACGCGAGTGCCGCGGTTACAGCGAAGCCCATCGCCGCTGGGAGCCCGACCAGCGCTACCCGAGTTGTCTGACCGATGCGGAGTGGGCGTTGGTCGAGGACCTGTTCGAGCGCGAGGGCGGGCAGGGCAGACCGCCGCGGGTGAGCCGCCGCGCCCTGGTGGATGCCTGCGGCTACGTCGTGCGCACGGGCTGTGGCGCGAGCGCGCGGGACGGGAGGCGGCGCCCAGCGCCGCGGTGCTCGACGCGCAATCCACGCGCGGCTCCCCGCAAGGCGGGCCGAGCGGCTTCGACGCTGGCAAGAAGGTTAAGGGCCGCAAGCGCAGTCTGGTGGTCGACACCCTCGGCCTGCTGCTGGCGGTGAGCGTCGGCGCGGCCAACCTGCAAGACCGCGATGCCGGACTGCCGGCCCTGGCACGGGCGGCGGAGAAATACCCCGAGGTCGCTACCCTCGTCGTCGACAGCGCCTACGCTGGTGCTTGCGCCCAGCGCATCGAGCACGACCACGGCATTCGCGTCGAAGTGGTTCGTCATCCCGGCAACCGCACCGTGGGCCGCTGGATCGACGCGGTGCAACCGGACCTGTTCGAGATCCGCGCGACCGCCGACGGCTTCGTACCGCTGCCGAAGCGCTGGGTGGTTGAGCGTACCGACGCCTGGAACGAGGGCGCTCGCCGCTTGATCATGCACCACGATGTATGTACCGACGTCTCCGAAACCTGGGTCTGGCTTACCGAAGCGCGCATCCTGCTGCGGCCCCTGACCACTGAAGTAACTAAGGCTTGATTTTGTCTACACCCTCTGAACGCCGCACGCCCGCCCCCGGCTACGCCGCGGCGGCGGCCCGCGTTCGCCTGCTTCGCAGGATCTCCGCTTCCCCTCCCTCGCTCAGCGCCCACATCGCCCCCTGTGGCGACAACCGCCCGCCAGTCATCGGTGCACCTCGCCCTCCCCGGCCGTCTTGCTGCGCCCGGGTCCTGGACTTTCAGGGGATCCTGGTTTGAACGGACGCGAGGATTGATCCGATGGTATTATAGTATTATTATAAAAATACATGATTCCCCGGCGCTGGACCGGTTGTCGCGGTAAGCCATTGATTCGGTACAGAACTCCGGGGAACGACCAAGATATCGATGAAGCGTAACCCGTTGACCCGACAGCCGTGTACAACTGCTGCATACTGCCGGACGTCACAGATATCGCGCGACGATATCCGTAGCGGTGTCGAGCCAAGTGCGCAGCGGCGACCTCTCCGCAGGTCCTTGACTAGTGCTTTGCATAGGAACCGATTCAATGGAACCCCAGCGCAGGCTGCGTAAGCATTTTGATCGTGCGAGGGGACTGGCCTGGGACAGCGGTCGGAGCAGCACCCGCGTTGCCGATACCAGGCTTTGCCGCCGCTGCACCACGATGGTGCCATGCTTCCAGGCTGTGTTGATTGACCAATACCGCGGTTCCTGTTTGCGAAGCCTTCAACTTCGCACCTCGGCGGCATCACCCTGTTGGTTTCTTGGGGTAGCGAGATCGCCAGTGCGCGGTCTAATCGGCGCCGCAAAGATTATGGGCTGGGCGAAGCCGCCAGACGACCAGATCGACCGGTGTCTAGCGCAGATATCGCGACCATCACATCGCATCACGCTGGTCAAAATTCCGGATCCAGGCTTGGGGAGCGTTTCTTGTGCAGACGGCAATTTCGCTGCCTGAATCTGCGGAAAACGCGGGAGTCGGGCACGTCATCAGTGCAAGGTGCGGAGCAATAGCGCATGCATTTGCCAGCGAAGCGTGAGCTGGCATCCGTATCCGAGCTACGAGCGCTGGACCGACCTTGAATAGACGCCTGTTGACATCCGCAAACTGTTGAGGCAAGCACCTGTGAAAGCGGTCATTCTCGCCGGCGGACTCGGAACGCGCATCTCTGAGGAAACGCACCTTAAGCCCAAGCCGATGATTGAGATTGGCGGCAAGCCGATTCTTTGGCATATCATGAAAATCTACTCAGCTTATGACATCAACGAGTTCGTTGTTTGCTGTGGTTACAAAGGATATCTAATTAAAGAATACTTTGCCAATTACTTCCTACACATGTCCGATGTCACCTTCGACATGTCCAGCAACAGCATGCAAATCCACCAAAGGTACGCAGAAGCCTGGAAGGTGACTCTGGTCGACACCGGCGAAGATACGATGACAGGCGGCCGACTAAAACGAGTCGCGGAGTATCTCGGTGACGAAGACTTCTGCTTCACATACGGAGACGGCGTGGGAACCGTCGATATTGGCAAGATTGTTGCGTTTCACAAGGATCACGGCAAGCACGCCACCGTGACCGCCGTGCAGCCTCCAGGTCGCTTCGGTGCCCTGGACATTCAAGGTACGACCGTAAGGAGCTTCGCCGAAAAGCCTCATGGTGATGGTGCATACGTTAACGGGGGCTTCTTTGTGTTAAACCCGAATGTCATCGACCTGATCGAGAGCGATGATACCGTCTGGGAGCGCACGCCCCTTGAACTATTGGCAAAGGACGGTCAGCTCCAGGCGTTTAGGCATGATGGCTTCTGGCAACCAATGGATACGTTGCGCGACAAGATCTATTTGGAGGATCTGTGGCAGTCCGGTAAAGCACCCTGGAAGGTGTGGGCATGAACACCGGGTTTTGGCGTCGACGAAGGGTTCTCTTGACCGGTCATACCGGCTTCAAGGGGAGTTGGTTGAGCCTGTGGTTGCAACACTTGGGTGCGGAAGTCACCGGATATGCACTGGAATCACCGACTGAGCCCAGTTTGTTCGACGTAGCGCGGGTGGCCGATGGCATGGTCTCCATTTTCGGAGATATCCGAGATGTCAACTCTTTGGGAAAGGCAATGAGCGCCGCGGCGCCTGAGATTGTGATTCATATGGCGGCGCAGCCACTCGTGCGGCTTTCTTATACGCAGCCAGTCGAGACATTTGCCACGAATGTAATGGGCACAGTGAATGTGCTCGAAGCGGTTCGCGAGCAGTCCGCGGTGCGGGCTGTGATCATCGTTACCTCCGACAAGTGCTACGAGAACCGGGAGTGGGTCTGGGGTTATCGCGAGGAAGAGCCATTTGGCGGACACGACCCATACAGCAGCAGCAAGGGCTGTGCGGAGCTGGCCACTGCGGCCTACCGCAAGTCGTTTTTCGGCGTTGGCCAGGGTCGGCACCCGGCGCGGGTGGCGACCGCGCGAGCCGGGAATGTCATCGGCGGAGGCGATTGGGCGGAAGATCGCCTGGTACCAGATATCGTGCGGGCACTCAGCGCGGGTGCGGCAGTCCTGGTCCGCAACCCCGAATCGATCCGGCCCTGGCAGCACGTGCTTGAGCCACTCGGAGGTTATCTGTTGCTGGCCGAGCGTCTGGCGACTGGGGGGGTCGCCTACGAGGGGGGATGGAATTTCGGCCCTCGCGACGATGATGCCAGGCCGGTAAGAGAAATCGTCGGCCGTTGCTGCTCCTTGTGGGGCCCCGACGCTTCGTGGGAGCACGTGCAGGCTTCCGGTCCTCACGAGGCGCGATACCTGAAGCTGGACTGCTCCAAAGCAGCCGCTTACCTCGGTTGGCGGCCGGTCTGGACGCTCGATACAGCCATCGATATGATCGTCCACTGGCATCGCGCCCACGGGTCGGGCGGGGATCCCCGCGCGACCACTCTCTCACAAATCGTTGCTTACCAATCATGTTTAACAGCGGAGCGAGATGAATAAAACAGAAATGAGGATGTTGGATCTCCTGAAGCACTTGCGCCAGGAGCATGGGGCCGTTTCGGTGAAGGCCGAGTTCGAGGCGGAAGGCACTCGGACCGACGAGCTGCTGCGTCTGATCGATATCGCGCGGCGAGCCGATCTGATGGTGAGCCTGAAGATCGGCGGCTGCGAAGCTGTTCGCGACATGATCGAGAGCAAACAGTTCGGCGTCGACTACATCATCGCGCCTATGGTGGAAACCCCCTATGCGCTCAAGAAGTACGTCCAAGCGAAGAACAAAGCCTACACCGACGAGCAGCAGCAGTACACCAAGTTCCTGTTCAACCTCGAGACCATCACCACTTTCAATGCGCTGCCCGAGATGCTAAAGCTTGCTCAGAGTGAGAACGGTGCTCAGGGCGTTGTTTTCGGGCGTGTCGACTTCGCAGGCTCACTGGATAAGCCCCGCGCCGCGATCGATACCGATGAGATCACCGGCTACGTGATCAAGGTCGCGGAAGCCCTGCGCGGCACTAATCTTGACCTCGTCGTGGGTGGTGCGATCGCGATCGACTCTCTACCGGCACTGCGCGAGATCTACGCGAAGTATCTGACCCGGTTCGAGACCCGCAAGGTCGTTTTCAGCAGCGAAGCCTTGGACAATCCAAGCATGGCGGCCGGTCTCAAGCAAACGGTGTTTTTCGAACTGCTATGGCTTGAAAACAAGCGCGACTATTACGCGAGCATCCAGAACGAGGACGCGGGCCGCATCAAGATGCTTCGGGATCGCTGGGAGCAGCTTGGCGCCTGACCTTCGATGCGCGCTGTCATAAAGCCAAGTGTCGCCGTCTTCGGCGCCAGCGGCTCCATCGGCCAGGCAATTTGCAGCCACTTCGTTGCAGAGGGCTGGAAGGTTCTGGCTCTGTCGCGGAAAGACCAGCCACTTTCAGAGACGGTGTTGGGAGCGCACTGGCTCGCGTGGGATCGCGAGCCGGCCCTCGCTACGCGTGAGGTCCTGTCCGCGAGTCCTATTCAAGCCGTGGTCTGGGCGCAGGGACGCAACTGCACCGACAGCATTCACAGTTTTGACGAAGACGTTCACGTACAGATGTACGAGGCCAATGTGCTCTTCGTGCTGCGCACGCTCGACATGCTGCTGCGGCTACAGGCGTTGGCGAGACCGGCGCGCCTGTGTGTCGTCAGCTCCATTTGGCAGGATATCGCACGCCCAAACAAGCTCTCCTATTGCGTCAGCAAGGCGGCGCTCAGGGGTTTAGTTCAGTCGGTAGCACTGGATCTCGGCGGCGAAGGTCATTTGATCAATGCCGTCCTGCCGGGCGCGCTAGACACCCCGATGACCCACGCCAACCTGACCGAGACCCAGCTTCGGCAGCTGGCGGATATGACTCCCCTTAAACGCCTCGCGACCCTCAGGGACGTGTGTGCGGCCGTCTTGTGCCTGTGTTCCCCCAACAACACCAGCGTGACCGGCCAGTTCATTGCGGTCGATGGAGGTTTCTCGCATGCCAAGATGCTTTGAGGTCAAGACCGCTTCGGGCACCTATGTTGTGGAGATTGGCTGTGGCCTCACCGTCTCGATCCTCAAGCGCAACCCCGGCTCCGTAACGATTATTGATGAGCGCCTACGTGACCGTCTACCCGCCGGGCACGACCAGATTATAGCGCTGCCCGCTACAGAGGAGCAGAAGTCACTGGAGCGTTTGCCGGAGGTCGTCCTCGCGTTGCGGGGGATGATGGCAAACCGGGGCACCCATGTCGTGGCGATTGGCGGGGGCGTGATTCAGGACATAGCGACCTTTGTGTGCTCCGTGTACATGCGCGGGGTTCGCTGGAGCTACATGCCAACCACGATGCTTGGCATGGCGGATTCCTGCATTGGCGGAAAGTCGTCGATCAATGTGGGCGGCCTGAAAAACCTCGTCGGCAACATCTACCCACCGCTGGCAGTTGTGGTCGACACCGATTTCATTGGCTCGCTTAACGCCGGCCAGACGGTCGGCGGCCTAATCGAGGCGGCTAAGATCTGCTTCGCCCGCGGCTATGACGAGTTCTGCGCGTACGAGGCACTGAATCCGACCTACCCGCTATCGGCTGAGCATGCCGAGAGTCTGATCCTGCGTTCTCTGACCGCGAAACGCTGGTTCATCGAGGTCGACGAGTTTGACAAAAAGGAACGACTTTTGCTGAACTTCGGCCACACGTTCGGGCATGCGCTCGAGTCCGCGACCAATTTCGCCATCGCCCACGGCTTAGCAGTCGGCGCCGGCATGATCGCAGCGAACTTGCTCGCTCTCCAAAACGGCTGGCTCAATCCCGTTGGCGAAGCGGCCGTTCACCACCTGCAGCGCCACGTGGTAAAGATGATCGGCGCTGCAGATTCTCAGCCGTCCGAGGCGATACTGCTGTCTAAGGTACTCGAAGCGTTCGAGAGCGACAAGAAGCACCTGTCCGATCATTATCGGATCGTCGGCCCGCGTGGGGATGGGGCTTTGGCGCTCTTGCCCCTGTCCAAGACCAGCGCTTCGCGCAACATGGTCGCGCTTGGCATCGCCGAGGCCTGTCAGACGCTCGGGTGGCCGCTTCAGACGGACTGAGTCATGGCCAACGAAACGCGATGGTCCCTACAGCTCGACGTCGATACAGTCGTCGACCGCTGCGCCGAAATTTGGGCCGCACTCGCCGGGCGACATCTGTTCATCACTGGCGGTACAGGCTTTGTCGGTTGCTGGCTGCTTGAAACACTTTGTCGCGCCAATGATCGCCTGAATCTGAGTATCCGTGCGACAGTGCTTACGCGCAGCCCTGCGAGGTTCGCGGCTAAGGCACCCCACTTGGCAGGACATCGCCTGGTAACGCTGCTGCAGGGTGACGTTTGCAACTTCGAGGCGGATGGCCAGTTTAGCCATTTGATCCACGCTGCCACTGACGCCAGTGCCGACCTCAACGAGAACAATCCGCTACGCATGTTCGACACTGTTCTTATGGGCACGCGCCGGGCGCTGGAGTTCGCCGTGCTCCATCAGACCAGCCGGGTGTTGTTCCTGAGCTCAGGTGCCGTTTATGGCAACCAACCCTGGGAGATCGAGCACATCGCAGAGACCTACACCGGTGGACCGAACTGTCTGAATGCACGGTCGGCTTATGGAGAGGCCAAACGCGCCGCCGAGATGCTCTGCGCGATCTACGCGAAACAGCATCGTTTGGAGGTGCCGATTGCCCGTATTTTCGCTTTGCTTGGCCCTTACCTGCCGCTAGGTATTCATTTCGCTGCGGGTAACTTCATCGATCAAGCGATTCATGGTCGTCCGATCGTCGTTCAGGGCAACGGGATGCCCCAGCGCTCCTACCTCTACGCCGCCGATCTGACTGTCATGTTGTGGCACATGCTTGTTCGCGGGCGTTCGCTGGAGCCCTATAACCTCGGCTCCGACGAAGCGATCTCGATCGCCGATCTTGCCAAACTCGTCGGTCGCACGCTGGGCCAGCCTCAGGTGGAGATCCTCGGCGCCCAAGACCTCGGATGGAACCTCGGACGTTATGTTCCAGCCACCCGAAAGCTTGCCGAAGACCTTGGTCTGGAGGGTACAGTGTCCCTTGAAGAATCGATTGTCCGTACCGCGCTGTGGCACGGCTGGAAAGCGAAGCAATGAAGATGAAACTGTCCGACTACGTCGCCAATATGTTCGTTGAGCGCGGCATTCGCGACGTATTCATGGTGACCGGCGGCGGTGCGATGCACCTCAACCATTCGTTCGGTACCCATGGAGAGTTGCGCTGCACGTTCAATCACCACGAGCAGGCGTGCGCAATGGCGGCCGAGGCATATTACCGCCTGACCAACCGCCTGCCCGTTGTGAACGTCACCTCGGGACCCGGCGGCACCAACGCGATCACAGGCGTATACGGGGCCTTTGTCGACTCAGTGGGCATGCTGGTTGTCTCCGGGCAGGTGAAGTTCGAGACAACTGTTCGCAGCACTGGGTTGAAGCTGCGGCAGTATGGCGATCAGGAACTCGACATCGAGGAGTTGGTGCGCCCGATCACGAAATACTGCGTGATGGTCACCAATCCCGATACGATCCGCTATCATTTGGAGAAAGCACTTTATCTGGCACGTTCCGGCCGCCCGGGTCCATGCTGGCTTGACATCCCTCTCAATGTGCAAGGAAGTCAAATCGATGTCGGTGCCCTCCAAGGCTTTGATCCCATGGAGGTGGCAGCCGAGGAGCCCTGGAAGCGCACCGACCTCGAAGCGGCAGCGCGCCAGATTCTCGATAAGGTATGGCAATCCAAACGCCCAGTGATATTTGCCGGCGGCGGTGTTCGGCTCAGTGGCCGGCACGCCAGCTTCGTCGACTTGGTCGACAAGCTCGGCATCCCCGTGGTCACGGGCTGGAACGCCCACGACGCAATGTGGGACTCCCACCCATGCTACGCGGGCCGTCCGGGATCCATCGGCGACCGTGGGGGCAATTTCGTCGTCCAGAACGCCGACATGCTGTTGATCCTCGGCAGCCGTCTGAATATTCGCCAGGTCAGCTACAACTGGAAGTCATTTGCCCGCGAAGCCTACAAGATCTGGGTTGACGTCGACCCTCTGGAACTCTCCAAGCCGAACGTGAAGCCTGACCTACCAGTGTTGGCCAGCTTGACCGATCTGCTGCCGGTGCTTGCAAGGCTCCCGTATGACGGTCCCACCGATGAGCACCATCAATGGCTCGCATGGAGCCTGGAACGGCGGCGGCGTTTCCCGGTCTTGCAGCCCTCGTATTGGCAGAACGAGCGGGTCAACCCGTACTGCTTCATCGCCAAGCTCTTCGAGCAATTGCCCGACGACCAGATCATCGTCACCGGAAATGGTAGCGCCTGCGTGGTGACTTTCCAGGCGGCCGAGATCAAGAAGGGACAGAGACTGTGGACCAACTCCGGCTGCGCCACGATGGGCTACGATCTCCCCGCAGCGATCGGCTGTGCCAAGGCCAGCGGTGGAAAGCCGATCGTGTGCCTGGCAGGCGATGGCAGCATCATGATGAACCTGCAGGAACTCCAAACCATTGCTGGTGGCAGACTTCCCATAAAGATTTTTCTGATCAACAACAGCGGCTATGTCTCGATCTTCCAGACCCATCGCAACTTCTTCAACGGCGTTGAGGTGGGAGGCGGCCCAAAGAGCGGGGTGACTTTCCCGCAGTTCGAAAAGATCGCCGCAGCTTTTGATATGCCCTACCAGAGGGCTACCAATCACGCGGAGCTGGCAGACGCGATCAGTGCCACTCTGGCGGCCGACGGTCCGGCTTTCTGCGAGATCATCGTCGACGAGAACCAGACCTTCGCGCCGAAATTGGGTGCGAAGCAGCTACCCGATGGACGCATCATCTCGCCGGCTCTTGAAGACCTATCCCCCTTCCTGTCCCGCGACGAGCTGCGCGAGAACATGATTATCGATCTCTTTGAAGATCAGTGATTGAAGAGGCATTTCGCCGCTTTGGAGGCGCCGAGCTGGCAGAAAGGCACGGGCAGAAGCTGCGCTTCGTGATGGCCGGCGGACTCAACACACTTGTTGGGCTCGCGGCATACCCGGTCCTTTATTTCTCGCTTCACGGGCTTGGCCTGGGCTATATCACGATTCTGGCGATCAGCCAACTACTCTGTGTCTGCTTCGCCTACCTCACCAACAAGCTATTCGTCTTTAAGACCCGCGGCAATTATTTCCGTGAGTACCTGAAGTTCGTGAGCTTTCATCTCATCTATTTCGTGGCGAATGTTATCGTCCTACGCTTCTTGGTGGAGCGCCTCGCGCTGCAGCCGGTGTGGGCCCAGACCGGTTTCGCCATCCTAGTCATCGTATCGAGCTATCTATGGCACAGCAGGATCACTTTTGCCCACCGCAGGCATTGAGCAACGTCATGCAAATGCAGCACGGAAGTACCATTTACCTACACCGCATCTGCCCCTGCTGCGGATGCACGCCTACGGAAAAGTCCACGGTACGCACCCCGATAGAGGCATCGCAGCTGAGCTTCGAGGAGCTCATTCCGCAGTGGAATGGGTTTTTCAAGGAGAAGTCGATCTTTTCGTACGTGCGATGCGGCAACTGCGGGCTCCTGTATGCTCCACAGTTTTTCGACAATGACCAGCTCGCCAAACTGTACGCCCAGATGCCGCCGAACATGGACGAGGTCCCTTTGCCGGCGTTGCGCGCAACCCAGCGTGGCTACTTTGAGACGCTGAAGCGTCACTCTCCACTCGAGGGCGGCTATCTGGAGGTGGGACCTGACGTCGGCCTTTTCACCGAGAATTGCGTGCGCGAGGGGCGGTTCACTGAGTACTGGCTGCTGGAGCCGAACTTTGCGGTGGAGGACTCGCTCGCATCCGTGGTCGCAGATCATACCTTTCATATCATTCACGATATGCTCGGGTTCGGTCAGGTGCCGTACCGGGCCGCCTCGGTTGCCGTGATGATTCATGTGCTGGATCACCTGCTGGAGCCGGTGCAGATGCTGCAGCAAATGCGTAGAACGCTCACGCCCGACGCAACGTTACTGATCGTTACGCACGACGAGTCCTCTCTGCTGCGGCGCGTAACGGGTCGTCGCTGGCCGGCATTTTGCCTGCAGCATCCGCAACTCTACAATCCGCAGTCCATCCGCAACCTCCTTGCTGTCTCGGGATTTGACGTGCTGGAAATGCGGCGGACAATCAACCATTTCGAGGTCAAATTCCTGGCAAAGCACCTTCTGTGGGCGCTGGGGATACGCACGCAGAACCTCCCAAGCTTCGGCAATACCGTGATCGGGGCCCGGCTGGGGAACATATTGACTGTAGCGCGGCCGAAAATCGGCGCAGCGCACTGACGGGAGCCTGAGGAGCATAACGGACCATGAGCAAGCCTTTATTGAGCGTCGTTACCCCCTGCTACAACGAGCAGGACAACATTGAGGAACTCTACCGGCGCCTTAAGGCCGCCATCGCACCCTTGGTCGAACGCTACGACTTTGAGGTCATCATAATTGACAATCACTCGACCGATACCTCACCCGCTAAGCTGCGCGCGCTTGCAGCCGCAGACCCTACGGTCAAGGTGATCTTCAATACGCGCAACTTCGGACACATCCGGTCTCCGTACTACGGGATCATGCAGTCGAGCGGTCTAGCCACAATCTACTTGGCGTCTGATCTGCAGGATCCGCCCGAGATGCTCCCGGACCTCGTCCATTGGTGGGAACAGGGCTATAAGCTCGTGATGGCCACGAAGCCCGTCAGCCAGGGCTCGCGCGTGATGCATGCGATCCGCAAGACGTACTATCGAATGCTCGACGGTATCTCCGACATCACCCTGGTACCGAACTCAACCGGCTTCGGATTGTATGACCGGGACGTCTTGGAAGCGCTTCGGCGGATCGACGACCCCTACCCGTTCCTTCGTGGCCTGATATGCGAGCTCGGTTACGATATCAAGGAGGTTCCTTTCAACCAGCCTCGTCGCCTTCGTGGCGTGTCGAAGAACAACTTCTACACGCTCTACGATATCGCCATGCTCGGCGTCGTCAGCCACTCCAAGGTGCCGATTCGGATGGCGGCTTTTGCGGGTTTCGCCATTGGGCTGTTTAGCCTCCTCACAGCTATTGTGTTCCTTGTGCTCAAGCTGCTGTTCTGGAGTTCTTTCCCTATGGGAGTTGCGCCCGTCGTGATCGGCATGTTCTTCATGTTTGGGGTCTTGATGCTATTCATTGGCATTCTTGGCGAGTACATCGCATCTATTCACACCTACGTCCAGCGCAGGCCCGTTGTCGTGGAGGGAGAGCGGCTCAACTTCACGCAACACCCATGATCGCTTGGACGCCAGGTCGAATTGCTTTTCTCTGGATCGCCAGCCTGGTTCCAGGTCTGTCGGTTTTGGCGGACTCGGTTGGAATCTTTGCCCGCGATAAATGGTTGGAAGCTGTAGGCTATGCGCCTATCTATGCCTGGGCAGTACTACCTCCCCGACCCAAGATCGAGCAGATGGCGAACTACGCCGCGCTCGTTGCCATGCTGGGCTTGCTGCTATTTGGCGCCTTCTACGTCTCCTGGCGCAATCGGGGCGGCCTCCACCTGAGCCGCGCAAATACGGCGGCGCTTTTGCTTTACCTTTTCGCTTGCGCGGCCTTGCCCCTCGTTATGCCCCTGGGCGCCATCGGGTCCGTCTGGCTGGTGTTGGCAGCCGCCCTTCCCGCGTTCGTAGCTACCCATCGACCCAAGGGCGCCTCAGATCGGGATGAGCGAACAGAGAAGACTCTGCGCCACGTCATCATCGTCGGCGGGGCCTTGGTGCTCCTGATCGTCCTGTTATACGCCAGTGCCTGGAATCCGATACTTCGATTCCAGAACGATTATGCGGACCTGCCGGAGTACACGCGGATGTCCAACGGCCATTGGGTGGAGAACTCGCAATTTCTGCAGGAGCATGGGGTGCCCGGTCGAGCGGAGATCGATCCCTGCAGCGGGGATATAGCCGGCGGGCTATGCGTTACAATCCCCCGACACGCGTTCCGGGGTCCAAGGGAGGCGTTCAATCTGTTTCCCAGTGGCAGTGGTCTGCATTACAACTGGGATGATCAGAAACTCCGCGCGTACCGCGTCCCAACTCCCGGGCAATGTCTCCTGATCGACGCGTTGCTGCACTCCGAGCAAAGTGTGTGCACACAGATGGACACTGAGCAGACCAACCAGAAGGCTGAGGTTTCCTTTTCATCGGAGGTCGCGGAGTTCCAACAGAAGAACCGCGCCACGCTCGGCGAACAGCAACGGCCGGGAGCTTTCTTTTTTCATCATTCCTACTTTTATCTACCTATCCTTCGTTATCTGGACTCCGCAACCTCCGATGCTGCGCTGTTGCCGTCCCGGTACGGATATGGTTTGACCGTCAGCCTCGGGAGCATACTGGAATGGCTGGGCTCGAAGTCCTTCCAAGATTTCTTTGCTCTCTATTGGGTTGGCCCTGGACTCTATATTGTCTTGGTTGCTTTTAGCGCTTATGTTCTCACCAAGCGCTTTGAGCTAGCAATTTCAGCCGCAATACTCGTGCTCGCCCTCCTCCCTTTCCAGTCGGTGGATGGCCTTAGGCTTGCCCCCGGGTTCAATCCCTGGCGCCACCTCCCCGACCTTATCTGCCTTCTCGCCATTGGCTTGGATGCGACACGGCCTTCCTGGATCAGTGTAATGCTGCGGGCCGCCAGTATTGCCGGCCTCTGCTGGTGGAATCTCGAGTTCGGACTCTTCATGCTGGTCGGTAGCTCGGTCTGGCATCTTCTTGCCGTCTTGCAGCAACCGCGTCTGGTCGTGGGCGAGGGTGGGCGCTTGCTGCTCGAAGTTTCGGGCAGCGCGATGGTATTGATCGCAATCTCCGGAGTCACAGGGACCAACGAGCTTGCCTTCTATACCCTGCTCGGGGTCGGTGCCCCACTCACGCGTTGGAGTGAGCTTCTGGGCTATGCGATGGTCTGGCTGGTACTGTTCGGCATCGTCGCATGGTTACGCTTTCGTCCAGAACAACTCCGCGCGACTGCTACCCTCGATGTGGCCGGCGTGGGAATCTGCTATGCCGCGTTCGCGATGACTTCTTCGCTTTGGAACTCCTCGCCAGGACATATCTCTGCCGTTTGGGTATGCGCCAGCCTGCCCCTAGTTTGTCTCTTTGATGTCGCGTCGCAGGCGGCTGAGCGCCAGCTTGCCGTGCCTGCAGCCTGGTCTCGTGCGTACCTCATGATCTCCCTCGGAACAATAACCCTGGCAACGTCGGTTGCCGCAGCGACGCAGGCCAAAGCGCACTTTTCGCGTCTGTTCAATGACCATCGTACATACGCCTGGAATCTTCCGGGGATATCCGGTCAGACGACCGCAGATCCTGAACCCATCGCGGGGGCCATCGACCTGATGAACAAGGAGCAGCCGTCTGGCGCCGTTGTTCTCGTCTCGCGATACGACTCAGTCCTTCATATCGCTTCTGGGAGATTGAGCAAGCTGCCGTACGTCGATGTCCCCAGCGCGTTAATCGGCTGGCCGATCATCGATGCCATCGCATCGCAGATCGAAACAGCACGAGTGCCCGTAGTCTTTATGGACCGTGATATTTTTGCCGAGCGAGAGTGGCAATACGCGGGAGAATACAGCGGCTTCGCGGGGTCCCAACAGGATAGCGACGTCTTCCGAATCGGTGGACTCGCCAGCTTCCAGGCAAACAAAGGATTGGTCACACCGCAGCCGCGAGAGCTTCGTCACGACGATTCGATCCGGGGTGTCTCAGCCACCTATCAACGCGTCGGACACCTTACTGCCTTGGCGGCACTTGCGCGGCAGGTCAGCGCCTGCTACGACCCCGGTCCCGTGGGTGGCGTGTTGCGCGCATGGTACCGCCGCTGCAAGGACTGACAACCAAAGACCCCTACACGATATGGTGCGGAACCGGAATATGCTTGAGCCTCGTTGGAGACTCGCCGGCGCAGTGTTCGCCACCATCGCGGGGGGGGTGGCACTTGGCCTGCTGGTCATCCATTTTACGATGCCGGCGATAACGCGCATCGATTGGGCGCGCCCGCTTTTCCTTTGGGATCCAATGCCAAGGATTCCAAGCTTTGTCTTGCTTGTAATATACCTTGGCGCCCTCACAGTAGGAATAGGAGGTGTCGCCGCCCTGGTGCGGATATTCAATGCTTCCGACCAGCGTGTCGCCGATGCGATACGACTTATCCGTGGGGTGGGGAAGGGCCTCCTGCGCCCACGATTCAAGCTTGCAATTGCTGCACTGGCGTTCGGCTGGCTACCCATGTTGTGGGCACTGTTCGGCACGCCGTATCACGTCCCCAACGAGCTCTTGGCCCTAACGACCCAAACCCGGCTTGCAAGTGGCGTGACGGTGGATACCCTGGATTTTATCGCTGAGCATCGCTTGGAGGGGCTGTCCATCCCGACC